>Ga0307287_10000142_pt1 | contig 26559 bp, 31 predicted proteins | sample ER_DNA_141_FD_194485 | JGI IMG/M metagenome (GOLD analysis project Ga0307287, IMG submission 194485) | Bulk soil microbial communities from the East River watershed near Crested Butte, Colorado, United States - ER_DNA_141 | ecosystem: Environmental > Terrestrial > Soil > Floodplain | place...
GGGCTACCGCTCGTCCCCGGGTGTCGGCTCGACGAACCTGTTCGTCGAGCCCGGCGACCGGTCGCTCGAGCAACTCCTGCGCGAGGCAGAGGGCGGCGTGCTCGTGCAGGACGTGAGCGGCGTGCACTCCGGCGCGAACCCGATCAGCGGCGAGTTCTCGGTCGGGGCGACGGGTCTGCGCATCTCCGGCGGCGCGCTCGGCGAGCCGGTGCGCGAGATGACGATCGCGAGCACGATCCCCGAGATGCTCCGCAGCGTGGTCGCGCTCGGGAGCGAGCTCCGATGGTTCTCCTCGGTCGGGGTTCCGTACGTGCTCCTGGGCGAGATGACGCTCGCCGGCGTCTGACGCGGGCTCGATCAGGTCGTCGCCGGACGCGTCCCCGTCGCGATCACCATGAAGATCAGCGCGGCGACCGCGATCCGGATCCACAGGAACAACGCGAAGTCGTGGACGCGCAGGTAGCGCAGCAGGAACGCGATCACCAGGAAGCCGCTCACGGCGGAGGCGGCGATGCCCGCGACGAACGGCCCACCCATCCCGGGCGGGACCCCGTCGGCGGCCAGGTCCAGGCCCTTGTAGAGCACCGCACCCGCGATCACCGGCAGCGAGAGCAGGAACGAGAACCTGGCGGCGGTCTCGCGGTCGAACGTGAGCACGCGGGCCGCCGTCATCGTGACTCCCGAACGGGAGACGCCCGGCTGGAGCGCGAGGGCCTGGGCGACGCCGAGCACGAGCCCGTCGCGGACGCCGAGATCGTCCAGGTGCCGCCGCGACGACGTCATCCGGTCCACCACATACAGCACGGCGCCGAACACCACGAGCATCACCGCGATCAGCCACGGCTGCCCGAGCTCATCCTCGATGAGACTCTCGAGCGTCGCCCCCACGATGACGGCCGGGATCGTCCCTACCACGAGCGCCCAAGCCAGCCGTTCGTCGTTCGTCCCGATCCTGCGGGCCGAGATCGAGCGGAACCAGGCGGCCGCGTAGCGAGCGACGTCGTGCCGGAAGTACACCAGCGCGCCGACGAGCGTCCCGAGGTGCAGCGCCACGTCGAACGTCTTGTTCAGGCTCGGATCGGTGAGGATCGGCCAGTCGAAGAGCCACGGCACGATGATCAGGTGCCCCGAGCTGGAGACCGGCGCGAACTCGGTCACGCCCTGGGTGATGCCGAGCACGATCGCCTGCAGGATGGTCAGGGGTGGTCTCCTCGGTGTCGCGGAGGTGGACCCGGCAATCCTAGCCGCACCGCGAACTCGCCGATCCTCAGACCGCGTCGATCGGCGCGATCGTCACGGTGAGCTGTCCGAACGCCGTCGCGCGCGCAAGCTGTTCGGCGGTCTCCGGGCTGACGAGCAGGACGAGGGATGGGCCGGTGGCGCCGCCGGCCTGGAAGGTCCCCGCGTCCTGCTCGACGATCGACAGGATCTGGAGCGCGCTGCCGACCGTGTCGGTGTACGGGTGCGGCCCACCGAACGTCGCTATCACGTCGACGCGGTCACCGGGTTCCAGCACGCCGGATGGCAGACCCGAACCCACCACGAACGCGCGGAGGCCGCCCTCGACGAGCGAGGCCACCGGCCCGCCCGCGCCGCCGACCCGCGTCCCGGTGACCGCCTCGCCCTCGGCGAGATCGGAGCCGAGCGTCCGCCCCATCGCATCCTCGACCGAGTGAAGGGCCCCGGGCGGTGCGTATTCGGACGGCATCCTCTGCAGACGGACCGCCCCCTCGTCGATCGCGGACCCGCGCTCGAGGTCCCGGTCCGCGACCACGACCGCAACGTCGTTCCCGGACACCGGGCGGAGCGCCTCGAGCTCCGCCGCGTAGCCGCGGACGAGGGTGAACGAGCCGGCGCCCGCCACGACGGCGAGGAGCGCCATCACCTTGGAGCGCAGCGACCACCGTCGCAGGAACACGCGGGCCTCCTGTTCGGGAGCGGGTTCTGGACGCTAGGCGAAGGAGCGGTGTCGCGCCGTGAACCGGGTCACATCAACGCCCAGACCGGTCGCATCAGCGCGGACGTGGTCCCTTGGGCGGGGTGAGAGGCAGGGCGCGGACGCGGAAGTCCTCCAGCTCCTGCCTCCCGACGATCAGCGAGGTCGCCTCGCGGATGCGCTCGCCGAGCGCCTCGGGGTCGTCGTCCGTGGTGAACCGCAGCTCGATCGTCACCAGGACCTTCTCGCCCATGGTCACTCGACCTCGAACCGCGCGTTCGCGAGCGCCGTGGCGCACTCGCAGTCGCGGTCGGCCGGGAGCGCCGGGATCACGCTGAACAGCAGCTCGCGCAGGTGGGCGTTGTTCTGTCCGAACACCCGGACGACCTCCTCGTGGGTGACGGGTGGCACCCCGGGCACGCCGACGTCGTAGTCGGTGATCAGCGAGACGTTGGCGTAACAGATCTCGAGCTCGCGGGCGAGCAGTCCCTCCGGATACCCGGTCATGTTGATCGTCTGCCAGCCCTCCGAGTTGAACCAGGCGGACTCGGCCCGCGTCGAGAAGCGAGGACCCTCGATCACGACCATCGTCCCGCCGTCGTGCACGCCGATGCCGAGCTCGCGCGTCTTGTCCACGATGATCGGTCGCATCGTCGCGCAGTACGGGTCTGCGAAGGAGATGTGCGTGGTGACCGGCCCGTCGTAGAAGGTGTGCGGGCGCGAACGCGTGCGATCGACGATCTGGTCGCACACGACGAAGTCGCCGATCTTCACGCCCGTCTGCAGCGATCCCGCCGCGCACGGGCCGACGATCCGCTGCACGCCGAGCTCCTTCATGGCCCACAGGTTGGCGCGGTAGTTGATCGTGTGCGGCGGGAACTGGTGCTTGACGCCGTGCCGCGGGATGAAGGCGACGCGGTACGGCCCGATCGACCCGACGACCGGCGGCGCCGAGGGCTCGCCGAAGGGGGTATCGACTTCGACGGCCTCGGCGTCCTCCAGGAGCGAGTAGAACCCCGAGCCGCCGAACACTCCGATCTGAGCTTCGGTGGCCGCTCCGGTCACGACGACGAGCGTTCCTTCTTGCCCCCGGTCGTCGATGCCTTGCCGCCGTTCGAGCCCTTCGAACCCTTCGAGGACGACCCACCGTCGCCGCCCTTGGACGACCCACCGTCGCCGCCCTTGGAGGTGGAGCCGCTCCCCGAGTCCGAGGACGGGGTCGCGCCGGACGACGACGACCCGCCGTCCGAGTCCTTCGAGGATGCGGCGCCGGACGAGGCCTTCGCGCGGCTGTCGGTCGCGTAGAACCCCGAGCCCTTGAACACGATGCCGGCAGGGTGGAAGACCTTCCTCAGCTTGCCCCCGCACACCCCGCAGGTCGTGAGCGGGTCCTCGGAGAAGCGCTGGAAGACCTCGATGTGCTGGCCGCAGACCGTGCACTCGTACTCGTAGGTGGGCATGAACGAAGTGTATCCGGGGATGCCCGGCACAACGTCGTGGACGGCGGGTTGCTCCCCAGGGGTACACTCCGGGCTCCCCGCAGCGGAGGCGCGATGACCAAGGTCCGAAAAGCCGTCATCCCGGCGGCCGGGCTCGGAACCCGGTTCCTTCCGGCGACCAAGGCCCAACCCAAGGAGATGCTGCCGCTCCTGGACAAGCCTGCGATCCAGTACGTGGTGGAGGAGGCCGTTCGCGCCGGCCTGACCGACATCATCATCATCATCGGCCGCGGCAAGCACGCCATCGTGGACCACTTCGACAGGTCGTTCGAGCTCGAGCACTTCCTGGAGGCCAAGGGCAAGTTCGACGAGCTGAAGCAGGTCCGCGAGATCTCGGACATGGCGTCGATCCACTACATCCGCCAGCGGGACCCCCTCGGGCTCGGCCACGCGGTCGCGGCGGCCGAGGGCCACGTCGGCGACGAGCCGTTCGCGGTGCTGCTCGGCGACGACCTGATCGTGGAGAGCACGCGCCTGCTGCAGGAGATGCTCGGCGTCCACGAGAAGTACGGTCGGAGCGTGCTCGGCGCGATGGAGGTGAGCCGGGACGAGATCTCGCTGTACGGCTGCATCGAGCCCGAGCTCGTCGAGAACGAGCACCTGGCCCGAGTGCGCTCGATCGTCGAGAAGCCCGCGCCCGAGGAGGCGCCGTCGAACCTGGCCGCCATCGGCCGGTACGTCCTGACGCCCGAGATCTTCGATTGCCTGCGGCGGACGCAACCGGGCGTCGGCGGCGAGCTGCAGCTCACGGACGCGATCAACCTGCTCGCCCAGGAGCAGGCCGTCTATGCGTTCGTGTTCGAGGGCGGGCGGTTCGACGTCGGCAACAAGCTCGACTACCTGAAGGCCACCATCGAGCTGGCGATCGGCCGCGACGACATCGGCAAGGAGTTCCGTGACTGGCTCGCTGGCTTCGTCGAGCGCAAGAAGCTGATCTGAGCGCCGATAGACTGGCCCGGATGGCGACGCCCGATCACGTCCACGATCACGACAGCGGCGAGGGGCTCGTCCCGGTCGACGATGCCCGCGAGCGCGTCCTGTCGACGATCAAGCCGCTGCAACCGCTCGCGCTCCCGCTGACCGAGGCCTACGGCTGCGTGCTGGCCGAGAGCCTCGTCGCCGAGCGCAACATCCCCGATTTCGCCTCCTCCGCGATGGACGGATTCGCGGTGCGATCCTCGGAGATCGCCTCGGCGACGACGACCGCACCGGTCGAGCTCCGCATCGTCGGTCGCGCCATGATCGGGGAGCGACCCGAGGGCACCGTGGGCGGCGGCGAGGCGTTCGCGATCGCGACCGGCGCGCCCGTCCCGGCGGGCGCCGACACGATCGCGCCGATCGAGACCTGCGAGGTCGCGGGCGGCCACGTGCGCGTCCTCGCCCCGTCGGTCGGCGGCAAGCACATCCGCCCGAGCGGCGAGGACGTTCGAGCCGGCGAGACGCTCGTGCAGGCGGGGCGCCGCCTCCAGGCGCCCGAGCTGGGGCTGCTCGCGACCGCCGGCTTCGCGCATCCGCTGGTACACCCACGCCCCCGTGTCGTCGTGCTCTCGACCGGGGACGAGCTGATCCCGCCGTCGCGGAACCCCGATTACGGTCAGGTCCGCGACTCGAACGCGTACACGCTGTTCGCGGCGCTGCGCGAGGCCGGCGCGGTGCCGACGATCGCCGGGATCGTTCCGGACGACGTCAACGCGTTCAAGGAGGTCGTGTTCTCCCACCTGACGCAGGCCGACGCGTTCATCTCATCGGGCGGGGTGTCGGTCGGGGAGCGGGACGTCGTGAAGGCCGCGTTCTTCCGCCGGGGGGAGGTCGACTTCTACCGGGTCGCGATGCAGCCGGGGATGCCCCAGGGGTTCGGCAAGATCGAGGGCAAGCCCTACTTCGGCCTGCCGGGCAACCCGGTGAGCGTGTTCGTCAGCTTCGAGACCTTCATCCGGCCGGCGCTCATGAAGATGATGGGCCGCCGGCAGCTCTTCCGGCCCGAGGTGACCGCCAGGCTCGAGGAGGACGTCACCGGGCCGATCGGGAAGACGCAGTTCGCGCGCGTGCGCGTTCGCCGGACCAAGGACGGCTGGTTGGCCGCGCCGACCGGCGGCCGCGGCTCGAACCTGATCGCCACGGTCGCGAAGGCGAACGGCCTCGCGATCGTCCCGCCGGGCACCCAGACCGCGCAGAGCGGGAGCCAGGTGAAGGTCATCCTATTCCGTTCGATGGAGGACTAGATGTCGACGGAGCGAGAGCCCGTGGCGCGCATCGTCGAGGTCGGTGACAAGCGAGCCACCGACCGCGAGGCCGTCGCCGAATGCATCGTCTCGATGACGCGCGAGGCCTGCGCGCAGCTGATCGCGGGCACGCCGAAGGGGAACCCGCTCGAGGCCGCTCGGATCGCTGGCGTGATGGGCGTCAAGCGGACGCCCGATCTGTTGCCGTTCTGCCATCCGATCGCGGTGACCGGTGCGGAGGTGCTCGTCGAGCCCGACGAGGCGAGCGGGACGATCCGCGTTCGTACGACCGTGCGTGCGCACGACCGCACCGGCGTCGAGATGGAGGCACTCACCGCGGCCGCGGTGGCGGCGCTCAGCCTGTACGACACGGCGAAGGCGTTCGATCGCGCGGCGCGCGTCGACGGCCTGCGTCTGATCGAGAAGCGCGGCGGCAAGAGCGGTCACTACTCGGCGGAGTGAGTCGCTCGCGAGACGACGCACGAGATGTGTCGATGCGATGACCTTCCGAGCAACTTGCGCGAGGTGTTTGTACCTCCCTAGCCTCGGTGCTAGGTTGCAGACCCAGCCCAACATCTTGTGCCGGACCGGGGATCCGAACACATGGGGGTTAGGTAGGTGGGTTGGCTGCTGCTCGTGGCTCTGGTCGTCCTGTGGGCCGCGTTCCTCGTCCCATCGTGGGCAAGCTCCCCAAACAAGGCGGACAAGAGCATGAAGGACTTCGAGCGGAACATGGACACGCTGGCGGAGACCGAATCGCAGGGCCGGTGGATCGTCACGCCCCGTAAGGGGACGACGTTCATCGGTATGCGAGCGCGTGCACATGCGAGGGCGTGCGAACGCCGACGCCGCGTGCTCGTAGTCCTGATCGAGAGCCTGGTGCTCACCGCGCTGATCGGTCTCGTCCCGCCGCTGCGCGCGATGTGGTACGCGACCGGGTTCCTGCTCGTTCTGCTCGGCGGCTACGTGTGGGCGCTGGTCACGATCAAGGCGCAGGCGGACGCGCACGACCCGGCTCGCCCGCGCGAGGCCGCGGCGACCGCACCCGCGAGTCCGCATCCGGCCCGGCAGCGGTACGCGGCCGACGCCTCCAACCGCACGGCGCGCCGGTCGTTCAACGGCCTGCCCGCGTTCGGCGACGACCTCGTGAACATCGTGGTCAGGCCCGCGGCCGAGGTCGACGCGGCTGGCATCTGAAACGCCGTCCCGTGGATCTTGACGGCGTCTCCCAGGATCTCCGAGGGCGTTTCGACGCGCGCGTGCAGGCTCGGGAGCGCGCCCTCCCGGCCTCCCGTCGAGCGATCCGCTCCTGCGCGAACGCGATCCGCGCGATCCATCGCGGTGAGTTCGAGCTCGCACATCGGTTGATGGAGGAGGCGAGGGCGGCGATCGACGAGGGACTCGCTGCGGTCGCCGAGCATCCGGACATCCGGTTCGCCGGCTACCTGCAGGACGCGCAGAAGGAGTACGCGGAGGCGCGGCTCACCGAGGTGATCGTGGACGGTGGGAGGCAGGTCCCGTCGCCCGACTCACTGGGTGTCGAGGACGCGCCGTACCTGAACGGGATGGCGGAGGCGATCGGCGAGGCGCGCCGGCGGGTCCTCGACCTGTTGCGCGCCGGGCGCGTCGACGAAGGCGACGCCGTCCTGGCGGCGATGGAGGACCTGTACGGGGTCCTGGTGACGATGGACTACCCGGACGCGATCACCGGGAACCTGCGTCGTGCGACCGACGTCGCGCGCAGCCTGATCGAGAAGACGCGGGGCGACCTCGCGGTCGCGCGCGTCTCCCAGAATCTCCACGACGCGCTCGACCGTCACGCGCGCGAGGTGCTGGGGAAGGGGGACTGACCGTGGCTTGAGCGGTTTGCGCGAGACCCTCTGCTACCCTGGCCCGGTTCCGGGGGTGTAGCTCAGTCCGGTAGAGCACTGCCTTCGCACGGCAGGGGTCAGGGGTTCAAATCCCCTCACCTCCACTTTCAGTGCCTTGGTCGAAACTTGGGCACGAGAAGTGAGGCGTGAGGACCTCGGAGAACTCCGTCCAGCCGAGCTTGCACAGCAGCCTCGTGGGTTGGCGATGAGCCCGGCTCTATCTTCGACGAAGCTGCACTTCGGTTTCGATCGTCGCGAAGTCGCAGTTGTCGGGTCCGCACCCGCCCACCTGCACATACACCGTCGCGGACCCAGCCATGAATCGTCGGTCGTTCGGGGTGACGGTTGCGGACCAAGGAGTGGACGGTGAGTTACAAGCAAACCCGTGTATGGAGGTGACTCCGGACTCGGAACCCGATGGGCGGTCTTGCAGCGCCGTACCATCGAGGTCGATGGGGACGTCCAGGCTGCATGCGATGGTGCCCGAGACCACGGCTGCGCCAGATCTCGTTAGCGTGCCTGTTGAGTTGATGCTGATCTCAAGATCGAGCGCGCGGTTCACGTTGACGGTGAGATCGCCGGCTCCGAACCAGTAGCTTGCCACCATGAGGTAGTAGGTCACGCCGGCTTGGGCGGCGAAGCTCACTCGGGCCTGCCCGTCCCCGTGGAACACACCGGCGTCACAGGTCACGGTCGACAGATTGCCCCGGGTGCCCGTGAAGACGCCGATCACGGTGGTGTAGCTCGATCCGACAGTGTCGACGACTGTGGGCGTGGATTCGGCTGGTGTGAGCGCGTACCACACGGTGTACCGGTACCCCTGACACGCGCCGACATTGGGATCATCGGGCGACGCGGTCGCCGTGCGGGTGTCTACGTGGTCTACGAACGGAATCGACGCGATCGCCGTTGGAGTCGAAAGGCTGTCGTTGGCCGGAAGAATCGGTGATTCGACGAAGGCAAGCGAGAGATCGCCGCCGCAGCAGAACCTTGAGCCGACCATCACATGGTACGTGACGCCAGCGTCGGCCACGAACCGAACTCTCGACGTCGTGATCGACGGATCCGTCGACTCGTTGTCGTTTGCCACGACCTCCGTGAGGTGCCCGCGAGTTCCGAAGTACACGCATAGGGCCGTGTTGTACGTGCTACCCGATGTGGTGGCCTCAACGCCGACCGTGCTCGCCATTGTGAGCGAATACCAGACGGTCCTTCCAGCCCCATAGCAATCCGGGTCGTCTTCTGGGCTCGTCGAGTCCCTGATGTTGCTGGCGGGGACCGTGTGGGAGGAGGGGAGCGCATCGATCAAGGCGGGGTCGTCAAAGTCGTCGTTGGCCGCAGGAAATGCCTGATACAGGGAGAAGATGAGGTCGCTTTGAATGCCCGCGACCATGATGTGATACGTGACGCCCTGCTCGGCCCGCCACTGCACCACGTCGTTTCCGCACCCGACCTTGCTAAGGGAACCTCGCGCGCCGCTAAAGATCCCCACAACATGGAACCCGCCGGTCCCTATGTCTGTATAGACATGGGTCGTGGTCGCGGGTGTGAACGAATACCAGACGCTGGATTCGGTGGTGGGGCAACCTATGGGGTCGTCGGGGGCCGCGGTGGCCTCCACCGTGCTGGTCGTGTCGGTGAAGGGAACCGACGAAATCAGCGTCGCGCTGTCGAAATCGTCATTCGCGGGTGGCGGAGGGGTAACAACCTGAACCTCCCCGTACAGGGCGGCGGTTGATCCTTCGCAGTGTTGCTCGAACGTCGCGTGAAACCTCTGGATGTGGTCGCCCGGCCCGTACGTCGCCTCGAGCACGTCGAAACGACCGGTGATGACGTTGCACCCCCGGTGGTCGTAGCTGAAGGAGAGCTGGGGTAGCGACGGATCCCCAACCTGAAAACGAGTTGCGTTCTCGTATGCGCCAGGAGCAAGCGGTTGACCCGACGGTGCCCGCAAGTCCAGACCTGCCGAGATTCCGTCGTAGCCATCGAACAAGGTCACGAAGGTGGACGCGCCGGCCATCGATTGAAATAGGCGGCCGCCCGCGCTCGTGAACGTCCGCGACTCCCCCTGTCCAACCCAGTCCGCGGGGTCGCTCGTGAAGGCAATGAAGCTCGTGTCCGTTGCAGCCGCCGCGGACACAGGGGGAAGCAGGAAGGTGGCCGTCCACAACAACATGAAACCGACGATCATCTGCCGGACCGACGCAGTCTTCATCGGTGACTCCCCTCGCGAGCGCCTGGATCGGAGTCCCTGGATCGCGTTCAGATGGTCGCTTTAGACTCTGCGACACGCTCATCGAGTGTGGAGGCGTTGGGTTGTGCGGGTCAATCCACCCTTGGACCTAGGGCGGCCTTCGGCAGCCCGACCGCGCAGCCCACGGAATCCGCACGATGAAGGGAGGAGCTCGCCGGGTTCGGCGAGCTCCCCCCGTGAAGCGGTCCGGAGCTGAGACCGCTCGTTCTAGCTCGGTGCTCCCGCGTACTCCGGGGTACCGACCCGGTCCGGCACCGGCGCCACCTTGCCCGCGTGCCGGAACCCGAGGATCGAGAGGATCCCGAGGATCAGCCCCGCGATCACCATCGCGAACCCAGCCCACATCGCGATCGTGGCCAGGGTCCACCAGCCGTACGCGTTCAGCAGCATCGCCCGCAGCGACTCGCCCTTGAACAGGGTGTCCGCTTTCGCCTGCAGCTCCGCTGCCACGTTCGGGTCGAGTCCCTCTGCGCGTGCGGCGGCGCTCGTCTCCGAGTACGTCGCTCCCTCATTGACGCCCTCGAGGTGCCCGCCGATGTAGCGCGCGAACGCCTCTGCCTCGACGCCCGTGTCGACCTTCGCGCCGGCGAACTCACCGACCGCGGTCCGCTCCTCGGGGGTCATCGCGTCGGCCGGCGGGAACGAGATGTGCTGTGGCACCAACCGGTCCCGCACGTTGTCCCGCCCGAAGTCGCCCCCGTAGATCGCCATCGTGCCGAGCACGATGAGCACGGCCGCGACCACGGCACCGGCGCCGCTTACGATCCTGTCCCAGCTGCTCCTGTCCATCTCCCCGCTCCTTCGCTCCTGGGGCCTCCGCTCCGTCTGGCCGTCGAGGACATGGTCGCCTGGGAGCCGAGGCGCCTCTCGGGCCGAAGGACCCGACTTCGGCTGGGACCCGCCGGGACCATGCCGGGATCGACCGGTGGAGACCGGCGCTCGAGCCACTTCGGCTACGCTCGACTCATGTCCGGGAGGAACGCCCCCGGCGATGGAGATCGCCGCCTGATCGAGGCCGGCATGGTCCTCGCCTCGGAGCTCTCCCTCGACGCGGTGCTCCTGCGGATCGTCGAGCTCGCGGTGGACCTCACGGGCGCGCGCTACGGAGCGCTCGGCGTGCTGACGCCGGACGGCCGGTCGATCCAGGACTTCATCACCGTGGGGATCACGCCCGAGGAGCGAGCTGCCCTCGGGGACCCGCCGGTCGGCCACGGCCTGCTCGGTGCTCTGACCCGATCACCACACCCCATCCGGATCCCCGACATCGGCGCCGACCCGCGCTCGGTGGGGTTCCCGCCGAACCACCCGCCGATGACGTCGCTCCTGGGGGCTCGGATCATCGGGCGAGGAACCGTGTTCGGGAACCTCTACCTCACCGACAAGCAGGCCGCGGAGATGTTCGACGAGGAGGACGAGCGCGTCCTCGTGGTCCTCGCGACCCAGGCGGCGATCGCCGTCGAGAACGCCCGCCTCTACGACGAGACCGAGCGCAAGGGCAGGGAGCTCCAGCGCCTGCAGGTGCTCGAGGAGCGCGAACGGATCGGGAAGGAGCTCCACGACGGCGTCATCCAATCGCTGTTCGCGGTCGGGATGAACCTGCAGGGTCTCGCGGCGTCTTCGGGCGACACCGAGACCGCCGGGCGGCTCGAGGCAGCCGTGGAGGACATCGACCGCGCGATCCGGGACCTCCGCAACTACATCTTCGGTCTCCGCCCGGGGATCCTCGCCGACCGGCAGCTCGACCAGGCGCTCAAGCAGATGGCGAGCGAGTTCGGTTCGCGCACCGGGATCGTGACGGTCGCCGACGTGGACAACGAAGCGGCATCGATACTCGCCTCCCGCGCCGGCGACGTCGTGCAGCTCGCTCGCGAGGCGCTCTCGAACGTGAGCCGGCATGGGGACGCCGCCACGTGCAGGGTCTCGCTGCGACGAGGGGACGAGGGCCTCGTCCTCGAGATCGACGACGACGGTCGCGGGTTCGACGTCGACACGACAAGCTGGGGCATGGGTCTCCGCAACCTCCGAGAGCGGGTGGAGTCGCTCGGCGGGGTGCTCGTAGTCGAGAGCACGCCCGGGGAAGGGACGACGGTCAGGGCGACGCTCCCGTCTTGAGCCGGATCAACGCGCCCGCCTGCTGGGCTACCATCGTCGGATGGCCGGGCCGAAGCGCCCTCCGCTCCGTGTCATGCTCGTGGACGATCACGAAGTGGTACGGGATGGGATCCGAGCGATGCTCGCGTCCGAGAACGACATCCACGTGACTGCCGAAGCCGGGACGGTCCGCGAGGCGATCGATGAGGCCGACCGAACCAGACCGGATGTCGTGGTGATGGACGTCCGCCTCACCGGCGGGAGCGGCATCGAGGCAACACGGGAGATCCGGGCGAAGCATCCCGACACCCGTGTGCTGATGCTCACGTCGTTCGCAGACGATGAAGCGCTGTTCTCCTCGATCATGGCCGGCGCCTCCGGCTACGTGCTCAAGCAGGTTCGCTCCGGTGAGCTGGTCCGAGCGATCCGCGCCGTCGGCGCCGGCGATAGCCTCCTGGATCCTGCCGTGACGACGGCCGTCCTCGATCGGCTCCGCAAGGGGAAGCACCTGATGCGGGACGAGAAGCTCGCCCGGTTGTCGCCCCACGAGGAGCGGGTCCTGACGCTCATCGCGGAGGGGCGGACCAACAAGGAGGTCGGCGACGAGCTGCACCTCGCCGAGAAGACCGTGAAGAACTACGTCTCGTCGATCCTGTCGAAGCTCGAGGTGGCACGGCGCGCGGAGGCGGCTGCGTACCTCGCCCGCCATACGACGCTCCCCGGCACGATCGAGTGATCGAGTAGCTCTTCAGCGACCGATCTGCGCCGCGGCCGCCGATGTCGCCTTCGCACCCAGCTCACGACCCCATTCGAAGGCCCGATCACGCTCACCCTCGGCGAGCGGGCCCCCCGTGGCCTCGACGAAGAAGCTCCGCGCCTCGATGACGGAGTAGCCCTTGCGCTCCAGTCGGGCGGCGATCTTCTTCGCGGCGGACCCGGTGATCCACATGGGCTTGTCGAACCGGGTATCGAAGGCAACCGCCCTCGCGGGGCCGACCGTCAATCGCCCGATCCACCCACGGAGGCTCTCTTGTCCCGGTTGGACGGGTCCGTACCGTCGGTACGACCGTTCCCCGGCGATGGCCTCGTGCGCGTTCCGCCTCGCCATGCCGTGGGCATGGGTTGGACCACCGGCGACGAACAGCGCCGCGTCCTGCACCTCCACCGGAGACAGCGCGTCGACGCTCCCGAGCTTCACTTCGCCCGCCTCGCTCAGGCCGGCGGCGATCGCTCTTGCGATCGTCTCCGTGTTGCCGAACATCGACTCGTAGACGACGACGAACTTCATCTCGCACCTCCTTCGGTCAGTTCCTCACCGAGTTCACGACGCGATGTTCCCCGTCGCCAAGGCCAATGGTCCCGCCAGACACAGGCCGAAGGTCCCGGGAGCGCTCGCTGGCCCACGGCTACGTTGACGTCGAGTTGGACCTGACGGACCTCGCGGACACGTGAACCACTGCGGGGTGGATGGGAGGTGGCTCCGGTGAAAGCGATCGTCTACCACGGACCAGGTGAGAAGGAATGGGAGGAGGTTCCTGACCCATCGATCGTGGACGACACGGATGCCGTCGTTCGCATCGACGCCGTCACGATCTGCGGAACCGATCTCCACATCCTCAAGGGGGACGTACCCGACGTGGCCGAAGGTCGAATCCTGGGCCACGAAGCGGTCGGCACCGTCCAGGAGGTTGGACCGGGCGTCACGACGATCGGCCCGGGCGATCGCGTCCTCGTCTCGTGCATCACGGCATGCGGGCGTTGCCGCTTCTGCCGTGAGCGCCACTACGGTCTGTGCACGGGCGGAGGTGGGTGGGTCCTCGGGCACCTCATCGACGGAACGCAGGCCGAATACGTGCGCGTACCGTTCGCCGACACCTCGACGCACCGCAAGCCCGACGAGGTCACCGACGAGGCGGTCTTGATGCTCGCCGACATCGGTCCCACGGGGTACGAGGTCGGGGTGCTGAACGGAGGGATCCAGCCCGGCGACACCGTTGCCGTGGTCGGAGCCGGTCCGATCGGGCTCTCCTCGATCCTGACCGCACGACTCTTCTCTCCGAGCCACATCGTCGCGGTCGATCTGGCCGACGCGCGACTCGACGCCGCCAAGCAGTTCGGCGCCGACGTGCTCGTCAACAGCGGGCATGAGGATGCGGAGGAGATCGTTCGGCAGATCACCGGAGGGTTGGGTGCGGATGTGACGATCGAAGCGGTGGGCGTCCCGGAGACCTTCGAGCTGTGCGCGCGCCTCGTGCGCCCGGGTGGGCGCGTCGCGAACGTCGGCGTCCACGGCAAGCCGGCCACGTTGCACCTCGAGGACCTGTGGATCAAGGACGTGACGATCACGACCGGTCTGGTCGATGGGTACTCGACCCCTACCCTGCTCGACCTGATCCGAACCGGGCAGCTTGACGTCGGCCGGTTCGTCACGCACCGGTTCGCCCTGCACGACTTCGAGGAGGCGTACGACACGTTCTCGAGGGCAAACGACACGGGAGCGCTGAAGGTCGTGGTGTCGCGCTCCTAGGACCATCGGGGCACAGAGGCCATGGGATCGGCAGGAGGACGCGTCATGACGAGTCAGATCGGGTCGATGCCCTCCGGGGCTTCGGAGGCGTCGGTGACCGGAGAGCCCTCCGGTGCCGCCATCGACCTGTACTGGCTCCCCCTGGTGGCGGGCGGTCACTTCGTTCGACTGAATGGGCGCATCTACGAGGGGATCCGCGCATTCCTCGACCGCCGCCGGGCCTTCGATCTGTACCACTCCGCGCTCCAGGTCTGTGTACCTCAAGGTCGGTACGTGATCGAGATGGCGTGGCCGATCCCCGATTCGGATGGTGCGTACCGTGGTGTCGTCGTCGAAGGTCCGGTCGGCAGCCACAGCATGGAGCGATTCCGCCCCTTCCGCTACGAAGTCCGCCGATGGCAGGACGGGGTCATTCCGGACATCCTCGAAGCGGTGGCAAGTCCGCAGCGCCTGAGCAACGACCTGGACCGTGCGCGTAGCGTCCTTGACCTCGTCGGTTCGGTGCCCGGATTGGTTTGGGGCCGAGACGAGCTCGGGATGGGCGACATGTGGAACTCAAACTCGGTCGTCTCGTGGCTCCTCGCCCGGAGCGGCCTTCCGATGGAAGAGATTCAGCCGCCTGTCGGGGGGCGCGCCCCCGGGTGGGAAGTCGGCATCCTCACTGCCCGATACCAGACTGACTCACGCTTACCGGTCGTCCACGGGCGACATGCGTTTCTGTGACGGGTACGCCGTGTCCGTCAGTCGATCGATCCACGTCGCTCTCGCGTCACCGATGCCCGTACCTGAAATCTGAACCCGTGAGCACGGGAGCCTAGAATCGCAACGATGCTCGGCCTGACGCGCACCGCAAACGAAGTCCTTCTGATCTGGCTGGCCGTGGCGCTCACGATCGGCATCACCCTTGCGGTCCTGATGGGCAGGCGGGGTCACAGCGCATTCGAATGGTTCCTCATCGGGGCGATCCTCGGACCGATCGCGTTGCCGCTCGCCTGGGGCCGGATCGGTTCTGAACCGGCTGCCCTGAACCGCGAGATCGTCGATGCTGTCCCCGGGCCCGGCACGGGACCGGTCGATGTGCTCGTCGGGATCGACGGGTCCGCAGAGTCGGAAACAGCGCTCCGGACGGCAGTCGAGATCCTCGGACCGCGGATCGGTCGGCTGACGCTTGCGGGCGTCACCGACTTCGACTACGGCAGTTCGCAGGCTCAAGCCGACTCGAAGCGAGCGCTCGGGCGCCTTCGCACGATGGCCGCGTCGGCGAACGTCGCGGCGCCCGGCATCATGATCCTCTCTGGTCGACCGGCCGACGCCCTGTCGGAGCACGCGCTACGAGACGGTTACCAACTCCTCGTCGTGGGCCGTCGAGGCCGCGGAGCGAGCAAGGCGATCCTCGGGAGCACGGCGGCGCAGCTCGCGAGTGCACCCATCCCCGTGCTCGTCGCAGCATGACCTCTAGAGCGCGGAGCTGAATCGCTACCTCGCACGGGACGGGTTCCCACGAAAGCCGGGCCATTCGGCACCCATGGCTCAATGAATGGGGAAGCAGGATGGACGTGGGAGGTGAGTGTGATAGAGGACGTCCCGCACGACCTGAAGGTCCTCGGTCGCGTGGAGGGTCGAACCTAGCCCTACCCTCTGTCACGCGAGCTCCCGACGGAGGGCGAGGAGCCGATCGCCGATAGAGGGATCGTTCAGAGTGACTGACCCTAGGATGAACCAGCGAGTGCAAGTCGGGGCCAGATTCCGCTCTCAGCTACTCGCTCCGGATCGGTGCAGCTCCACGCGCCGCGGGCCCTCGACGATGACACATGCAGGGCTACCGGAACCAGCGTCCAACGCGCCTGCCCAAACGAAACGCGATGCTCTGAGGGCTCTCCGGCTGTGTCGGTGGCCTCCCAGCGGGCTCGCTTGCGTACCGAGGGGCTTGAGGCTGTGGGCGACGGCCTTCCGCGAACGACTGCTTCAGCCCGGTCAGCTTGCCGTACTTGAACCTCAGTCGGAAACAGTCCGTGAGGGGAGAGGAATCCACGGTCAGATACTTCACCCCCAGGTCGATCAGGTAGTTGGTTGCCTCGAAGCCGCTGTCCCTTCGGATATCGATGGCTCCGAACCCGACTGCCGGAGGGGGGAACCCGTCCTCGGCACCTGGGCAGTTGGCGAGGAGTCGATCCCAATCAGGCACCAGCGGCATCCGTTGAACTTTCGCACCTTTCGGATTCGGCTTTGGATCGTCGCACGGTCCAGACTTCGAGTCGCTGATCCCGTCGGGGTCGCACATTTGAATAGATGTGCCTGGTTCGTTGGCGATCAGACCGCCGGTTCGCCGTGCGGCTCGGGGAAACAATGTCCCCATAACGTCACCGGCCGCGCAGTAGAATCCTCTCGACTACCAGTCTGCTCGGCTGGCTCCGCGAGTCCTACCACCAGAAGGGGGATGCAGGTACCTCTGGCGGGGCGCTGAGCCTGTAGGAGCTGCCTTCGCGGGGAGGGGCGTCAGGGGTTTCGGGTTCCCCTCACCCCACGGCCGACCAGTCCGTTCGCTAGGCTGCGTGTATGGCCCTGGCTCGCGACGCCGTGCTGTGGGCGGCCGACAACCGCTGGCTCCGCGAGCATCTTCCGAGGTACCGCTTCGTGCGCCGGAGCGTGCGTCGCTTCATGCCGGGGGAGACCCTCGAGGACGCGACCGCCGCCGCGAAGCGTCTCCAGGAGCGGGGACTCCCGACGATGTTCACCGCGCTCGGCGAGAACGTGACCGAGCTTTCGGACGCGCGGCGGGTCGTCCAGGACTACCTCGAGGCCTTCGACCGCGTCGCGGAGGTCGGTTTGGACACCGAGTTCTCGGTGAAGCCGAGCCACCTGGGGCTCGACCAGGACCCCCGCGCAGCGCTCGCGAACCTCGAGGAGCTCGCGACGTCGGCGACCGAGCACGATAACTGGCTCTGGCTCGACATGGAGTCGGCGCCCTTCGTCGACGGGACGCTCGACCTGTACAGCAAGCTCAGGGCCGGGCATCCGAACGTCGGCGTCTGCCTCCAGGCCTACCTCAAGCGGACCGCGGGCGACGTGGACTCGCTGATGCCGCTCGATCCGACGATCCGCCTGGTCAAGGGCGCGTACCGCGAGCCGCGCGAGCTCGTGTTCGGCTCGCGCGAGGTGATCGACGAGGCGTACCGGAGGCTCGCGCTGCTGATCCTCGCGCGGAAGGGACCGATCGGCCGGCTGGCGCTCGGGACCCACGACGTCGGCCTGATCCGCCAGATCGAGACGGACGTCGGTGGGCGCGACGGTTTCGAGGTGCACATGTTGTTCGGGATCCGTCAGGCCGACCTGGTGCGCATGGCGGCCGAGGGCTACCGCGCGCGCTCCCTGATCGCGTACGGGACGCACTGGTACCCGTGGTTCATGCGCCGGATCGCGGAGAAGCCCGTCGAGAACTCGCTGCTCGCGTTCCGCAACCTCGTCACGCGCGGCTGACTTCAGCCCAGGATGCGCGCCTCGCCGAACCCCGCGTCCAGCGCGCCGGCCTGTTCGAACCGGCGAGGGTGGAACTGTTCGAGGCCCGGGTCCGCGTCCGCCCCGGTGAGCAGGTCGGCGATGTGGGCGCCGAGCGCGGGGGCGAGCTTGAAGCCGTGGCCGCTCGTCCCGGCGTCGACGAACACGCCCGGCGCGATCTCGCCGATGACCGGCTGCCAGTCCGGGCTCACGTCGTACAGGCTGGCCCACCCACCACGAGCGGTCGCGTGCCTCAGCGCCGGCGCACGCCGGACGACGCCCGCCCCGAGCCGCTCGGCCTCGTTCGTGCCGACACGCTCGTCGAAGTCGTCGGGGTCGACGGTGGGCTCGGGGTGCAGCGGTCCCATGAGGAACAGCTCGTCGCCCTCGGGACGGAAGTAGTAGCCGTTCGGCAGGTCGCCGTGGGCCGGGACGCGAGTGTCGTCGCTCCACGCGAAGGTCGCGACGATGTGGCGCTCGACCGTGAGCGGGAGGTCGGCGCCCACCATCGCCGCGAGCGGCGCGCTCCACGGGCCTGCGGCGATCAGGACGCGTTCGGCCGCGATCAAGTCATCGGTCGTCGATACGTTCCAGGCCGAGCCCCGGCGTTCGATCGACATGACGCCGTGGCCCAGGTTGATCTCGGCGCCGAGCTCGCGGGCGCGTTCGAGCAGGCCCTGCGTCGTGAGCACCGGATCGGCGTACCCCGCGTCGCGCTCGAACGCCGCGATCGCGATCCCGTCGAGGTCGAACGCCGGCCACTCCGCCACGACCTGCTGCGGTTCGAGGAGGTCGGTCGGGATGCCCTGGTCGTTCAGGCGCGGCACGACGTCGCGCACCGTCGCCTCGTCCTCGGGCGGATGCAGCACCAGCAGGCCGGTCTCGCGGAACCCCGCGTCCCGCCCGGTGTGCCGCTCGAAGTCGCGGAACATCGCGATCGAGTCACGCGCCACGGCGGCCAGGAACGCGTTCGTGTAGTAGGCGCGGACGATCGCGCTCGAACGCCCGGTTGGTCCTCCCGCGGGCGACGTCCGCTCGACCACGACCGTTCGGACGCCGCGGTTGGCGAGGTGGAACGCCACGCTCGCGCCGTGCACGCCGGCTCCGATCACCGCGACGTCGTAGAAATTCATGCCACGGCGCGCTAGCCCCGCGGTTCGTTCTCGGTCACCACGTCGGCGGGGGTGCCCGCGCGCTTGGCCACGACGGCGAAGCGATCGTTCTCGAAGACGATCCGCTCGATGTCGCCGATGAAGTGCTCGGGGACGATCGCGAACTGCCGGGGGTCGCTCCGGACGTCCTGGTACTCGGCCATCGTGATCTCGATGGGGCGGTCGCACGACCTCAGGGCGCATTCGCACGTGATGGTCATCAGCCGGCCGGGCGGTTCGTCCCGGTGCGCCTGCTCGATCTCCTCGTTGATCTCCCTGGACGCGGCCTCGTTCAGGGCCATCCGCTCCTCGCGCGAGCTCATGGCGGGATTATCCCCCGCCCGGGGCGAGGCCACCCGTGCCCGCACCGTCGAGACCACCGGCCGACGGCCACCCGCGTAGACTCGGGAACCGCAAGCAGATCGACCGCGAGAGCGTCGAGAAGGCCAAGGAGGCGGCGAGCGCGGCGAGCGCCGCGAGCTCGACGATCGACCGAGGGAGCGTCCTGCGCGTGCTGGGGATCATCGGGGCCGGTGCCGGCATCCCGCCCGAGATGTCGAACGCCACATCGTGGACAATCGCGGAGAGCTTCGTCCTGCTGTTTGGCTACGTGTTGGCGTTCGTGGTCGCCGTGTGGTTCGTCGCGTGGGTGGACTGCAAACTCAGCTCGCGCAGGCTGTTCCGCGAGATCTACCGCGAGCTCGGGATCGGCAGGCATCCACCTCGCTAGTCGGACCGTACGAGGCGGAACGCTGCACAGAAGGCGCTTGCGTAGGCATTGAGCGCCGGCTGTCCGTCGAGGTGGGCGTGGAGCACCCGTGATCCCGGCTCGATCCGACCGGAACGCGCGAGGTCGATGAGCGCCGCCATCGACATGCGCCCCCGTAGGGCTCTCGGTTAGCGGGCCGAGGGCCTCGACCGCCATCCCTCGCTCGCCGTAGGGTGTCGGAGATGCCGTCGTAAGGAGCGAGCCTGTGGAAGGGATCAGGCTGTGGCGAGCCAGCCGCCAGAAGCTTGTTGGCATGGTGTACCTGGATAAGGGCGTCCTCGACCTGGATATCCAGGACGATCATGAGCGAGCCCTGGTCGAGGACGTCCTCGAACAGACCGGGCAAGTGACCTGGTCGTTCAGTCGGTTCGACGAAGGCGAGTGGCAGGAGAACATCGCCGAGCCTCGCACCGAGCGATGGCTTTGGTTCGTAGTGGCGAACATCTTGTACCCGATGGGGTACCAGGCCGACTTGGGCATAAGCGAGGACGGCGAGCCGACGACAGGATAGCCGTGAGGCGCTGGCTCCCGGTGCGGCCAGTGTCCGTCGTGCCCCTATCCCGAAGTGAGAGAATGGGTACGAAGCACCCATTCATTGGGACCGTTTACGAAGAGGCCGTGGGCAGCCCCTCGAACCGAGGAGGCACGATGACCACCCTCATGGATACGGTCCGCATCGAAGCCCCGAAGAGATCGCCGGTGCGACCGGCATCCCCGTTGGACCCTTCGTGGGACGACGGTTCCGAGATCCCATCCTCTGAGCGTTCGGTCCAGGACCGATCCCGCAGCAGCCAGTGGGACCGATTGGCGATGGGCCGTGGGCAGTCCCTCTGGAGGGAGGCAGCATGACCACCCTCATGGATCCGGATCGCACCGAAGCCCCGGAGAGACCACGGTCAAAGCCAGCAGCCGCGGTGGACGCTCCGCGAGACACCCCTACCGAGTCACGATCACTCGAGCGCTCGTTCGAGGTCGCGTCGCGCGGTGGATACGCTCGGACCGTCGTGGGCCGGCTCGCCTACTTCGACGAGGAGGCGCAGACGTACATGGTGCTCACGCGCTCCGGGGCGCTCGTCAGGGTTCCGCTGCGCGACATCACGAGTTCGCGCGGAGTTCCGAGGACGGGTCCGATCGTCGCCGACGCCCTATCGAGGATGTCGAGGCTTCGGAGCGCGACCACGGTTTCGCCCACGTAGCCCGCAGGCTCGCCGTGCGGCGCGGGCTCCGATTCGGCCTGGCTTGGACCTTCGACCTAGGGCCGCTAAGGTCGGCGACGGATGGCGCCGATGGCCGAGTCGATGCCTGCATGCACCGTCGACTCGACCGGATCCATCCTGGCTGTTCGCCGCGCCTGGCGCGATGTAGGGCAGCTGTTCGAACGCGCCCTCGTCGTCTTCGCCTTCGTTGCGGCGGCGTCGTTCGCCTTCGTTGCCATCGCACACCTGTCCGATCGTGCCTTCATCACCTTTCAGGCGGGTTCGCGCATGGGGCTGGCGATGTACGCACGCGAAGGGATCCTCTACCCGCAGTTCTTCCAAGGAGGCTTCTACGGCGGCACCAGGATGATGCCGATCCCGATCCTCCTGCATGCCGGTCTATCGTTCGTGACGGGCGAGTTCCTGGTCTCGGGGAAGCTGCTGACCTTCCTGTCATATCTGGCCCTGCTCGGGGTCGCCTTTGGAGCGATGCGGAGCTTGGGTTGCTCCGCTGCCCGATCGGCGTTGCTGTTGGTCGCGGTCACGATATCGGCGGTCGGGATCTGGACCTCACTCACGATCTCGTATGACCCGCTGTCTGTAGCTCTCCAGCTGGTCGCCCTCGGGCTCGTCGCTCGGGGTCGAGGTAGAGTCGCGATCGTCATCGCCGGCGTGTTGTGCGCCCTCGCCCTCTTCTCCAAGCTCAGCGCGATCTGGGGTGTCGGCGCGATCGGCTTGTGGCTGTGGAGTCGAAACCGTCGGGCGCTCGCCTCGTTCCTCGGTGTCTATCTCGCGGCTTCCGGGCTCGGATTCCTGCTCGTTCAACTCGCGAGCGGGGGAAGGTTCTGGCAGAACGTCTACGCCTTCTCATCTTCCGCAGTGGGGGAAGACGGCATCAACCGGATCCCTACTCAACTGACGGAGATGGCACCGATCGCCCCCCTCTTCTACGTCCTGCTGCCGTTGGCCGTGATCGAGCTTGTACTCGCCAGTCGGGGCAAGGGCATCACCATCTACCATGTGGCCGTCCCGTTCGCCGCCGCTGCGCTGATCATCGCTCTGACACGTTCAGGGGCCGTGTTCAACCACTCGCTCGATCTGATGATCCTGAGCGCCGTCATGACGGCCCGGCTGTGGATGCAAGAGCATCTCTCTCGCGCAGTGCTCGTTCCGATCGCCGTCATGCTGGCGATGATCGCCTCCTATCCGATCCTCGTAGAGGCGAGCGAGGAGGTATCACCCGGACGCTTGCGGGAAGATATCGGTTTCCTCGACCGCTTCGTCGGCCCCGGTGATCGCATCCTCTCGGAGGATGCATCGATCCCGATCGCGCGGGGCGAGGTCCCGGTGGTCTTGGATGCCTTCATGCTGCCCACCATCGGCGCGCGGGACCCCGAGGCCCTCGAGGCGCTCGTCGAGAGGTTGGAGCATCACGGATTCGACCGCGTGATCCTGGTCTATCCCCTGAACGACGCTCCTGAGGGCTGGTACACGATGGAGTTCGGAACGAGAGTCGCGGATGCGATCGCCCGGGATTACACACTGGTTGGGAGAGGAAACAGGACCTACGTCTACGCGCCCCGCGCTCCCTAAGGGTGCGAGTGAACCGACCCAGCTGACTGAGCGGGTCTCAGTAGCGGATAGGGAGGTTGGAGCCGTCGGCGGAGCTGCTCCAGAGCGAACTCGAGCCACGCTCATCACCTTCCGTTCTCGAAGGGAATCAACGACCTCGTGGATTCGACGCCCCTGAACTCCGCAGCTTCGTCAATCTGCTACTGCGGATCAAACCTGGAAGAGAGCGATGTCCTCCGTCGAGGCCTCATCGTAGAGGAAGTCGAACGAGGCGACGATGGGCTCCACGCGCGGAAGCATCCGACTCGGAGCCGAGTGCACAGGAACGACGATCGAGATCGTATGCGTGGGCCGCTCACCCGGGATCGCGATGACCAGGAAGCGGATCGAGCGGCCGACCGGGTCGTGCGCCGTGCCACTCACGAGGAAGGACCGGTGTCCGGCGACCTGCTGCCACGCGGTGCCGAGTACCGTTGGCTTGGCGATCGATCCGAGGGATCGAAGCAGGTCCTGATCTCCGGGGTGCTCGCCCCCGCCGTCCCCGACCTGGAGCGTCTCGGCGGATCCGAACGAGAGCACGGTCTCACCATCCGGACTCGCGAGCTCAGTCTCCGCCCCCTCTTCCTCGACCGTCCAGGTCCGCGGATAGGTGAAGGTGTATCCGCCAAGGAGGTTCGTGTGGACGAGGGGTCCTCCCTGCGCCGACCGTGGGGGCGGTCCAGGGGCAGGGACGTGGACGATCCCCCCGGGTTCGCTGTCTTGGCCGAGGGATGCTCCGATCAGGAACACACCTCCGACGAAGAGCGAGAACAAGATCAGACCAAAGAGCTGGGGGGCGTTTTCCCGGTACCCGTACCGAATGCGGCTCGACATCCTGGAGAACCCTCGGTCCAGCTTGGGAGCGCGGCTCACGAGGGCTCGCTTCAATCAGTGCGAGCGACCGACGCCACCCGGCGTGAGGAGGCGGCGAGCGCCGAGGAGCCGGCGATCGCGAGCAAGAGCGTGAGCGCTGCCAGGCCGAGCACGGCGATACCCGTCTGCCCCAGGCTGGCGATCACCTTGGCTCCCACATCCGCGAAGTCACCGAGCCCATGGAGCACGCCTAGGCACACCAAGCGTTGGTCGGACTCACATGGATCACCCGCGGTAGGCTCCTCACCCCTCGGAGCGTATGTCGATCCCACTCCCAGGCACATAGCTCGCCTCGCTCATGCGCAGCGCCGCCCAGTGGGGTGTCCCGGCTGGGGACGAACCGCTACGCGCGATGGACGCGTCAACCGACCCCTGGCCTGTCGGATCCGTCGATGCGGACCCTGCCTCCTGCGACGAGGTCAGACCCGTTGTCGCACTGGAACCGAGACGAGCGGGGTCGTCCGTGACCGATCCAGCGGTGTTCTCGACCGTCCCGGTGACCTGGCTCGTCGCGTCAGTCGTGATGCCCGTGACCTGGCCGGTCGCGTCAGTCGCGGTGCCCGTGACCTGCCCGGTCGCGTCAGTCGCGGTGTCCGTGACCTGGCCGGTCGCGTCAGTCGCGGTGCCCCGCTAAGGCCTCTTAGCCTCCCGCAACATGCCGACCAGCACCGCCCGGAGCGTACGGTCCTCCCACACACAGCTGGACGTCCTGCTACGACGGCTAGCTGCCCGTAGGGCCTGAACCCTCGTCCTCGGCTGTGCCGCCGGCGTGCGCCTGCCCGGCGGCCATGTGCTTCAGCGCGTGGGCCGGCGGCCCGCCCCCGTGGCCGACGGAGACCATCGGCTTGCCGCAGTCGCTGTGAGCGGCCGTTTGAATCTGGGCAGGGGTACCGTTCGCGGCGACTGTGCTCACGTAGTCGCCGTGCGTCCAGTTGCCTGGTAGGGAGGAGACGGTGGTGAGATCGCACGGTCCGGCTTGGTGGAACCGTTCGATCGGCCCGCCGTGGACGCCCGCATCTTGCTCGTTCCCCTCCGACTTGTCGTCTCCAGCGCCAGCGAAGACGCTGGCTGTTGCGATGCCCGACAGGGCGAGGACGAACGTAACCCCGAACGCAAGAACGCCTCGTCTGGCTCGACTCACAAGATCTCCTTCAGACTCGTCAAGCGTGGATTGGTTCGGGTTGCCCGTCAATCGACCGATAGGCCATTTCGTAAGCCGGACGACCTACTACGCTGCTAGCTTCATCTCTCTGGAAGGGTGTCGAGGCTGGCCGAGGACTCGCGGAGGGACTCCGGCAACCACCTGGCGACAGGGAGGCGGCGGTGGCCAGGGTATCGAGTCAGCCCGCAGGCGCTATCGGAGAAGCTGAAGCGGTCTTAGGCCCCGCCTAGTTCCCGATACCTGAAGCAATCTGCTACGTGGTCCTGCACCAAACCGCACGCCTGCATGAACGCGTAGCAGACGGTCGGTCCCACGAACCGGAACCCCTTGGCCTTCAGGTCCTTGCTCATGGCCTCGGACTCCGCGGTCTCGGCGGGGATGTCGCCCAGGCCCTTGAACCGTCCCACCAGCGGCTCGCCGCCGACGAACGACCACAGGTACGCATCGAGCGACCCGTGCTCGCGCTGCACCTCGCGCACGCGGGCGGCGTTGTTCACGCTGGACTCGACCTTCATCCGGTTCCGAACGATCCCCGGGTCCTGCAGCAGGCGCTCGACCTTCGCAGGAGTGAATCGCGCGACCTTCGCGGGATCGAATCCGGAGAACGCGCGCCGGTAGCCCTCGCGCTTGTTGAGGATCGTCGACCACGAGAGCCCCGCCTGGGCGCCCTCGAGCGTGAGCATCTCGAACAGCCGCGTGTCGTCGTGGACCGGCACGCCCCATTCCTCGTCGTGGTACGCGAGGTAAAGAGGCTGGTCGACCGGAACCCACGCGCAGCGCTTCGGCATCGCCCGAACGCTAGCATCGGTTCCCGACATGGACGCACCGTGGTGGACCAGACCCGGGCTCGAAGCCCCCGACGGCCGGCTCCTCGTGGCGGGCCGCGACGCAGAGACCATCGCGCGGGAGCACGGCACGCCGGTCTTCGTCTACGACCTCGTCCGGATCGAAGAGCAGGCGCGGTCGCTCATCGACGCGTTCGAACGCGTGGGTGTGCCGTTCCGGCTGAGGCTCGCGCTGAAGGCGCAACGAGAGCCCGAGGTGCTCACCTTCGTGCGCGATTTCGGGTACATCGGCATCGACGCGTGCTCCCCGCGCGAGGTCCGTCTTGCGTTGGATCACGGATGGACACCGGAGGAGATCTCGTTCACCGGGACGAACCTATCCGAACGCGACCTCGACGCCCTCGTTCCGACCGGCGTGCACGTCAACGTCGATCTGCTGTCGCAACTCGATCGGTACGGTCGGAGGGCGCCGGGGTCGGCGGTCGGGATCCGGGTCAATCCGCGCGCCGGAGCTGCCTCGCGCCCCGGACTGGCCGATCTGTACACAGGGAGGCATCGGCCATCGAAGTTCGGGATCCTGCAGGAACAGCTCGACGATGCCATCCAGATCGCTCGCAAGCACGATCTCACGATCGACACGGTGCACCTGCACGTCGGGCGGAGCATGCTCTCCGATGCGCTCCCCGACCTCGATCGGGCGGTCGAACGGGCCGTCTTGATGGCCGAACGGCTGATCGACGCCGGCCACCCGATCGCCGAGGTGAACGCTGGAGGGGGCCTCGGGGTTCCACACGACGCCGAGCAGCAACCCCTGGACGTCGACGCGTACGCGAGCGTCCTGGCCCGGCGTCTGAGTCCGCTCGGCGTCAGGGTCGCCTGCGAGCCGGGCGACTTCCTCATGAAGGACATGGGGGTGTTGCTGGCCGAGGTGGTGACCACAGACGAGCGTGATGGTCATCGGTTCGTGGGGCTCGACGCCGGCTTCAACGTAGCCCCCGAGCACTTCATCTACGACGAGCCGGTCCCCATCGTCCCGTGTCGCGCGGCCGATATGCCGGACGGGCGCACGGTCACGGTGGCCGGCAACATCAACGAGGGCGACGACTTGTGGGCCGAG
>Ga0307287_10000145_pt1 | contig 26164 bp, 28 predicted proteins | sample ER_DNA_141_FD_194485 | JGI IMG/M metagenome (GOLD analysis project Ga0307287, IMG submission 194485) | Bulk soil microbial communities from the East River watershed near Crested Butte, Colorado, United States - ER_DNA_141 | ecosystem: Environmental > Terrestrial > Soil > Floodplain | place...
CCGACCGTTCGTGTGCGGATCATCGCGAAACGTCGCTCCCTGGAAGTTGCAGGTGCAACAGGTTAATGACGGCTCGTGGGGCCGTCAAGGGGAAAGCGACGGGGGTTGTGGGTCAGTTCGAAGACTCGGGCGCCAACTACCATCGGTCGATGGATGAGCTCTCGTACGACGAGTATCACCACGCGTCCACACAGATAACGGACGAGGACCTGACCGGCTTCTTCGAGGGTTGGCCGAGCAAGCCTTCACCTTCTGTCCTCCTGGCCGTCATGGCTGGAAGCCACTGCAGCTTCATCGCGCGGACCGGCGATGGCCGGGTGATCGGTCTCGTCTCGGCGATCAGCGATGGCGTCCTGAGCGCCTTCATCCCACTTCTGGAGGTCGTGCCTGGATTTCGAGGGCGAGGTATCGGCACGAGCCTGATGCGCCTCGTCTTGGAGCGGCTCGAAGGCTTCTCCGTGGTGGATCTTTCATGCGACGAGGATCTGGTGCCCTTCTACCTTCGCTTCGGGATGCAAGAGACGAGGGCGATGAGCATCCGCCGCCCTCACGCGATCTCTGACGATCGACCCTGAGCTCACAAGGCGGCGACGCGGGTTCGTTCCTCGTCGGTCAGTTCGCGGAGCGGCGGCCGGACGTCGGCGTGGGCCAGGACACCCTTGTCCACGAGCACCTGTTTCGCGACCGCCGGCAACGACAGGTTACGCAAAGCGTCGCGGAGAGCGTTCACGCGACCACCGGCGGCGTCGGTCTTCCGGTGGACCAGCTCGGCGGTGACCTCGGGCCATGCCGATGCCAGGCCCGACACGGCGCCGACCGCTCCCGCCGCGAGCCCTTCCAGCACGAGCGGCTCGAAGCCGATGAAGACGTCGAGCCCTTCCACGAGGTAGGGCTTGACGGCTTCGAACGGCGTGTCGGACACCTTCAGCCCGGTGAGGTTCGGCACCTCGTCGCGCAGCCGTTCGATCACGGGGAGAGGCACCGGGTATCCACTCCGCCCCACGAATTCGTAGATATAGAAGGGCAATGGGGCGCACGCGTGAGCGGCTTGCCGGAAGTGATCGAACAGTTCCTGCTCGTCGAGTGGGAAGTAGGGCGGAGCGATCACGGCGACGGCGTCGGCGCCGGCCTCCTTCGCGTGAAGCGACAGCTCCACGGTGTGCTCGGTCGTTTGCGCGCCGGCATGGACGGCGACCGCGAACCCCTCCGGGCGGGCCTCGAGGCAGAGCTCCGTCATCCGGCGCCGTTCCGGCACCGACAGCAGTACGCCCTCGCCGGTAGTGCCGCACGTGAGGACGCCGTCCATGCCTCCGTCGGCGAGGAAGCGGATCAAGGGAGCGACGCTCGGCTCATCCAACGACCCACCGTGATCGCGTAGCGGCGAGACGGCAGCCGCGATCGCACCGTGGAGCTTCCCGCGCATCCGCTCAGGGTACGCGGTCAGAACTGCGCGGATTCGGTGGAGCCCTCCAGGGCGAGCGTCGACGATCCTCCTCGGCTGATCGTCTTCGACACGAGATCGAACCATCCGGTGCCGACCTCGTGTTGATGCTTGACCGCGGTGTAGCCGGCGGACTCGAGACCGAATTCACGCTCCTGCAGACGCACGTACGCGGTCATCCCCTCGCCGGCGAATCCCTTCGCCAGCTCGAACATGCTCGCGTTGAGAGCATGGAACCCCGCGAGCGTGATGAACTGGAACCGGTAGCCCATCGAGCCCAGCTCCTTCTGGAACGCGGCGATCTGCCCGTCGTCCAGTCGCTGCTTCCAGTTGAACGACGGCGAGCAGTTGTACGCGAGGAGCTTCCCCGGGAACTCGGCGTGGACGCCTTCGGCGAACGAGCGGGCTTCGTCGAGGTCCGGCGTCGCTGTCTCGCACCAGAGCATGTCCGCGTAGGGCGCGTACGCCCGCGCGCGTTCGACCGCGGCGTCCATCCCGCCGCGAACGCGGAAGAACCCCTCCTCGGTGCGATCCCCGCTGATGAACGTCCGATCCCGCTCGTCGACGTCGGACGTGAGGAGGTTGGCGCTCAGCGCGTCGGTCCGCGCCATCAGTACGGTCGGGACGTTCAGGACGTCGGCGGCCAGGCGAGCCGCCACCAACGTCCGGATGAACTGGCCGGTGGGGACCAGGACCTTCCCGCCGAGGTGCCCGCACTTCTTCTCGGACGAGAGCTGATCTTCGAAGTGCACGCCCGCTGCGCCCGCCTCGATCATCGCGGTCATCAACTCGAAGGCGTTGAGCGGGCCGCCGAACCCGGCCTCGGCATCCGCGACGATCGGCAGACCGAACTCGGTATCGTCCCCCTCGGCCCAGGCGATCTGGTCGGCGCGACGGAGGGCGTTGTTCAGGCGCCGGACGACCGTGGGGACGGAGCTCACCGGATAGAGCGACTGGTCGGGGTAGGTATGCTGCGCGGTGTTGGCGTCGGCGGCCACCTGCCAGCCGGACAGGTAGATCGCGCGAAGACCCGCCCGCGCGCACTCCACCGCCTGGCCGCCCGTGAGGCAACCGAGCGCGGCGACGTAGTCGTCGGCGTTGACGAGCCGCCACAGGGTCTCCGCGGACCTCTCCGCGATCACGTGGCGTTCCCGGATCGTGCCTCGGAGCCGAACCACGTCCTCGGCCTCGTACGGGCGGGTGATCCCCCGCCAGCGCTCCTCGTCCCGCCACCGGGCGCGCAGGTCGTCGGCTTCCACGCGGATCCGTTCGGTGATCGTCATCGGTGTCCAGCCTTTCCGCTCTGCGCCCGGGTCTTCGCTGGGCGCGATCCGTGCGGGATAACGAAACCTCCCGGTGTCCGGGAGGTCGGGTGCGCGCATCGGCCGGGGGCCGCGGCGCGGGTCAGCTGGATACGTTCTTGAACGGTCGTTCAATCATCGAGCTCATCCTGCCAGACCTGGACCGGCCCGGTCAAACCACGAGGAGGACGAGTGAGCCCCGCACGCGTTCAGCCCCGGGTGACCTGCGACAGCTTGAGGGTCTTCTCGTAGAGCGCCTTCCCCGTCACGGCCGCTTCGCAGCCCGCATCGCGGAGCGCCCAGATGTCGTTGGCCGAGCGAACGCCGCCGCTCGCGATGACCGGTCTGTCCGTGAGACCGAGCACGTGCCGGTACAGCCGTAGATCCGGACCCTCCAGCGTCCCGTCACGCGCGATCGCGGTGACGAGGTACCGGGGCGTGCCGGCGTCGTTGAGCACCGGGATGACCTCCTCGACGGGCGGGCCTTCCTCGCGCCAGCCCTTCACCATCGCGTGCCCGCCGCGCACGTCGACGGCCACCAGGATCCGCTCCGCGAACTCCTCGACGGCACGGGCGACGAACCCGGGATCGAGCGCCGCGGAGGTCCCCAGGATCGCCCGGCCGGCTCCGATCTCGAGCACGGACGCCACATCCTCGAGCGTGCGGACCCCACCCCCAACCTGAACAGGACACACCACCGAGCGGCAGATGTCGCGGATCGTGTCGCGGTTGGAGCCCTCGTCGAGCGCGGCGTCGAGGTCGATCACGTGGAGCCGCCGCGCCCCCTCCTCCTGGAAGCGAACCGCGACCTCCACCGGATCGTCGTCGTAGGCGGTCTCCTCGTTCGGATCGCCGCGCAGCAGTCGGACCGCCCTGCCGGCTCGCAGATCGATCGCCGGGATGACGATCATGCTGTTCGGAGCCGCTCGCGAGGCTCTGCGGTCATCGGTCGCCGGCCTCGTCCGCGCGGGCCTCCATCGCCTTCGCGTGTCCGACCAGGCCTTCGGCCCGGGCGAGCGTCGAGGCGCCCGGGCTGAAGTGGGCGGCCGCGGCGGGCGACATCCGCATCACCGAGGTGATCGTGACGTAGTCCGCTGCGCGCAACCCGCTCGAGAACCGGGCGGTCCCGGCGGTCGGTAGGACGTGGTTGGACGAGAGCCCGTAATCGCCGAACGGGACGGCCGACCATGGTCCGAGGAAGATGGCTCCGGCGTTGCGGACGCTTGGGAGGAAGTCCTCCGGCTCATCGAGCAAGAGCAACAGGTGCTCGGCGGCCACGTCGTTCACGGCGGCCGCCGCGTGCGCGAGGTCGCGGACCAGCACGAGCCTCGTGTGGCGGATCGCGAGGTCGACGATCTCCCGACGGCCGACGTGCACCAGCTCCTGTTCGAGGGCGGCGTCGACCTTCTCGGCGAGCGCTGCGTCGGGCGTGATGAAGAACGTTCGCGCCTCGGGGTCGTGCTCCGCCTGCGCGATCAGATCGAGCGCCGCCATCCGTGGGTCGACGTGACCGTCGGCGACGATCGCGAGCTCCGACGGGCCCGCCAGGCCGTCGATCCCGACCGACCCGGCGACCTGGCGCTTGGCCTCCGTGACATACACGTTGCCGGGACCGACGATGCGGTCGACCGACGGGATCGACTCCGTCCCGTAGGCCATCGCGGCCACGGCCTGCGCGCCTCCGGTCCTCGCGACGTCGGTCGCGCCGGCTCGCTTCGCCGCGTACAAGACGGCGGCGTGGATCGATCCGTCGCGCTGGGGCGGCGTACACACGACGATCTCCTCCACGCCGGCGACGCTCGCGGGGACCACGGTCATCGCGACCGTCGATGGGTACTTCGCGCGGCCGCCCGGCACGTAGCACCCGACGGACGCGAGGGGACGGACGATCTCGCCGAAGCGGATCCCCTCGCGTTCGTCCCACCACTCTCGCGGGATCTGCCGGTCACAGAAGCCTCGGAGCCGGTCGATCAGGGCATCGATCGCGGTGCGGAGCTCCGCCGGCGTCTCGCGTTCGGCGTGTGCGAACTCGCGCTCGGTCACCAGGATCCCCGACCGGGAGAGGTCCGCGCCGTCGAACAGCTTCGACAGCTCGACGAGGACGTCGTCGCCTTCGACGAATACCCGTTGGAGGATCTGCCGGACGATCTCCGTGGTCGCCGGGTCGATCTCGAGCTTCGAGGGCTCGAGCCGCCCGCCCCGCTCGCGCAGGTCGAGGAGCTCGAGCATCAACGCTCCTCGGCGACCTCGGGGTGGGCTGCGGCGCTCGCCGCCTTCGCGAGCCGGTGATCCCGAGCCCACAGCACCCATCCGCTCGCGCCTACGGCGAGCGCCGCGATCGCGAACAGGACGAGCGCGAGCAGGAAGGTGGCGTCGCGGTCCATGAGGCGCCAGGGTACCGAACGAACGCAACCCCCGACCCGGTCAGCCGCCGTGGAGCGTCTGGTCCGCGTGGGGAGCGTTCGGGTCCAGCGAATCGGCCAGGATGTGGTCCGCGAGGTTGAACGTGAGCGAGGAAACGTCGAGCTCCTGGCTGTTCGCGAGACAGATGAACGTGGCTCGCTGTTCCGGGAAGACCACGAGCTTCGACTCCCATCCCGGGAAGCTTCCGCCGTGGCTGACGATGGGCTGGCCGCGATGGGTCCGGACGGAGACCCCCCACGCGTAGTGGATCGGTCGGCCGTCAGCCAGCCGGCCCGGCGTGGTCATCGTCTGCGCGAGCCACCCACCGGTCAGCCGGTCGTCCATGAGGTTCGCGCTCCACCCGGCGAGGTCGTCTGCCGTCGTCCAGAGCCCACCCGAGCCGACGGCGTGGAAGCGGGCCGGCTCGACGTGCAGCCGGCCGTCGGTGGCGCGGAAGTGCCCGCGCGCTGCGCGCGCGGGCAGTTCCGTTTCGGCGTCGCGGAAGAAGCTGTCGTTCATCGCGAGCGGCTCGAAGAGCCGCTCGCGAGCCACGTCGGCCAACGGCGCGCCGGCGGCCTGGGCGATCGCCTCCGCCAGCAGGAGATACCCGTCGCCCGTGTAGAGATGGCGCGTTCCCGCCTCCTCGCCGGAGTCGGGGATCGTCCGGATCTCCTCCATGAGCTCCTCGTTCCCCCAGCCCGGGACGCCCGAGGGGTCGATCCCGCCGCTCGGCCGGTATACGTGCGGCAACCCCGCGGTGTGGTGGATCAGATGCTGGAGGTGGACCCGCTCGCCCCACGGCGGGAGCCCGGGGACGTAGGCGGCGATCGGTCCGTGGAGATCGAGCATTCCATCGCGCCACAACAGTGCGACGCACGCGGCCACGAACTGCTTCGCAAGCGACCCGACGTAGAACACAGCGTCACCGCTCAGGGGCGCACCCGTCGCGATGTTCGCCGTGCCCGTCCCATGGCGCAGACGGTCATCCGGACCTGGCCCGCGAACGTCGAGCAGGACTCCGGGCTCCGTCGGAGGGATCTCCGGGAGGACCCCCGTGTCCTCGAAGCCATCGAAGCGCATCGCTAGCCGGGCTCGACGAGCCCGCGCTTCCGTTCGGTTCGTCGCTCGGCCTCGAGCCGTTCCAGGTCGACGTCGTCGTAGCTCATGAACGTGAACGCCTCGCCGATCGCCGGATGCACCGCCGAGATCTGCTGATGGATCGCCTGCGCGACCCGTCGATACGTCGGATGTCCCTGCGGTTGCGAGCGGAGCTCCGCCAGATGCATCGCCTCACGCGCCGTCATCTGCAGCACGAAGCGGATCCGGAAGCCCATCGCGACCGCGTACTGCGCGGCGTCCAGCAGCCCACCGGCCGCGATCTGGTCGTGTGTCTCCTTCGAGCGCTCCATCAGACGCTCCCACTCCGCGCGGAGACCGGCCGCTTCGACATCGGCCGGCAACTCGTAGCCGAACGAGGGCGAGAGGCGTTGCCATTCGATCGTGAGCGGACGGTGCCGCTGCAGATCGCGGAAGGCGCCGTAGTCGCACAGGATGTCGAACCGGTACTGCGTCCGCTCCCACGCACGGCCGGGCTTGTGTCGCCGGTTGGTTCGCGTTCCGATGCTCGCCGCGAGCACGGCGTCCCGTTCGTCGGGCTCCATCCCCCGCACGAGCTCGATGAGCTGGTCGTCGGGGAGGTCGCTCCCTGCGTAGAGCACCGCGGCGGTGATCTTCAGCTCGCCTTCGGGGTCATGGTCAACCAGGTTGACTTCTTCGCTCGCCTCCGGCTGGATGTCACCGGTGAGCTTCGCGGCCAGCTCCTGCGTTCGCTCGCGGACGTCGCGCCAGTAACCCGACCAGGCCACGCCCCGATCGTCGAGGTCGACCCGCTTGAGGAACTCGGGGATGACCTTCCGCAGCTCGACCTTCATCAGGTCGCCGTACTCGCGCAACTCGGCGAGTGGATGCTGCGCGAGCCGCATCAAGAGTTGCTCGTACGACTGGCCCGTCGCGTAGATCCCGAGGTTCGAGCGCGTGCCCGCCGGCAGGATCATCCGCAGCGTGTCGCACGTCTTCGCCAGGATCGTCTGCCGGTACACGAAGTCGGAGTCCCCCGGCTCCTGCGGGAACCGCTCGCGATACCAGGCGTCGAGGACGTCGTACATCCGCCCGTACGTCGTGAAGACGTCGTCCAGCAGTTCGACGTAGCGCTCCTCGAGCTGGGTGTCGACGATCTCCGGCGGAACGGTCGCGCGCCACCGTTCGCCCGGGCGGCTGTCGTAGCGCATGTACCGCGTCGACTGCTCGAGGTAGGCCGCGAGCCGTCCCCACTCCAGCGCCTTCGCCAGCAGCTGCGACGATTGCTCGCACGCGAGGTGGACCCCGCCGAGCTGCGCGACCGAGTCGTCCCCGTACTCCACGAAGACGCGGTCGTACAGCTTCTCCGCCCGGGCGGATCCCATCGAGGACCCGGACACCCCCCCCACGACGTCCTCCCTGAACTCGTCCAGGAAGAGCCGCCGGAGCGACTTCGTCGTGCGCGAATACCGAGCGAAGAGCGCTCCCTTGACGGCCTCGGGCAGATCGACCAGCGCGAAGACCGGGCTGTCGAGACTGGTGAAATGCGCGGAGAGGATCGCGCGCTCGTCGTCGGTGAACGCCTCGGTCGCGAACCAGACGCTCACGGCGTGGGGCTCCCGGTCGGCGAGGGGGAGGGCGATGCCTGTTCCCCGGTGGAGAGCGTGATGGTGTCGCCCGGCTTGACCTGCGTCCCCGGCTGGGGATCCTGTGCGGCGACCTTGTTCGTGTTGGGGCATTGCGGCAGCGGGGGGACGAGTGGTCCTGGAACGACGACCAATCCCATGTGCTCCAGCTGGTTCTTCGCCGAGCTGTACGTCACGCACGTGTAATCCCCGAGCGTGATCGAGGCGGGCTCGGACACGAGGGTCAACGCGACGAGTGAGTCGCGGGCGACCTTGGTCCCGGCGGGGGGCGACTGCCCGATCACGGTGTCGACGGGGCACGCGTCGCTCGGGGCCCGGGTCTGGGTGCCGGGCTGGAGATGCATCGCCTGCAACGTGGCCGTCGCCGCGTCGAGCGTCAGACACGACGACGAGACGTTGGGGACCGCGACCTTGGGGAAGGGCGTGGCGACCGTCAGGGTGATCGTCTCGCCGGCGGCGACCTGCGTCTTGGGATCGGGGCTCTGCTGCAGCACGGTCCCCGCCGCCTTCGAGCTCTGCTTCGTCGGCGGCGGATCAACGACCGTGAGACCAAGTCCCTCGAGCTGCGACTTCGCCGCCTCGAACGTCTTGCCCGTGACGTCGGGTAACGCGAACGCCGGCGCGGTGTCCTTGTTGTTGAGGAACTGTACGACCAGGTACCCGCCCGCCGCGAGAAGGGCGAAGATCAGCAATCCGATCAGGACGCCCAGCCACACCTTGCGGGACGAGCCCTCGGGCTCGGGAGGCGGCATCACCTGCGTCGGCGACGGCCGGGCGATGACCTGCGTCGCGTCTCCGGCGCCCGCGAGCAGCGGCGTCGCCTCGACGTCCTGACCCTTCTTGACCCGTTCGAGGTCCGCCGCCAGCTCTTCCGCGCTCTGATACCGGTTCGCGGGGTTCTTCGCGAGGCATTTCATGACGACCGCGTCCAGCTGCGGAGGCACCTCGGGGTTGTGCGCGGACGGTGGCACCGGCGTCTCGTTCACCTGCTTGTACGCGATCGCGACCGGCGTGTCGCCCGTGAACGGGGGCCGCCCCGCGAGCAGCTCGTAGAGGACGCACCCGAGCGAGTAGATGTCCGACCGCGCGTCCACCGCCTGACCCTGCGCCTGCTCCGGCGACAGGTAGGTGGGAGTCCCGATCACCGAGGAGGTCTGCGGAGCGGTGACGTCGGTTTGCATCCGCGCGATGCCGAAATCCATCACCTTCACGAACCCGTCGCGCGTGACCATCACGTTTCCCGGCTTGATGTCGCGATGCACGATCCCCTGCGCGTGCGCCGCCGCGAGGGCTTCGGCGATCTTCCGCGTCAGCTCGACCGCCTGCACGAGGGTGGGGCGGCGGCCGCTCGTCAGGAAGTCGGCAAGGGTTCGCCCCTCGACGAACTCCATCACGATGTATTGGCGGTCGCCGTCCGCTCCGGTGTCGAAGACGCCGACGATCGTGGGCTGGTTCAGTCTCGCTGCCGCTTGTGCCTCCCGCCGGAACCGGGCCACGAACCCGGCGTCGCGCGCGAACTGGGGGAGCAGGACCTTGATCGCGACCGTTCGGTCGAGCACCTGGTCGAAGCCTCGGTAGACCTCGGCCATACCGCCGGCGCCGATCCGCGCTTCGACCCGGTAGCGCTCGCCCAGCACGGAATCGCTCACGATCGTTCGTTCACCCCTTGAGGTATGCATGCATGACCTGCTTGGCGATCGGCGCGGCCACGAGTCCGCCGGTCGCCTCGCTCCCCAGGTCGCCGCCGTCCAGCACGATAACCGCAACCGCGATGCTTGGGTTCTGGCCCGAGCCGGCGGGCGCGAACGCCGTGAACCACGCGTTCGGCGGAACGTTGCAGTTGGGGACCGGTCCGCAGTTGGTCGCCGTCCCCGTCTTGCCGGCGACCGTGATCCCGGGGATCTGCGCCGCGGTGCCGGTGCCGCTAGCGACGACGCTGATCATCATCTGGCGCATCTCGTCCGCGGTGTGGACGCTGATCGGGTGCCCGTAGTCCTGCTTCCCGAACTCTTTGATCGTCCGGCCCGTGCTGTCGCGGACCTCCGTCACCAACCGCGGCGCGTACAACAGCCCGCCGTTCGCGATCGCTGCAGATTCGAGCGCGAGCTGGAGGGGGTTCTGCTTGTCGTTGTCGAGCCCCACCGCGGATAGCGCGACCTTCGGCAGGTTCTCGTTGAAGTAGGCGGGCTCCGGGAACCGGCCGTTGTTCCACGGGAGGGTGAACGGGATCGTCGGTTGCGTGCACGTGACCTGGTCCGGCGGAAGGATCGGGCAGAAGCCGTAGCGGAACGCCTGCTGGGAGAGCTTGTCGGCGCCGAGGCGAAGGCCGATCTCGCCGAACGTGACGTTGCACGAGTGCTCGAACGCCTGCGCCATGGCGACCGTCGTCGAGCCGCCGTTGCAGAGCTCGTTGCCGAAGTTCTGCAGCGTGCTGGATGACTGCGGCAGGTCGAGGACGTGCGGGTTCGGCCACGACTTGTCGGGTCCCCACCCGTTCTCCAGGGCGGCGGAGGCGGTCACCAGCTTGAAGGTCGACCCGGGCAGGTAGAGCTCCTGGAAGGCTTTCGAGATGAGCGGGCGCTCCGGGTCCGAGATCAGCGCGTTCCAGGCGGCGTTGATCTGGTCGTCGGTCCCCGTCGACAGCGGGTTGGGGTCGTATCCCGGGTTCGAATACATCGCGAGGACGTCCCCGGTCCCTGGGTCGAGCGCGACGACCGCACCCTGGTGGCTCCCGAGCGCGTCGCGGGCAACGCGTTGCAGGTCCGGCACGATCGTCGTGAGGACGGTCCCGCCGACCTTGGGCCGGCCGAGGAGGATGTCGGTGAGGTTCTGGGCGGTGAACTCGGGCGATGTTCCGGACAGGTACGGATCCATCGCGTCCTCCAGCCCGCTGAACCCGTAGATCCGCGAGTAGTACCCGGTGAGCTGGCCGTAGAGCTCGCGTCCCGGGTACTTCCGGATGAAGTGATAGACGGAGTTCGGGTCGGGGTTCTTGACGCTCTCGGCGAGCACGGTTCTCTCGTCGGCCGCCAGGATCTGGCCGCGTTCCACCGAGTACTCCGCGCGGATCTGCCGGGCGGCGTTGGCCGGCTCACCTGCGATCCGGTCGGCGGCGAAGACCTGGATGTACGCGACCTGGGCGAAGAGCAGTGCGAACAACCCCACGAACGCGAACCCCAACCGCCGGATCTGCCGATCCATCCCCTACGTTCCCTTCCGCACCCGGTACCAGGCGCCGGCGGACGCTCGGATCAGGAGCGCCAGGATCACGAAGGTCGCCACGCGACTGGTGCCGCCGTACGAGACGAGGGGCAGCGGGACCCCGGTGAGCGGGATCAACCGGAGGACGCCGGCCGCGATCGTGAAGACCTGCAGGCCGATCACGGTCGTGAGGCCGACGGCGAGGAGCTTGCCGAACGTGTCCTGGCGCTCGAGCCCGATCCGCAACCCGCGTCCGATCAGGACGAGGTACAGCAGCAGGATCGCGGCGACGCCGAGCATCCCCAGCTCCTCGCCGAACGCCGCGAGGATGAAGTCGCTCCCGACGTAGGGGATGAACGTCGGCGACCCGAGACCGAGCCCCGTCCCGACCATGCCGCCCGAGGCGAACGCGAACCATCCCTGGGCGAGCTGATAGCCGATCCCGTTCACGTTCTTCGGGTCGAGCGCGTGGAACCAGATCACGACGCGCTCCTGGATATGCGGCAGGGCCAGCCACCCGATGTACGCGCCGATCGCGAACAGGACGATCCCGAGCAGCAGGTACGAGGACCGGCCGGTCGCGACCCACATCATCACGACGAACACACCGAACAGGAGCAGCGACGCGCCGACGTCCCGCTCGAGCAAGAGGACCGCGAGCGACGTCCCCCACGCGAGCAGCAGCGGGCCGAGGTCCTTCACTCGCGGGAGCCCGAATCGCCCCACACCGGCCGCGAGCAGCTCGCGCCTCTGCGAGAGGTAGGACGCGAGGAAGATCACGATCAGGACGCGGCCGAACTCGGCGGGTTGGAACTGCAGGAATCCGAGGTTCACCCACAGCCGCGCCCCGTTGATCGAATACCCGATGCCGGGGACGATCGGGAGCAGGAGCAGCACGATGCCCGCCAGCCCGATCGTGTACGTGTAGGCATCGAGCTGCCGGATGTCCCGCACGATCACGAGCGTCAGCGCGAAGCACGCGAGCCCGATCAGCAACCACACGGCCTGATCCCGGGCGATGTCGACGCGGCCGCGCTCGTCCATCAGGCGGTAGAGCATCGCCAGCCCGAGCCCGCCGAGGAGCACGGCGACCGGGTACAGGGCGGGGTCGGCCGACCGCGCGGTGTACCGGATCACGAACCATCCGCCGAGCGAGGCGCCGGCGAAGAGCACGCTGTACACGGCGAGGTTGCTCGGAACCTCGCCGTGGAGCCCGAGGCCTTGCAAGGCGTAGGCGACGAGCGAGCCCGCAACGGCGAGGATCAGCAGACCGAAGCCGTTGCGGGCTCGCCGGCTCTCGGTCGCGCCCGCGGGAACCGCAACGGCGCTCACGGTTGCCCCCCCGTCCCCGTTCGCGCTGCCTTGCGGAGGTCTCGGCGGATCTGCTCGACGCGAGCGTCTGCCTCGGCCCTGCTGTCCACGTTGAGGCCGCCGGCGAGCGCCGAATAGAAGGGGAGCGCCTCCGCCGCGGTCGCGGAGATGTCAGTTTCCTCGACCACCCGCGACAGGTCGTAGCCGAACACGTCGGCAGGGATGCCCTGGTAGATCGCGACGTGGCCGTTGGCGACGCCGATGAACCAGCGCGTGTCGATCAGAGCACGAGCACCCGTCAGAGCCGCGCCGAGCACCACGATCACGATGCCGGCGATGAGCGCGATACGCCACCAGCGCCGGTGTCCTTCGGAAGTCCCGGCCGGTCGCGCGGGCTCGTCCTTCGCTTCGTGAGCCGTCACGCCCGGCGCGGGCGCGGCCTCCGCCTCGTTCGTCCCGTCGTCCGGCAGCACGTCGAGGACGACCACGGTGATGTTGTCGACGCCCCCCGCCCGGTTGGCGGCGACGACCAGCCGGTCCGCGGCGTCCTGCGGAGCCTTCGGCGTGGACTCGAGGATCGCCTGGATCTGGTCCTCGGTCAGCATCCCGGTGAGCCCGTCGGAGCACAGGAGGAGGCGGTCACCGTCGAGGAGCCCGACGTCCCGCTCGTCGAGCGGGACGTCGGGCTCCGTCCCGAGCGCCCGGACCAGGACGTTGCGATGCGGGTGGACCTCGGCTTCCGCCGCCGTGATCTCCCCCGCCTTCACCATCCGGTTCACCAACGTGTGGTCGTCCGTCAGTTGCCGCAGGGCACCCGCCCGCAGCAGATACGCGCGCGAGTCGCCCACGTGCACCAGGTGCGCGAGGTCGCCCTGGATCACGGCGGCCGTGAGGGTGGTCCCCATGCCCGCGAGGTTCCGGTCGGCTCCCGCGCGTTCGAAGACCGCTCGGTTCGCCGCCTGGACCTGATCGGCGAACGGCACCGCTCCCTTCCGGAACGATTCGGCGATCGTCGTGAGCGCCAACTGCGATGCGACCTCGCCACCGCGATGTCCGCCCATCCCGTCCGCCACGGCGTACATCGGCGGCTCGAGCAGGTACGCGTCCTCGTTGCCCGTTCGGACCTGCCCGACATGGGTCGCGACCCCCGCCTCGATCCTCACCGCGCGAGCTCCACGATCGTGGTCCCGACGCGGATCCGATCGCCCGCCGTGAGCATCGCGGGAGCAGCCAGCCGCTGTTCGTTCACGAAGGTTCCATTCGTCGAGCCCAGATCCTCCACGTACCAGGAGCCGTTCTTGGCGAATATCCTGGCGTGCTCCTGCGACACGTACGTGTCGTCCAACCGCAGGTCGCACGCCGTCGCCCGGCCGATCACCGTGTTGGCGGCGAGCCGGTGGGCCCGCGGCTTGTCTTTGCCCTCGCTGTGCACGAGGACGTTCGTGGTGGCGGGCTGGCTCGGGGAGCGGTCCGCACCCGCCCGCGCGCCGGGGCCCGGCATCGGCGCGGCCGGGCTGCGGCCGACGTTCAATCCGCGGACCACCCATCGCATCGAGCGCCACAGGAACAGGAAGAGCAACGCGAACAGCCCGTACTTCAGGGCCGAGAGCGCGAACGGCTCGACGGCGGCCGCGAGCACTACACCCTCCGGTACTCGATCACCGTGTTGCCGACCGTGATCCGATCGCCGTCGGACAGGGGTCGCGACTGGACCTGCTGGCCGTTCAGCTTGGTCCCGTTCGTGGAGCCGAGGTCGGTGAGTGTGGAACGGCCGTCTTTCGTCCGGATCTGTGCGTGTCGCCGGGAGACGCCCTTGTCGTCGATCATCACGTCGCTCTCGCCCAGGCGCCCGATCGTCACCATCTCCTTGTCCAACTGGACGCGGCGGACGGCGTCGGTCCCGTGCACGAGGAGCTCGCCGTGATGACCCGCTTCGGCTGCTTCGGCCACGGCGGCCGGCGGGACCTTCTCCTCGCCCTGGACGAGGGAGGCTTCGACCTCCAGGTCGCCCTTCCCGAGGTCGTGACCGATGAACAACTCGACCTCGGGCGCCCCCACGAGCCCCCATCCGCGCTCTGCGGCCGTCTCCAGCACGACCTGTTTCAGTTCCGTGACGAGCGCCGTCTCCATCTGCTGGAAGCGCGGGGCGTCATCCTCCGACAGCGAGATCTCGAAGCGGTTCGGCGCCCACACCTCGTTGATCGCGACCTGCTTGCTGTCGTCCATCTCACGGACCACACGCTTGGCGATCTCGACCGGCTGGACGCCGCTTCGGAACGTCTTCGAGAAGAGGCCTTCGACGAGGCCCCCGAGTCGCCGTTCGAAGTCGCGGAGGTTGGGCACGATAGGCGGCATGCGCGGCGGCCGTTCCGCCGCAAGGCCCCATCCTACCCGTGGACCTGTCGCGACCCTGTCACGCGGATCGGTCTACGGCTCCACGCCCGGTCAGCGGTAGACGACGATCGTGCCGGCGACCTTGTCGTGCAGGGTCTGTTTCTGCCGGTCCCACAGCATCCAGAGGTCATCCAGCAGCGTGATCAGCCCGGCTCCGGGGACGAACGACCCAACGCTGACGATCAGTTGGAGGACCGGCCGAAGGAGCGCCTCGCGCCAACCGACGACGTTCCCGTCGTCGGTGCGGACCCTGATCCCGACCGCCAGCTTCCCGATCGTCCCGCCGAAGTACCGGACCATCAGCGCCTGGTAGGCGTACGTCACCACCGTGAGGGTGAGCGCCCACCCCGCGAATCTGCCCACGTAGGGGGTCACGTCCACGGGCTGTCCCGTCGCGATCGACCGGTCGATCTCGGTCGACATCCTGTTCCAGATGCCGATCAAGAAGGGGATCGAGAGCGGGATGAATACCAGCCCATCGATCAAGGTCGCGCCGACCCGGATCCAGAAGCTCGCGTACCGAAGCCGAGGGGGCGGCGGCGTCCACGTCCCCGGGAGCGAGGGCGGCCACGGGGCGTCGGGCCGGGGCGGGATCGGGTGTCCGTCCATCGGTTGCGACAGGCTAAGGCGGCTCCGTTGCCGCTGCTACCATTCCGTTTCCCACGGGCGAGTGGCGGAATTGGCAGACGCGCAGGATTCAGGTTCCTGTGTCCTTGACGGGACGTGGGGGTTCAACTCCCCCCTCGCCCACGAGTCCACCCACGTTGGTGGCGACCATCTCTGCGGTCTAGCGCTGGAACTCGATGCCCGAGAATGTTGCGTCGCCGACGACCCATGCCTCGTGACCCGGAAGGATCTCGTAGGCGTCCCCGGCGCCGATGTCGAACTCGCTTCCCTCATCGGTGACGACGTGCAAGCTGCCCGCGATGCAATGGCCGACGTGGTGGGCTCGGCAGGAATCGGTGCCGACGAGCGGCTTGATGTCGGTGGCCCAGCGCCAGCCCGGTTCGAAGGTCACTTGCGTGGCTGTTGAGCCGGCGAGATGGACGATGTCGAGTCTTCCGTGTTCCAGCTCACGAGTCTCGTCGGGAGCCTCGAATCGCTTCGTCGTGGCCTCGCCCATCTGCTCGTCTCCTTCGCCTCGGTGGCCGGTGAGTCAACAACCTGCCGTGGGTAGCGGCAAGGTGACGGGGGGCCGAGGGTTGACAGGTGACCGTTCGGTCACCTATCGTCGGGATCGTGACCGATGACAACCGCGTGTTCAAGGCGCTCGCCGACCCGACGCGTCGCTTCCTGCTCGATCAGCTCTTCGCGCGTGACGGCCGCACGCTCACGGACCTCGAGTCGGAGTTGGAGATGTCGCGTTTCGGCGTCATGAAGCACCTTCGCATCCTGGAAGACGCGGGCCTCGTCGTCACTCGCCGATCCGGCCGGGAGAAGCTGCACTTCCTGAACCCCGTGCCGATCCGGCTGATCCACGACCGGTGGATCGACAAGTACACGGAGCGTCAGGTGTCGGCTCTCGCCGACCTGAAGCACGAACTGGAAGGAGAGACGGCATGACGACGAGCACGGGAACGGCCGTGACCACGCAGGTCTACCGGGTGTACATCAAGGCCACGTCCCAAGCGATATGGGACGCGATCACGAAGCCCGAGTGGACCGAGCGGTACGGCTACGGTGGCCTGAGCCAGTACGACCTTCGTCCCGGCGGCGCGTACCGCGCGTTCGCGAGCGAGGCGATGAAGAAGGCGGGAGCCGAGATGGGGTTCCCGACCCCCGACGTCGTCGTGGACGGTGAGGTGATCGAAGCCGATCCGCCGCGGAAGCTCGTCCAGACGTGGCGGATGCTGATGGATCCCGACGCGGCGGCCGAGGGATTCACCCGCCTCACGTACGAGATCGTGGAGGGCAAGGGCGGTGTCACCAAGCTGACGGTGGCGCACGAGGTCGAGGGTGCGCCCAAGCTCGCCGTGCTCCTCGCCGGTGGGTTGGAGGACACGGGAGCCGGCGGAGGCTGGAGCTGGGTGCTCAGCGATCTGAAGTCGCTGCTCGAGACGGGTTCGCCGATGGACCCTGGGAACCCGCTGAAAGAGGGGTGAGGCGGTGCTCGACGGGTTCCGCGAGACGCTTCGCGAGCAGGGCATGCCGACGGCGGAGCTCCAGGCGATCCTGCGTTCGGACGACCCGGTGATCGTCCGCAGGTACCTGGAACTCCACCGCGAACGGTTGGAGGAACGGCTCGCGGAGCAGGTGCGAGCCCTCGAGCGACTCGAGCGGCAGCTGGATCCGGCGCCGGCTCACGGGTGAGCCGGCGCCGGATCGGGCACGCCGCGATGCCGCTGCAGAACCGCGTCACCCCCTTCGGTGAGCTCATCGCCGATCCAGCGCGCGGGCTCGTGTACGGGAACCGTGGGTGCCTCCACGACGACGACGGCCGCATCCGTCGTCGCTCCGCCGGCACGCGGTGGATCGCGTGCCGGCTTCGCTTCCGCGACTGGCATCGGACGCCCTTGCTGCAACCCGGCCGCTTCACCGAGCTGTTCTTCCTGGACGAGGCGACCGCGTTCGCCGCGGGCCACCGCCCGTGCGCCCTGTGCCGGCGCGAGGACTACGTCCGCTTCACGACGATCTGGCGCTCGATGCACCCCTCTCAGGTCGGTGCCGATGCGATGGACGCTCAGCTTCACGCCGAGCGTGTTGACCCCGCGACACGCGGGCAACGACGTCACGCGTCGTCGATCGCTGGGCTCCCGGACGGAGCCTTCGTCGTCGACGGTCAGGATGCGTACCTCGTGGCCGGCGAGCGCATGCTGCGCTGGACACCGTCGGGCTACGTGGCCGGCAGATCGCGGCCGCGGCGGGGCCACATCACGCTCCTCACGCCTCCGTCGCTCCTCGGGATCTTGCGAACGGCTTGGCGACCCGCGGTTCCGTTGCTGCACCCGTCCGCCCGGGACCCCCGGCCGGGGTAAGGTTCGCCCCCATGGGGGTCATCGAGCTCCACGGTCTCCGCAAGGAGTACCGCCGGATCCGCGGCGGACGCACGGTAGCCGTGGACGGGCTCGACCTCGAGGTCCCCGACGGTGGGGTGTTCGGGTTCCTCGGACCGAACGGCGCGGGCAAGACCACCACGATCCGTTGCGTCCTTGGGCTGATCCGTCCGAACGAAGGCAGCCTCCAGCTGCTGGGAGCCGATGTGTCGAGCGGGCTCGCCGGCGTGATCGGGAAGGTGGGTTCGATCGTCGAGCAGCCTGCGCTCTTCCCCCGGTTCACCGGCCGACGCAACCTCCAGATCCTCGGCCGGATCCATCGCGTCGGTCGGAGCACGATCGATGGCGTCCTCGAACGTGTCCAGCTGTCCGAGCGCGCCGACGACGCCGTGCGCACGTACTCCTTGGGCATGAAGCAGCGGCTGGGGATCGCGGCCGCGTTGTTGAAGGATCCGTCGGTGCTCATCCTGGACGAACCGGCGAACGGGCTCGATCCAGCGGGGATCGTCGAGGTCCGCGAACTGATCCGCTCGCTCGGCGCCGAAGGACGCACCGTGTTCGTGTCGAGCCACATCCTTTCGGAGGTGCAGCAGACCGCCGATCAGGTGGCGATCATCGCGCGCGGCCGGCTCGTGAAGGCCGGACCGGTCCACGACGTGCTCTCCGCCGGCCGCGCGCGAGGACTCATCGTCAGGGTCGCCGATGTGCCGGCCGCCGTGCGGCTCCTCGCGGATGCGCAGATCCCTGCGGTCGTTTCGGGCGACGCGCTCAGCGTCGACCTTCCGCCCGACCAGGCCGAGCGGGTGACGCGCGTGCTCGCGGCCGGTGATGTGTACCTGTCGGAGCTCCGCCCCGACGAGGTGGATCTGGAGACGGTCTTCCTCGAGCTGACCAAGGACGAGGGGCTGGGGCCGTGATCGATCTGTTCCGCTCGGAGTTCCTGCGAGCGCGATCGCGCCGGATCCTCCCGATGATGCTCGTCGGAGGCGTCCTGCTGATCGTCGTGGCGATGGTGATCGCCGGGGCGAACTCCCAGAAGCCGACCGCGGCGGAGATCGCAGCCGCACAGGCCTTCTCCCGGAAGCAGTTCAACCAGTGCATGCGGGGTCAGTACGGGGGGCAGCTGCCACCGGGCTACGACACGCTCCAGGAGTTGTGCGCCGACGAGACGTCGCCGCACACCGACACGGGTCTGCAGTTCGGCGACGCTGCGCTCCTGCTCGAGCACACCTCGACGTTCGTCGTCCTGCTGGGCGTCGCTCTGGCCGCTTCGCTCGGGGGCGCAGACTGGTCGGCCGGGACGATGACCACCCTGCTCACGTGGGAACCGAGGCGCGTCCGCGTGCTCTTGGTCCGGGCGCTCGTCGTCGCGCTCAGTGTCGCGTTCGTCACGCTCCTGCTGCAGGCGATCCTGTTCGGGTCGTTCAGCCTGGCGGTCGCCCTCCGGGGGACCTCGCTCGGCGCTCCGTCGGGCTTGCTCGGCACCGCGGCACTGACCGGCCTTCGGGTCTCGACGGTGGCGGTGGGCTTCGGTCTGGTTGCCCTCGCCATCGCGACGATCGGTCGCTCCACGGTGGCGGCGCTCGGGGTGCTCTTCGGCTATCTGGTGCTCGTCGAGGGTGTCATCGCAGGGTTGCGCCCGAGCATCCAGGACCGGCTCCTCGTCCGGGCCGGCGGGGTGATCGTCTCTCAGCAGCCGATCTTCGACCAGAACGCGCCGGTCACCGTCTCGCTCGGCCGATCATTGCCCGTGTTGCTCGGGATCACCGAGGCGTGGGTCGTCGCGGCCGTCTACGTGGTGGTGCTGATGGTCCTGGCGCTCCTCGTGTTCCGTGCGCGCGACGTGAACTGACCGCCGTATACTTCGGTCCCTCACGGAAACCGCCTCTGACGTGCGGTTCCGCGCCCTCGAGAACACTCGGAGGCGGATGCGGATGACGCTTTCTGCCCATACGCTGACGCTGGTCGCGCTGATCGCGATCGGGTTGTCGCTGCTGGCGATCGGATTCGTCGTGTTCGCCGCCGCGCCGGGAAGCCGGGAGCCTGCCAGCGTCCTGACGGGCGACGATGCGGTCGGTGCGCTCCTCGGGAAGATCGAACGACTCGAGCAAGCGGTCCGCGCGCTGAGCGGCACCGACCGGCGTCAGCAGTTCCAGATCGAGGGGAGCGTTCGCCGGGTCGCGCTCCTACGGTACGACGCGTTCGAGGATGTCGGCGGGAGGCTGTCCTTCTCCTGCGCGATGCTCGACGAGCATGGAACCGGCGTCGTCCTGACCTCCATCAACGGACGGCAGGAGACGCGCGTTTACGCCAAGCCCGTCGCCGTCGGGACGAGCACGTACAACCTGTCGGCCGAAGAGGAAGAGGCGATCAGGCAAGCGATGACGGAGGATCACGAGGCGGCCGAGGCTCGATGATCTGGCGCCGCGAGGATGCGGAGCCCGAACACGCGCAAGCGCCGCGTGTACCGGCTCCCCCGGAGCGAAAGGACAAGGACATGGCCGAGAACGACGAGGTCACGATCGTTGGAACGGGTGCACGTCTGGAGGGCAACGTGATATCCGCGGGCAACCTCCGGATCGACGGCCAGGTGAAGGGCCAGATCAACGCGGACGGCGACGTGGTGCTATCGCCGCAGTCACAGGTGGAAGCTGACATCCGCTCGCAGAACGTCAGCGTGGCCGGACGGTTCAAGGGCAACATCCTCGTCAAGGGGAAGGCGCACCTGGCGCGCGGCGGGCGGATCGACGGGAACATCACGTCGAAGACCCTCGTCGTCGAAGAGGGCGGCATCTTCCACGGGCAGAGCAACATGGATGCCGGAGCCGGGTCGGGCTCGCCGTCGACGCAGGCCGCGCAGCAGTCTTCCGGCGCGGCCGCGAAAGAGGGAGAGGAGAAGAAGCCCGACCAGGTGAAGGTCTGACCGCATGCTCGACATCAAGCTGATCCGGGAAGACCCGGAGCCGTTCCGGCAGGCGCTCGCCCGCAGAGGGCTGGCGGAGCGCGTCGACGAGCTCCTCGCCGCCGACGAACGCCGTCGGGAACTCACGCAGCGCGTCGAGGCGCTCCGCGCGGAACAGAACCGAGCCTCCAAGGCGATCGGCCGGGCCTCCGGCGACGAGAAGCAGACACTGATCGCCGAGGTCGCCAAGGTGAGCGCCGAGCTGAAAGAGCTCGAGCCGGAGCACGCCGAAGCCGAAACGGCGCTCACCCTCCTGCTGGCGTCGACGCCGAACCTGCCGCACCCGAGTGCTCCCGACGGCTTCACCGACGAGGATGCGGTCGAGGTGCGACGCGTCGGTGATCCGCCGCGATTCGACTTCGAGCCGAAGGATCATGCCGAGCTGGGGGCAGCCCTGGGCGTGCTGGACGTCGAGCGAGGTGCGCGAACGAGCGGGTCGCGGTTCGTCTACCTGCTCGGCGACCTCGTGTTCGTCCAGTTCGCGCTGATGCGCAACGCGATGGACGTCCTCGTCGAGAAGGGATTCACACCGTCGATCCCGCCGGTCCTCGTGCGCGAGGAAGCGATGTTCGCCTCGGCGTTCCTCCCGACCGATGAGGTCAACATCTACCGGACGGATACGGACCAGCTCTACCTGATCGGCACGTCGGAGGTCTCATTGGCGGCCCTCCACATGGAAGAGATCCTGGAGGAAGGTTCCCTCCCGTTGCGGTACGCCGGGTACTCGACCTGCTTCCGCCGAGAGGCCGGTTCCTACGGCAAGGACCTCGGCGGCATGTTCCGCGTCCATCAGTTCGACAAGGTCGAGATGTTCTCGTTCGCGACCCCGGAGTCGAGCTGGGACGAGCATGAGTTCCTCGTTTCGATCGAGGAAGAGATCATCGGCGGTCTGGACATCCCATACCGCATCGTGAACATCGCGGCGGGAGATCTGGGCGGTGCTGCGGCGAAGAAGTACGACCTCGAAGCGTGGCTCCCCGGCCAGGGGCGCTACCGCGAGCTCACGTCGTGCTCGAACTACACCGACTACGGTGCCCGCCGGTCGCAGACGCGGGTGCGTCGTCCGGACGGATCGGTGGAGACGCTCCACACGCTCAATGGAACGGCCACGGCGATCGGCCGGACCCTGATCGCGATCTTGGAGAACAACCAGCAAGCGGACGGCTCCGTGGTCATCCCGGAACGTCTCTGGGAGCTCCTTCCCGAGCGAGCGAGGGTGCTAACGCCTCGCGCGTAGCTCGGTATCGGTTTAACCAAACAGCCGAGTGGGTAGCTCGCGACCCGGAGGAAATGCCAAGGGGGGTTCCATATGGTCGCGGTTGATATCCAGCAAGGTCTCACGGACGCGTGGACGAAGGTAGCGACATTCGTTCCCAAGTTCCTGGGATTCCTCGTCATCCTGCTCGTCGGCTACTTCATCGCGAAGGCGCTGATGAAGCTCACCGAGGCCTTCTTGGAACGAGTTGGATTCGATCGGATCGTCGAGCGAGGGTCGCTGAAGGCCGCACTGCAGCGGAGTCGGTTCGACGCTTCCGACATCCTTGCCACGGTGGTGTTCTGGACCGTCTTCCTGATCGCGCTGCAGCTCGCGTTCGGCGTGTTCGGTCCGAACCCGGTGAGCGACCTGCTGAGTGGGATCATCGCCTACCTCCCGAACGTCTTCGTGGCGATCGTGATCGTGATCATCGCTTCCGCCCTGGCGAAGGTCGCATCGGAGCTCCTCGAAGCGATGCTCGGAGGCGTCGAGGGTGGTCGTTGGATGGCCCGGCTCGCAGGGGCAGCCATCCTCATCTTCGGGATCTTCGCGGCCCTGGATCAGCTCCAGATCGCTCCCGCCATCGTGATCGGCCTCTATTACGCGATCCTTGCCGTGATCGTCGGCTCTGCGATCGTGGCGGTGGGCGTTGGGGGCATCCCGATCGTTCGCGGGTACCTGGAACGGGCATCGGGTCGTCTGCAGGACAGAGCCGAGGAGGTTCGTCGGGATGCTGATCCGCAAGCCGCTCGGGAGCGCGCGGGTGAGCTGATGCAGGAGGAGCGGGCGCGCGCCGCGGGCGCCACCGAAACGACGCTGGATCTCACGCAGGAGGAGCCGCACGACGAGCTTCGTCGATAAGCAGCGAGGTTCGTCTCAGCCCTGCCGTTCCGCCTGGTCTTCGACGGGAGCTTGTATCGGTTCTTCCCGTGCGTGGCGCGAGGTGACGTCGAACGTGACCCCGTGCCACGTGGCCGGTTCCCAGCCAGCCGGCGTGACCCGGCGACCCACGCCGTGGATCCACCGAACCGAACCGTCGCGATGGATGACGCGGTATTCGTCGTCCCACACGCCGGTTCGATCGGAGATCTGCCTCGTCCGTTCGACGCGGCTGCGATCGTCTGGGTGGACGAGCCGGGGGAAGTGGTACGGCTCCGCGATGAGCTCCTCGGACGTGTAGCCGAACAGCTCGGAGGTCTGCGATCCCATGAAGACGTACCGGGTCCATCCCGAGTCCGTGTCGACCGTGTGCGTCCATGGGACGGCGGGCATGCCTTCGACGAGGTCGTGCAGGATCGCGTGCTCGGCGGAGAGCGTTTCTTCCGCCGTCCGGCGTGTCGTCACGTCCAGCAGCACGCCTTGGAACCGCACCGGCCGGCCGATCTCGTCGCGCTCGATGCAGCGACCGCGGTCGTTCAGCCAAACGATCCGGCCGTCGGCGGCGATCATCCGGTAGTCGACATCCCACGGCTCCCCGCGTTCGGTGTTGGTTCGCGTCTGCGTTACCACCTGGTCGCGGTCGTCCGGATGCATCAGCTCGAGCCACCGTGCAGGCTCGATCCAGGCTTCGCGAGGGAGCCCGAGGATCTCCGACATCAACGGTCCCATGTACCGCATCTCGATCCGCAGCTGCTCCCCGTGGTCAACCACGAAGCTGTACGGAACCATCGGGCCGAGCTCGGCGAGCTCGCGGAACCGCTCCTCCGCCTCGGCGGCCTTCCGCTCGGCCTCCAGCCGGGCGGTCAGGTCGATCAGGACGCCCTGGAAGAGGAAGGGGTCGCCCGCGGCGTTGCGGGCGAGCATCGTGGCGCGGTCGAGCACCTGTACGATCCTCCCGGTCTTGTCGAAGTAGCGGTACTGCATCTCGAACGGTTCGCCCGTGAACCGGCTGCGTTCCCACGCGTTCACCACCCGATCGTGGTCGTGGGGGTGGAGGCGGCTCAGACGGATCCCGTCGTCCTGCCACTCGGTGGCCGTGAAGCCGAGCAGCTCCTCGACCTGGGGACTCGCGTAGGAATGGTCGCGGTCATCGTCGGACGCTGCCACCTGTCGCCGGTAAACGACCGCCGGCAGGTCCTCGACGAGGTGCCGGAAGCGCTCCTCCGCCGACCGGAGCTCCCGTTCGACGCGCCGCCGCTCGCCGATCTCGAGCGTCATCAACTCGTTCGCTTCTTCCAGCTGCGCGGTCCGAGCGAGCACGCGGAACTCGAGGTCGTCGTTCGAGGTCCGCAGTCCCTCCTCCGCCTGCTTCTGCGCGGTTATGTCGACCATCACGCCTTGCCAGGTGAGCGGCCCGCCCTCCTGATCGCGCAGCAGGACCGCTTGGTCGCGGACCCAGACCACCCGTCCGTCGGCGGCGATCAACCGGTATTCCCGCGACCAGGGCTCGCCGGTCGCGCTGTGGAGGTCGTGGGCGGCGAGCTCGATCTCGCGATCATCGGGGTGCAGGAGCTCCTCCCAGATGTCCTGCTGGTCGAGCCACTCCTCTCGGGTATAGCCGAACAGGGCCTCGATGTGAGCGCTCGCGTACAACGTTCGGCGCTGGTCGTCGAGGCCCATCTCGTAGACCACCGCCGGGATGCCCTCGACCAGTGCCCGGTACCGAGCCTCGCTCGTCGCTAGCTCGCGTTCGACGTGGACCCGATCCGTGATGTCGATCAGCACACCGCGCCAGTGGAGTCGGTTCCCATCGGCGTCGCGGATCAAGACAGCATGGTCGTGCACCCAGACCTCGGTCCCGTCGGGGTGGACGTGCCGGAACTCTCGGTCGAAGGGGGCTCCGTGAGACACGGCGACCCTCCACGCGTCGAGGACTCCGGGCAGGTCGTCGGGGTGGATCAGCTCGACCCAGGCGGGCCCCGCCTCTTCGAAGAAGCCCACCGGGTATCCGAGGATCTTCTCGACGTTCGGACTGATGTACAGGGTGTTGGGGATCGGCTCGTCGGAATCGATGTAAAGCACCGCGGGGAGGTGCTCGACGATCGAGCGCATGTCTGCTTCGGGATCGGATCCGTGCGGGATCCAGGAGACGTCGCTGGTCACCCGTGCAGGGTAGCGACTCCCCGGGCCCTTCGCTCGTCGTCCAGGCTGGTTACGACTTCGCGTACTTCTGGACGAACGCGAGTGCGATGTCGGCGACCTCTTGCCAGCCGTGGTCGATCGTGAGCGCGTGGCCGCGGCCCGGGATCTTCATGATCTCGGTCACACCGTCGTTACGCCTCTGGCGCTTGTACGACGCGTTCGCGATGGCCCACGGAACCACGTGATCCTTCTCGCCGTCCAGGATCAACAACGGGCCACGTTTCGGGTTCTTCGTGTCCACCTTCACCTCGGTCCAGGGGTTCAGGTTGGCGAACGCGGCCTCGAACAGCGGCTCGGCCGACGTCGGAACGGAGTAGGTCGCGTACAGCTCCTTGGCCTCGTCCTCGCTCAGGGTGTTTGCGAACGAGTAGCGGAACTGCTCGTACGTGAGCGGCACCGCACGGTGGTAGTTCGCGGGGCTCTTGAGCACCGGTGACGCGGATCGCAGCGACGAGATCGGCAACGGCAGCACGCCACGGAACGGCGCCGGATCGATCGCCACCGAGACCTTCGCCACACCGCGGCCGGCCAGGATCTGGGTGAGGAGCCCGCCGAACGAGTGCCCGATGACGGCCGGCTTCTTCTTCAAGCCACGGATGACGTCCTCGAAGTGATCCGCAACGTCACCGACGGACTTGTTGGCGAAGACCTCGGGATGCGCCTTGGCCTGGGCGATCGTGTCGGGGTCATCGGGCCAGCCCGGGGTCAGCGCCGTGTAGCCGTTCTTCTCGAAGAGTTCGGCCCACCGATCCCAGCTGGTGGGGAGCAACCACAAGCCGTGGACGAACACGACCGGCGTGCTCCCGGCGGTGTTCGCACGATCCACCTGCTTCGTCTCGTGCTCGGTGATCGGCGCGTGCCCCTTGTCCTTCATCGTGCACCCCCCGCGGTCGACGGGTCGGACCCGCCTCGAACCAGCCACCCTAGGCCGCACCGAGAGATAGGACAAATGCGGCGGTACGCTCCCGGAGGGAGGATGGCCGAGCGGACGAAGGCGACGGTCTTGAAAACCGTTAGCGGGGCAACTCGCTCCAGGGTTCGAATCCCTGTCCTCCCGCCCGCGAAGTGGTTCGTGGCGTGACCACACGAAGGAGGGTGA
>Ga0307287_10000146_pt1 | contig 25767 bp, 24 predicted proteins | sample ER_DNA_141_FD_194485 | JGI IMG/M metagenome (GOLD analysis project Ga0307287, IMG submission 194485) | Bulk soil microbial communities from the East River watershed near Crested Butte, Colorado, United States - ER_DNA_141 | ecosystem: Environmental > Terrestrial > Soil > Floodplain | place...
GATCGCGACGAGCTCGACACCGGTCGCGACGATCAGCGCGAGCGTGGCGCGGTCGATCGGCCGCCGCGTGAGCTTCCGGTCGGTCAGGTACCAGTGCCCGAGGAACAGTCCGTCGTAGGCCGCGCCGAGGAACGCCGCACCCGCTGCGAGCTGGAACAACGACACCGGGTAGGCCTGTCGTCCCGTCGCGGCCAGCACGGCGAGCACCGCGAGCGAAACCGGCACCGAGACGATCCCCACGACCCGTCCCACGGTCGGCCACCGGACGAGGAACGCGACCGCCGTCAGGGTTCCCAGCAGCGCGGCCGCGAGGGCGAGACGGGTCGCCCATCCGCCCGTGGTGTCACCGGCGATGGCGCCCGAGGACGCCGCGAACCAGGCGGGCCACGCGAACAGCAGCGTCGCGAGGACGCTCCACAGGGTGAAGTACGAGCGCTTCGTCTCGTTCCAGAGGGGTGAGACCCAGGTGAGCGCGGCCGCGCCCGCGACCGTCTCCGCGAGCACGAGCGCCAGGACCCCGGCGACCCCCGTCACCAGCGCGATCCTGCCAACGACCTGGACATCGCGGCTCAGGGTAGTGGCCACGGACCGGCGGCCACGGACCCGGAGTCGCTCTTCCGTCGTTCATAGCCGCCCCCGGTACCCTTGCTCCCTCATGGACGACTGGCGTTCCTACGACGACGTCGCGATCACCTACGAGCGCGTCCATGCCCCTCGCTTCGCCGAGCCGGCCCGCGACCTCCTGGCGCTGGCCGGCGTCCGCGCCGGCCAGCGCGTGCTCGACGTCGGCACCGGCACAGGCGTCGCCGCGGAGATCGCCCGGGGGCTCGGCGTCGACGCCGTCGGCGTCGACGCCTCACTCGGCATGTTGGAGGTGGCGCACGCGGTCCATCCCGAGCTCCGCCTCGCGGCCGCCGAAGCGATCGACCTGCCCTTCCGGGACGGGTCGTTCGACGCCGTCGTCGGCGCGTTCGTGCTCGCCCATTTCGCGAGGGTCGACACCGCCCTGTTCGACATCGTTCGCGTCACCCGGACCGGCGGCACGGTCGCGTTCTCGGCATGGGCCGACGGTCGTGACGCGTTCAGCGACACGTGGCTCGAGCTGGTGACCGAGGTGGTCCCGAAGGAGCTCCTGGAGCCCTCGATCGCGAAGGCGATCCCGAACCACGACCGGTTCACGAAGCGCCAAGCGATCGAGCTGGCGTTGCTCGACGCCGGACTCCGCCACGTCCGCACCGAGCCGGCACGCTACGAGTGGAGCTACTCGCTCGAGGACTACCTCGATGGGCTCGAGGTCTGGGCCGTCGGCCGGTTCGCGAAGGAGATGCTCGGCGACGCCGCCTGGGCCGGTTTCCGGGAGCGCGCCCGATCGGTCTTCGCCGACCGGTTCCCTGATCCGCTGCACGATCGGCGCGATGTGCTGCTGGCGATCGGCGTGAAGGAGTGATCAGCTCAGATCGAGGACGCGGAACTCCTCGGCCAGCTCCACGCCGATCTTCGCTCCCGACGCCTTCGCTTCCCTGCGCATCGTCTCGTCCCAGAAGCGGATGCCCTCGGTGAGCTGGCTCGCGTGGCGTGCGAGCGCCTGGATCTTGGCGTCGAAGAACCCGCTCACGTCCTCGGTGCGGTTGGGCTCGTTCGACCAGCCCAGCCACACGTCGAACACGTCTTGGGTTCGGAGGCCCTCGCCGAGCTGCTCGCTGAAGAAATGCGGGTTGCCGCTGCCGGGGAAACAGCTGTCGAGCGCGATCCATCCGGCCGTCCGATGGTCGGAGTGGTTGTAGTAGCGGTTCTCGAAGAAGACCGCGGTGGGATCGCAGCTCACCACGGTCTCGGCGCGGACCTCGCGGATCCGACGGGTGACCGCCTCGCGGATGATGCTCGTGTTCTCCAGCTCGCCGTCGTGCGTCGAGAGCACGCGGGCGCTCGCGAGCCCCATCACCTCGGCGGCGGCCTCCGTCTCCTCCCTGCGCGTGGCCGCGAGCTCCGCGCGACTCGCCGTCGGATCGGTCGAGCCGCGGTCCCCGTTGGTCAGGATCAACAGGTGGACCTCGCGTCCAGCCGAGGCCCACTTCGCCATCACCCCTCCCGCGCAGATCTCCGCATCGTCCGGGTGGGCGAACACGGCAAGCGCCGGGCCGGTCCTCGGCGTGGGCTCGGCGTCCTCCGGCACGGGCCTTACCGCTTCCGAGCGCCCGCCCGGTCCTGGAGGAATCGGACCAGCGTCCGGACGGGCATCCCCGTGCCGCCCGCCGGGCCGAGATCGTTGCCGTGCTCGGAGAACGCGGGGCCGGCGATGTCCAGATGGACCCACGGCGTCTCGCCGACGAACTCGGCGAGGAACCACGACGCGGTGATCGCGCCGCCGTAGCGCTTGCCGATGTTCTTGATGTCCGCGACCTTCGAGTCGATCAGCGCGCGGTAGTCGGCGAACAACGGCAGCTGCCAGATCGGCTCGCCGGTGGCTTCTCCGGCGCGGATCAGCTCGTCCGCGACCTCGTCGCTCGTCCCGATCGCGCCTCCGACGTCGGTGCCGAGCGCGACCATGCACGCGCCGGTCAGGGTGGCCGTATCCACGATGCACACGGGATCCTGCTCCGCGAGGTAGGCCAGCGCGTCGGCCAGCACCAGCCGGCCCTCGGCGTCGGTGTTGAGCACCTCCGACGTCTTCCCGCCACGATGCTTGATCACGTCCCCGGGCTTCTGCGCCGACCCGCTGGGCATGTTCTCCGAACACGGGATCGCCGCGATCACGTTGACCTTGACCTTGAGGCGGGCGATCGCCTTCATCGTGCCGAGGATCGAGGCGGCGCCACCCATGTCCATCTTCATCGTCTCCATGCCCGCGGCGTCCTTGAGCGAGAGCCCCCCGGAGTCGAACGCGATGCCCTTGCCCGTGAGCGCGATCGGACCGGTCTTCGCGCTCCCCCCCCGGTAGGTGAGCTCGATCATCCGGGGTGGGTTGACCGAGCCCTTCCCGACACCGAGGATCCCGCCGAAGCCACCCTGAGCGAGCTGCGTCTCGTTCCAGATCTTGCAGGTGATGCCCTGCTCTTTCGCCATCGCCTTCGCCGCCCTCGCGATCTCGGCCGGGGGCAGGTCGCCCGCGGGCGTATTGACGAGGTCGCGAGCCCACGCCACGGCGTCGACGAGGACGTCGGCTCGTGCCAGCGCGTCGCGCGCGGCGCGCGCGTCCCACTTCGCGGAGCCGAGGATCGTGACGGATCCGAGGGCGCCGTCGTCGTCCTTCGAGGTGGTCTTGTAACGGCGGAACCGGTAGGCGCCGAGCCCGAGACCCTCGGCCGCAGCCTGGACGGCCTCGGTCGCCTGGCGCGCGCCGAGGGCGAGCGGGAACGTCGTCGCGACCGAGCCGAACCGCCGGGCGGTTCCCGCCGCTCGACCGAGCGCGCGCCGGAGCGCGGTGATATCGAACTCGGCCTTCGGACCCACCCCGACCAGGAGCGCGGCCCCGGCTGCGAACCCCCGATCGCGAGCCCCGGACCGCTCACGAGCTGTCACCAGGAGGGTCTCGCCCTTCTTGCCGGTCAGCTTCGCTGCGGCGAACGCATCGCGGAGCCCCGTCTCCCGGACGCCGGGGCCCGGCTCCCCGCCCTCGAACACCGGCAGGATCAACAGGCCGGCGTCGAGGTCGGCCGGGGACTCGGTCGAGAATGCATACGTGGTCACGGATCGATCCTTCCTCGTTGTCGACGTGGACACAGGCTGGCGAGCGGTGGGTCAGTCTAGTGGGGAGGCTGCCCGCGGGTGCGGCGGCCGGCCGCGCCGCTAGGCTGATGGCTCCCATGAGACGAGCGCCGTGAACACGCGGAAGGTGACCGATCTGGTCCACTTCGAGGACGACGCTGCGCGGACCGAGGTCCTCTACGAGACCCCGCAGCTGTTCTCCCAGGTCGTCTGCGTCCAGGGTTCTCAGGGGATCGGCCCGATGTCGGACGCGCGCTCGGACGGCGTCGTGGTGGTCCTCGCGGGCGAGATCGCGACGCAGGTCGGTAAGGCCCGGGCGCGGATGCGGCAGTGGGAGTCGGCGCTCGTCCCGGCGGGCGAGGAGCTCACGTTCCGCAACGCCTCCGAGGAGCCGTCGGTGGTGCTGCTGGTGCTCGCGCCGCCTCCCGCCTAAGGCGTCTGAGCCGTGGCGGGGCGGCGCGGCGGAACCGCGAGCGCAACGACGAACGCCGCGGCGAACCCGGGGATGCTCCCACCGAGGGCCGAGTCGCCGACCAGCGGGAAGGGGAGCCCGAGCCACCCGTTGACCACGTGTTCGAGGCTGGAGGTCCACCAGCCCACGAGGGTCGTCGGTGCGCACCACTGGAAGGCGAGGAAGCCGACGACCCAGGGGAGGACGGCGCGCCACCTGATCCCCGGTGGCGCGCCGTCGAAGAGCGCTTCCTCACCGAACCGGCCGCGTGCGCGGATCCCCCAGTCGGCCAGGAACACCGCGAACAGCGGGACGAACACGGACCCGATCAGCAACAGGAAGCTCTCGAGCGTGGCGGCCGCGTCGCTCCCGATCGCTGCCGCGATCGCGAGCCCCGCCGCCCCCACCGCGACGATCAGCGCTCGCTGCGACCACGCGGGTCGCGCGTTCTGCACGGAGACCGCCGACGAGTAGACGTTGGCCATGGCGTTGTCGGACTCGCCGACCAGGAGCGCGAGGAGGACCACGCCGCCGCCGGCCGCCGCCGCGATCGTGGTGCCGAGGTCGAGCACGTCCGTGCCCGCTCCCGCGGCGAGCACGAGCAAGGCGCCCAGCAGGTAGAACCAGACGTTGCCCAGCGCATAGCCGGCGGCCGTGCCCACGAACGCGGCCCGCGGCTCCCGCGCGAACCGCGAGTAATCCGCTACCAAGGGGAGCCAGGAGATGGGCATCGCGATCACGAGGTCGACGCCCAACCAGAACGGGAGCCCACCGAGACCCGGACGCGACCAGACGGCACCGATGTCCGCCCCGGCGAGGACCTTCACGGTGATCCAGACGGCGACCCCCGCCACGATCCACACGCCGAAGCGCTCGAGCCATCGGCGGACGGTGAAGATCGGGCCGGCGAGCGCGAGCGCCGTACACACGATAGCGACCACGAGGATCCAGACGAACGGCGCATCGAACCCGAACAGATCGATGGAGACGGCGTTCGCGATCCGCCCCATCGCCCAGAACTCGAAAGCCGTCCATCCGATCAGCTGGACGAGGTTCGCGACCGACGGCACGTAGGACCCTCGGAGCCCGAGCACGGGACGGAAGAGCACCATCGAGGGCACCCCGTCGCGGGCGCCGGCCGCCGCGACGAGCCCGAGCGGGACACAGCCGATCGCGGTCCCGATCACGATGGCGAGGGCCGCCATCGGCAACCCGAGCGCCGGCACGAGCAGCGCCCCGCTCACCAGGACGAGGAGTCCGATCGACAGGTCGCCCCAGAGCACCGCCAGATCCAGCCCCGAGAAGCGCCGGAGCGACTCGGGGACGGGTCGGATCCCCCAGTTCGGTGTCTCGCGCTCGAGGGCGTCCTCGAGCCGTGCGGTGACCGATGCGTTCGGCGCCGCCGGTGTCATGAGCTCCCTCCGCCGGTCCTGACCGGATCAGGTTCGAAGGGTCGCCGGTTCCGCAACCGGCCTCTCAGCCCGGTCCCACCGGGCTCCCCTGCTTCCGTTCCACGCTAGCACGAGGTCGGGCGATCACCGGTGCCGCGGGCCGGATGCGATCACCGCCCCCCGGAGACCGGCGGCGGCCCGCCGCATCAACCGCCGGAGCACCGGCCCATACAACCGTGCGGCGGCCTCGCCGACCACAGGCACCCGCAGCCGGACGTCCTCGGTCCAGACGAACCGCGTTCCGCCGGGCTCGGGCGTCAGGGTCCAGGTGCCTTCGCCCGCGATGAGGCGTCCGTGACGCAGGACGAGCCGTCGGGGCGGCTCCCAACCGATCACCTCCATCGGCTCCGTGAACGCGGGGAGCCCGAGGATCCGGGTGCGCACGGCGAGCCGAACGCCGACCCCCTCCCGGTGCGCCGACACGACCTCGACGCGATCCGCGTCGAGCATCCAATCCGCCTGGCGTTCCCACGCGAGGAGGATCGCCCAGGCCTCGTCGGGCGAACATGGGAGCGACGTTCCGACCCGGACGAGCACGTCACCGGAGCGGACCGGTCACGCCTTCGACGGCCGCGACCAGGGTGCCGTCGTGCACGAGCTCGACCGCCGCTTCGATATCCGGCCCGAACTCCCGGTCGTGCTCGACGAACGGGACGCGTCCCCGGATCGCCTGCACCGCGGCCCGGGTGGCCGGGCCGGGCTCGAGCGGGGCGCGGAGATCCAGGGCTTGGGCCGCGGCGAGCGCCTCGAGGGCGAGCACGGTCTCGGCGTTCGCGACGATCTCGCGGGCGTGTCGCGCGCTCGTCATCCCCATGCTGACGTGATCCTCCTGGCCGGCGCTCGAAGGGATCGAATCGACGGATGCGGGATGCGCGAGCGACTTGCATTCGGAGACGACGGAGGCGGCGGTGTACTGGATCAGCATGAACCCGCTGTTGAGTCCGCTCTCGGGGACGAGGAACGGCGGGAGACCGTTGGAGGTCTTCGGGTCGAGGAGGCGGTAGAGACGCCGGTCGCTGATGGATGCGAGCGACACCAACGACAGAGCGAGTGCGTCCATGGCGACGGCGACCGGCATCCCATGGAAGTTGCCGCCACTCCGGACGTCGTCCTCTTCGACGAGGACGATCGGGTTGTCGCTCACGCTGTTCGTCTCGATCGACAGGACCTCCCTGGCGTGTCGGCAGGTGTCCCGCGTGGCGCCGTGCACCTGGGGGGCGCACCGCAGCGAATACGCATCCTGCACCAGGTGGGCTGACGTCCGATGCGACTCGCGGATCGGCGACGCGTCCAACAACGCACGGAGGTTGGTCGCGCTCGCGGCCTGGCCCGGATGGGGCCGCAGTCGCTGGAGCCGCTCGTCGAACGGAGCGTCGGTCCCGAGGGAGGCCTCGATCGTCATCGCGGCGATCACGTCCGCGGCTCGCGCCAGCTGCTCCGACCGGATCAGCGCGAGGGTGCCGATCGCGACCATCCCCTGCGTGCCGTTCACGAGCGCGAGCCCTTCCTTCGCCTGGAGCTCGAGCGGACGCAAACCCGCTCGGCCGAGTCCGTCGGCAGCCGGCTCCGTGGAGCCGTCGCTCGTGAGCAACCGTCCGAGCCCGATCAGCGGCAGCGCCAGCCCGGCGAGCGGCGCGAGATCGCCCGACGCCCCGAGCGAGCCCTGCTCCGGGACGGCCGGGACGATGTCGCGGTTCAGCATCTCGACCATCAGCTCGATGACCTCCGCGCGCACGCCCGAGTGCCCCAGCGCGAGGACGTGCGCGCGGAGCACGAGCATCGCGCGCGCCTCCTCGCGCGACAGCGGTCGCCCGACCGCGGTCGCGTGGGAGGTGACGATGCCGTGCTGCAGCGCCGAGGTCTGCTCGGGCGCGACCCGCGTGTCGGCGAGCGCACCGAAGCCGGTCGTGACGCCGTACATCGTGCGGCCGCCGGCGACGGCGCGCTCGACCACCTCGCGCGCGGCGCGTACCCGTTCTCGGGCGTGGTCCGCGAACGTCACGTGCGCGCCGCGCGCCACCGCGACGACATCCTCGAGCGTGAGCGGTTCCCCGACCGATACCGGCACGGTGGCAAGGCTACGGGCGGCGGCGCCGGCGGGCAAACCTCGGCCGTTACACTCGCTCGCAGCAGCGGACGGCGGCGACCGCGGAAGGAGGGCCAGAGATGCTCCACGGCGAACACGTCACGCTCCGCGCGCTCGAGCGCGAGGATCTAACGGTGCTGCACGAGCTCCTCGACGACGACCTCGAGCTCATCGCCCGAGCTTCCGACACGCCCGCGCGTCCGTCGTCCCTCGCCGAGCTCGAGCATCGGTTCGAGGAGCGGCTCGAGGAGTCCGATCCGCGGACGATGCGCTTCGTGATCGAGGTGGACGACGAGCTGATCGGCGAATGCGAGCTGCACTTCATCGATCACTTCCAGCGGACCTGCCACCTGGGGATCACCCTCGGACGGGCCTATTGGTCGAAGGGGTTCGGCCAGGATGCCGTCCGTGCGCTCGTCGACTTCGCTTTCCGCGACCTGGCGATGCGCAAGGTCGGCTTGGAGGTGCTCGCCGACGACGAGCGGGCGGTCGGCGCCTACACGAAGGCCGGGTTCGTCGAGGAGGGCCGGCTCCGCGCCCACGCCTGGTTCGACGGCGAGATCCACGACACGCTCGTGATGGGGATCCTCCGCGAGGAATGGGGGTCCGGCCCCCACCACTAGGAACCTCAGCGAGCCACCCGCGGTCGGCCGGTGGGACAGACGGGGGATGTCGAGTCCATGCCCCCGGGCGATTGCACGGGGCATCCCCGGTGGGTACGGTTCGCAGGTCGTGCGGAGCTTCCCCCTCGCAGAAGCAGCCATGTCCCCGTCGCCCCAACGCATCCGCGTCCTGGTGGCCGACGATGAGCCCGCCCTGCGCGGGGCGCTGGCCGAGCTCCTCGCCCAGGAGGAGCGGATCTTCTTCGTCGGGGCCGCGGCCGACGCGGACGAGGCGATCGCCCTCGCGCAGCGGGAGCAGCCCGACGTCGCGCTGCTCGACGTCAAGATGCCCGCGGGCGGCGGCCCCCGGGCCGCACGGGAGATCCAGCGGCTGTCCCCCGGCACCCGCGTGATCGCGCTCTCCGCGTTCGAGGATCGTCCGACCGTGCTCGAGATGCTCCGCGCCGGCTGCGTCGGCTACCTCGTCAAGGGAACCGCGGCCGAGGACATCCTGGGATCGATCCGCCGGGTCGCGCAGGGCGGCACGAGCCTCTCGGACGAGGTCGTCGGCGGCATCGTGCACGAGCTCTCGTCGCAGCTTCGTCGCGAGGAGATCGAACAGGAGCAGATCGAGGCTCGCCGCGACGAGATCCTGCGTTTCGTCGCGGGCGAGGGGATGTCTATGGCGTTCCAGCCGATCGTCAACCTCGAGGACCACGACGTGATCGGGGTCGAGGCGCTCGCGCGGTTCCGGTCCTTCCCCATGCGCCGGCCTGACGAATGGTTCGCAGAGGCCAGGGCGCTCGACCTCGGCGTGCAACTCGAGCTCTCGACGATCCGCCAGGCAGCGCTCGGGCTCCCCAAGCTGCCGCCCCGCTCCTACCTCTCGGTCAACTGCTCCCATCGCGCCGCCCGCTCGCCCGAGCTCGCTCCGATCCTCGAGCCGGTCGCCGAGCGGATGGTCGTGGAGATCACCGAGCACGAGGCCGTCGACGACTACGACGAGCTCGCGCGATGGCTGGCGCCGCTCCGCGCGCTTGGCGTGCGGATCGCGATCGACGACGCCGGCGCCGGGTACGCAAGCTTGCGACACACCCTGCAGATCGCGCCCGACATCGTGAAGGTCGACATCTCGCTCACCCGGTCGATCGACGAGGACCGCGGCAAGCGCGCACTCGCTCGGGCGCTGATCTCATTCGCGCAGGAGATGGACATGACGATCGTCGCCGAGGGGATCGAGACCGACGCCGAGCTGCAAACGCTCCTCGAGCTTGGCGTGCGCTACGGGCAGGGCTACTTCCTGGCGCAGCCGGGAACGCTCCCCGGCACCTGACCATTCGGCTCAGGTCGTCCGGCGATCGATCGCCCAGGACGAGCCCGGCGTGGACTTCGTGAAGTTCTTCATCTCGGTCGCGACCGCCACGACCTCGGCGAAATGCGCGAAGCGCCGGCGCTGCGTGCTCGCGATCCCGATCGAGATCGTGAGCGGCGGGAACCGCTGCTGCTCCCCGCGCCGGTTCAGCACCTCGATCCATCCCCGCTCGCGGTCGGCCTCGTCGTAGTACTCGGGCGAACGGTCGTCGAAGCGCTGGACGATCGTGTCCGCCACGAGCGCGGCGGCCGACGGCGGGACCACGAGCACGAAGTCGTCTCCCCCGAGATGCCCGACGAAGGCGTCCCCGGGAACCAGCTCCTCGATCACCTTCTCCATCGTGCGGGCGAGCTCCTGGATCACCTGGTCTCCGCGTGCGAACCCGTAGTGGTCGTTGAAGGCCTTGAACTGGTCGAGGTCGGCATAGAGCAACGCGAACTCGTTCCCCGACGAAACCCGCTCCTCGATCTCCTCCTGGATCCGGACATTCCCCGGCAGACCGGTGAGCGGAGATTCGTCCTTCATCTCCTTCGAGCGGCGGAGGACACCGCGCACGCGAGCGAGGAGCTCCGGGGTATCGAAGGGCTTGACGATGTAGTCGTCCGCGCCGATCGCGAACCCCTCGAGCTTGTCCGCGGAGAGTCCCCGGGCGGTGAGGATGATCACGGAGACCGCCGCGGTGCGCGGGTCCTGACGGAGGAGGCGGGTCAGCTCGAACCCGTCCACGTGCGGCATCATCACGTCGGTGATCACGAGGTCCGGCGCATCCTGCTGGACCAGCTGGATCGCCTGTTCCCCGTCGTTGGCCACGCGGACCTGATATCCGGCCGCGGCCAGCTCGATCTCGAGGAGCCGGGCGATGAACGGATCGTCGTCGACGACGAGCAGCTTCTCCCCGCCCGGGTCGGGTCCGCGGTCTCCGTCGCTCACGTCGGCTGGCACATCCTTCGACATCTCCCGTTCGGTCGGCGTCGGTCCACCGACGCATCGGCAGCTTACCGTCCCCACCTGGAGGGGTCGTGGAAGCGGCGAGAAGGGACGGCAGCACCGGTGCCGTGGGACGATGGGTGCCTCGCAGCACGTGAAGGGACCCTCGACGATGCAGGTGCTCGATTCGTTCCTGGATGCGATGGGCGACACCCCACTCGTTCGCCTGCGTGCCGTGACACGGGGTCTGCAACCGACGGTGCTCGCCAAGCTGGAGATGCTCAACCCCGGCGGGTCGGTGAAGGACCGGATCGGGATCCGGATGATCGAGGCGGCCGAGCGCGAGGGGAAACTGCGCCCGGGCGGCACGATCGTGGAGCCGACGTCGGGCAACACCGGCCACGGACTGGCGATCGCGGCCGCCGTGAAGGGGTACGACTGCATCTTCGTGATGCCGGACAAGATGAGCCAGGAGAAGATCGCGCTCCTGCGCGCGTACGGCGCAGAGGTCGTGATCTGCCCGACCGCCGTGGCGCGGGAGTCGCCCGAGTCCTACTACTCGGTGGCCGACCGGCTCGCGTCGGAGATCCCGGGCGCGTTCCAGCCGAACCAGTACTTCAACCCCGTCAATCCGCAGACGCACGAGGAGACCACGGGTCCGGAGATCTGGCGACAGACCGACGGCACGATCGACGTCTTCGTCTCGGGGGTCGGGACCGGCGGCACGATCACCGGCGTCGCCCGCTACCTGAAACGGATGAAGCCGGCCGTCACGATCGTGGGCGCCGACACAGAGGGCTCCGTCTACACCGGCGACACACCCCGTCCGTACCTGACAGAGGGGATCGGAGAGGACTTCTGGCCCGACACCTTCGATCCCGCCCTCGTCGACCGATGGGTGCGCGTCCCCGACCGCGAGGCCTTCCTCACGGCGCGCGCCGTCACCCGTCAGGAGGGGATCCTGATCGGCGGGTCGGGCGGGTCCGCGGTCTCCGCGGCGCTCACGGTCGCGCGCGACTACGACGAGGGCGCCACGATCGTCGTGCTGCTCCCCGATACCGGCCGGCAGTACCTGTCGAAGCTCTTCTCCGACTCGTGGATGCGCCAGTACGGCTTCCTCGAGGGCCCGGAGGTGATCCGCGTCGAACAGGTGCTCAGCGCCAAGGGGGACGAGCTGCCCGCGGTGATCACCGTCCTCGCCCACGACAAGGTGCGCCAGGCCGTCGACGTGTTGCAGACGCACAGCATCTCGCAGGCACCGGTGGTCCGCGAGGCATCGACCGACGTCGCGCAGTTCGTCGGGTCGATCCGCGACCGCGAGCTGCTCGAGCGTGTGTTCCGCGATCCTGATGCCTTGCAGGCAGATGTCGCGTCGGTCATGGCCCCGCCGATCCCCGTCGTCGAGTGGGACGCGGCGGTCGATGACGCGTTCGAGGAGCTCGAACGCGCGCCGGCGGTGCTGGTGGCGAAGGCGGGGCAGGTCGCGGGCGTCCTGACCAGGAGCGACCTGCTGGACTTCCTCGCGCACCGGCGGCAGGCTCCCTCGCGCCAAGGCCCGATCTAGGTAGTGCGCGCGCTCGGGATCGACGTCGGCGCGCCGCGCAAGGGGACGGACCTGGTCCTGCTGGACGACGGGCGGGAGCCGGTACGGGTGGTCTCGAAGGTGGGGATCGACCGGCTCGGATCGCTCGTCGGCGAGCTCCAGCCGGACGTGATCGCGATCGACGCGCCGCCCGCGTGGGCCTCGAACGGCTCATCGCGACTGACCGAGCGGCTGCTCGCGCAGTGCAACATCCACGCGTTCAACACCCCGTCGGCGCGCGCGGGCTCCGGCCACCCCTTCTACGCGTGGATGGAGTTCGGCTTCGAGGTGTTCGCGGTGGCGGCCGCGCGGGGCTACCCGCGCTACCGCGCGGGTGCCCCGCGCGGCACCGCGATGGAGGTCTTCCCGCACGGCAGCGCCGCGGTCCTCGCGGGCTGCCTGCCGCCGAGGGGCGCGAAGAAGAAGCCGTGGCGCGAGCGGATCCTGGCGTCCCAGGGCGTCCCGACGGCTGAGCTGACGACCGCGGACCGCGTCGACGCCGCCCTCTGCGCGCTGACGGGCTTGCTCGCGCTCGAAGGGAAGCGGTTCGCGCCCGGCGACCCGAAGGAGGGGGTGATCGTGCTCCCCGCCGCGTCGCTCCCCGCCCGGCCGTTCCGCCCGGCACCGGCCGAGGCGCACGACGAGGCCACGCTGCCGCTGTTCCGCGAGTGCGCGTGCGGCGACCCCGCGTGCCACGAGCTCACGCGGACGGAGTTCGCGCCGGGGCACGATGCCAAGCGCAAGTCGCGGCTATGGACGAGCGCCCGCACCGGCGTGCTCGCGATCGAGGAGCTGAGGAGACGCGGATGGGTGATCCCACCGGAGATGCGATGAGGTTCGAGACGGTCGCGGTCCATGCGGGCCAGGACCCCGAGGCCGTGTACGGGGCGGTCAACGTCCCGATCTATCAGAACGCGACGTACCTGCAGGCGGAGGTCGGCAAGCCGAAGGTGTGGGACTACGCGCGCGGCGGGAACCCGACGCGCGCGGCCTTCGAAGCAGCGCTCGCCGCCCTCGAGGGCGGCGAGCGCTGCTTCGCGTTCGCCAGCGGGATGGCCGCCGAGACGACCCTGCTGCTCACGCTCCGCCCCGGCGACCACGTCCTGCTGGCCGACGACGTCTACGGCGGGACGTACCGGTTGCTCTCGAAGGTGCTCGGGCCGTGGGGACTCGCGTTCGACACCTGTGACCTGACCGACCCCTCGTCGGTCCGCGACGCCGTGCGGGCCGAGACGCGGTTCGTCTGGGTGGAGACGCCGTCCAACCCCACGCTCAAGATCATCGACATCGCGGCCGTGTCCTCGGTCGCGCACGCCGGCGGGGCGAAGGTGGTGGTCGACAACACGTTCGCGACGCCCGCCGCGCAACGTCCGCTCGCGCTCGGCGCCGACGTGGTCATGCACAGCGTGACGAAGTACATCGGGGGCCACTCGGACCTGATCGGCGGCGCGCTCGTCACGCGCGACGCGGAGCTGGCGGAGCCGCTCGGTTTCCTCGTGAACGCGGTCGGCGCCGTGCCCGGCCCGATGGACAGCTACCTCGCGCTCCGCGGACTGAAGACGCTCGCGATGCGGATGGAGCGTCACGCATCGTCGGCCGGCGCGGTCGCGGCGTTCCTGGCGTCCCATCCGAAAGTCAACCAGGTGTACTATCCCGGGCTCGCATCGCACCCCGGCCACGACGTCGCCGCGCGGCAGATGTCGAACTTCGGCGGGATCGTGTCCTTCACCGTGGGCTCGGCCGAGGAGGCCGTCGCGATCGCGCAACGCACGGAGCTGTTCTTCCTGGCGGAGTCGCTCGGCGGCGTGGAGTCGCTGATCGAGGTCCCCGGGCCGATGACGCACGCGAGCGTCGCGGGCTCGCCGATCGAGGTGCCACCCGAGCTGATCCGCCTGTCCGTCGGCGTGGAGCATCCCGACGACCTGACCGAGGACCTCCGTCGAGCGCTCGGCTGACGTGACGCGTCGATCCACGGCCCTCGTGTCGGCGACGGTGCTGCTGCTGTTCGCCGGGACACCGGCGCACGCGGCGCCAGGGTCCCCGTCGCGCTTCCTCCGCGCCGAGCAACCGGTGAGCATGGCGTGGACGCCCGACGGCACGCGGCTCTTCTTCGACGAGCAGGCGACCGGGGACGTCCGCGTCGCGACCGCCGACGGCACCGTGCTCCCGCAGCCGTTCGCGCACCTCGACGTCGACGCGTCCTCGGAGACGGGGCTCCTCGGCGTCGCTGTGGATCCCGGGTTCCCCCAGCAGCCGTGGATCTACGTCTACTACTCCGATCCGGCGCTCGGGCTGAACCGCCTCGTGCGCTTCCGTGCCGACGGCGACGTCGCGGCAGGCCCGCCGCAGGTCCTCATGGAGGGACTCGGGTCGCAGAACCGATACCACAACGGCGGGGCGCCCGTGTTCGGCGCCGACGGCATGCTCTACGTGACCGTGGGTGAATCGCACCAACCGTCGTTCGCGCAGGATCCCAACTCGATCGGCGGCAAGGTGCTCCGTCTGGCTCCCGACGGCTCCGTCCCGCCCGACAACCCGATCCCCGGCAATCCGCTGTTCACGTTGGGGCATCGCAACTCGTTCGGGATCTGCGTCGATCCCGCGAGCGGTGACCTCTGGGAGACCGAGAACGGACCAACGAGCGACGACGAGATCAATCTGCTGCGCGCGGGTGGCAACTATGGCTGGCCCGACGTCATGGGCTCCGGTGGACCCGAGGGCACGATCGACCCGGTGGTCGACCATGTGCAGGAGATCGCGCCCACCGGCTGTGCGGTGTGGCGCGGCGACCTCTACTACGGCTCGTACCTGGACGGCGCGATCCGACGGCTCGCCCTGCCGCCGGGGGCGGATCCTCGGCCGGTCGCGGTGAGCGATCTGGGGGAGCCGGTGTACGACGTCGCCGTCGGCCCCGACGACCGGCTGTACGTCTCCTCGCTGAGCGGCATCTGGCGCCTCGATATGCCGCCGACGGGGACCGTCTCCGTCCCCGCCTCGGCGCGCCCGTCCCACTCGTATCCATGGTGGGGATGGCTCGCCCTCGCCGCGGGGGTGGGGCTCGCTGTCGCGTTGTTCCTGCGGCTCCGCGCGGATCGTCCGACTAGGTCTTCGGCCGTTTGAGGTAGGCGATCGTCGACATCCCGCCCATCGGCGTGGGCTGCGCGACGACGTCGACCAGCTCCCAGCCGTCCTCACCGAACGTGTTCAGGATCTCGCCCGGGTTGTGTTCCAGCAGCGGCGCCACGAAGTACTCCCACGCGGTCATCTACAGCTCCTCTCCCATCAGTCGAGCGCGAACGTGTCTGATGCAGACGCCCATGATGACCTCGAGGTCGCCCTCCGTGGCGATGCGCGCCGCTTCCTCGCTCACGATGTCTTCCTGGAGCCAGAGCACGCGGGCGCCGATCGCGACCGCCTGTCGCGCCACCTCCGGCGTTTCCTCGGCGCGGCGGAACACATCGACGACCTCGATCCCGATCTCCGCCGGGACGTCCGTGAGCGAGGGATACGCCCGCTCGCCCAGGACCTCTGTCTCCTTCGGATTGACCGGCACGATCCGGTACCCGTGCTCCTGGAGGTACCGCGCGACCTGGTACGAGGGCCGCTTGGGGTTGGACGAGAGTCCGACCACCGCGACCGTATGGACGGCTCCGAGCAGCGCCCTGAGCTCTCGATCCTCCGGGGTCAGGACGTCGTCAGCCATGGCGCCGCCTCTCGGGCGAGATCCAGGAACGCGTGCAGCATGAACCCGGTCGCGCCCCAGATCGTGGCATCGCCCGTGTCGTACCACCATCCCTTCCAGACCCGCCCACCCTCGCGGTGGAGCTCGCGCTCGTCTTCGAGGCTGGCCAGCGTCGTGGTCGGAACCGTCAGGACGCGTGCGATCTCCGCGCGACTCACCCGCAGCGTAGGGAGCACGCGCACGACCGCGACGAAGGGGGTAACGAGGATCCCCGAGACGAACGTGTGGATCGGCGGGAGCGCGCCGAGCACGTCCGGGAGTGCGGGTTCGAGACCGATCTCCTCGTGCGTCTCACGGAGGGCGGTCGCGACGAGTCCGTCGTCGCCCGGCTCAGCGAGGCCGCCCGGGAACGACACCTCGCCCGGGTGCCGGCTGAGATGGGCCGCTCGCTCGGTGAAGAGCAGCGACGGCACGGGCTCCTCGATCAGGACGGCGAGGACCGCGGCGAGCCGCTCGCCGGCGTCGGGCTCCGGATGGGGATCCGGGTCGAGGCCCTCTCGCAGCGCCGAGCGGTGATCCGTGAGCGCCATGGGTCCATCGTAGGAGACGGCCCACCGAACGCCGCCCCCGAGGGGGTCGGCCGAGGGCGACTGGTAGCGTGCGCGGCGTGACGGAGGTCGACGATGTCCGTTCCCCCGCCGCCGATGCCGCGGCGGCGTCGGTCGACGTCGATGAGCTGCTTTCGTACGCCCGCGCGCTGATCGGAGCGCCCTCGGAGAACCCGGGCGGCACCGAAGATGCAGCGGCCTCGGTGGCGGCGGACATCCTGGCGTCGCTCGGCGCCACGCCCGAGATCATCCGGGGCGACGCGGGACGGCCGTCCGTCGTCGCCCGGTTCGGGGATCGGGATCGGCCCTCGCTCGCGTGGAACGGGCATCTCGACACCGTTCCGGCGGGCTCGCCCGACACGTGGACGAGCCGGCCCTTCGAGGGGGAGATCCATGACGGGAAGCTGATCGGTCGCGGTGCGTGCGACATGAAGGGGCCGATCGCGGCCGCGCTCGCGAGCGCGGCCGCGATCGCCCGGGTCGGCGTCCCGCTGGGTGGGTCGCTCTGGTTCCACCTGGCGGCCGACGAGGAGCTGGCGGGGATCCACGGGACGAAGGTGCTCTGGGAGCGCGGGATGCTCGACCAGGACGCCGCGATCGTGGGCGAACCGACCGAGCTCCAGCTGGGCGTGGCCCAACGCGGCGGAGCCTGGATCACCGCGACCGCGCACGGGACGGCCGCCCACGGCTCGCAGCCCCATCGCGGCGTGAACGCGATCACGTCGATGGCGCGCCTTCTCCCCCGGCTCGAGGAAGCGCTCCCCGACCTCACCCACCCGCTGATCGGCGGCCCGACCGTCAACGCGGCGTTGATCGAAGGTGGGAGCGCGCCGAACGTCGTCCCCGACCGCTGCGTGGTCGACATCGACCGGCGGCTGCTCCCGAGCGAGGACGATCCCGCGGCCGTCCTGGCCCCGTTCCGACGCCTCATCGACGAGATCCGAGGCGACCATCCCGAGGTGCGGATCGACGTGGCGATCCGGGAATGGACGGATGCGGCGGAGGCATCGCCGGACGAACGGATCGTCCGGCTGGCACGCGCGGCGGTCACTGAAGCCGACGGCGGCCCCGCGGCCGCCGCCGGCTTCAGCGGCATCACCGACGCGCGCTACTACCTCAACCAAGCGAAGATCCCGACGGTGATCCTGGGGCCGGGCTCGATGACGGTGGCGCACACGGCCGACGAGTGGGTCTCCGTCGACGAGCTCGCCACCGCCGCCCGCGCCTACGCGCGGCTGTTCGTCGGCTTCCTCGGCGTCTGAGGGACCGTCGGGCGGACTAGGGCCGCGTGAACGGCTCCAGTAGGTGACTGAAATCCCACGTCCCCTGGACGATCCCGGAGCAATCGTTCGAACCGGTGGAACCGGGACACCCGCCGTTGTCGCGCTGGATCGCCCACATCGAGAGCGTGCTCATCCCGGCCGTTCGCGCGAAACCCAGCAGCTGTTGCGCGTCGGCGAGGTGGGTGACCTCGGTCCGGCGAGGGTAGTCGTCGAGACCGTTCATGATCGTCGCGCCCTGCATCGCCCAGAGCTGTGCGTCGGTCTTGGCGGAGAACAACGTGTGCATCTGCGCATGCAGGCCCTTTGACGCGTTCACGGCCGCCCCGCCCATGTCGGTGGTCACGCGGTCGTAGTAATCGAAGACCATCGGGTTCACGACGTCGATCCGAACGCCGTTCGTGACGGCGTTCTGCAACACGGCGACCCCGCTGGGTTCGAGCCCATCTGCGGACGTGGGAAGCGTGTACTGGATCTGCACGGTGCGACCGTGTGCAGCCGCCCAATCCTGGAGGAGCTTGATCGCCTTGTTGCGCCGGTCGATCCCGGCCGTCCTCGTGAGCGAACGACCCTCGATGTCCATGTCGAGGCGGGTGACGTCGTAGCTCGTTACGACCTGCTCGTACGCGGACGCGATCGCCGCCGGGTCCTTGCAGGAGTCTCCGATCTCGGTCCCGCCCTGGTCGGCGCTCCACCCGCCGAACGACGGGATCACGTCACCGCCGAGGCCGCGAAGGGACCGGATGTCCGTGAGGTACCGACCGGCGGCGACCGTCTGGCTGCTCGAACCGTTCCACGCGAGCGTGCACGAGGTCTTGCCGAGGGTCTCGAGGAACGCGAGCGTGAAGTACCGCGCCCCCGACTGCTGCGCGATCGTCGTGATCGCATCGGAGGTCCAGGTCTCGAAGTACGGCGCATACACGTGCGCCGGCAACGGGACGGCGGCCGTCGCGGCGCTCGACCCGGTGAACGCGGGACCGGCGAACGCGGCGAAGGCCACCAGCATCACCACGATGGAACGGGCTCGCTGCATCGGCGCCAGCTTCCCAAACTCCTGCGGGATCTCGCAAGCGGCTGTCGGTCGAACGCACTACGACCCGCCGTAGCGCGGTCAACCTAGCCCGTCCAACCCTTTGACCGAGCGCTTTCCACGGCGGAGGATGACTGAGAATCGGGCCGTCCGGGGGTGCCCAGCGTTGAGCGATCCGAGCAGAAGGAGCGAGCCACTGCGCCTCGATGTCGCCGAACCATCGTCGGTGGTTCGCGTCGTGCTGGCCGAGATCGGAGCGCCCGGCCCTCTCCATTACCTGATCGAAGGCGAGGGGTTCCAGGTCGTCGGGTGCGCTTCGAACGACGCGGAGCTCGCCCGGGTGCTCGCGCACGTCGAGCCCGACGTCGTCGTGCTCGACGCGGACATCAGCGCGACCTCCGTGCTGGTGGCGCGGGAAGAGGCTCCTTCGTCGGAACTGATCGTCCTGTGGCCGGAGGGCGTTCAGCTCCCTGCAGGCGCCGAGCGTGTCCACCCACGACTGGTCTATCAGGACCTCGGTCCGGCGATCCGCCGGGCCGCCGACGATCGCCGGAACCGGCATCCGGCCGTCGTCGAGCCGGACGACGGCGATCTGAGGGCGCCGGCCGCGCCGTCGCGTTCCGTTGATCTCCCGAGCCCGGCGGCGCAACGGACGAGCACCCGCGTCCTCGTCGGGACGGCAGCGCTCATCGCGCTCATCGTCATGACGATGGGCGCGTCCTTCGCGCTGGAGGGGAGGACGGGCGCCCCCCAGCCGACGAGCACCCGAACCACCGAGATCTCACCGAGCGCGACCCGGGGACCGGGACGGGGACCCGGAGCCAGCGCCACCAGTGCTCCCAGTCGGACGGGCGACGCTCAAGGATCCGTGGACAACCGGTGCGTGCCCGGGGCGAAGACGGACCACCCGGCGCCGAACGAACACGCGGCGGCCGCTGCCGGGGACGCGCATCAGGCTTGCGCCGGCAGCGACCGAGGAAGCGCCCACTCGGCTCCCCGCCAACACGCCAACGGCCGCGCGAACGGGACGACCACCGAGCGTGGCAACCCCCACGCGAACGGCGGCGGCAACGCCAACGCGAAGGGCGGCAACGCGAACGCGAAGGGCGGCAACGCGAACGCGAAGGGCGGCGGCAACGCGAACGCCAGGGGCAGCGACACGGCCACGGATGCCACCGCTCCCGGTCGGTCGCAGGATCACCCTTCGGGGCCACCGGCGACCCCGGGCGCCGCGCGCAACGGTCCCCCGGGCTGAGCCCGGGTCCCTCAGTCGTCGTCCGCGCGCCGCAGACGCTTCGTCTCCGAACGCTTCCGCTTCGCGGCGATCCGCCGATCGATGGCGCGTCGACTCGGCCGCGTGGGACGCCGCTTGGGCGGCGGCGGCGCCACCGCTGCAGAGAGGATCTCCGCCATCCGCTCCAACGCCGCCTCCCGGTTGCGGAGCTGCGACCGCTGCTCCGACGCGGTCACCGTGAGCACGCCGTCCACGAGGCGTCCGGCCAGGCGCTCCAACGCCCGCGTGCGCTGCACCGGCCCCAAAGCGCTCGTCCTGGCGACGTCGAGGCTCAGCTCGACCCGCGAATCGGCCGTGTTGACCGACTGCCCGCCGGGACCCGACGAGTGGCTGAACCTCCAGCGCAGCTCGCCCTCCGGGACGACGATCGATCGGCTGACACGAAGGGGACCGACCATGCCCGGCAGTATGGCGCCGGCCTCGCCCGGGTCGGCCAGCCTCAATATCATCACGGGGTGAGCGGGGATCCGGAGCCACCGACACCGGTCGACGTCGGTGCGGGCCGCCTCGAGGCGTTCAGCGACGCCGTGATGGCGGTGATCATCACGATCTTGGCGCTGGAGCTGCGGCCGCCGGCCGGCCCGAACCCGACGGACCTCTACGACCGGTTGCCGAGCCTGCTCATCTACGTCCTCAGCTTCGTGTTCATCGCGATCTATTGGAACAACCATCACCATCTCCTGCGCGCGACGACCCGGATCAGCGGCGCGGTGATGTGGGCGAACATGCTCCTGTTGTTCTGCTTGTCCCTGATCCCGGTCGTCACCGAGTGGCTGCACGACTTCTACCGGTATCGACTCCCGGCCGCGTCCTTCGGGATCGTCGCACTGGCCGCGGCGTTCTCCTACACGGCGCTCGTGCGCGCCATCATCCACGCGAACGGTCGCGACTCGTTGGTGGGAACGGCGATCGCCTCGGATCGCAAAGGGAACCTGTCGCTCGTGCTCTATGCCGCCGGCGTGGGCCTGGCCTTCGTGAGCGTGTGGATCGCGTATGCCCTCTACGCGGCGGTCGCCGTGATGTGGTTGATCCCCGACCGGCGGTTCATGCGCGCCGCGGATCGACGGTAGGCAGCGGCTCGAGGCCGTAGAGACGGCGAGCCGCGGGGGACATCCGTGCCGCTTCGGCCTCGGAGATCAGGGATGGGCGCTCCGGTGCTGCCCGCTCGCGCCGACGCCGGCGACGCGGCGCCTCGGGTTCCGGCGGCGCAGGCCGTGGTACGTGCGCGTGCCGGATCTTCGGAGGCTCCGCAAGATCCAGCTCGGCTGGATCGGATCGGATCACCTGTTCCTGGACGGCGGCGTCGACCAACCCGGACAGGACCGATGAGGGTGGTGGAGCGACCTCGTCCGGCTCCCAGGGATAGCGGTAGGGCGGCGCCCCGGTTCCGGTCAGCCGCCGCTCTTCCTCGTCACGGCGCTCGAACTCGGCCGCGAATCGTTCGGCTCCCCATCGCGTCGCCCGCTGGTGGGCGTACGCGAGGAGCGCAGTCTCGAGCTCCTCATCCGTTCGATCGGCTTCCGGTCCAGGTCGTTCGACCCACCCCGCATGAAGCTCCTCGACCCGATCCGCCGCCTCGGTTCGCACATCGGAGGTATCGGCCCGTGACCCCCCCCGACTTCAGCCTCATCACGAGATCTGCCCGGAGAACGTGTCGCAGGCGTTCGGGTCGCCTGTGGTGTAGCCGGTCTGGTACCAATGCTGCCGCTCCGACGAGGATCCATGGGTCCAGGTCTCCGGGTTCACACGTCCCTGGAATTCGCTCTGGATCCGATCGTCGCCGACCGCAGCCGCGGCGTCGAGCGCGTCGGCGACGTCCCGATCGGTGATCTTCGTCAGGTATCCGGTGTCCACGGCATGAGCGGTCCAGACGCCCGCGTAGCAGTCCGCCTGCAGCTCCAGGCGGACCGATCCGCTCTCCGGCCCCTGGCTGCTGCCGCGCCCCCGGTCGAGCACGCCGGTGAGGTCCTGAACGTGGTGGCCGTACTCATGGGCGAGCACGTATGCCTCCGCGAGCGGTCCCCCGTGTGCGCCGAACCGATCGACGAGCTCCTGGAAGAACCCGAGGTCGATGTACACCTTGGCATCGGCCGGGCAGTAGAACGGCCCGACCTCGGTCGTGGCCTGCCCGCACGCGGTCGATGTCTGGTTGGTGAAGAACACGGTCGGCGCGGGACGGTAGCCGCGCACCTGCTTCCCCCAGTAGTCCTGGATGCTGTTCACGTAGGCGACGATCCGACAGTCCTCGCTGCGCTGCGCGTCGGCCCCCGTCTGACAGTCCCGCAGTCCCTGCGGCGTCGAGCCCGCCCCGACGGTGACGCCGGACAAGCTCTGGAACGCCTCCTGCACGGCGGAGGACCCACCCCCACCCCCGCCCCCGGCGAGGTTGAGCACGATCAGGACGAGGGCGACGACCAGACCGAGCCCGCCGCCGCCGATCGCCACCCCGCGGCCGCCCGACATCCCTCGCCGGTCCTCGATCTGGCTCGTGTCCAGCCGCGCCCGCCGTCGGATCCGCATCTTGGCTCCTTACCCCGTGCGGTGAAAGGGGAACCGAGATATGGCAGTTCAGTCAGTCATCGCCAGACGCGCCGCAGCCTCCATCGAGAGCGCCCGGCCAGCCTCGAGCTCGTCCCTCAGGCCCGCTGCTCCGAGTTGGGCCTGCACCGCTGCCGTCGCAGCCCGAAGATCCTCCTGTTCTGACGGGGGGAGCGCCGCACCCACCCGTTCCATCAACGACTCGGCGGCACCGAGCAGCCGGGCCGCCCGTTCGAAGGATCCATCGAGGACCGCGGTCTCACCGAGGCCTCGGACGCAGGATGCCACGCCGTGAACGTGATCCATCTCCAGCCAGAGGGCGAGCGCGTCTCGAAATCGAGCCCGGGCGTCGGCGGATCCCTTCTTCGCTCGGCTGAGCGTCGCCAAACTCTGCACCGCGCGGGCCTCCAGTTCGCGCGCACCGATCTCGCGAGCAACGGTGAGGCTCTCCGTGAGTAGCGAGTCGGCACTGCGGTGATCGCCCTCGAGGACGGCGACATCACCGAGACCACGGAGCGAGTCAACCAGACCGCTCCGGTGCCCGATCTCTCTCCAGATCGGCAACGTCTCCTCGTACAGGGCGCGGGCTTCGTCGAGGTGACTCTGGAGCCGCGCCGTGTCGCCGAGCTGGGTAAGCGACCTGGCGATGATCCGTTGGTAGCCGATCTCACGTCCGATCGCGAGGCTCTCCTCGTACGCGTCGCGCGCCGCCGCGAAGTCCCCCTCCCCTTCGGCCGCCCATCCGACCTGCAAGACGGCCCATGCGATCGCCTCGCGGTTCCCCAGTTTGCGTCGTGCCGCCAGGTGTTGGGCCCACAAGGATCGCGCTCGCGGATAGTTGTCCTCGAGCCAGGCGAGACCACCGAGCGACCTCGCGATGCTGGGGTCGTCTCCCACCCCCCGAAGGCGCGTGACCGCCTCCTCGAGGAGCGGACGCGCGTCCTTGGCGTGGCCCATCCGCTCGGCCTCGTTCGCGAGCCCCATCAGCGCGGCTGCGATCTGCCGGTCGTCTCCGAGGCGGCGGGCGAGGGCAAGGCTCTCTTCGAACGAGGCCGCCGACGCCGGATAATCGCTGAGAACGTCAGCAAGTTCTCCGGCCGCTCGGAGCGCCCGCGCGCGCAAGGCAGGATCAACCTCCCCGGGAAGGGCGAGGGCGTGCTCGACCCACTCGCGACCCTCGCTCCAGTCCGCTCGCACGATCCAGAACTCCAGCAGGGCGCTCGCCAGACGGAGCGCGGATGTGGCGTCCGAGCGGCCGAGGCTCCATGCGAACGCGGCCCGGAAGTTGTCGAGGTCGGCCTGGAGGCGGTCGAGCGACGCCGCCTGGTCTCCCGTGCGCAGCTCGGGCTCCGCCTCTTCCGCGACGTGGATGCACCAACGGAGGTGGCGTTCGCGGACATCTACTTCCTCCTCCGCGGCCCGGAGCTCCGCGTATCCGTACTCGCGGATGGGCTCGAGGAGTCGGTAGCGTCCGCGGTCAGGATCCTCTTGGAGGATCACGAGCGATCGGGAAACGAGCAGCGGAACCAGATCGAGCACAGCGGCCCCGTCGACCCCCCTCCCGACGCACACCTGCTCGGCCGCGTGGAGCGTCACGCCGCCGGCGAACACGGAGAGCCTTCGGAAGACGATCTGCTCGGGGAGCGAGAGAAGGTCGTAGCTCCAATCGATCGTCGCCCTCAGCGTCTGGTGCCTCGCGAGTGCCGTTCGGCTCCCGGTCGTCAACAACCGGAACCCGTCGTCGAGGCGTCGGCTGATGTCTTGCGCCGTCATCGTGCGCACCCGCGCGGCCGCGAGCTCGATCGCGAGGGGGATCCCATCGAGTCGCGAGCAGATCGTCGTCACGGCCGGGGCGGTTGCATCGTCGAGAGCGAACCGAGGATTCGCTGCAACGGCCCGGTCGACGAAGAGATGGAAGGCCTCCGCCAGCGGCGGCACGGTCCACGCGACCTCGCCCGAGATCGAGAGCGGCTCGCGGCTCGTGGCGAACAGGGTCAGCCGTGGGCACGCTGCGAGGAGCGCCGCGGCGAGCTCGGCACACGCATCGATCAGGTGTTCGCAGTTGTCGAGGATGACCATCGAGACGCCGTCCCCGAGCTGATCGACCAACGTCTCCACGATCGTTCGATCAGGCTGTTCGCGAACCTTCATCGCCGTCGCCACGGCGCGTGGCACGAGGGCCGGATCCGCCACGCGGTCGAGTTCGACGAACCAGACGCCGGCCGGATAGTCGTCGAGACGATCGGCGGCGACCTGCAGCGCGAGTCTCGTCTTTCCCGATCCCCCCGCGCCGGTGAGCGTCAGCACCTTCGTCCGGCCGAGCAGCGCCTCGACCTCAGGGAGTTCGTGGATCCTCCCAACGAACCGCGTGAGCTGGCGGGGGAGGTTGTTCGGTCGAGCGTCGAGCGAGCGAAGCGGAGGGAAATCGGCGAGCAGCTCCGGATGACGAAGTTGGAACACATGCTCGGCGACCGATAGATCCTTCAAGCGGTGGACGCCAAGATCCTCGAGGGTAGCGAGGTCGGGAAGGTCACCACCCAGGACCGAAGATGTGGCGTTGGATAAGACGGTCTGGCCGCCATGAGCGATCGAGCGCAGACGCGCGCACCGGTTCAGCGGGAGCCCCTCGTAGTTCCCACCGTCGCGGAGCTCGAGCGAACCGGTGTGCAGGGCGGCGCGGACACGGATCGTGATCCCCTCCGGCCATCCCTCCTTGGTGAGGGAGCGTTGGAACTCGAGGGCGCATGCCAGCCCGTCCCGGGCGTCGGCGAAGACCGCGAACAGGCTGTCACCCTCCCCCTGATCGGGAGGCAGGTATCCGGAATGGCGGAGGATGGCCTCGAGCCCGAGCTCGTGGTGTCTCCGCATCGCCTCGCGCATCTGGTGGGGATGCTCTTCCCACAGGACGGTCGAGCCCTCGACGTCAGTGAGGAGCATCGTGACGGTCCCCTCGGGGATCACGGAGCCGCGTCGACGCGTAGTCCGGCCCATCTGTCGACCCTACGGCCGACCGCCGGAGCACTCAAACGCGAGGGGTCGGCGCGCCGTCTGCAGGATGCTCAGCTGACGCGCACGTCGCGATCGCCGAGCAAGTCTCCGAGCACGATCGCGTCGTGCGGGGCGGCGGCCTCCGTGTCGTTGTTGAAGTACACGAACACG
>Ga0307287_10000147_pt1 | contig 25759 bp, 18 predicted proteins | sample ER_DNA_141_FD_194485 | JGI IMG/M metagenome (GOLD analysis project Ga0307287, IMG submission 194485) | Bulk soil microbial communities from the East River watershed near Crested Butte, Colorado, United States - ER_DNA_141 | ecosystem: Environmental > Terrestrial > Soil > Floodplain | place...
TCTCTCGCACTCCCGACCGGATCCCGCCTTTCGTATCCGTCGTACGATCGGACGGCACCGAGGTCGACGTGGCCGACGTCTCGGAGCCCTCGCTCGTCGATCCGACACCGACGTATGCCGAGCTGGGACCACGACGACTCCGTGCCGCCCTGCTCCTGCCCCGCGGGCGCGAGCCGGACGGACCTGTGCCGGTCCTCCTCAGCCCGTACGGCGGCCCCGGCTTCCGGCGGGTCGTGCGCTGGCGAGGCATGTATCGGATGGAGCAATGGTTCGCGGATCGACTGGGCATCGCCGTCCTCACGATCGACGGCCGGGGAACGCCCGGCAGCGTGGCGTGGGAGAAGGCCGTCCACCGCGATTTCTCCGTCCCGCTCGACGATCAGATCGAGGGACTTCACGCCGCGGCCGAGCGCTGGCCCTTCTTCGATCTCGGCCGCGTCGGGATCCGCGGCTGGTCCTTCGGGGGTGAGCTGGCCGGGTTCGCGGCCCTGAAGCGACCCGACGTGTTCCACGCGGCGATCGCCGGGGCGCCGGTCGCGGATCAGCACCTCTACGACACGGCGTACACCGAGCGCTACCTCGGCGATCCCACCGTGGACGACGAACCCTACGGACGGAGCTCGCTCGTCACGTACGTCCCGACGGCCGAGCCCCATCGGTCGCTCCTGCTGATGCACGGGCTCGCCGACGACAACGTCTTCGTGGCGAACACGCTCCAGCTGTCGGCCGCCCTCCTCGCCAACGGGTACGACCACGACCTGGTCCTGCTGCCGAACTCCTCGCACATGGGCGGGATGGAAGAGCTCTCCGTGGCGGAGGACCTGGTGGAGCTGGACTTCTTGCGCCGAGCGTTCGGGCTGCCGGGACCGTGAGCCCGCGCCCGTCCGTCGCCGAGGTGAGCGACCGGGCGCTGGTGCTCTACGCGCTGATCCGTCGGGCCTCGATCGAAGCCGTGCTCGAGGATGGACCCGAGCCTCAGCGTCTGGCGCAGGCCGAACGCGCGAAGGTCGAGACCGACCGCTGGCTGGTTCGCGAATCGTTAGAAGGAGAGCTCACCCCGGTCGAACGGACGCTCTTCGACGGTGCGAACGGCTCCTGGCCGCACGAAGCCATCGCCGACGGGCTCTGGAGGAAGGAGTCCCTCGGGGTCCTCTTGTGGGCGCTCGAGCACGTTGCCTCCTTGCCTCCCATCGATGAGGAGTTCGAGGTCGAGGTGTTGAACCAGCGGATCCAGTCCTACGGCAACGAGTCGTCCTTCCGCGCGAGCGGCCGGTTGCGAGACGATCGGGAGCTGGAAACGGCGTGGCACGAGGCCGACGCGTGGCTCGCGGCCACGGAAGGAAGGACGGGGGAGGACATCACCCTCGCGTCGATCAGCGCTGAGCGCCGGCGCGCCCTCAGCTGGTTGCGCGACCGCGACGCCGGACCAGCGTGACGACGCCGGCCACGAGGTGGTCAGCGATGCGCCAGGGACCGGAGCGTCCTGAGTAGCGTCGGGTCGGTGTGGGCGCTCAGCTGTCCGTTCGTCGCGAAGCGACATCCCGAGGCGCTGACCAGGACGAGCAGCCGATCGCCATCCGGGTAGTCGAAGAACAACGCGTAGGTCGGACCGACGTCGGCAGGGCATGCGTAGACGGCGGCAGGAGCGGTCGGCGTTCCGTCCACGGACTCCGGCGGACGACTGGCTGCGCCCGAGGCCGTGCACGCCACGAGGAGCAGCGCGACCAGCGCGTGTCTTCCGCTCACGTCGTCTGCGACGGTGGCCGGAGGCCACATGGTTCCCCGAGGACGGCGCTCAGGTCAGGGTCTCGATCGGTCGCCGCTCGACGCGCGCCCCGTCAACGTTCGTCGCCACACGCGGGAGCCAGAAGGTGAACGTGCACCCTTCTCCCGGCACGGATTCCAGCTCGATCTGGCTGCCCATCGCTTCGATGAGCCTCCTGCAGATGAACAGGCCGAGGCCCGCGCCCCCGACCTCGCGCTGCAAACCGGTGCGGGTGCGGAAGAAGCGATCGAAGACGTGCGGCTGGTCGGCCGGCGCGATCCCCTCGCCTTCGTTGGAGACGGCGACGAGGGCACGGTTCCCATCAACCGTGAGCGACAGCTGCACCGTGGAGCCGGCCGTGGAGTACTTGAACGCGTTCGAGAGGAGGTTCTGGACGATCTGGTCGACGCGGAAGGGATCGGCGAGGACGCAAACGGCATCGGTGGGATGGACGAAGTCGACGACGCGATCGGGGAACTCACCCCGGATGTGACGGATGCACCCGTCCAGCAGCTCGGTCGCATTGAACGGCTTCGATTCGAGGTCCAGCTTCCCGGCCTCGACCCGGGAGACATCGAGGAGGTCATTGATCAGCCGCTCGAGCCGTTCGACGGCTCGCCACATGATCTCGTAGTACTCGTGACGAGCCTCCGGGGTCTCTTCGATCAGCCCGTCGCGGAGCGCGCGGACGAAGCCCTTGAGCGGCGTGAGCGGCGAGCGCAGCTCGTGGGAGACGGTCGCCACGAAGTCGCTCTTCAGCTGCTCGGTCTCCAGCTCGGCGGTCACGTCTCGCGCGACGATCACGAAGGACTTCGCTCCGCCCTCGCGAGACGGCATCGGGTTGCTCGTGTAGCGGATCCACCGCTCCGAGCCGTCGGTCCGGGTCAGGAGGACGTCATGGGAACCTGCTTCGTCGAAGCGCAGCGGAACGAAGGTGCGCCCGTCCGGTCCGTCATCCTCGAGGTGGAGCCCGAGGACCTCATCGCACCCGCGGCCGGCGGCCCCGGCTCGCGGGATGCCGGTGATGTGCTCCATCGCCGGGTTCCAGGAAACGATCAGGCCGTCCGCGGACACCACGAGGATCCCGTCCGAGGTGTTGCCTATCACGTCGGAAAGGTGGCTCCGCTGTTCCACCGTCTCGTGGAACAGACGCTCGTTCTCGTTGCGGACCTTCAACTGTGAAGCGAGCGCCTCGACCAGGGAGCCTTCCGCCGAGGACAGCGGGATCGCGCGGTGCACCGCGAGGATCGAGGAGACGGTGGGCGCGTCGTCGATCGATGCCATGAAGGTCGTCAGTCCCGGCCGCGTGCTGACCAGCTCTTCGGCAGTGGGCGGACGATCCTCGGGCGGGAGGTTCACCATCAGACCGACCTCGGAGTTGTAGATGCGGGCGCCGTCGTTCAGCAGGACCAGCTCGACCGCCGAGGCGTCGAGCATCCGGCGGACGAGCACCAAGAACGGCTTGTAGTCGTAGCCGACGTCGATCGGACCGGACAGCTCCCGACCTGCTTCGTAGAGGGTCTGCATCCGCTCTCGCTCCTTCGCCTGTTCCTCCTCACGTTCGGCGTGGAGCCAGCCCCGATAGGCCAGGAACACGAGGACCATCGGCGCGATCAGCAGCGGGATCCCGACCGGACCCGTGCTCCAGACCAGCGCCGCGAGCAGGCCGATCGTCAGGTTCCCGGCGGCATGCAGCAGGTTGAGACCGTCCGGAAGCACCAGCAGCGTCGGGAGGGACTCGCCGTCGATGAGAGAGATGACGAACGAGATGAAGAGCTCGTTCAACGCGAAGTACGAGAGCATCGCGATCGAGGCCGCGAGCCAGACCATCAAGCTGAGCGACGAGGACACGTGGAAGAAACTGAAGACGACCTCCGCGACCGAGATGGCCACGACGAACTGCGCGACGTTGTACCCGACCTTGTACCAACGCCAGCCCCGGAGGAGCTGTCCTGCGGCGATGCCGAAGAGCACGGCGAGCGTGAGCACGCCGGACCTCGCGAAGATCAACGTGGGAACCCACAGCGCGTCGGTGAGCGAGTAGTTCTCCGCCTCGGGTCCGTGCGACATCCGAACGGTGAACTGCTCGAGGATCGCGGCGATGGCGCTGAGGGCGAAGCACGCCACCACGTCCTCCGTGTTCCATGTCGAGAGGTCCGGCGCGTGGATCGCGACGAGGGCGAGCGCAGCGATCCAGACGGCAACGATCCATGCTCGCGCACGTACGGGAAGTTCCATGAACTCGCTCATGCATCAGCACCCAACGTCGGCCGTCTGCACCCGATGTTGCTTCACCCAATGTCGGCCGAGACGGGGTTGGCTTGAGTCGAACCGCAAGACCCGAGGACCTAGTTCGTCCGGCGCGGCCTTCTGGGCCGAAGACCACGGAACGGTAGGCCGCACCGTTCGTCCGGCATCACCCCCGGACCACCTGGATAACCGACATGCGGCCGGTGCGCTGTCGGCTGTCGCGCGTCATATTCGGTCGGTCAACCAAGCGACTCCCGCCACTGGTTCGAAGAGCTGGCGGGAGCTCGGCAAGGAAAGCAGGAGAGGAGCACTACCCTGAACGCTCGGATCGATCGTTCGACGGCCGCCGTGGCTGCACCGCGAACGCAACTGCGTTCGCTCGCCGGAGCGATCCTGACGATCTTCGTGGCCGCGTTCGTCCTCGCGCCGGCGGGCACCCGGACATCGGGCGCCGCCTCGGACGTGTCGGTCATCGTCCGGACCCTCTCGGGCGCGCAGGCGCGGATCGAGCGCTTCGTCACATCGGAAGGCGGCTCGATCACCGCGGAGCTGCCCATCATCGATGGGTTCTCGGCAACGTTGTCCCAGCGGGTCGCCGACGCGATCGGCGCAGATCCGTCGGTGGTCTCGATCTCCCCCGACGTCGCGCTCGCGCCGCAGGCGTCGTCGTACGACCCCGGCACCGACACGAATTCCATGGCCTCGACCACGAAGTATTCGGGAGCGACGGCCTGGTGGCGCGCCGGATACACCGGGGACGGCGTCGACGTCGCGCTGATCGATACGGGCGTCGCTCCGGTCACGGGTCTGGATGGGAACAACAAGGTCATCTACGGGCCGGACCTCTCGATCGAGTCGCAGTCCTCGGCCCTGACGAACCTGGACACGTACGGGCACGGAACGTTCATGGCCGGGCTGATCGCAGGGAACGATCCCACCCTGACGGCACCGTACGACCAGTCCCCTCCGAGCGCGTATCGCGGGATGGCTCCCGACGCCCGGATCGTCAGCCTGAAGGTCGGAACCGCGGACGGCGGGACCGACGTCTCCCAGGTGATCGCCGCCATCGACTGGGTCGTCCAACATGCGAACGATCCCGGCATGAACATCCGGGTGCTGAACCTGTCCTACGGCACCAACAGCGTGCAGCCGTACACGGTGGACCCGCTCGCTTACGCCGCCGAGGTGGCATGGAAGCAGGGCATCGTGGTCGTCGCGGCCGGCGGGAACTACGGGTTCCAGAGCCACATGAACACGACGCCCGCCCTCGCGGACCCTGCCTTCGACCCGTACGTCCTCGCCATCGGTACGTCGGACTCGAACGGAACGAACACGCTCGCCGACGACACCGTGCCGGCGTTCTCCCCCTGGCCCAAGCGTGGGGCGACGCGTGGGGTGGACATGGTCGCTCCCGGGATGCATCTCCAAGGACTGCGCGTCCCCAGCTCCTACATCGACACCACTCATCCCGAGGGTCAGATCGACACGCGCTACTTCCGCGGCAGCGGTACGTCCCAATCCGCCGCGATCGTCTCGGGCGCGGCGGCGCTCGTTCTGGAGAAGTATCCGAACGCAACGCCGGATCAGGTCAAGGAACTGCTCAGCGACTCCGGCTACCCGATCATCGGCAAGGCTCAGCAGATCGGCGGAGGGGAGCTCCAGCTCGCATCCGCGCTGACGGCGCCGCTGCCGACCTACGCGACGCAACGCTGGTTGCCCTCCACGGGCGCCGGGTCCCTGGAAGCCGCTCGTGGATCGGATCACATCTCCATGGACGGCGTGCCGCTGACGGGAGAGCAGGACATCATGGGATCTCCGTTCGATGCTCCGGCGATGGCCATCTTGGAAGCCCAGGGCAAGTCGTGGTCGGGTGGGATCTGGAACGGGAAGTCGTGGTCCGGGAACTCCTGGTCGGGGAACTCGTGGAGCGGCCTGTCCTGGTCGGGCATCTCCTGGAGCGGCCTGTCCTGGTCGGGGAACTCGTGGAGCGGCCTGTCCTGGTCGGGGAACTCGTGGAGCGGCCTGTCGTGGTCGGGCCTCTCCTGGTCCGGGAACTCGTGGTCCGGGAACTCCTGGTCGGGCCTCTCGTGGAGCGGCTCGTCCTGGCTGGGCATCTCGTTGGGCGTCCTTCCGCTCAGCGGCTTGACGCTAAGCGGCACGTCGTCCAGCGGTTCGAATACGCAGGTCGGGGCGTGGTCGTGATGTTGCGGCGCGTCGTCCGATCGCTCGCGAAGGGGTGGCAGCGCCGATCCGCGACCTTGCTGGCTCCGCGCGACCGCTGGGACACCGGCACCTTGCTCGCTCGGTCGTGGGGTTAGCGGATCCGCGAGGGAGCGGTCGGTAGACTCGGAACCTCCGAGACCCAGGGAGCGGCCGGAGCGTGCCCATCGTCGTGATGAAGTTCGGTGGCACGTCCGTGGGGTCCGTGGAGCGGATCCAGGCGGTCGCGGACCGCGTCGTGCGCGCCCGAGAGGGCGGCGACGACGTCATCGTGGTGGTGTCGGCGATGGGCGACACCACCGACGACCTCACCGCGATGGCGCTGGAGATCGCCGACGTTCCCGACCCCCGTGAGATGGACATGCTGCTCACGGCCGGCGAACGGATCGCGATGTCGCTGCTTGGGATCGCCCTCAACGCCCGTGGCTGCCGGGCCGCCAGCTACACCGGTTCGCAGGCCGGGATCATCACCGACACCCAGCACGGCAAGGCCAAGATCGTCGAGATCAGGCCGAAGCGGGTCGTCGAGGCGCTCGAGGCGGGCAACGTCGTCGTGCTGGCGGGCTTCCAGGGCCTCTCGACCCGGTACGAGATCACGACGCTCGGGCGTGGGGCGTCCGATCTGACGGCGGTCGCGATGGCGGGCGCCGTGGGCGCGGACGTCTGCGAGATCTATACGGACGTGGACGGCGTGTACACGGCGGACCCGCGGATCGTGCCGGACGCTCGCAGGATCGACACGATCAGTCCCGACGAGATGCTCGAGCTGGCGGCCTCCGGTGCGAAGGTGCTGCAGTCGCGTTCGGTCGAGATGGCGCGACGTCATGGGGTCCAGCTCCACGTTCGCCCTTCGTTCGGCGACGCACCGGGTACGTGGGTACGGGAGGATGGGGGTCCGATGGAAGGCGTGATGATCTCCGGCGCAGCCCTCGACACCGACGAGGCCAAGGTCACGATCGACGCCGTGCCCGACCGGCCGGGCGTCGCGGCCTCGATCTTCAAGGCGATCGCGGCCGAGGCGATCAGCGTCGACATGATCGTGCAGAACGTCTCCCGCGACGGGACGACCGACATGTCGTTCACGGCTCCGCTCGCCGATCTGCCCCGGCTCGAGGGCGTGTTGGACGCGCTCGCGCGCGATATCGGCGCGGACGGGTTCAGCGTGGATGCCGGGATCGCGAAGCTGTCCCTGGTGGGCGCGGGGATGAAGAGCCATCCGGGCGTCGCCGCCGACATGTTCGACGTCCTCGCGGGCGAGGGGATCAACATCGAGATGATCTCGACCTCGCCGATCCGCATCTCGTGCGTGATCCGCAAGGACCTCGCCGAGCGGGCGCTCCGCGCGGTCCACGAGCGGTTCGGGCTGGCTGGGGGAGACGGCTCGTGAGGGTGGCGGTGATCGGCGCCACCGGCGCGGTGGGGCGGGAGATGACCCGGATCCTCGAGGACCGGGCGTTCCCCGTCGACGGGTTCGTTCCGCTCGCCTCGGCCCGGAGCGACGGGCTCCCGGTGACCTTCGGGAGCACGGAGCATCGGGTCCGCGAGCTCACCGTCCAGGCGTGCCGGGGGGTGGACGTCGCGTTCGTCTCGGCCGGGGCGGGCACCGCGCGGCGGTTCCTGCCGGAGATCGCCGCGAACGGAACCCTGTGCATCGATAACTCGAGCGCGTTCCGGATGGAGCCCGAGGTGCCACTCGTGATCCCCGCGGTCAACCCGGAGGTGCTCGAAGGATGGCCGAAGCCGGGGATCATCTCCGTGCCGAACTGCACCACGATCACCGCGATGCTCGCAGTGGCGCCCCTGCACCGAGCCGCGGGATGCACGTCCCTCGTGCTGTCCTCGTATCAGGCCGTGAGCGGCGCCGGGCACAAGGCGATCGCCGAGCTGCTGGAGCAGGTGGAGAAGCTCCGCGGTGACGAAGACGCCCTGGCCCACCCCGACGTTCCGACGTTGCCGACCGGGCCCGTGATGGGCCGGACGATCGCCTACAACGTGATCCCCAGGATCGGCGCCTTCCAGGCAGACGGGTTCACCGGCGAGGAGGCGAAGATGATGGCCGAGCCGCGGAAGATCCTCTCGGCGCCCGACCTGCCGGTGGTCGCGACCTCCGTCCGCGTCCCCGTGCTGGTCGGGCACGCCGTTTCGATCCTCGCCGAGTTCGCTCGTCCGGTCACGGCCGACGAAGCGCGGGACCTGCTGCGGAGCGCGCCCGGGGTCGAGGTCTGGGACGACCCGGCCGGCGACGTCTTCCCCACCTCGATCGACGCGGCCGGCGGCGATGTGGCGCTCGCGGGCAGGATCCGGCAGGTGCCCGGGCGCGACGATGCGCTGGTCCTGTTCAGCTGCGCGGACAACCTCCGTGCGGGCGCCGCCCTCGACGCCGTCCAGATCGCCGAGCACCTGTATAAGTAGGGGCATGCCGAACCGGTACGAACGTCGAATCCGACGCACCAGGATCGTCGCCATGGTGGTCGTTCTGGGCATGGTCGTGGTGCTCGCGGCGGTCCTCATCGCGGCGAACGGGCAGTGACGGCGATGATCAACTGCGTCTTCTGTTCGATCGCGGCCGAGGAGGCTCCCTCGTACAAGGTCGCGGAGTCCGACCGAGCGGTCGCGTTCCTGGACATCAACCCCGCGTCCGACGGTCACACGTTGGTGATCCCGAAGGCCCACGCCGATGACATCTGGGACCTCGATCCGGAGGACGGGCGGGCGGTCTGGACGTTGTCGCAGGAGGTCGCGGCTCTGCTGAGCGAGCGGCTCGACTTGGACGGGATGACGATCTTCCAAGCGAACCGGAAGTCCGGATGGCAGCACGTCTTCCACTTCCATCTCCACTTGGTGCCCAGGTGGACCGACGACGGGCTCCGGAAGCCGTGGGATATGACGCCCGGTGACCCTGCGCACCTCGCTGAGATCGCCGAGAAACTGAGCCCCTAACCAACTCTCGCGGTCGTCTCCCTTGAGGGTGTTGCACCGAACGGTATATCGTGCTGGCCCTACCCACCGGACAACGACAACCGAGGCCGGCTTCCTCATGCGCCACACGACGGCTGAGATCGAGCGTCCCGCCCCTCGGATGGAACGGCTGCGGTCACTCACCGCCGGCGTCGGACGTCCCCCCTTCCTCTCGAGGCCCATCGCGCAGGATGCGCTGCTGGCAGGCCTCCTGACCGCGACCTCGCTCGTCGGCGTGCTCGTCCACCTGCATGTCGATCTGCCGGAGGGTGGAGAGGAAGCCACGGTGCGGAGCCTCGATGCCCTCGGCCTCCTGCTCATCCTCCTTCAGACCGTGCCGCTTACCTGGCGGCGGCGGGCCCCGATCCCCGTCCTCGCGGTGACGATGTCGGCGCTGTTCGCGTACTCCGTCATCGGATACTTCACGTCCTTCGCCGCTCTGGGGTTCCTGGTCGCCCTGTACACGGCCGCGGCCTATCGAGAGCGATCGGTTTCGATCCCCGCTGGGCTCGCGGCGGCCATCGTGGTCATCCTCGTGTACCTGATGCAGAAGGAGCCCGTCGAGCCGGACGCGATCTTGGCCGAGTGCCTGTTCGTCGGAGCGGCCTGGTTCCTGGGCGATGGTCTCCGGATCCGACGCGGACAGGTATTGATGTTGGAGGATCGAGCGAGTCGCTTGGAGCGGGACCGCGAGGAGCGCGCCGAACGTGCGGTCGCGGACGAACGGCGAGTCATCGCCCGGGAGCTGCACGACGTGGTCGCGCACAACGTGAGCGTCATCGTCGCCCAGGCCGGGGCGGCGCAACGGATCTCCGCCGCGCAACCCCGGGAGGCTCTGGCGGCGCTCGGGAGCATCGAGCACACCGGACGAGAAGCGCTGGTCGAGATGCGGCGTCTCATGGGGCTGCTCCGGCCCGACGCCGAGCGGGTGACGAGGCGGACCCCGCAACCGGGCTTGGATGAGCTCGAGACGCTCGTGGAGCAGGTGCGCGAGGCAGGCGTCCCGGTCGTGCTCACCATCGAGGGGGTACGCCGTCCGCTCCCCGTCGGATTGGATCTGTCGGCGTACCGGATCGTGCAAGAGGGGCTGACGAACGTCTTGAAACATTCCCTTCCCTCGCGGGTGGATGTGGTCGTGCGGTACCTGCCGCGATCTCTGGAGCTGATGATCACGGATGACGGAATGAACCTCCACGAGGAGCAGGCTGAGCAGATCGATGGCGTGGACGACGCCCAAGCTCCCCGGATCCGGTATGGACACCTGGGGATGCGCGAGCGTGTTGCACTCTTCGGCGGCGAGCTCAGCGCGGGGCCGGTGTCCGGCGGAGGGTATCGCGTGTCGGCCACGCTTCCGACCGACGAGGAGTTGCCGTGACGATCCGCGTCCTCGTTGCCGACGATCAGCCGCTCATGCGTGCCGCGTTCGAGATGACGCTGCGGACCGAGGAGGACATCGAGCTGGTGGGAGAGGCATCCGATGGACTCGATGTCGTCGAGCAAGCCCGTCGCCTCCGGCCTGACGTCATCCTGATGGATGTGCGGATGCCCGGCTTGGACGGCGTCGAGGCGACGAGGATCTTGGCCGCCGAAGACAGGACGACGAAGATCTTGATCCTCACGACCTTCGATATCGATGAGTACGTGATCGAGGCGATCCGGGCCGGAGCGAGCGGCTTCCTGCTGAAGGACGTTCGACCGAGCGAGCTGATCGAAGCGATCCGGATCCTCGCACGGGGCGATGCCCTCCTCGCGCCGTCGGTGACGCGACGACTCCTGGAGTCGATCGCCCCGTCGCTGCCGGCGCTCCGGCCGGTCAAGACGGGCTTGCTCGACGCGCTGACCCCCACCGAGCGCAAGGTGCTCGCGCTCGTCGGCCGGGGTGCCTCGAACCACGAGATCGCCGCCGAGCTCTTCGTTGCAGACACCACGGTGCGCACGCACATCCGCCACATCCTCGAGAAGCTCGCGCTCCGCGACCGTGTGCAGGCGGTCGTGCTCGCGTACGACACCGGGCTCGTCCAGCCGCACGCTAGTTAAGCGTTGAAGAGTCTCGTCTCCGGAGACGACGCCTGTTTCGTCGTTGGAGATGACGACGGACGCCGTTCGACACTCCTACCGTTGCACCCCACGTCGCGGAGGGTGACATGCGGTGGCTCATCGGGTCAAGCCTGAGGCTTCGCCGCGTCGTCGTCGTCGTGGCAGCGGGCGTCATCGTCCTCGGCGTCGCTCAACTCTGGCACGCCTCCGTCGATACCCTTCCCGAGTTCGGCCCGCCCACGGTGCAGGTGCAGACCGAGGCTCTCGGGCTCTCCGCTCCGGAGGTCGAGCAGCTGATCACCGTCCCGTTGGAGCAGGACCTGCTGGCGGGCGTTCCGTGGCTCGACACGATGCGCTCAGCATCGATCCCCGGCCTCTCGTCGATCGAGCTGATCTTCGATCCGGGAACCGACCTCCTTCGCGCACGGCAGGTCGTGCAGGAGCGGCTGACGCAGGCAGCGGGATTGCCGAACGTCTCGGCGACGCCGCACATGCTCCAGCCGCTCTCGTCCACCAGCAGGATCATGATGATCCGGCTCTCTTCGGCGACCGTGTCACCGATCGAGATGTCGGTCCTCGCGCGATGGACCATCCGGCCGAAGCTCTTGGGCGTCCAGGGCGTCGCGAACGTCTCCATCTGGGGTCAGCGAGAGCGGCAGCTGCAGGTGCAGGTCGATCCCGACCGATTGGCGACGTACGGGCTGTCGCTCGACCACATCATCGAAACGAGTGGGAACGCGCTCTGGGCGTCGCCGCTCACGTTCCTCGAGGCTTCCACGCCCGGTACCGGAGGCTTCATCGACACGGCGAACCAACGGCTGGGTATCCAGCATCTTCAGCCCATCACGACCGCGAGCGATCTGGCCAAGGTGCCGATCGATCGAGCGAGCGGCGGGACGCTGCGTCTCGGCGATGTCGCCGACGTGGTCGAGGACCATCAACCCCTCATCGGCGACGCAATCTTCACCGATGGTGACCCGGGGCTCCTGCTGATCGTCGAGAAGTTCCCCGGAGCGAACACCCTCGACGTGACGCACGACGTCGAGTCGGCGCTCGATGCGCTCCGGCCGGGCCTTTCAGGGGTGGCGCTCGACCCGACGGTCTACCGGCCGGCGGGCTACATGGAGCGGAGTGCAGCCAACCTGGGCATCGCCCTCGTGATCTCCCTCGTGCTCGTGATCGTTGCCCTCGGCGTGATCCTGCTGGGGTGGCGCAGCGCCGTCGTCGGCCTCGCGGCGATCCTCTCGTCGTTCTCGGTCGCTCTGCTCGTCCTGTTCCTCCGAGGAACGACGATCAACACGATGGTGCTGGCCGGTCTCGTGATGGCCCTCGCCGTCGTGATCGACGATGCCGTGATCAACCTCGACAACGCTGCCCGTCGTCTGCACCGACAACGGTTGAACGGTGTCGAGCCGACGGCAACGACGGTCGTCATCGAGGCGTCGCTGGAGATGCGGAGCGCAGCTCTGTACGCAACTTTGATCACGCTGGCGGCCGTCGTTCCACTCCTCTTCCTGCAGGGTGAGGCGACGCCCTTCATCCCGCCGGTCGCTCTCTCATTCGTGTTGGCGCTCCTGGCCTCCATGATCGTCGCCTTGACCGTCACGCCGGCGCTGAGCCTGCTCCTGCTCCGAGGGTCGCCGCTTGAGCGTCGTGGGTCCTCCGTCGCGGCCTGGGTCCAGCGCGGGTTCGGGCGACTATCCGTGGGGGCGAGCCGCTCGCCGCGTCGCACCTACGTCGGGGCGGGCGCGGTCGTCCTTGCGGGTCTCATCGCCATCCCCTTCCTCGGATCGTCGGCGCTCCCAGCGTTCCAGGACGGGAACGTGTTGATCGACCTGCACGCCGTGCCGGGCACCTCGCTTCCCGAGATGGATCGGATCACCGATCGCGTGGGCCAGGAGTTGCTATCCCTCCCCGGTGTGCTCGATGTCGGGGCGCATATCGGCCGGGCGATCACCTCAGACCAGGTGGTCGGCGTCGACGCCGCGCAGCTCTGGGTGAGCGTCGGCCCCGACGCCGACTACGACGCGACCGTGGACTCGATCCGATCGGTCGTCGAGGGGTACCCGGGGATCGAGCACATCGTTCGGACCTACTCCGACCAGCGGATCGGCGCCGTGCTCCCCCCACCAGGCAGCCCGATCGTGGTTCGTCTCTATGGACAGGACCTCCAGGTGCTCCGGATGAAAGCGGACGAGGTGAGGGGCGAGATCGCGGGGATCGACGGCATCGCTCACCCGAGCGTGGAGCTGCAACCACAACAACCCACCGTGAACGTGAGCGTCGACCTGCGTGCGGCCGAGCGGTACGGCGTCGTTCCGGGCGACGTGCGCCGTGCCGCGGCCACCTTGCTTTCCGGGATCGGCGTCGGCAGCCTCTTCGAGCAGCAGAAGGTGTTCGACGTCGTGGTGTGGGGAACGCCCGACACGCGCAACAGCTTGAACAGCGTCCAGGACCTCTTGATCGACACCCGCAGTGGTGGCCACGTGCGCCTCGGGAAGGTGGCGGACGTGGCGATCGCCTCGACGCCGACCGTGATCCGGCATCAGGACATCTCGAGGAGCCTCGACGTCACGGCCGACGTTGACGGCCGTGACGTCGGTGCGGTGGCCGAGGATGTCCGGAACGCTATCGGTCAGATCGCGTTCCCGCTCGAGTACCACGCCGAGCTCGTCGGGGACTTCGCGGAGCGACAGGCGGCCGACCGACGCGCGGTCGCAGTCGCGATCGCCGCCGCGATCGGCATCTTCCTGCTGTTGCAGGCGGCCCTCGGGAGCTGGCGACTCGCCGCGGTGTCGTTCTTCGTGTTGCCCCTCGCGATGGTGGGCTGCGTGCTCGCCCTGGCCGTGGCGGGGCTCGACGTTTCACTCGGATCCGCGGCGGGGTTCGTCACGGTCCTCGCGATCAGCATGCGGACCGGCATCACGCTGCTGCGCCACTACCAGCATCTCGAGCGGGACGAAGGCGTCGCCTTCGGGGAGGCGCTGATCCAACGCGGTTCGCGCGAGCGATGCATCCCGATCGTGGCGACCGCGGTCGCGTCCGGCCTCGCCCTCCTGCCGTTCGCCCTCTCGGGCAGCGTGGCGGGCCAGGAGATCACGCATCCGATGGCGATCACGATCATCGGCGGCCTCATCACGTCGACCGTGCTGGTCCTCTTCGTCCTTCCGAGCCTGTACCTGCGATACGGGTCGACGCCGGCCGGCGAGCCCTCGCCGACCGCGGTCGTCGTCGTCCCGGAGATCGAACGCGTGTCGGAGAGCTGAGCGAGAGGAGGAGAGATGGGGTTGCGACTAGGAGGGATCATCGCGGCGCTCATCGTCGTGGCGCTCGCGCTCACCGGGTGTTCAGACACGTCGGCGAAGGATGAGGGCGGCTCGAGCGATGTAGCCACGGTCGAACCGATCGAAGGCAGCGACGTCGCTCGGGTGACGTTGTCCGAGGACGCTGCACGGAGGCTCGACATCACCACCGCGCCGATCGCGGCGCTGGGCGGCGGCACGGCACGGACCGCGATGCCCTACGCGGCCGTGTTGTACGACCCCAACGGCGACACGTGGGCGTACACGAACCCCGAGCCTCTGGTGTTCGTCCGCTCGCCGATCACCGTGGTCACCATCGAAGGGAACCGGGCCGTCCTGTCCGCCGGTCCCGCGGCCGGCACCCAGGTCGTGACGGTGGGAGCGGCCGAGCTGCTCGGCACCGAGTACGAGGTCGGAGAGGAGTGAGCGCGGGCGCGCGCGGCCGGCCATGTTGCGTTGGATCGTCGGGTCGAGCCTGAAGTTCCGCTACCTCGTCGTCGCGTTGGCGGGCGCGATGATGTTCTTCGGCGTGGGCCAGCTCGAGGCCATGCCGGTCGACGTCTTCCCGGAGTTCGCACCTCCCCGCGTCGAGATCCAGACATCCTGCCTGGGGTTGTCGGCCGCCGAGGTCGAATCCCTCGTCACGATCCCGCTCGAGCAGTCCCTGAACGGGATCCCCGAGCTCGACACGATCCGTTCGAAGTCGGTGCCGCAGCTGTCGTCGATCGAGCTGTTCTTCCGTCCGGGGACGGACATCCTGGAAGCCCGACAGCTCGTCACGGAGCGGATGGCGTCGGTCGTGCGCACGATCCCCACCTGGGCGAGCCCACCCGTGATGATGCCGCCCGTCTCCACGACCGGGCGAGTGATGGAGGTGGGTCTGTCCTCGGACACGATCAATCTCCGGGACATGTCGATGATCGCCTACTGGACGATCAGGGCTCGGCTGCTTCGGGTCCCCGGCGTGGCCAACGTGGCCATCTGGGGCGAGCGGATCAAGATGCCTCAGGTTCGCGTGATCCCGGATCGTCTGACGAAGTACGACCTCACCCTCGACCAGGTGATGACGACCACCGCCGACGCCGTGGATTCCGGGATCCTCCGGTTCTCGAACGGAGCCGTGATCGGCAGGGGCGGCTTCGTCGACACGCCGACCCAGCGGCTCCAGGTGCAACACACGCTGCCGGTCCTCACGCCGGAGGACCTGGCGCGCGTGTCGGTCGCGCGTCGACACGGCACGACGATCACCCTCGGTGACATCGCCGTCGTGAAGGAAGGGACGTTGCCGTTGATCGGCGACGCTGTGATCAACGACGGGCCGGGGCTGATGCTCGTTGTGGAGAAGTTCCCGTGGGCGAACACGCTCGAGTTGACGCGCGGCGTCGAGGATGCCTTGACCGAACTCCAACCCGGACTCCCGGGCCTGGAGATGGACCCCACGATCTTCCAGGCGGCGGACTTCATCGATCTCGCGATCCACAACCTCACCCGCGCGCTGATCATCGGCTCGCTCCTGGTCCTCCTCGTCATCGGCCTGTTCCTCTTCGAATGGCGCACGGCGCTGATCAGCCTGATCGCGATCCCGCTGTCGTTGTTGACGGCCGCCCTGGTGCTCGATCGGCGCGGCGCCACGATCAACACGATGGTGTTGACGGGAATGGTGATCGCCGTCGGTGTGGTCGTCGACGACGCGATCATCGACATCGAGAACATCGTTCGTCGTCTGCGGATCGCTCGCAAGGAAGGAACCACGCTCTCTACGGCGAACGTCATCTTGGACGCGTCGCTCGAGGTGCGGAGCGCCATCATCTACGCCACGCTGATCGACGTCGCGACCCTGCTTCCGATCTTCTTCGTGCAAGGTCTCACCGGGGCGCTGTTCGCGCCCCTGGCGCTGTCCTACGGACTCGCGGTGCTCGCGTCGATGCTCGTCGCGCTAACCGTCACGCCTGCGCTCGGGTTGATCCTGCTGGGGAACGCCCCGATCGAACGACGCGAGTCGCCGCTGGTTCGATGGCTCCAACCCCTCTATCAACGTGTCCTGACGCCCGTCCTTCGCGCGCCGCTGCGTGTCGCAAGCGTCGGGATCGTGATCTTCCTCGCCGGGCTGTTCGTCGTGCCGCACCTCGGTGAGGCATTGCTCCCGGAGTTCAAGGAGCGGGACTTCCTGATGCACTGGATCTCGAAGCCGGGGACCTCGCTCCCGGAGGAGCGGCGGATCGTCACCGCGGCGGGTCGGGACCTCCGGTCGATCCCTGGCGTGCAGACGTTCGGGTCCCATATCGGACAGGCGCTCTTGGCCGAGGAGATCGTCGGCGCGAATTTCGGTGAGAACTGGATCACCGTCGATCCCGCCGCCGACTACGACGAGACGCTCGCCAAGATCCAGGAGGTGGTGGACGGCTACCCGGGTCTGTATCACGACGTACTGACCTACTTCAACGAACGGGTCGACGAGGTCCTCGCTGGATCCACGGAGCCCATCGTCGTGAGGATCTTCGGCCAGGATCTGAAGGAGCTCCGGAGCCGGGCGCATGAGGTCCGGAACCTGCTCTCCGACATCCCGGGGATCACCGAGGAGCACGTCAGCTTCCAAGAAGACGTGCCGCAGGTTGAGATCAGGGTCAACCTTGGAGCCGCCCAGCGCTTCGGGATCAAACCGGGAGATGTCAGGCGCGCCGCGGCCACCTTGGTTTCCGGCGAGGAGGTCGGGGACATCTTCCGAGGCGGCAGGGCCTACGACGTCAACGTCTGGAGCACCCCGCAGAACCGCGACAGCGTCTCCGACATCGGCCGCTTACTCCTGGACACCCCCGGTGGGGGCCGCGTCCGGTTGGCTCAGGTGGCGGACGTCCGGGTGCGGCCGACGCCGAACGCGATCGAACGCGAGGCCGACTCGCGGCGGATCGACGTCGAAGCCAACGTGGAGGGCCGTGACCTGGGTTCCGTGGTGAACGATGTCGAGGAAGCGGTCAAGGGCGTCGGCTTCCCGCTCGGGTATCACGCGGAGCTGCTGGGTGAATACGCCGAGCGGCAAACCGCCCAGAGCCGCCTGCTGCTGTTGGCGCTCGCGGCCGGTGCGGCCGTCTTCCTCCTGTTGCGGGTCGCGCTCCACACCTGGCGGCTGGCGTGGCTCGCGTTCCTCGACCTCCCGATCGCGTTGGCGGGCGGGGTGATCGCCACCTACCTGGCCGGCGGCACGATCTCGCTCGGCTCGCTGGTGGGCTTCTTCACGGTGCTGGGGATCGCTGCGCGTACCGGGATCATGATGATCAACCACTTCCAGCACCTCGAACGATCCGAGGGTGAAACCTTCGGCCCGTCGCTCGTGCTCCGGGGGGCACGTGAACGGTTGTCTCCCATCATGATGACGGCCCTCGCAACCGGTCTGGCCGTGATCCCCTTGGCGATCGCCGGCGATCTCCCCGGTCACGAGATCGAGCATCCGATGGCCGTCGTCATCGTCGGCGGTCTGGTCACGTCGACGTTCCGCAACCTGTTCATCGTTCCTGCCCTGTACCTGCGGTGGGGCCGTGGCCTGCCCGTTCCGGTTCGCCCGAACGGGGTCGCCTGATGAGAGAGGGGATGGAGATGCGGCCTATCCGGATGACCTGCGTCGTCGCGGTGGTGCTCATCCTGGGGCTCCCGGCCTGTGGCGAGCGGGGTCACACGGCGGCTACCAGCAGCGGGTCTCCATCGCACCGCCCGATCTCCGCGGCCGATTTCGATCCGGCCCGCTTCGGCGACTCGACGGTCGTGGACAACCGTTGGTTCCCCCTGGAGCCGGGGACGCAGATGGTATGGGAGGGTCACGCGTTGGACAACGAGGACGAGATCTCACGACGCGTGGTGTCCACGGTCACCGACCTCACGAAGCTCATCGACGGCGTCCGCGTGGTCGTCGTCTGGGAGCTCGACTACACCGACGGCTCGCTGGAAGAGTCAGAGCTCGCCTTCTTCGCCCAGGATTCCGACGGGAACGTGTGGCGCTTCGGCGAGTACCCGGAGGAATACGAGGGGGACAAGATCGTCAAGACCCCGCTCTGGCTCGCGGGTCTCGAGGGCGCGAGGGCGGGGGTTGCGATGGTGGCGGATCCGCAGCTCGGCACGCCGAGCTATGCGCAGGGCTGGGGCCCTCAGGTCGGTTGGAACGACCGGGCGGAGACGTATCGGGTGGGCCAAGAGACCTGCGTCCCCGTCGACTGCTACCGCCAGGTTCTCGTCATGCGCGAGTTCAGCCGCACCGAACCGGGCGCGTTCCAACTCAAGTACTACGCAGCGGATGTGGGGAACGTCCGTGTCGGGTGGGGAGGCGCGAACGAGGAAGAGCGCGAGGTGCTGGTGTTGACCGACATCGTTCATCTCACCCCGGATGCGCTTGCCGAAGTTCGACAGAAGGCCCTGGAGCAGGAACAGCGTGGCTACAACATCAGGCCCGACGTCTACGGCCTGACGACGCCTTCGGAACGTCGCGTCTGAGGTCCCGAGTTCGACGGCGACGGCTACGGGTGCGCGGCGGGCTTGCCGCCGCCGTGTTCGATCGGCGCCGTCGGAACCGTAGCGGCGTTCCCAGAGCCCGCCGAGCTGCGGCCTCCGCTCTTCACGTCCGCCTTCGCGGTCCCGTGTGTGCTCTTGCCGTTGCTGGCCGCGTCCGCCCTGCCGGTCCCACCGACCGAGGGGGTGTGGGATGACCGCGCACCGCCGTTCCGCTGGTGGCCATGTTGACCGGCCTGGCGGCCATGTTGACCGGCCTGGCGGCCATGTTGACCGGCCTGGCGGCCATGTTGACCGGCCTGGCTCTTCCCACCGCTCGCCGCCGTTGAGATCTCGGCTCCCTTGGCAACGCCGATCGAGCTGGTCGTCGTGGCGATGTTCGAGATCTCCTGACCGGTGCTCGCCGGGTGATCCTCGTTCCCCGGGACCGAGATCCCGACCTTGTGGAGCACGCGGGACACCGCGTGTTGGGCGGGATCCGGAAGCGCGTTCGCCGCGGCGAGCCCGGGGATCCCAAGCAGTGCTCCGGTCACGATGAGTCCTGCCAGCGCGCGGCGGTGCCGAGTGGGGCTGCCGCCCGCCCCTCCGCCGGGGGGTGAGCGAAGGCTCATCACCTCGCGGGCGGCAGCCACAAGCTCGGCTTCGCGCGAAAGATGCTCACTACGGGGGAGTGAGCCGGCCGCCTGCAGGATCCGCGCGACCCCTGCGTAGCCCGGGGGCGCATCGTCGGGGTGGATGCGCCCTGCGAGCAAACGATCCGTGGTGTCCTCGTCGATCGTCCCGATCGGCATCTCGTAAGGAAGATCGTCCCAGCCGCTCACCGCGTTACACCCTGGCCTTCCAGAACCATGGCCAAGCGGCGGAGCGCGCGGTGCTGCAGCACGCGAACCGTTCCCCGTCGTTTCCCCATGATCGCGGCGACCTCATCGACGCCGAGCTCTCCGATCACGCGGAGGATCACCACCTCGGCCTGGTCCGATGACAGCGACGAGGTGATGAGGCGGATGGCCCAACCCGTCCCGAGGCGCGCCAGCGCTTCCTCTTCGACGTCTCCGGCCCCTCCCGCGCCGACGAGATCCTCGGGCTCGACCGGATCGGTTCGGCGGCGCGCCCGGCTCCGTTGGAGATCCAGGAGCCGTCGCCGAGCGATCGTGAACGCCCACGCGCGGAACGCCTGCTCATCGCCTTCGAACCGATGCAGGCCACGGGCGACATCGAGCCATGCATCCGCCGCCACGTCCTCGGCGTCGGTGGGCGTGACCGCGCCCACGTAGCAGACGAAACGAGGGTAGATCAGACGGAAGAGCCGCGCGAGGGCCTCTGCTTCGCCCTCGCGCGCCGCGACGAGCGTCTCCTCGAACCCGGCCATGGTCTGCCCGCGAGGCTAGCAGCGAGGGCGGAAAGGGGTGTTCCGCGCCTCAGAAGAAGAACGGGCACCAGGGGTCGGGTCCCGAGAACATCGAGGTCAGCCCGTCGACAGCGGGGTCGGCGCGATCGAGGTATCCGAGGTGAACGGCGTCGTCGGGTCGCAGATACCCGGAGAACATCGAGGAAAACGCCCCGATTGAGAGCGGACGCCGGTCATGCGACGGCGCCTGCTCGACCTTCGGCTCGCCCGTTGAGAGTTGCACGCGCCAGACGCCGGCGTTCTCGGCGTACCGAGGATCCTGGATCGCGAACGTCGCTTCCGCATCGATCGGGGGATAGCCGCGATCTTCCAACGCGGCGCGCACGTCGAGGATCCGCAACATCCACCGGTAGCGGTCGTGCGGTGTGACCGCTTGCACACCCACGAGCAGCGTCATCGGGTCGTTGGGCGGCCCCGACCATCCCAGCCACCGCCCCAGACCGCGATACCCGGATGCGTAGGCGATCAACGCGCGGAGCGCCCGGTCGTCCTCGGCGACGAACATCGAGCACTTCAGGCCGAAGCCGAACGAGAGATAGCCCGACGAGTCGTTGGCGCGCGCGAAGATCGCGAAGCCGGTGATCGTGCCGTCGTCACGTGCGACGACGGCACGATGCCATTCGTCCCACGGACGTTCGAGCAAGCGCGTGCGCCAGAACGTCGCGTCGGGCTCGATCGTCCCGTTGCGACGAGCGAGCCAACGCGCGTAGCACGCCATGATCGCGTCCTGATCGCGTTCGACCTCGGCGAGCTCGACGGCCGGAAGGTCGTGCGTGTCGACCGCGGGCAACGCGTCGAGCGCCACCCGGAACTCGTCGTACGTACCGGCCAGCTCGTAGCCGAGCCGTCGGTACGGTTCGACCACGGCCGGGAAGAGCGCGGTGACCGGGGTCCCGCCCCGCCGCGCATCATCCATCAGCGTGCCGAGGCACGCCGATGCGAGCCCTTCGCCGCGCCGTTCAGGCTCGGTCGCGACGCCCCACACACCCGAGCAGGCGAGGCCGCTCCCACCGAACCATTGCGTGAAGGGGAACTCGGCTGCCGTGGCGACGACGCGGTCGTCGACGTAGGCGCATCGGATGTCGTCGAGCTGGAAGGTCTTCGAGCGCGTGAGCGCGGCTTCGAGCGGGAAATGGAGCGATGTGGAGAGGACACGGGCGATCTGTTCGCGATCTCCCTCGGCTGGGATGCGAACGTCGGCCGTCATCGAGGACAGACGCACGGCGTGCCGCCGCACTTCGGGCATCCGTCGTTGTAGCGCGACGCAGCGTCGGCCAGGTCGACTCCCAGGAGGTTCGCCAGGGACGTCAGCCAGGCCAAAACGTCGGAGAACTCGAGCTCCAGGTTCGTCCGCTCGCTCGTGCGGATCGCACGAGCGAGCTCCCCCAGCTCCTCGGTGAGCCACCGGAAGGTCCCGTCGACCCCTCGCTGTTCATCGCGGGCGAGGTAGATCTCGCGCATGGTCGATTGGAAGTCCTCGAGGTTCATCCCCGCGAGTCTATCGGTGTGACCTTGCCCGCTCATCCTGACCGGAGTTCAGTTGTTGAGCGCGAACCGGTAGTTGGACTCTGCCGAAGCTAACGCTCCGTTCGTCTGGTCGATCGTTCCCAGGTCGTAATACGCGTACCTGTTGTTCGGGTCGTGGACGAGGACGTCACGGTAGTCGGCCGCGGCCTCGGGGAGGCGACCGGCCTGTTGAGCGGCGATCCCCTGCTTCAGGGCTTCGTTCGCGAGGTCTCTTCGGACTTCGTGGAGCACGAGAACGCCACGGTCAGTACGACGGCGAGCAGCGCGGTCGGCAGCCGCCAATAGATCCGCCCTCTCCCGTCCGGCAACCGGGATCCCCACCGTGATGACCCCCTGGACTCCATCGGTCGAATGCCTCTGGGCGATCGTTGCTACGACACATCATCGCGCGTGCCAGGAAGACGCATCCCTGTCAAAGATGCGCTCGAGGGGCCCCTCTAGGCGGGGCCCTCCTCGGGCTTTGAGCCCCTACGCTGCGATAACGGGATCTGTTACGCCCAGAGATGTGGCCAAAAGGCCCTTCCCACGTGAGCAACAGTCCTGGTAGCGTCTCCCGCGCTCGGAGTAGGCCGCCCGGGGTACAGCGGGTCGGCCGGCCGGGGGACCCCCCGTGTCCCTCGGTGGAGGATAGGAGAGGTTATGGGCTCGGGTTGGAGGCTTGGTTCACGCACACGTCGTTTCGCGAAGAAGACACTCGCATTCATCGTTCCGCTAGCGCTACTGGTGTCGATGATGCTGAGCAACGCACCGCTCGCATCCGCTCAAGATGCAAGCCCCTCGCCAACGGCCGATCCGTCGCCGACGGATGTACCCACCACCGCTCCCACGCTCGCCCCATCTGCCAGCGACGCTCCATCGACGGACGCTCCTTCGCCGACCGACACCCCATCTGCCACGGACGCATCTCCCGCTCCGCCCCCTGAGACGACACCTACCGAGGCCGCCGCTCCGAGCGATACATCCTCTCCGGCAGTTACGAACTACGCCTCGCTGATCGTTCGCACGGTCCCGGGGTTGACCGATGCCGATATCTCCGCGGCGATCGCCGCCGGCGGAGGCACGGAGGTTTCCTCGATCCCGACGCTCCGGCTCCACGTCGTCCAGGTCGACGCCGCAACGGTCGCCGACTCGGTCGCGGCGTACTCGGCCGATGCTCGTGTGGAGTCCGTCGATCGCGACCGGACGCGTGACGCCGAGGCAACGCCGAACGATCCTGCCTATCCCGATCAATGGTCACTTCCCCAGATCGGGTGGGACCAGGCGTACGGCTCGACCACGATCTCCGGCGTCTCGACGATCGCGGTCCTCGACACGGGTGTTCAGTCGAGCGATGTTCCGACCGGTCCCGGTTGGTCTGCCTTCGGTGGCGATCCAGGAATCGACCCGAACGGTCACGGCACGTGGATCGCATCGATCGCCGGGGCAACGACCGACAACGGTCAGGGCATCGCCGGCGCCGGCTTCGACGGCATCAACATCATGCCCGTGCAGGTGCTCGACGCGACCGGTACCGGCCAGGACTCAGACATCATCGCCGGCCTTGTGTGGGCGGCCGATCACGGCGCCAACGTCGCGGTGATGGCGTTCTCGAACCCCGGCTATTCGGCCGCGCTGCAGGACGCGGTGAATTACGCCTGGAACCATGGCGTTGTCGTCGTCGCCGCTGCGGGGAACGACGGCGGTACATCGCCGAACTACCCGGCGGGTGACGCTCGCGTCGTCGGCGTCGGCGCGACGGATCAGACAGATTCGCTGTGGAGCGGGTCGAACTCGAGCGACGCGGTGTTCATCACGGCGCCCGGTGTCGGCATCAAGGCCGACGATACGATGAGCGTCACGGGGACGTCGGCTTCAGCAGCGATCGTGGCGGGTGCTGCAGCTCAGCTGATCGCTGCCGATCCCTCGGCTTCGCCCGGCGTGATCGTCGGTCGGCTTGCGCGAAACGCCGATCCCGATGGTGGGGTTGGCAACGGCCGCGTGAATCTTGCGCGTGCATTGAACGATCCGTCAACGGATCCTGTTGTTCCAACAGGAGCTCCCGGCGGCGGCCCGGTCGTCGGACCCTACGTGTTGTCCGCGCTTGTTGACGGCGATGGAACGATGACGGTCGCTCCCACGACGGCCGTCGGAGGAAGTAGCGGCAACAGTTTCACCTTCACCTTCACTGCGGGGACCAACGGCGGAAACATGAACGGCGGAGCCGTGACGGTGGATATTCCGATCGGTTGGACTGCGCCGCAAATCACTAACGCATCGCTACCGGGTTTCGTCACGGACGGATCGGGCCAAGCCTGCGGCGTAGCCAGCCGGACTCTCAGCGGACGAACGATCACTTTCACGATCGGAACAGGCGGGAACGGCTGTTCAACGAGCCAACAATTCACGTTCATGTATGCCGGCGGCGGCACGAAGGTAACCGCTCCAACCACCGCTGGCCCATACACGTTCACAACGAAGACGAAAGCTTCGAGCGGCGGAACCCTGACCAACATCGCTGCGCAACCCGTCGTCACTGTGACGGCAGGCCCCAACCTTTCGATCACCAAGGTCGCCGACGCCTCGAGCGTCTCGGCCGGCACTTCGATCGGCTACACGATCACGGTCACGAACACCGGCGCGGGTTCAGGCACCGCGACGAACGTCCAGATGACCGACACGCTCCCCACCACCCCGGGGAGCTTCACCTGGACCACGAGCGGCGTCTCGGCCGGTTGGACCTGTTCGTCCACGGCTGGGGTGCTCTCCTGCGGCGGAACCGGGACCTCACTGGCAGGAGGTAACTCCTTGTCGGTGCACATCGGCTCGCCGACCTCTTCAGCCAACTGCGGCACCGTGAACAACTCTGCCTCCTACACCTCGGGCAACGGCGGATCCGGCTCGGTCGGTCCGATCGCGATCGCGGTCAACTGCCCGAACCTGTCGATCGCCAAGGTCGCCGACGCCTCGAGCGTCTCGGCCGGCACCTCGATCGGCTACACGATCACGGTCTCCAACTCGTCGGCTGTCGGCACCGGCACCGCGACGAACGTCCAGATGACCGACACGCTCCCTTCGACCCCGGGAACCTTCACCTGGACCACGGGCGGCGTCTCGGCCGGCTGGACCTGCTCGATCACCACAGGGGTCCTTACGTGCGGTGGGACCGGCACCTCGCTCGCGCCCGGTGGGAGCCTCTCGGTCCACATCGGTTCGCCCACCTCTTCGGCAAACTGCGGCACCGTGAACAACTCAGCCTCCGTGACCTCCGGGAACAACGCAACGAAGTCCGTCGGTCCGATCGCGATCGCGGTTCGTTGTGCTGACCTTTCCATTACGAAGGATGACGGCAAGCTCACTATTGATGCCGGTACACCGGACACTTACACGATCGTCGTCACGAACAATGGCCCATATGACGTGACAGGGGCTGTCGTGTCTGACTCATTCCCTGTCGAGTTGACGGGCGTGTTCTGGACCTGCTCGTCCTCTGCGGGCTCTTCCTGCGGCGCGAGCTTAGGAGTGGGCGATATCTCGACCAGCGTCGACCTTCTAGCCGGCGGCACAGCTACCTTCACAGCAACGGGTGCCGTGAGCTCTTCAGCCACTGGGACGCTCGACAACACCGCCACGGTGACATCGCCCGCCGGTACGCCTGATCCCGTCCCCAGCAACAACTCCGCCACCGACACCGACACGATCACCCGCAACGTCTCGCTCGCGGTCACGAAGACCTTCACCGACACCTCGGTCGACGCCGGGACCACCGGGCACACCTTCACGATCGACGTGACGAACAACGGGCCCTCCGACGCCGTGGGC
>Ga0307287_10000148_pt1 | contig 25737 bp, 22 predicted proteins | sample ER_DNA_141_FD_194485 | JGI IMG/M metagenome (GOLD analysis project Ga0307287, IMG submission 194485) | Bulk soil microbial communities from the East River watershed near Crested Butte, Colorado, United States - ER_DNA_141 | ecosystem: Environmental > Terrestrial > Soil > Floodplain | place...
GAGACGAACGCGAGGCTTTGTCACGGGCGTTGAGGTGGGCGATGTCGGCCACCTGGTCGGCGACCATTGAGCAGCCCGTGCAAGCGTGATCGGGCCAGCCGTGCACGCCGGGCTCGAAAAAAGCGCGGTAGACGATCAGTTGCCGGCGGCCCTCGAACAGATCGAGCAGGCTCACGTTGCCTTGCGGGCCATCGAACTCGTAGCGCGTCGTGACGGGCAACCAGGGCATCCGCCGACGCTGAGCAGCGATCGAATCCCGGGCGCGGGTCAGTTCCTTTTCCTTCACCAGCAGCCGCTGGCGCGCAGCATCCCACTCCTGCTCGGAGACGATCGAGGGCGTTGTCATTGTGACGTTTGGTTCAGACATGACTTTCTCCATTCGGGGTTGAAGCGTTCGGCCGTGTTCAACGGCCGAGGTGCACCTGCAGCGCGTCCAGCCGGGCGTCCCAGTCGCGGGCCAACGCGGCAAGGAACTGTTGCGCCATTTGCATCGGAGCGGAGCGGAGCCGATAGCGCACCCGGCGCCGCTCTCCGGGTTCGGCCGTCACCAGTCCGACCCCTGCAAGGAGGGACAGGTGTTTGGCAATCGCCTGTCGGGTGATCGGAAGACGATCGGCCAGGTCCGTTGCTGTTGCCGGGCCGCCCGAGGCCAGCGCAGCCAGAATGCTGCGCCGGGTCGGATCAGCCAGGGCAATGAAGACCTGTTCGGCGATCGCCTCGATGTCAGGCAGCATCGAGGTATTCGAGCAGGTCGCCGAGCTCATGCGCCCAGCCATCGGTGTTCCCACCAAAGGCCTTGCTGTGGGCGTCTTCCGGTAGCTGGGCGAAGCCAGTCTCGGTTACGGTCAGTCGAGTGCCAGCGCCGCTCGGTTCGAGCGTGAACTCGACGTAGGTGCGGCGCGGATCGTCTTCAGGCAGACCGTAGATGTGCCAGGTGAACCCGAAGATTGTCGGCTCTTCGACTCGCTCCACGCGCATCTCGGCGCGGTCGCCGGTGGTCCAGGCCATCTGGGCGGTTCCGCCCGGACGCAGATCGATCGTCGCCTGGTCGCCGAACCAGGCTCCCAACCCCTCAGCCGTGGTGAGCGCGGCCCAGACCTTGGTCTGCGGGTGGTCGAGCTCGACGGTCCGTTCAATGCGGTCGGGAAATCCCATGAGTATTGCCTCCTCCACATATAGCAATCTTTCGGTTGCTATATAGTTTATAGCAACCCATTGGTTGCGTCAAGGATGCGGCCCTGGGCCCACCCGTGTATGGCTGCGGAACCGGTCACTCAGCACGGGCCGGAAACCGGTCCCCAGCCACCTCCGGATGGCTCGATCACGCGTTGGACGTGACCGGTTGCGTACGGAATCCGACGCGGGTCAGATCTTGCGGAAACGCACCCACTGGACTGAATGATCACGGTCCTTGCGGAGGATCACGGTGGCGCGGCCCTTCGTGGGCAGGATGTTGGCGGACAGGTTGGGGCCGTTGATGGTGTCCCAGAGGTATTGGGCCTGGTGGATCGCCTCGCTCGTGGTCAGGTCGGCGTAGCGGGTGAAGTACGAGCGCGGATCGCGGAAAGCGGTGTCACGTAGCGATAGGAAGCGGCTCACGTACCAGTCCCGTACGTCCGCCGCGTCGGCATCGACATAAACCGAGAAGTCGAAAAAATCACTGACCGCAAGCCCGGTCGTGCCATCAGGTCGCGACCGCGCCGGCTGGAGGACGTTGAGTCCTTCCACGATCAAGATGTCGGGTCGCCGCACCCTGATCTGGGCGTCGGGCACGATGTCGTAGGTCAGATGGCTGTAGACCGGGGCCATCACTTCTTCCTGGCCGGATTTGACATCGATCACAAAGCGCAGCAGAGCGCGCCGATCATAGGACTCCGGGAAACCCTTTCGATGGAGCAGTCCGCGGCTTTCCAGCTCGGTATTGGGGAATAGGAAGCCGTCGGTGGTGACCAGGCTGACCCTGGGATGTTCAGGCCAGACGGCCAGCAGTTCCCGAAGCAGCCGAGCAGTGGTGGACTTCCCGACGGCGACGGACCCCGCGATGCCGATCACAAACGGCGTACGCTCCACCGACAGCTGAAGAAACTCATTCGTGGATTGATGCAACTCACTGGTGTGCAGGAAGTAGCGGCTCAGCAGCCGGGTGAGTGGCAGATACACCTCGCGTACATCGAACATGCTGGTCGGATCGCCCAGCCCGCGGACTTTCTCCAGGGTCGCCTCGTCGAGCGGGATGGGCATCTGTTCGGCAAGCTCTGCCCAATCTGCGCGACTGCGCTCCACGTACGCCCCAAGGAGCTGCAGATCATCACGCATAGCAGAAATCTAGTGTCGGATGATGAATCGGCTCATAACCTGGGCCCGGATCGGGCACGCAATCGGGCAGAGCTATCGCTGACAGCCGAGCGGCGAAGAGCTGGAAAGGTACAGTTCCGCCTATGTGCGGAATCGTCGGATATGTCGGGGGGAAGGCCGCGCTCGACGTCGTGGTCGAGGGTCTGCGCCGTCTGGAGTACCGCGGCTACGACTCGGCGGGCGTCGCCGTTGTGGCCGACGAGACGCTGTATGTGGCCAAGAAGGCCGGCAAACTCGGCAATCTCGAAAAGCTGCTGGCCGAGGAACAGTTGCCGCGCAGCGGGCTGGGCATCGGTCACACCCGCTGGGCGACGCACGGTGGACCGAACGACGTCAATGCGCACCCGCATACCTCTGCTGATGGGCGAATCGCCCTAGTGCACAACGGAATCATCGAAAACTATGTGACGCTACGGGACGAACTCGAGGCGGCAGGCATCCGTTGCGTGTCCGAGACCGATACCGAGATCGTGGCGCAACTGCTGGGCCGGCAGGTCACGGCCGGGGTGCCGCTCGCGGAAGCTATGCAAACGGTGTGTCAGCGACTGCGCGGCGCCTTCACCCTGGTCGCTGTTGATAGCCAGCAGCCGGACACCGTGGTCGCAGCCCGCCGCAACTCCCCGTTGGTCGTTGGTGTCGGCGAGGGAGAAAACTTCGTCGCATCTGACGTCGCCGCGTTCATTGATCACACCCGCGAAGCGATCGAGCTGGGCCAAGATCAACTGGTGACGATCACCCCGGACAGCGTGGTGATCACCACCTTCGAGGGCGAGCCTGCCGAGGTGCGGCCGTACCACGTGGACTGGGACCTGTCTGCCGCGGAAAAGGGTGGCTACGACTGGTTCATGCGCAAGGAAATTTACGAGCAGCCGCGAGCGGTCGCTGACACGCTGCTCGGCCGACACGATGCGAGTGGCCGGCTGACGTTGGATGAAATCCGGATGACAGAAGGCGAGCTGCGACAGGTCGACAAGATCATCGTCGTTGCCTGCGGTACGGCCTTCTACGCAGGACTGGTGGCCAAGTACGCAATCGAGCATTGGACCCGGATTCCCTGTGAGGTGGAGCTGGCCAGTGAGTTCCGTTACCGCGACCCGATCCTCGGCCCGGCCACGCTCGTCGTCGCGATCAGTCAGTCCGGGGAGACTGCAGACACCTTGATGGCGATCCGCCACGCCCGGGAGCAGCAGGCCAGGGTGCTCGCCATCTGTAACACCAACGGCTCGACCATCCCGCGCGAGTCGGATGGGGTGATCTACACCCATGCTGGTCCGGAGATCGGTGTGGCCTCGACCAAGGGATTTCTGACCCAGCTGGTCGCCTGCTATCTGCTCGGTCTCTACCTCGCGCAGGTGCGGGAAGCGAAGTCCTGTGACGAGATCGGTGGGGTCCTGCGTGAACTTGCGGCCATGCCTGACGCGATTCAGGGGGTGCTCGATGATCTCGAGCCGGTGATATCGCTGGCCGAGGCGTTCGTCGACAACCGCTCGGTGCTCTTCATCGGCCGACATGTGGGTTACCCAGTCGCACTGGAAGGCGCCTTGAAGCTAAAGGAGCTGGCCTATATCCACGCCGAAGGCTTCGCCGCCGCCGAGCTGAAGCACGGCCCGATTGCCTTGATCGAAAACCAGTTGCCGGTCTTCGTTGTTGTTCCGCCAAGCGGTGAGGTGCTGCATGACAAGGTGCTCTCCAACCTGCAGGAGGTACGTGCTCGCGGGGCGATGACCATCGTTCTGGCCGAAGAGGGTGACGTCGGGGTGATCTCGTACGCGGATGTCATGATCAGTTTGCCGAAGGTGTCGACCTTGCTGCAGCCACTAGTCGCGACCGTGCCGCTACAGATGTTCGCTTGTGAACTTGCCACCCAGAAAGGGCACGACGTCGATCAGCCGCGCAATCTGGCCAAATCCGTCACCGTTGAGTGACCACCCGAACGAACTGAGAAGTACCGTGATCACGCTGCGAGCGTCCGATTCCACGCGAGCAGCGTCATGATAATCGGTGTGGGTATCGACGTCTGTGACGTCGATCGTTTTGCTCAGTCGATAGAGCGCCGTCCCGGTCTCATTCGACGGATCTTCACACCGGCCGAAGCCGAGCGTCCGATGGCGTCAAAGGCAGCGCGCTTCGCCGCAAAGGAAGCTCTGGCGAAGGCGCTGGGCGCGCCGGACGGGTTGTCGTGGCTGGACGCCGAGGTAGTCACCGATGATCATGGCAAGCCCTCGTTCAAGATCATGGGTACGGTTGCTGCCCGCGCCGCCGATCTTGGCATCGGCACCATTCACCTCAGCATGTCCCACGATGCGGGCATCGCCTCGGCCGTCGTAATCTGCGAAGCGTGATCATGCGCGCGTACCGCGTCGAGGCGATCCGTCGCATCGAGGAGCGAGCTATTGCCGCGCAGGGCGTGGACGCACTGATGCAGCGGGCCGCGGCTGCCGTCGCCGCCAGTGCCTCCGACCTGCTACTGACCACTACCAGCGGCCGATACGGGCGCCGCGTGATGATCATGGTCGGAGCGGGCAACAACGGGGGCGACGCATTGTTCGCCGGCGTTCGGCTGGCCCGTCGTGGCGTACGCGTGACCGCCGTGCGATGCCTTGGCGCACCCCACCCCGCCGGTTGCGCCGCACTGGTCGCATCCGGCGGCCGCGTGGTCGACCTCGATGATTCGATCACCCAGCTGCCCTGCGACCTGGTCATCGACGGAATTCTCGGCATTGGTGGCCGACCAGGATTGCCCGATCAGGTCGCACAGCTCGTCGCATCCATCGAGAACCGGAACCTACCCATCGTTGCCGTCGACCTGCCGTCGGGCGTGGCCGCTGACACTGGCGCAGCACCCGGCCCAGCGGTACGCGCGACACAAACGGTCACCTTTGGTGAGCTCAAGCCCTGCCACCTCCTGCAGCCGGCGCTGGCGTACTGCGGCGAGGTGACCGTAGTCGATATCGGACTAGGCAGTGATCACGAGGAAACTCCTGACCTCGAAGGCATGGACGAGGAGGAGCTGGCACACGCGTGGCCGTATCCAAACGAACGCAGCGACAAGTACGCCCGCGGAGTGGTCGGTGTCGACACCGGTTCCGAGCAGTACCCAGGTGCGGCGGTGATGTCGGTTTACGGCGCGGTCTACGGCGGTGCGGGCTATGTCCGTTTTCTGGGTGCCGAACGACCGGCCGCCACGATCTCTGCTCAACTGCCGAATGTGGTGTTCTCGGCCGGCCGTGTCCAGGCCCATCTCTTCGGGTCCGGCTGGGGCGAGCGCGCTGACGGAGCGAAGGTGCTCGCGGACGCCGCCGAGCAGGGACTGCCCGCAGTCGTGGACGCCGACGGGCTTGGTTACCTACCCAAACCGGCACCCGCCACCTGGCTGCTCACACCGCATGCCGGTGAGTTGGCCAAGCTGCTGGAACGTCAGCGCAGCTGGGTCGAAGAGGATCCCGTACGCGCGGTGGCCGCGGGCGCTCAGCAAACCGGCGCGACTGTGCTGTTAAAGGGTGCGACCCAGCTCGTCGCGGCTCCTAATGGCCCGCCGGTGCTCGTTGCGGTACGAGGGCCGGCATGGACGGCGCAGGCAGGATCAGGCGACGTGCTGGGCGGCGTATGCGCCGCGCTGCTCGCCGCCGGAGTGCCTGCCCAGCGAGCGGGTCAGCTGGGAGCCTCGGTCCAAGCGGTTGCCGCGGCCGGCCGTCCTGGCGTGCTGGCACCACAAGAGCTGGCGCGTGCCATCGGCCAGACTCTGGGACGCCTCGAACAGCAGGCGAGAACGGTGTGACGAATCAGCTGCGAGTGTCGGGTGCCGTCGCCGGGATCGACCCGGCCACGGCGTGCGCCGAAATTGATCTGGCCGCCTATCGGTCCAACGTGGCCACCCTGCGGGCCCATGCCGGCGTGCCGGTGATGGTGGTGGTCAAGGCGGATGGCTACGGGCACGGAATGATCGAGTGCGCTCGGGAAGCGAGGACAGCCGGCGCGGAGTGGCTAGGCGTCGCAACGCCGGCGGAAGCAATACAGGTCCGCGAAGCCGGGGACACCGGGCCCATACTGGCGTGGCTGTACGGCGTGGACGAGGACCTCACGCCGCTCGTGGCTGCCGAGGTCGACGTGTCCGCGCAATCTGTCGAGCAAATTGGCAGGCTAGTCGCTGCTGCCGCGGCGGCTGAACGACGTGCCCGGGTACATCTCAAGATCGACACCGGATTGTCCCGCAATGGAGCCACCAGCGACGACTGGCTGCAGGTCTGTGCCATAGCAGCCGAGGCCGAGCGCGCGGGAGCAATCGAGGTCGTTGCCATCTGGTCCCACTTGGCGGCAGCCGACGAGCCTGGGCATCCGTCCGTTTCGCTGCAGATCCAGGCGTTCCAGCAGGCGTACGAGCACGGCCGCGCCGCCGGCCTGGAGCCGACGTTGCGGCACCTCGGCAACTCGGCCGGGGCGCTCGTGGTGCCCGAGGCGCGACTGGATCTGGTGCGTGTCGGTATTGCCGCGTACGGCATTGACCCGGCTCCCGGGATCGCGGCGCGTGCCGGAGTCACGTTACGGCCGGTGATGCGGCTGCGTGCCCAGCTGATCAATGTCAAGGACATTCCTGCGGGAGCAGGCGTCTCGTACGGATGGACCTGGATCGCGGATGCTCCCACGACGGTCGGTCTGGTGCCGCTCGGTTACGGCGACGGAATACCCCGACACGCGGGGAACCGAGCCTGTGTGGGGTGGGCCGGAGCCTGGGCGCCGATACGCGGCCGGATCTGCATGGACCAGTTCGTCGTCGAGTTGCGCTCCGGTCGGCCGGCCCAGTCCGGTGATGAGGTCATCGTGTTCGGTCCTGGTGATCAGGGCGAACCGACGGCTGCTGACTGGGCTGCCTGGTGCGACACCATCGGCTACGAGATTGTGACACGGATCGGGACACGGGTGCCGCGCCGCTACCTCCATGCAAGTCGGGACGTCACCTGATGGCGCCGAACCGGAGCCAGCTCGCCAGGGGGTTGGGACTAATGGCGAGCATGGCAGCGCTCGCAGCGGGCGGAGTCGCGCTAGGCGTCGAACTCGAGCGCAGGATCGTATCGAAGCGACTCGCTCGCAAGTCGGACGTCGACGTAGCGCAGTTCTTCGCGTTGCGCGCCGACGGCCCGGACGTCATCACCCCGGACGGTGTCGTGCTGCACACCGAAGTGGATGAGGGCGAGGCTGATGACATCACGCTGCTCTTCGTCCACGGGTACGCGTTGAATCTGGATTGCTGGCACTTTCAGCGGCTGCATTTTCGAGGTCAACTGCGGCAGGTGTTGTACGACCTGCGTTCCCACGGCAGATCGAGCCGGTCCGAGGCTGAGCTCTGCCGGATTCCGCAGCTTGCTGAGGATCTGTATCAGGTGTTGCAGGAGTTAGTGGGTCATGCGCCGGTGATCCTCGTCGGGCACTCGATGGGCGGAATGACGATCATGCGGCTAGCGCAGGTTCACCCCGAACTATTCGGCAGTCAGGTGCTGGGCGTCGCCCTGTTCTGCACATCGGCCGGGGAGATGGCCGAATACTCACCGATCCGAGGGATACCCGGCCGCACTTTTACCAGGATCGCCGAGCCACTGATGGCCGGTCTGAACCGGATTCCTGAACTCGTCTCGCAAGGACGGCGCGCAGGCAGCGATCTGGGCTACGTCGTCACCCGCCGAATGGCATTCGGGTCGGATGTCTCGTCGAGCTATGTCGACTTCGCGTCCGAGATGCTGGCCGAGATTCCCTTGGAGGTGGTGGCTGACTACTATCCCGCGTTCAAGGAGTTGGATGAGTATCAGGGCCTCGAGATTCTCAGCGCGGTACCGACTGTCGTGATCGGCTGTGAGAACGACATGATCACCCCGATCGAACACACGGCGCGCATCATCGAGCTGCTCCCCAAGGCGGAGGCCATTCGAATAGAGAATTCTGGTCACCTGGGCATCATCGAAAAACATGACATCTTCAATGGCGCCTTGGACCGATTGCTGGCCCGGGTACCCGCCGAGCTTGGGTGAGCGTCCGCGAGCGAGGATTCGTGCCTCACGGTTACCGACTGCTAGCCTTGCTATCTTCCGGCTGCTGTCCGCATCCGGACCACCCGCGCCATGCGAGACGTAAGGCGCAGCGAGGCTCGTCCTTCCCACCATGACTGATTCAGGTCCGGGGCGTTCGACGTGCCCAACGAATGCCCGCCGCCCGCGGGTCAGAACTGAGATGTCATGCCAACGCAATCCACCAAGGTCGACCGTGCGCCCAAAAGCCGCTGGTCGGCCCCCGAGCGCGCCACTCGTGGCCATACCCGCCCCCATCGCGATGATCAGCCGTCGCAGCATGCGGTGTTGCCCGCTTCCCAAACCTTCCCGACCGCCGATGCGGCACCCCGCGGCTTTGCCGAGCTGGGTGTCCCCGGGAACCTAGTCGCTGCGCTGGACGCGGAAGGCATCAGCAAACCGTTCCCGATCCAGGCCGCGACCATCCCAGACGCGCTCGCCGGCCGGGACGTGCTGGGCCGCGGCCGTACCGGCTCGGGCAAGACCCTAGCCTTCGGCCTGCCCATGATCAGTAGGCTCGCCCGGCCGTCCGGCTCCGCGAAAGCACCACCACGTGGCCTGGTCCTGGTGCCGACCCGCGAGCTGGCCATGCAGGTCGCCGACGTCTTGGCCCGTTTGGGGCGGGGCGCTGGTTTGTCACTCGTGCTGGTCGCCGGCGGCATGCCGTACGCGCCGCAGACTCAAGCGTTCTCCCGCGGAGTCGACATCGTGGTCGCGACGCCCGGGAGGCTGATCGATCTGATGGAACAGGGGATCGCCGATTTGAGCCGCATCGAGATCACGGTGCTCGACGAGGCGGATCACATGGCCGACCTCGGCTTCCTGCCCGCCGTCACTCAGATATTGGACACCGTCCCCGACCGCGGGCAGCGGCTGCTGTTTTCTGCCACCTTGGATCGCGCGGTCGACCGCCTGGTCCGCACCTACCTGCACGAGCCTGTGGCGCACGAGGTCGACACCGGGCAGGCCAGTGTGCCCACGATGAGCCATCACTTGGTCAGCATCGCCCCGCAGCACAAGGCTGCATTGACTGCAGAGATCGCCAGCCGACCGGGCCGAACGTTGATCTTCGTCCGTACCCAGCGCGGCGCCGACCGGGTGGCCGAGCAGCTACGCGGCAGCGGGGTGCTGGCCGGGGCTTTGCACGGCGGCCTTGCGCAGGGCGCGCGGACCCGAATTCTGTCGGCCTTCAAGGATGGTTCGCTGCGCGTACTGGTGGCCACCGATGTCGCCGCGCGCGGCATCCACGTCGACGAGGTGGGTCTGGTCCTTCACGCTGACCCGCCGAGCGGGCCGAAGGAATATCTGCACCGCGCCGGACGTACCGCCCGGGCGGGCGGCACCGGCACCGTCGTCGCCCTCGCCCTGCCCCACCAGCGTCGCGACCTGGAGCGTCTGACCACCCAGGCTGGCGTACGCCCAAAGGTGCTCACCGTGCTTCCAGGGGACAGCGCGCTGGCCGCCGCGACCGGCGCCCGGCGGGCAACCGGCAAAGCCGTCAGCGACGCCGACTACCAGCGCGTCATCGCCCCGCCAGCTGCTCGGCGCCTCCACTCCACTCGGGGGAGCCGCGGCAATAGCGGCGTCCGTACGAAGGGACGTCCAGGCCGGCGTCGGTCACCTGCTTCGACCGTGGCCGGCGGATCGCCTTCTCGGCGCGCCCGTTGAGAGCATCCTCGCCGGTATCGGTTCTGCTGGTACTTGCCGGTCTCGGCGCCGGGCCATCCTGCGCCCTGAGCCTGTCAAAGGGCGGCAGTGCGCTTCGACAAGCGCCGTCCTGAGCTTGTCGAAGGGCTCAGCGCGGATACGCCCGGTTGGCTACGCTCTGTAGCTAGTGAGCGTCTCGGTTTCTGATCTTGTGGTCTCGATCGCGTCGTCGCAGGATGCGGCCGCGATGCTTGAAGTCATCCACAGCGCATTCCGTGCTCGGCGACCGGTCAATCCGCCCTCTCCGGCCATCGATGAGACTGTGGAAACCCTGACCGCGAGTTTGCAGCGGGGGAGCGCAATTCTGGCGCAGGTCGGTGATCGCCCGGCGGGCGTCATCGTGGTCGTGCCCGGTCCTGACGGCGTCGCGAAATTCACCCGCGTCTCGGTTCATCCCGAGCTCCAGCGACACGGCATCGCCTCAGCCATGGTGCCGGCGGCCGAGGAGCTGGCGGCCATCCGCGGTTTCGAGCGGGTCGAGCTGCTGGTACGAGCAGAATTTCCAGACTTCCTCGCCTTCTGGCAGCACCGTGGCTTTGCTGTCGCCCGTACGGTCGCAGCTGGCGTGATCTTGACCAAGCCGCTGCCGCTGGTGATCAAGGTCCCCACCAGCGACGCGATGGAGCGTCTGGGAGAGCGGTTGGCCGAGCTACTGCAGCGCGGGGATGTGATCCTCGCTGCTGGTGATCTTGGTGCTGGCAAGACAACCCTGACCCGAGGCATCGGGCGTGGGCTCGGCTCGGAAGGCCCGATCATTTCACCGACTTTCGTCCTGTCTCGGATTCACCCCTCCGCAATCGGCCGTCCGACACTGATCCATGTGGATGCCTACCGGCTGTCTAGCACTACGGAGCTTGATGATCTTGATCTTGATGCTGCGGTGGCTGAGTCGATCACCGTTGTGGAGTGGGGGCGTGGGATTGCCGAAGTCCTGGCCGAGGACCGACTGGAGATCGATATCTGGACTGCTGCTGCGGACTTCTCGGCAGCTGAGGATGACACCGAGCGGGTTGTCACCATACGGTCGGTTGGCGCCAGGTGGCGTGGTGTGGACCTGAGCCTGCTGCGTGGTGATGATCATGACTGAAGCTGGGTTGGTCCTTGCGCTGGATACCTCGACCGTGGTCAACGTCGGCCTCGCCCGCGATGATCGGCTGATCGCGACAGCGACCGTCGCGGATCAGATGGCTCATGTCGAACAACTCATGCCATTAGTCTCGGAATGTCTCGATGCAGGCGGCGTCGCCCCGGATGATCTTGACCAACTGGTCGTCGGGGTCGGGCCAGGACCGTTCACCGGACTGCGGGTCGGTGTGGTCACCGCCCAGATACTCAGCGCTGTGCTCGATCTACCGTTTCGCGGCATCTGCAGCCTCGACGTCTTGGCCGCGCAGTTTGCCGAAGCACGTCCGGGAGAGTTTGTGGTGGCCACGGATGCCAGGCGTCGGGAGGTCTACTGGGCTGCCTACTCCTCGGCCGGCGTACGGCTCGGCGATCCCAAGGTCTCGCGGCCCAGCGACGTACCGCGGCTGCCCACCATCGGACCTGCAGCCGATCTTTACGCGGATCAACTGGAGGCGGTAGCGGGTCCCCGCTCACTCGATCCCGGCGTACTTGCGACGCGCGGTCCGACACTTCCCGAGGCCGGTCAGGAGCCTTTGTATCTGCGCCATCCCGATGCGAGGGAGATGACACGGCCCAAATCGGTGCTGCACTACCAGGGCGTGCGGCGATGACTCATGCCCTTCGCAATCCGGAGATCAGCATCCTGCCAGCTCGTCTGGATGATCTTCCCGCGATCATGGTGTTGGAGCGCGCCGGTTTCCCCGCCGCGGAGCAGTGGAGCGAGCGCAGCTGGCGGGGCGAGCTGCTTGCCGAGCATCGCACGATCTTGATTGCCCGCGCACAGCACCCGGCCGGGGTGATCTCGATCGCGATCATCGGCGAACTTGCTGATCTTCACCGCCTCGTAGTGGAGCCGCGAAGCCGGCGGCGGGGTATCGGAGCCGATCTGGTTCGAGCTGGACTGGAGATGGCGCGGCAGGTCGGCGTTCGCGCGGTGATCTTGGACGTTGCGTACCACAATGAGGCTGCGATTGCGCTCTACCAACAGCTCGGCTTCGAACAGCTCAGTGCCCGCAAGGACTACTACGGACCGGGTCAGCACGCGTTGATCTTGAAGCTCTATGACCTGCAGGCTTGGCGCGACCGCCTCGCGAGCATGACGGAGGACGTGTGACCGGCACGCCGCAAGTGCGCCCTGAGCCCTTCGACCAGCTCAGGACGGCGCCTGTTGATGGGCGTGCTTCGACAGGCTCAGCAGGCATGTCACCGACTTCGGCCACATCCGCCCCGCTCATCGTCGGTATCGAATCCTCGTGCGACGAGACCGGGGTCGGCATTGTTCGCGGACATGAGTTGCTGGCCAACGAAGTTGCCTCCAGCGTCGAGTTGCATGTGCGGTTTGGCGGCGTGGTGCCTGAGGTGGCAAGTCGCGCCCACCTGGAGGCTATGGTGCCCACGCTGCAGCGGGCCTGCGCTACTGCCGACATCGACCTGTCGGAGATTGACGGCGTTGCCGTCACGGCCGGCCCGGGCTTGATGGGCGCCCTCGTCGTCGGTCTGGCCAGCGCGAAGGCGCTGGCGTACGCATTGCACAAGCCTCTGTACGGGGTTAACCATCTCGTTGGGCATGTCGCGGTCGACCTGCTGGAGCACGGGCCGCTCCCGGAAAGCTGCGTCGCGCTGTTGGTATCTGGCGGACACACCTCGCTGCTCGAGGTGCGATGCATTGCCGACGACATTGTCGAGCTGGGATCGACGATCGACGACGCGGCAGGCGAGGCGTACGACAAGGTCGCTCGGGTGCTCGGCTTGCCATACCCGGGCGGCCCCTACATCGACAAAGCGGCCACAGGCAACCCCGACTATGTCCGTTTTCCACGCGGGCTGACCGCGCGTAAAGATCTCGAACGCCATCGGTTCGACTTCTCGTTCTCCGGATTGAAGACGGCAGTCGCGCGTTGGGTCGAGGCCCGCCAGCGCGATGGGCTGGACATCCCGCTGGCCGATGTCGCGGCCAGTTTCCAGGAGGCGGTCTGTGACGTACTGAGCGCGAAGGCCATGGATGCCTGTGCGGCGACCGGAGCGACGGACCTGTTGATCGGCGGCGGCGTCGCTGCCAACGGCCGGCTGCGGACGTTGCTCGCCAAACGTGCGGCCGAGTGCGGCATCTCTCTTCGTACCCCACGACCCAACCTGTGCACCGACAATGGCGCCATGATCGCGGTGCTAGGTGCGGAGATCGTCGCCGCTGGTGGCAAACCGTCCGCGCTCGACATCGGAGCGGACTCATCGCTGCCGGTGAGCACCGTTCTGCTCTAGGGCGCTCCACGCTCGGACCTCGTCGGCGACGCACTCCACTGAAAACGCATCGCGGTTACGGCCGAAGGGTTGGATTCGTGCCCCCAGTGGCTCATGAGTGATGCAAAACCAGGGCGGAGCTCTAATCTTGCCTGAGATGCCGTGAGCGCATGAGACAGTCCCGCGCTCGTTCGAGACCTCGCTACTTGCTGGGCTGAGGAATCTGGCAGGAGATCTTCGGGTTGACACCGACATAGTTCAGCGGGCCGGCAAGTATCGTCACGACGGTCGTGACGACGTTGGCGCAGTTGGCGGACGACCGGCTGAAGTAGTGCCTCTGGAATGCCGCGAAGGCACCTATGGCCAGCCAGATGACGAGCAAAATCGTGATCACACTGATGACCGGATTGCGTCCCGATCCTGTTGTCCGCGCCACGACCCTGGTCTACCACAACATGGCGTTCGCCATGGCGTGATGCAATGGGTCGGATGAGTAGGCGTTGCGCATTGTGGTTTTAGTGGCTGAGCACATGCGCTGGCTGCGCTGGCTGGTTGAGAGTAAGGCGGTTCCTTGCGTTGGTGACTCTGTGATCATCGACGGTCTCAGAGCCGCCACAATGGTCGAGTGTCGTCAACTCGGTTGCCCCTCGGCCTGACCGAAGATGCGCTCGACGCAGCAATGTTGGAAACCGATCCCGAGTCGTTGGCTGCAACCTCTCGGATGCGTGAGCTGTATGGCCCGAAGCTGGCGGCGGCTGCACTCACCCAAGCCACACTGCGCTTGCGCGCTACGACCAAGTTCGGTCGCGACGCCCTGGCGATGTTCTTCACCAGAGATGGTCTTGAACAAGCCTCCCGGCCCGAGGTCGCCGATTACCACGCCAGTCGTTTTGTGCAGGCCGGAGTGCACCGCGTGGTCGACATCGGCTGCGGCATCGGCTCGGACTCCTTGGCTTTCGCCCGAGCGGGCCTCGAGGTGGTTGCGTTGGAGGTCGATCCAGTGACGGCGGTAGTCGCGCAGGCGAACCTCGGTGATCGCGCGAACGTGATCTGCGCAGACGCGAATGATGTCGCCGACCAGCTCATGGGTCCAGGCGTCGGTGTGTTCTGCGACCCTTCCCGTCGAGACGATCGTGGGCGGTTGTGGCGCGTCGAGGACTTCACGCCGCCATGGTCGTTTGTGACTGGCCTACTCGACCCAAGCCGTACGGCGGGGGTGAAGCTCGGACCGGCGTTACCACACACGCTGATTCCCGAAGCGGCCGAGGCGGAATGGGTCACCCATCGCGGCGACACCGTGGAAGTAGCGCTGTTGTCAGGTGTTGGCGCGAGTCCCGGGCGACGCTTGGCGCTGGTGCTGCCGAATGCCCGGCTGGCGGCGTCCGGTGCACCGCCGCTGCCCGTACGCGAACTCGGTCGTTATCTGTACGAACCGGCCGGGTCAGTCATCCGCGCCGGTGCCATTCCCGAACTGGGCGCACAACTTGGTGCCGGGCTGCTCGATCCGCAGGTCGCGTACCTGACGGGTGATGGACTCCACAGCACACCGCTGGCGACGGTATTTGAGGTGCGGCAGCAGTTGTCGGTCAAACTCAGAGCACTGCGGAAATGGGTCCGCGAGGCCGAGATCGGCGTGCTGGAAATCAAGAAACGCGGAATCGACGTCGACCCGGCTGTGCTTCGCAAACAGCTCAAGCTGGACGGGCCGAACAGCGCGACGATGGTGATCTCGCGCAGGGGAAAGGGCGCACTCGTCGCAATCGTCGAACGGCTATGACTCGCCGTGTGGAGGACACCCCAAACTTAGGCGTTTCTCCGCACAAGGCCGCGTATGGACCGCGAAACAGGCAGGTTTCGCGTTCATACCTCGCCTTGTGCGGAAATGGGCACTCGAACGGGCGAGTGCCCTCTCATCCGGCCGCCGAAAGGCGTGCCTAGCCCCGCTGGCACTCACATACATCGAGTGCTAATGTCTGGTTAGCACTCTCGCTATGAGTGTGCCAGCGCAAATGCTGGCGGTCGGGATGGCACCCGCGACGACGTCTCGACCATCACACATCGGACATATCACCTGTGAAAGGGGTTTGGCGTGGCAGTCACGATCAAGCCGCTCGAGGATCGCATCCTCGTTCAGCCGCTCGAAGCAGAGCAGACCACGGCCTCCGGCCTGGTCATTCCCGACACCGCTAAGGAGAAGCCGCAGGAGGGCAAGGTACTTGCCACCGGTCCTGGTCGCATCGACGACAACGGCAAGCGGGTTCCCCTCGATGTCGCAGAAGGTGACGTCGTGATCTTCAGCAAGTACGGCGGAACCGAAGTCAAGTACGACGGCAAGGATTTGCTGCTCCTCAATGCCCGCGACATCCTCGCGGTTGTGACCAAGTAAGGGGATCTACATCTATGGCAAAGATCCTTCTGTTCGACGAGGAGGCACGCCGCGCGCTTGAGCGGGGTGTGGACGCCCTCGCCAACACCGTGAAGGTCACCCTCGGTCCTAAGGGCCGCTATGTCGTGCTCGACAAGAAGTGGGGCGCGCCGACCATTACCAATGACGGTGTGACCGTGGCCCGCGAGGTTGAACTCGAAGACCCATACGAGAACCTCGGGGCCCAGCTAGCCAAGGAAGTCGCGACCAAGACCAACGATGTCGCTGGCGACGGAACCACCACCGCCACGGTGCTTGCTCAGGCGCTGGTGCATGAAGGTCTCCGTGCGGTTGCGGCCGGGGCCAGCCCGGTTGGTCTCAAGCGAGGCATCGACGCTGCTGTCGCTGCCGTTGAGGAGCGACTCCGGGAAAACGCCCGCGAGGTCGAGACCACCGACGACATGGCACATGTCGCCACCATCTCCGCGCGGGACGAAGAGATCGGCCGCTTGATTGCCGAGGCCTTCGACAAGGTGGGCAAGGACGGCGTGATCACCGTCGACGAGTCCCAGACAATGGGTACCGAGCTCGAGTTCACCGAGGGCATGCAGTTCGACAAGGGCTACCTCTCGCCGTACTTCGTGACCGATCCGGAGCGGATGGAAGCGATCCTCGACGACCCGTACATCTTGATCAACTCCGGCAAGATCTCGTCAATGACCGACTTGCTTCCACTGTTGGAGAAGGTTATTGGCGCCTCGGGCACCTTGTTCATCGTTGCCGAGGACGTTGACGGCGAGGCACTGTCTACCTTGGTCGTGAACAAGATCCGCGGCACGTTCACGTCAACGGCTGTCAAAGCTCCGGCCTTTGGCGACCGCCGTAAGGCCATGCTCGAGGACATTGCCGTCCTGACCGGCGGCGAGGTCGTGTCTCCCGAGGTTGGTCTCAAGCTCGACCAGGTCGGCCTGGACGTCTTGGGCCGCGCCCGCCGGATTGTGGTGACGAAGGACAACACCACGATCGTCGACGGCGCGGGGGATCCCAGCGAGGTCAAGGCGCGGGTGGCGCAGCTGCAGGCTGAGATTTCGCGTACCGATTCCGACTGGGATCGCGAAAAGCTGCAGGAGCGAGTGGCCAAGCTCGCCGGTGGCGTCTGCGTGATCAAGGTCGGCGCCGCGACCGAGGTGGAGCTCAAGGAGAAGAAGCACCGCATCGAGGACGCCGTTTCGGCAACCCGCGCGGCGATCGAGGAGGGCATCGTTGCCGGCGGCGGCTCTGCCCTCATCCACGCTGCGGCAGCTCTGAAGGGTGACCTGGACCTCACCGGTGACGAGAAGCTCGGGGTTGGCATTGTTCGGCGATCTTTGGCCGAGCCGCTTCGCTGGATCGCTGAGAACGGTGGCGAACAGGGTTACGTGGTGACCTCCAAGGTGGCCGAGTTGGAGCCCGGCAACGGCTTCAATGCCGTTACCGGTGTCTACGGCGACCTCTACGCCGACGGTGTGATCGACCCGGTCAAGGTGACGCGCTCCGCGCTGGCCAACGCCGCTTCGATCGCCTCGCTGCTGCTCACCACTGAGACTTTGGTGGTGGAGAAGCCCGAGGAGGAAGACGCGGCTCCGGCCGGTCACGGGCACACTCACTGACCCGAAGGCGGTCACAGCAGCTCAAATTGGAAGGGCCTCCCGTTACCGGGAGGCCCTTCTCCATGGGTTGAGCAGGAAGCAAAGGGGTACCGGTGGGTTGTGCCCGCCGAAGACCTGCCCTCTGTCTGGCTCGACCCGGCGCCAGCCATCGAGAGTGACTGGCTTCCGACTGGTGCCCGCTACGACGTTGTTGTCGTCGGAGCTGGGCTGACGGGCCTGGCGACCGCGGTGCTGCTGGCCGGGGCCGGGCGTCAGGTTGCGGTCGTGGAAGCGCGTTCGGTCGGCGCCGTGACGACCGGCCACTCGACGGCGAAGGTCTCGCTGCTTCAGACCACCGCACTGTCCAAGATCGTGAAAAACCATTCTGACCATGTCGCCGCCGCGTACCTGGACGCCAATCGTGCCGGTCAGCAGTGGCTCCGGACCTACTGCGCAGATCACAACATCCCAACCGAGCAACGAGACGCCTACACCTACGCGGGTACGCCGGCTGGCGCCTCCGCCGTACGGCGTGAGTTCGACATTGCCCGCCGACTCGGCCTGCCAGTTCAAATGACTGATGCCGTCGAGTTGCCCTTCCCCAGCTATGCCGCAGTGCGCCTGCCTGATCAACTGCAGTTCAATCCGGTAGACGTACTGGCCTCGCTGGCCGAGGAACTGCGCCGCACAGGCGGGCTGGTAATCGAGGGAGCGAGAGTGACCGGAGTCTCTGGGCGCAGCAGCTGCGAACTGATTACCTCGGCGGGTCGTCTCACCGCCGACAACGTGGTGCTTGCTACCGGCATCCCGTTCCTGGATCGCGGGCTGTACTTCGCCAAGGTCACCGCGCAACGCTCGTACGCGCTGGGATTCCGGGTGAGCACCCCGATTCCGCGTGGCATGTACATCTCGGCGGATGCGCCGACCCGGTCGTTGCGTACGGCGCTTCACGAGGGTGAAGAGCTCTTGCTCGTCGGCGGCAACGGCCACCCAGTGGGTCGGCAGCCTAAGAATCCCTCAGATCTAGTTGCCGACCTGACGGCATGGACCAGCCGTTGGTTTTCCGGCGCTGAGCGCACCCACGTCTGGTCGGCGCAAGATTACGAGGCGCTCGGCGGAGTGCCCTTTGTCGGCAAGCTGCCGCGTGGCGGCGGCCACATCTATCTGGCAACCGGATACAGCAAGTGGGGCATGACCAACGCGGTCGCCGCGGCGCTACGCATCAGTGGGGAAATCCTGAAACGCGTGCCGCCTTGGGCACGGACTCTGGGGACTCGAGTGAGCAAGCCCGCAAGCGCCGCCGCGTTCTTGCGGACCAACACGGCCATCGGGGTCGCGGCCACGCAGGGTTGGCTGAACGCCGAGCTGCACCCGCTCCAAGATCAGGAACGCAACCCCGCCGAAGGCACCGGAGTTGTCGGGGCTGTACGAGGTGAGCCGGTCGCCATCTCAACCGTTGCTGGCGAGACCTGCGCCCTCTCGGCAATCTGCACCCACCTCGGCGGCGTCGTTCGCTTCAACGATCTCGAGAAGTCGTGGGACTGCCCGCTGCACGGCTCCCGGTTCGCGGCCGACGGGACGGTGCTGGAAGGCCCGGCGACGAGCAATCTCAAGTCCCGACCCAGCTGATCGTCGAATCATCCTGAGTTTCTCAAATGCCCTGCCGAGTGCCGGAATACCTTCCTGCGTGTGCCAGCCCTGGTTCATAGCACGGTTGGGCGAGCGCACTGGACTAGCATGAGTCTCTATTCGTCAGGTGAAAGGCTTGCCGTGTTGCCGTCCTCCGATGACCTCAGTCCAGTTGGTGTGCCGCGCGCCTTCGAGACGATCGGCCTGACTTTTGACGACGTGTTGCTTCAGCCGGCTGAGAGCGACATCATCCCGTCCGAGGTGAGCACAGCCTCCCGGATCTCGAAGCGCATCACCGTCAAGGTCCCACTGCTCTCCTCGCCGATGGATACCGTGACCGAGGCCCGGATGGCTGTCGCCATCGCGAGACAGGGCGGAATGGGGATCATCCACCGCAATCTCTCCATTGAGGATCAAGCACATCAGGTCGATGTCGTGAAGCGTTCCGAGGCTGGCATGATCGAGGAGCCGATCACGATCTCGCCGAACGCGACGATCGGCGAGGCCGATGCGATGTGTGCCCGCTTCCACATCTCTGGCGTTCCTGTTGTCGACCGCGAATTGCGGCTGCTCGGCATCATCACCAATCGAGACATGCGCTTCGAAACCGACCCGACCCGGCCGGTGGGTGAGGTCATGACGCCGATGCCGTTGATCACCGGGCCGGTGGGAATCAGCCGAGACGCTGCGATGCGACTGCTGGCCCAGAACAAGATCGAGAAACTCCCGCTGGTCGATGATCAAGATCGGCTCAAAGGATTGATCACGCTCAAGGACTTCGTCAAGTCCGGGCTGTACCCCGATGCGTCCAAAGATGATCAAGGCCGGCTTCGGGTTGGAGCAGCAGTCGGATTCTTTGGCGACGCCTGGAAGCGAGCGATGGCGCTGATCGAGGAGGGCGTCGATGCGCTGGTTGTCGATACCGCTCACGGCCACTCCCAGGGGGTGCTGGAGATGGTGCGCCGGCTGAAGTCCGACTCAGCGGCCGCCAAGGTCGACATCATCGCGGGCAACGTCGCAACGTACGCGGGTGCCAAGGCGCTGGTGGATGCTGGAGCCGATGGTGTCAAAGTTGGCGTCGGCCCAGGCTCGATCTGCACGACCCGTGTGGTGGCTGGCGTTGGTGTCCCTCAGGTCACAGCCATTCACAATGCGGCACGCGCCTGTCGCCCCGGCGGGGTACCGCTGATCGGTGACGGCGGCCTGCAGTATTCCGGCGACATCGCAAAGGCCTTGGTAGCGGGCGCTGACACCGTGATGCTCGGCTCGTTGCTTGCCGGCTGCGACGAGAGCCCCGGTGAACTGATCTTCATCAATGGCAAGCAGTTCAAGACCTATCGGGGCATGGGATCGCTCGGCGCCATGGCCTCCCGTGGTCGCCGCGGTCCTTCTTATTCCAAGGATCGCTACTTCCAGGCCGATGTCACGTCCGACTCGATGTTGATCGCCGAGGGCATCGAAGGCCATGTTCCCTATCGCGGCCCCTTGGCGGCGGTCGCGTACCAGCTGGTCGGTGGTCTGCGACAAGCCATGTTCTACACCGGAGCCTCGACGATTCCGGAATTGCAGGAGCGCGGCTCGTTCGTTCGGATCACCCCCGCAGGTCTCCGGGAGTCCCACCCGCACGACATCCAGATGACCGTCGAAGCGCCCAATTATTCAGGCTGATCCCGGGGGAATCTTCAATGTTTGATGTCGGTCGTAGCAAGCGTGCAGAGCGGGCCTTTGCTTTCGACGACATCACGATCGTCCCGTCGCGGCGGACCCGCGGCGAGGAGGAGGTCTCACTGCAGTGGCGGATCGACGCGTACATCTTTGACTTTCCGCTGCTCGCTGCGCCGATGGACTCGGTGGTCTCGCCGGCCACTGCCATCCGGATTGGCCAACTCGGTGGGTTGGCTGTCCTCAACCTGGAGGGCATCTGGACTCGCTATGACGATCCCCAGCCGTTGCTGGAAGAGATCATCGCGATCGAGGATGCCGTCGAGGCGACTAGGCGGATGCAAAATATCTACGCCGAGCCGATCAAGTCCGAACTGATCGGCAAGCGCGTGGCGCAGATCCGCGAAGCCGGCGTACCGACCGCCGGTGCACTATCACCCCAGAACACTCAGGCATACGCCCAAGCGGTAGTGGATTCGGGCGTCGACTTCTTCGTCATCCGCGGCACCACGGTGTCGGCAGAACACGTCTCTTCTGATCTTGAGCCGCTCAATTTGAAGAAGTTCATCTACGAGCTGGATGTGCCGGTGATCGTCGGCGGCTGCGCCACGTATCAGACTGCGCTGCACCTGATGCGTACCGGCGCGGCCGGCGTATTGGTCGGTTTCGGCGGTGGAGCTGCCTACACCAGCACGTCGGTGCTGGGGGTCGCCGTACCAATGGCCTCCGCGGTTTCTGACGTCGCAGCCGCACGCCGCGACTATCTCGACGAATCCGGTGGCCGCTATGTCCACGTGATCGCAGACGGCTCTGTCGTACGCTCCGGGGACATTGCCAAGGCGATCGCCTGCGGTGCCGACGCGGTGATGGTTGGCTCACCGCTGGCAAGGGCGGATGAAGCGCCCGGCCGCGGCTACCACTGGGGACCAGAGGCCTGGCATGAGAAGTTGCCGCGCGGCGAGCGGGCCTGGTTCTCAACCGTCGGCAATCTCGAGCACATACTGCTCGGTCCGTCGACGGTGCCCGACGGCACGATGAATCTGGTGGGTGCGCTGCGTAAGGCAATGGCGATCACCGGCTACACCGAGATCAAGGAGTTCCAGCGGGTCGAGATCGTCGTCGGCTGACGGCCCCCTACTCCCGACTTGTCAGACTCTCAGAGTGCTATAGCCCTCTGAGAGTCTGACAAGTCAGTTGAGCTAGTTGCCGCCACGGGGGAGCAGTCCCTCCATGAGCTTCCAGCGGCTGATCTGACAGCCGTCATTGCGCGCGAACGTGCTCATCACGCTTTGGCCCTTCCAGGTACCGCTGATCGTGGCTGTCTGAGGGCCTCCATAGATCTGCGTGCACGCCTTGTCCTTCGGCACCGGCGGGAGTGCCGCAGCGCCGTTGGCCTCGAGGGCCTGACAGGCCGCCTGTGGATCGGGATGAGTACCCCCCGCCGGATTGCAGGTGAGTCGCCACGTCTTGGTCGAGCCCGAGCCATCATTGATCACGATCGTCAGATCGGTGTCTTCCAGCTCGGCTGAGCTGCCGCTGGATGTCGCGCCGGGCGCCGAGGAGGACGGTGATTCGGGCATTGTGTTAGTCCCTGTGGTCGGGCTGGATGGGTCGCCGATCTCGTTTGCACATCCTGCAACGAGCAGCAAGACAAGAAGGCCAAGCGCCACTAACCGCACTCGGTACACCGCCGCCTTTTACATGCCCAGCAAATGTATTCGATATCCCACACTCCTCCTCGCCCCGCTGCTAGGGTCGAGCCTACTTTTGCTCGACCTGCTGTGCTCGCCGTTGGGGGAGTTGCCGCGAGCGGGATCGAGCAAACCGAGCAGGCATCGAAATCAATCGGGGGATTTTCGTGCTGTTGTTGTCCCGTCGCGCCCATTTGGCGGTTCTCGCTACAAGCCTCGGCGTCGGTGCGTTGCTGACCTTGGGCCAGTTGCCCGCGGCGTACGCGACACCTGAGCCGGTCAAGCCGTCGGTTCCGGCGGCTATCCCAGGCCGCTACATTGTCACGCTGACCGACAAGCCGATTGCCACCTATGGCGGTGAGGTCAAGGGTCTGAGCGCGACGCGGCCGGACAAGGGCGAGCGAGTAAGCGTGAAATCAGGCCGCGCCAAGCGTTATCGGGCGTACCTGGAAGAGCAACAGGCCGATGCGGCGGCGCGGGTTGGTGCCAAGCCGTTGAAGCATTACGCCGTCAGCCTCAATGGCTTTGCGACGAGCCTGACACCGGACCAGGCACGTACGCTGAAACGCGCGCCGGGAGTTCTCTCGGTGACCGAGGACCGGCCACGCAAGCTCGCCAACAACAAGAACCCAGTCGACTTCCTCAAACTGTCGGGGTCGGGCGGCGTCTGGGCGGCACTTGGCGGTAAGAAGAATGCTGGCCGAGGTGTGGTTGTCGGGATTTTGGATTCGGGCTATTGGCCAGAGAGCAAGTCTTTCGCCGGTGAGCCGTTGGGCACCGCTCAACCCACCGCGACCGATCCGTACCAGCCGTATCGGGTGGGCACGGACACGATCAAAATGAAGAAGGCTGACGGCGGCACGTTTACCGGTACGTGCCAGGCGGGTGCTTCCTTCACCGGCCAAGAGTGCAACACCAAGGTGATCGGGGCTCGCTACTTCTCCACCATTTACAAGTCACAAACCCTGGCCTCGCAGCGCACCGACTTCCTCTCGCCCCGAGATGGCGATGGTCACGGCACCCATGTGGGTTCCACGGCAGCAGGCAATGCCGGCGTATCGGCATCGGTCGACGGACACTCGTTCGGCAAGATCTCCGGAGTTGCACCGGCGGCCAAGCTCGCGATCTACAAGGTCGCATTCACCAGCAAGACTGAGCCAGAGGCCGTCGTCTACACCGGCGATGCTTTGGCCGCTATCGATGCGGCGATCACCGACGGCGTCGATGTGATCAACTATTCGGTCAGCAGCTCCGATACCCTCGATGATCCGGTCGATTCGGCCTACATGTCGGCGGCATCCGCAGGGATCTTTGTGGCGACTGCCGCAGGAAATGCGGGGCCGAGCGCGGCCACCTTGAACCACGTCGTCCCCTGGGTCACCACCGTCGGTGCGAGCACGGTTGCGCCGCGCGCGGGAACCGTTGTACTGGGCAACGGCAAGAAGTACGCCGGGATCAGTACGACGGTCTTCGGGAAGGTTGGCTCGGCCCGACTGGTGACCGCCCGGTCTGTCAAGCGCGCCTCAGCAGCCGGCGTAGACGCGGATCTATGCGCGCCGGACACCCTCAGTCACGCCAAGGCCGCCGGCAAGATCGTGGTCTGCGACCGCGGGGGGGTGGATCGGGTTGCCAAGTCGGCCGAGGTGAAGCGGGTGGGCGGCAAGGGCATGGTGCTGGTGAACCTCACCGAGAATTCGACAGATGGTGACACCCACGCCGTTCCGACGGTCCACCTGAATGTGCCCTTTGGCCCAGCGGTCAAGAAGTACGCCAAGAAGTCCCGAGCAACGGCCACGCTCAGGGAGGGGAACCTTTCGTCGACACCAAGCAGGTATCCCCAAATAACGAGCTTCTCTTCGCGTGGACCGTCAGTTGGCACCGGAGGTGACCTGCTCAAGCCCGACATCGCCGCACCTGGCGTCTCTGTTCTCGCCGCGGTGGCACCACCATCAAATGAGAACCAAAAGTTCGACTTCTACTCAGGCACCTCGATGGCCTCGCCACATATCGCGGGTATCGCAGCTCTCTACTTCGGCGTACACCCGAAGTGGTCGCCCATGGCGGTGAAGTCCGCGATCATGACCACGGCGTCAAGGGTCAAGAAGGCCAATGGCAAACGCAGCCGGGACTACCTTGCGCAGGGTGCGGGCAACGCACGCCCCGACCGCATGTTCAACCCTGGCGTGATCTTCGACTCTGGAGAGCAGGACTGGTTGAGCTTCCTCGCGGGCGAGGGCTTCGATACCGATGCCGGCGTCGCAGCGATCGATCCGAGCGACTACAACTCGCCATCGATTGCGATTGGCAAGCTCGTTGGTTCCCAGACGGTGACGCGCAAGCTGACAGCTGTCAAAGCAGGCTCCTACCGGACCACGATCTCGGTGCCTGGCGTGACGGCGACGGTGAGCCCGTCGATCGTCAACTTCTCGAGCGCCGGCGAGACGAAGACGGTGAAGATCACGTTGACCCGGAAAGACGCTCCCTTCTCCAAGCCGATCTTCGGCTCTGTGAAGTTTGCCGGGGCAGGCACGGCGGCTCGGGTGCCCATTGTGGTTGTGGCAGAGGCGAACTGAATCGCCCGACCTGGTGGGGTTGCCGCCAAAGCATTTCCGTCAGCTGCGGGTCTGTGTCAGTTGGTCCGGAGACTCATCAGCCAGGCCAACAGGTAGGACCGACTGTTCCCGTCATCAATCCACTTCTCATCCAGCTTTTCCGCCGTAGCCAGGGCGGCTTGGCGCTGTTGTTCACCAGCTAGCGCGGAGTACATCAATAGGTAGTCGCCGAACTTTTGGTCGAACTTGCCCCCGGCCGCCTCCGCGATGTTTGCGTCGATTCGCGCCGGGTCGCCGCCCAGGTACGTCGAGGATGGGCTCATGGGGATTACCAAGATGCCCAGCAGCGCGGCGGGCTCAGGTGAAAACCAGGTGGCGTAATCCCGTTTGCCACCCCAGTTGAGGGGCACGATCTTGTGTCCGTAGCCGGAGTAGACAGGTTGCGACTGGTCAAAGTTGGTCCAGTAAGCCAGCCCCGCTTGTGCCTCGCTGGAGAGCAGCCACGTCGCCTCGGTTTCCAGGTTGGGGTTGGCGCTCGCCTTAGCCCACAGCGCGAGCCCCGTCCACGCCGTGATTGCTTCGGAGCTTGACTCCTGGTTGTTGCCGTCCGCGAACGGTGCGGTGCCCGACGCCCACGAGTGTCCGGCGTACGCGTCGAAGGTACGGCGATCGGGGAAGTCGGTACGGCTGCCAGCACCGGCCTTGCCGCCGTTGGCCGACGAGCCGATA
>Ga0307287_10000149_pt1 | contig 25702 bp, 26 predicted proteins | sample ER_DNA_141_FD_194485 | JGI IMG/M metagenome (GOLD analysis project Ga0307287, IMG submission 194485) | Bulk soil microbial communities from the East River watershed near Crested Butte, Colorado, United States - ER_DNA_141 | ecosystem: Environmental > Terrestrial > Soil > Floodplain | place...
CTCCACCCCCCGGTGGGGGTGGTCGAGGCGCGGCGCGTCGGCCAGCACCTCGAGGTCGACCTCGCCGCCCGCGACCAGCTCCGCGAGGTGGACGAAGTACGGAGCCCGGTACCCCGAACGCACGACCTCGCGGTAGAAGCGCTCGTCACGACCGGCCATCGCGACCGGCGTCGGGAACGCGTTCGCGAGGGGGTCGTCCGCGAAACCCGCGGCCGGCTCGCCCAGCTCGCGCACCAAGGCGTTCACCATCGTGGTCGTGAGGCTCCACGCGCAGTTCGTCGTGCAGAGCGTCTTGACGACGTCCTCCCACACGGTCGGGGAGCGCAGCATGCGGCCGGCGCCCGCGGTGACCCACGCGAGCTCGGGATCGTCCTCTGCGAGGCGGTAGAACGGCGAGAGGTCCTGATCGAGCCGAAGGACACGCGCCGCGCCACGGGCGATCGCATCACGCGTGGCCGCCGATGTCGTTGCGCGGCCGAGGATCTCGACCCGAGCGAAGCGGCCCTTGCCGCCCGCGGCCGGGGCGATCCGGATGCGGCGCGGCATCCCCCGGGGCACCCGGAGCGTGAGGACGAGCGACCGGGCGGGCTCGTCGATCGCCATCGGCGCCAGGTCGTGGAAGCCGTGCGAGATCAAGGTCCGCCACAGGTCGACCCGCTCACCGCCGGGACCGCGGAGCCGCAGTTCGATGTCGGGCGACGTCACGCCGTCGTGCGCTCCCGCTCGCGGTACGCGCGGACCTTCGCGCGGTTGCCGCAGTCCTTCATCGTGCACCAGCGTCCGGAGCGGTTCTTCGAGCGATCCCAGAACACGGCTCGGCAGGTTGGGCTCGAACATCCCTTGAACCGAGACCACGAGCCGTCGAGCTCGGCGAGGAACGCGATGGCGAGGATCCGCCCGACGGCGCGCCGGACGCCGAGCGCGTCCGGCCAGAGCGCCTTGCCGCCGAAATCGAGGCTCAGCTCGGTCTCCTGGGCCGCTCGGTCGAGCACCCGGATCGCGTCGGCATCCGCGGGCGCGCCCATGTTCTCGCCCACCTGGGATCGAAGAGCCTCGAGGATCTGGGCCGCCCACCGAAGCTCCACCTCGGCCGGCATCTCGTCGCCGGCGAGCAGGCCGCGGTCGCAGAGCCACCAGCCGATCGTCTCGGGACTCGGGGGCAACGAGTCCCGCGTTCCTTCGACGTGATCGTGCAAGGAGAGGAATCCCCGAACGAGCTCGAGGTCGCCTGGGGCCGGCGGGGTCGGGTCGACGTCGGTGTGGGCGGGTCTCCGCGTGGTCTCCACGTGCAGAGGATACGCCGCGAAACCAGAGATATACACTTGACCGGTTACTTACCGATGAGTGTCCGGCCATGGATCCGCTCGATGACTGGATCCTGCTCGGCCCGCGGATGCCCTGAGTCGGAACCCGAGGACCGCGCGTAGCATCGCGGTCATGGTGGACCTCACCTCGCGCGCCCAGGATGCGCTTCTGGCGTCCCAGACCGCGGCCCGGCGCTTCGACCCGGAGGCGCACATCCGGCTGACCACCGACGGCGCCACGGTACGCGCGGTGCTCGCCTCCCGGCCGGAGCCAGGCGATGCGGTCCTCGAGGTCGGGGCCCTCACGATCTTCGTCGCGTCCGGCGTCACCGGAACCGTCGACGCCGGCGAGCACAACGAGCTCACGGCGGGCTGAGACGTGGACACCGCGACGATCCGTCGCACGCTCGAGGAACGGCGCTCGGCGCTCGACGCCGAGCTTGGCGAGCTCACCGCGGTTCCCCGCGACCCGGCCGCCGCCGTCTCGTTCGGCAAGCGGATCGGCGACGGGACGACCGAGGCCGTCGAACGCCTGACCAAGGTGGGCGCGGCTGAGCAGCTCGACGCGATGCGCGCCGACGTCGTCCGGGCGCTTGAGAAGCTGGACGACGGAACCTACGGGCTCTGCGATCGATGCGGGGCGTCGATCCCCGACGAGCGGCTCGAAGCCAGGCCCTGGTCGGTGCTCTGCGTTCGGTGCGCCTCGCTGCGCTGATGTGGCGATCCGCGTACCGATGGATGTACCGCACCGGTCGCACACCCTGGGATACCGGCGTCACCCCACCGGAGGTCGTGGAACTGATCGAGGGGCCCTCGGCGGTCGCCCCCGGCCGGGCACTCGATCTGGGCTGCGGCACCGGGACGAACGTCCGGTACCTCGCCGAGCACGGGTGGGATGCGACGGGGGTCGACGCCGTCCCCGCCGCGATCGACCGCGCGATGGTCAAGCTCGGCGGCGTCTCGAACGCTCGCGTGGTCCTCGGTGATGTGACGGAGCTCGCGCGGCTCGACCTGGCGGGCCCGTTCGACCTCGTGCTCGACATCGGGTGCTTCCACTCGATCGCCCGTCGTCGACGCCCCGCCTACGCGGCGGGTGTCGCGTCGCTCACCGGCGCGGGATCCAGGCTCTTCATCTTCGCCTTCGCTCGGGGGACCGGGCTCCTCCCCCTCGGCGTCACGGCCGCGGAGATCGCGACCCGGTTCGCGCCCTGGTTCGAGCCGGTGGGAAGGATCCGCGGCACGACCCCGCCCGGGGCCGCCTGGTACCTCCTGCGGAGGGGCTCGGCGGCTCTGTCCTGACTCAGGCGGACAGGCGTCCGGCCTGGCGCGGGGCGACCCAGCCGCCATCGGCGGCGACGAGCTCCTCGCACGACTCCGGCCCCCACGAACCCGGCGCGTAAGGCTCCACGGGGGGCGGATCTTCCAGCAGCGGCTGGACGATCCGCCAGGTCTCCTCGATCACGTCCTGTCGCGGGAACAGCATGCCGTCCCCCGCGAGCGCGTCCTTCAGGAGGCGCTCGTACGGGCTCGGCAGCTCGCCGAGCTGCTCGTCGAACGACAGATCCAGATGCACCGACTGGGTCGCGGGCGCCCCCGGCTTCTTGAGCAGCAGCCCGATGCTCGCGCCGGCGTCCTCGCCGATGCGGAGCTTCACGTGGTTGTGGTGACGGAGGGCGCGCACGCCGTCCCCCAGCATGATCGCCGGCGGTCTGCGGAACCGGATGTCCACCTCCGTCGCCGTCATCGCGAGCGCCTTGCCGGCCCGCAGGAAGAACGGGACCCCCGACCATCGCCAGTTCTCGATCAACAGCCGCAGGGCGGCGAACGTCTCGGTCGTGGATCCGGGCGCGATGCCATCGACCGCGAGGTATCCCTCGTACTGGCCGCGCACGTAATGCGCGGGGTCCGCGGCCGGCATCGCTCGGAAGACGTCGAGGCGACGATCGGCCAGAGCTTCCGATCCCCCCGAGAGCGGCTCCATCGCAACGAGGGCGAGCACTTGGAGCAGATGGTTCTGGACCACATCGCGGAGGCAGCCGACCTCGTCATAGAACCGGCCCCGCCCCTCGACGCCGAAGCGCTCCGCCATCGTGATCTGGACCGACTCGATGTGCTCGCGGTTCCATAGGGGCTCGAACATCTCGTTGGCGAACCGGAGGTACACGATGTCCTGCACCGGCTCCTTGCCCAGGAAATGATCCATCCGGAAGATCTGGTCCTCACCCAGGACCGAGAGCAGGTCGTGGTTGAGCTCGCGCGCCGAGGCGAGGTCGTGGCCGAACGGCTTCTCGATCACCACACGGGCCCCGTCGGTGAGCTTCGCCGCCGCGAGCCCGTGGACGATCGTCGGGAACAACGAGGGCGGGGTCTCGAGGTAGAACAACGGATGCTCGGCTCCGCCCAACGCCTCACGGACGCGGTCGAACGTCGTGGGGTCGTTCGTGTCGCCACCGACGTAGCTGAGGCGGGTGAGGAACCGACCCAGGGCCTCGTGATCCGGCGGGCCGTGTTCCTCGATCGCCGCCCGTGCGTGCGCGCGCAGGTCGGCGTCGGTCCATTCGGTCCGTCCGGACCCGATCACCGGGACCTCGAGCAGCATGCGACGCTCCAGCTGATACAGGGCGGGGAACGTCTTGTGACGCGCGAGGTCGCCCGTGATCCCGAAGATCACGAGGGCGTCGGATGCTGGTCCGTCGGTCATCTCGTAGCCGATCCCTCCGGCGCCGTGACAGGGGCGCCAACCCGAGGATACGTTCCGACGCACGAAGAGAGCGACAGGAGGGTCCGATGACGACGGCGACGCCGACCCAGCTGGGGATGGTGGGGCTCGGTCGGATGGGTGCCAACATCGTCCGGCGCCTGATGCGCGACGGTCATCCCTGTGTCGTCCATGACCTCTCCGCCGACGCGGTCGCTTCGCTCGCTTCCGAGGGGGCGACGGGCGCCGGAACGATCCAGGAGTTCGTCGCGGCGCTGACGCCCCCGCGCACCGTGTGGGTGATGGTGCCGGCGGGGGCACCCACCGAGCACGCGGTCGGATCGCTCGCCGACACGCTGGCGACGGGGGATGTGGTGATCGATGGCGGCAACACCTACTACCGCGACGATCTGCGTCGCGCGGCGCAGCTCGCCGAGCGCGGGATCGCCTACGTCGACTGCGGCACGTCGGGCGGGGTGTTCGGGCTCGATCGGGGCTTCTGTCTGATGGTCGGCTGCGACGACGATGCCGTCTGGCGGCGGCTCGAGCCGATCTTCCGGTCGCTCGCGCCGGGCGTCGCGGCTGCGCCGCGGACGCCCGGCGCGCCTCCCGAGGTCACCCCGCAGGAACAGGGCTACCTCCGGGTGGGTCCGGTGGGGGCCGGGCACTTCGTCAAGATGGTGCACAACGGGATCGAGTACGCCCTGATGGAGGCGTACGCCGAGGGCATCAACGTCCTGCAGCACGCGAACGTCGGGGCGCACGCCCAGACGCACGACGCCGAGACCGCGCCGCTGGGCGATCCGTCGTTCTACCGGTACGACATCGATATCGCGGCCGTCGCGGAGCTCTGGCGCCGGGGGAGCGTCGTGTCGTCGTGGCTGCTGGACCTCGCGGCGGCGGCGTTGCACGACTCGCCGACGCTCGAGGACTTCGCCGGACGCGTCGCCGATTCGGGGGAGGGGCGATGGACCGCGATCGCCGCGATCGAGGAGGGTGTCCCCGCCGAGGTGCTCATCGCCGCGCTCTCCGCGCGGTTCTCCTCGCGCGGGCAGGCCGAGATGGCGAACCGGCTGTTGTCGGCGATGCGATGGCGGTTCGGTGGCCACGTCGAACCGCCGGCGTGATCTCCCGCCGGAACGTTCTCAACCGGTCGCGGCCGGGCGGGCACCCGCGTCGTACCACCGGAGCTCCGGGTAGCGGACGGCGCACCAGAACGCGCCGACGATGCACGCGATCCCGCCCGACACGACGCTGAAGGTGGGCGAGACCGCCGCCGCAACGATCCCGGCTTCCAGGTCGCCGACCTTCGGGCCGCCGGAGACGACGAGCAGGAAGATGCCGCCGAGCCGGCCGCGGAGCGCATCGGGGATGCTCACCTGGAGGATCGTCGAGCGGAAGATCGCGCTCACCACGTCCGCGGCACCCGCGAGCGCCAGGAACAGGAGCGCCCATGCGAGGTGCGCGCCCACCAGTCCGAAGGCGGCGATCGCCGCGCCCCATCCCGCCACCGACCAGATCACGGCTTCTCCCTGCCGGCGGATCCTGGTGACCGATCCCGCGACGAGCAGCTGCGCGAGCGCGCCGACCGCCGGAGCGGCGAAGAGCAGTCCCACGACCTCGGGCCCGCGGTGGAACTGCTCGACGGCGAGGACCGGGAACAGCGCCGCGGGCATCCCGAAGATCATCGCGATCAGATCGATCACGAACGTGGATCGGATCAGCCGATGGTGTCCGACGTATCGGATGCCCTCGCGGACGGCGCGGACGCCGACCGGCCGCTCACCGTCGGGGCTCGGCTGGGGAGGGAGCGGCTGGATGGCGATCGCGGCGATGAACAGCCCGGCGTAGCTGACGAGGTCGACCGCGTACGCGGCGGTCGGGCTCGTCCTCGCGATCAGCACCCCGGCCAGCGCCGGTCCCACGATCCCGGTCGTCTGCCACAGGACCTGGTTGAGGGCGACGGCCGACGGCATCAGCTCGACACCGACCAGCCGCGGCGTCGCGGCCTGTCGCGCCGCGCCGTCGATCGCGCCGAGGCCCCAGGTGAGGAGGTTCGCCACGTGCAGCAGCAGGAGCGGCGGATGCCCCCCGATCGCGCCGGCGACGAGCCAACCTGATACCGCCACGTGCCCGACCTGCGTCCAGATCAAGACCCCGCGACGATCGTGGGCGTCGATGAACGACCCACCGATGAACGTCCCCGCCACGTTGCCGGCGAGTGCCGAGACGCCGAGCAGACCGACCTGCGCCGGCGAACCCGTCAAGGCATAGACCTGGATGTACAGCCCGACGCGAACGAACTGTGAGCCGAGCGCCGAGATCAACGAGCCCGTCCACAGCAACCGGAAGTCGCGCGAGACGCGGAGCGGCGTCACATCGATCGCGATGCGACGCAGACGCCCCGACATGGGTCGACGCTAACAGGGGCGTCCGCGGACGGTCCTACCGCAATGCTGCGTCGACCGCTTCCTCGAGCACGTCGAGACCGTCTGCCAGCAGCGTCTCTTCGATCGTGAGCGGCGGGAGCAGCCGGATCACGTTGCCGTACGTTCCGGCGGTCAACACGATCACCCCGCGCTCGAGCGCTTCCCGCGCGATCCGGTTCATCGTGTCGGCGACGAGCGGCTCCTTCGTGTGCGGGTCCTCGACCAGCTCCATGGCGCACATCGCCCCGCGACCGCGGACCTCGCCGACCTGCGGGTAACGTTCCTCGAGCGCGCGCAGGCGTCCCATGATCGCGTCGCCGATGACGTTCGCCCGGTCGAGGAGCCCGTCGCGCTCGATCAGGTCGAGCACGGCGAGCGCCGCCGCGGCGGCGACCGGGTTGCCGCCGTACGTGCCGCCCAGCCCTCCGACGTGGACGGCGTCCATCAGGTCCGTCCGACCGCTGATGGCGCTGATGGGCAGGCCGCCGCCGAGTGACTTCGCGCTGGTGACGATGTCGGGACGCACGTCCTCCGCCTCGATCGCGAACCAGCGGCCGGCCCGGCCCATCCCGCTTTGGATCTCGTCGGCGATGAACACGATCCCGTTCGCTGCGCAGAACTCCGCGATCCCCCGGACGAAGCCCGGTGACGGCACGATGAAGCCACCCTCACCCTGGATCGGCTCGAGCACGACACAGGCGATGTTGTCCTCGCCGATGTGCTTGTGCATCTCGTCGACCGCATACGCGAGCGACTCTTCCGCGCAATGCTCGGGGCCGCTCGGCCACCGGTACGCGTAGGCGAACGGGAGCCGGTACACCTCGGGGGCGAACGGCCCCATCCCTTGCTTGTACGGCATGACCTTCGCGGTGAGGGACATACCCATCAGGGTCCTGCCGTGGAACGCGTGATCGAACGCGACCACCGCCGCACGGTCCGTGGCCTTCCGCGCGATCTTGACCGCGTTCTCGACCGCCTCGGCGCCGGAATTGGCGAACATCGTCTTCACCGGGCCGTCGATCGGGACGAGCGCGTTGAGCCGTTCCGCAAGCTCGATGTACGGCTCGTTCGCGGTCACGTGGAAGCAGCTATGCGTGTCCAGCTCGAGCTGCCGCTGTGCCGCCGCGACGACCTCGGGCGCGGTGTGTCCGACGTTCAGGACCGAGATGCCCGTCGCGAGGTCGATCAGACGGTTCCCGTCGACGTCCTCCACGATCGCGCCGGAGGCGCGCGCCGTCACGATCGGATGGATGTTGGCGACCCCCGGCGGGATGGCCGCCGCACGGCGTTCGAACAGGGCGAGGCTCTTGGGCCCCGGGACCTCGGTGACGAGCTTGCGTTCCTGCGGGATGTCCATGGATACAGTTTGCCGTTCCGGCCGCCCGGAGTCACCTCGGTCACCCCGAGCCGGCTGCCGCCGGCTCGGGGTGACCGATCACGTGGATCACGCGGAGCCCGGTCTTGCCCTCGAGCCGGTGGGGGAGGTCGAGGCGCAGCCACCGCGATGGGCCGGGCGGCAGCGTGGAGAGCACGATCGCGTCGAACGTTTCGCCGCGAAGGAGGACATCCTCGACGGCGAGGGCGGGGTCGGCGTCGCCCACCTCGCCGTCGACGTCGGCATCGAGCGCCGCGAATCGGGCGAGCGCTTGCTCGAGCCGGGCCGCCGCGATCGACCGCGCCTCGGACTCCGTCCAGGCGCGGTTCCGCGGGGGCTCGGCCGGGACGACGACGTGGAACGAGCATCGATCGTGTTGCGTGAGCTCGCTGAGCTGCTCGAACAGGTGGGAGCCCGCCAGCGTCCGATTCGCGACCACCAGGTACCGGTGCATCGGATCACCTCCCGACTGAACTCCATGGTCGGTCCGGCGCGTCCGAGGGTCAAGCCCGGCCGCTGCCAGCAGCCGCTGCCAGCAGCCGCTGCCAGCAGGTGGTGTCGATGCGCGGGAACGCGGGATACTAGCTGTTCGGAGCGGTCGCGGACGACCAGGAGGGCCAGATGGCTGACAGCTATCAGATGTTCATCGGCGGCGAGTGGGTCTCTTCGTCGGACGGACAGACGCGAGACATCATCAGCCCGCATACGGGGGCCGTGATGGCGACCGTCCAAGAGGGGACCGCGGAGGACGCGAACCGGGCCGTCGCCGCCGCGAAGAAGGCCTTCACCGAGACCTGGTTCGACTCCACGCCGAAGGACCGCCAGCTGGCGCTCCTGAAGCTCGCCGACGCGGTCGAGGAGCACGCCGACGAGCTCGTGAAGATCGAGGCCGAGAACGCCGGCAAGCCGGCCGAGCTCACGATGTCGGAGGAGATCCCGCCGATCGTCGACAACCTCCGGTTCTTCGCGGGGGCGGCCCGGACCATGGAGGGCCGAAGCGCCGGCGAGTACATGGCCGGGTTCACCTCGTTCATCCGGCGCGAGCCGATCGGCGTCGCCGGACTGATCGCCCCCTGGAACTACCCGCTGATGATGGCGATCTGGAAGATCGGCCCGTCGCTCGCGACGGGCAACACCGTCGTCCTCAAGCCCTCGGAGCTGACGCCGCTCACGGCGCTCAAGCTCGCCGAGTACGCCGCGGACATCTTCCCGCCGGGCGTGTTCAACGTGATCACCGGCGACGGCGTCCCGGTGGGCGACACGCTCGTTCGGCATCCCGACGTCGGTATCGTTTCCCTCACCGGTGACGTGAACACCGGCAAGCTGATCCACGCGAACGCGAGCGACACGCTCAAGCGCGTACACCTCGAGCTCGGCGGCAAGGCGCCGGTCGTCGTCTTCGACGACGCGGACATGGCCACGGTCGTGGAGTGGATCGGGATCGCCGGTTACTTCAACGCCGGGCAGGACTGCACGGCGGCCACCCGGGTGCTCGCGGGGCCGAAGATCTACGACAAGCTGCTCGAGGATCTCGTCCCGGCCGTGGAAGACATCAAGGTCGGCGGCGCCTTCGATCCGGACATCGCGGTCGGCTCCATGATCTCGAAGGAGCAGCTCGAGCGGGTCGAGGGGTTCGTCGAGCGCGCGCAGGAGGCCGGCGCCGAGATCCTCACCGGTGGCAAACCGATGGGGGACAAGGGCTTCTACTACACGCCGACCGTGGTCGCGAACCCCGCCCAGGATTCCGAGATCGTCCAGAAGGAGGTCTTCGGGCCGGTCGTGACGGTGCAGCGCTTCTCCGACGAGGATCAGGCGCTCGCGTGGGCGAACGGCGTCGATTACGGTCTCGCCTCCAGCGTGTGGACCCGAGACGTGGGCCGGGCGATGCGGATGGCCCGCAAGCTCCAGTTCGGCTGCGTCTGGGTGAACACCCACATCCCGCTGACACCGGAGATGCCCCACGGCGGCTACAAGCAGTCCGGTCACGGCAAGGACATGAGCGTCTATTCCTTGGAGGACTACACGAACATCAAGCACGTGATGGTGTCGCTCGACTGAGCGACCGGCGAACGACATGGAGGGCGGGGCGTCCGTGTGGCGCCCCGCCGCCATGAGAGGTGGTGAGCAGACATGACGGTCCGTCCGTATCTCGTGAACGGTGAGTGGCGCACCGGCGAGGGCACGTTCGAGGTGAAGAGCCCGTTCGACGACAGCGTGGTCGCCGAGGTCGCGGTCCCGACCGCGGCCGACGTCGAGGAAGCGATGGCGACCGCCGCCTCCACGTTCGAGGAGTCCAAGAAGCTCCCCGTCTGGGCGCGGTCCGAGGCCCTCGATCACATCTCGAAGCGTCTCGCGGAGACGGTAGATGAGAACGCCGAGCTGATCGCCCGCGAGGGCGGCAAGCCGATCAAGTGGGCCAAGGTCGAGGCCACGCGTGCCATCTCGACCTTCCGATGGGCATCCGAGGTGATCCGCCACGGCGACGACGAGCTGATGCGGCTCGACACGGAGCAGGCGCTCGGGTCACGGGTCGGTGTGCTTCGCCGCTTCCCGTTGGGGCCCGTGCTCGGGATCACCCCGTTCAACTTCCCGCTCAACCTGGTCGCGCACAAGGTGGCGCCTGCGCTCGGCGTCGGCGCTCCCATCACCGTGAAGCCCGCATCGGCGACGCCGATCGGGTCGCTCCGCCTGGCGGAGTTCTTCGACGAGACGGATCTGCCCAAGGGCATGTATCAGGTCCTGCCCGTGAGCTCGAAGGTAGCGGACGGCATGGCCCGGGACGAGCGGTTCCGGAAGATCAGCTTCACGGGCTCCTCGGAGATCGGCTGGTACCTGAAGGGACTCGATCCGAAGAAGCGGGTCACGCTCGAGCTCGGCGGGAACGCCGGCGTGATCGTGCACTCCGACGCCGATCTGGACTTCGCCGCGCAGCGGATCGCGTTCGGCGGGTACTACCAGGCCGGACAGAGCTGCATCAGCGTCCAGCGTGTCTACGTCGCGAGCGACGTGTACGACCGGTTCGCCGAGCTCCTGACGAAGCAGGTACAGCAGTTGAAGGTCGGCGATCCGCTCGATCCCACGGTCGACGTCGGGCCGGTGATCCAACGCTCGGAGGTCGACCGGATCGGCGAGTGGGTCCAGGAGGCGGTCTCCCAGGGCGCCGAGATCCTCACCGGGGGGACCGGCGAAGGCCCGTTCTTCCAGCCCACGCTGCTCTCGGACGTGACGCCCGAGATGAAGGTCTGTCGCGAAGAGATCTTCGGTCCGGTCGTGACGATCAGCCCGTACGAGACCTATGAGGACGCGCTCAAGCTGGTGAACGACTCGCGCTTCGGGCTGCAGGCGGGTGTGTTCACGAACGACATCAACCGCGCGTTCGAGGCGCACCGCACGATCGAGGTCGGCGGCGTCATCATCAACGACGTGTCAGCGTTCCGCGCCGACCAGATGCCGTACGGAGGGTCGAAGGACTCGGGCTTCGGTCGCGAGGGCCTGCGGTTCGCGATGGAGGAGATGACCGAGCTACGCATCATGGTGCTGTCGCACGTGCCGCTGTAGCGCGCGGTCTCGCGCGGTCTTGGTGGGTTCCGGCGATCGTGTTGGTCATCATCGCGTCGGCGTGCGTAGCGCCGTCGTCCACCAAGGCATCGCCGCCCGGGACGTCGTCGAGGGCAGGCATCGGCTCCGCCACCCGGTCGACCGCTTCGCGCGTCTCCCCCGCGCCGGTGGTCCTGATCTTGATGGAGAACCACAGCTACGGCCAGATCGCGGGGAGCGCGTCGGCTCCGTACCTGAACCGGTTCGCGCATCGGGGGACGTTGTTCACCGACATGAACGCGGTGAGCCACCCGTCGCTCCCGAACTACCTGGCCCTCACATCGGGGTCAACGCTGGGCTGTACGAGCGACACGTGCCCAACACGTTCATTCCACGCGAAGAACATCTTCGATCAACTCTCGGCCCACCATCGGTCGTGGAGATCGTGGGAGGAGTCGATGCCGGGTCGATGCGTCCGGTCGAACGCTGGCACGTACGCCGTGCGACACAATCCGGCCGTGTATTACACCGACCTGTTCCCGCGTGCGTGCCCAACGTTCGATGTCCCGTATCCGAAGTCGCTTCCCCGGCGATCGCACGGCCTGACGTTCATCACGCCGAACATCTGCCACGACACCCACGATTGCTCCGTGGCGGTCGGAGACACATGGCTGCGCAGACACGTTCCGAAGCTCCTGAAGCGGGGGGCCATCGTGGTGATCACCTACGACGAGGGTGAGGGGAACAACCACGTCTTCTGTGCGGCTCGAGGACCGGGGATCGGTCAGGGCGTGCGGCGGCGAACTGCGTACACGCACTACGGGCTCCTCGCCGGGATCGAGCGCCACTTCGGATTGCGCCGTCTCCGCCAGGCGGCAACCGCGAGGCCGGTCCCGCTGTAGAACGACCGAGCCAGCCGTCGGAGGTAGCCTCGGGGGGTGAACCCGATCATCGCGACGGATCAACCGTGGGTGTACGCGGCGCTGCCGTTCATCACGATCGCCGCGCTGGGCGTCGGGTTCCTGATCCTGTTCCGGCAGCGCGCCGCGGCCCGCCGCGCGGCCCGCGAGCAGGGACCGATGCACGCCGCGCTCACCGGGTCGCGGACCCGGGAAGCAGCCTTCCCCGGGCGACCGTGGTGGGGGAACCCGCTGCTCTGGGTTGCGGTGTGCGCCGTCTCGCTCATCCTCGGGTTCGTCGTGTGGCCGGGGCTCTTCGGTGGGGCGTTCATCGTGCTGCCGTTCGTCTGGATATGGCGCCCCCGGCGCGAGCCCAAGATGGATCCGCGGACGAACGGTCACACCTCGCGCGACGCCGGCACCTTCACGGGCGATTGAGGACCCCGTCGGCGAACGCGCCGACGACCGACGCGGCCTCCCTCTCGCGTCGCCAGAAGTAGTGGTCGGTCCCCGGAACGACCACGACCTCGGCCTGCGGGAACAGTGCGCCGTACGCGCGGAGGTCCTCCGGTGGCGCGTACTGGTCATGCTCGCCGGCGAGGAGCATCGCGGGTCGTGCCAAGAGCCGCAGATCGGTCCGGTCGGGGAGGGGCGGCATCTCGACGTCGCCCGGGCGGAGCGGGATGCCCACGAGCGCGAGCGCGCTCACCCGCGCGTCGTCCAAGGCCTCCCGCAGGGCGACGCTCGCCCCGAAGGACCACCCGACGACGACCGTCGTTGGGTCCTTGAGCCCCGAGTGCGACCGGGCTGCCTCGATCGCGGCGCGCGTGTCGCGGAGCTCGTCGCGGCCGCCGCCGTAGGTGCCCGACGATCCCATGACGCCGCGGAAGTTGAACCCGAGGACCGCGAGTCCGCGGGCGGCGGCGAGGTCGTTGCGGATCGCCCAGAGCAGCGGGTGGTCCTTCGACCCGCCGTGCCGAGGATGGGGGTGACAGAGCACGGCCGCGCCGCGCGGCGCGCCGTCCGGCATCCGCAGCTCCCCCTCGAGGCGGATCCCGTCCTCGGTCGTGAAGGTCACCTGATCCATCGGTCTGTCACCATCCGAGCATATGGCGGCCGCTCCTCGGATCACCGGCACCGGGTTCGCGCTCCGCGACCCGTATCCATGGGGGCACCTGTCCGGCCTCGCGCGGATCGGTGAGTCCCTCGGGTACCGGGCGATGTTCATGCCGGAGGTGGGTTCCCGCGACGTGCTCGCCGCGCTCACCGGGATCGCGGGGGAGACGGGCGAGCTCCTGCTCGGCAGCGGGGTGCTTCCACTCCCGGCACGCTCGCCGCGACTGCTCGCGCAGGCCGGCGCGACGGTCCAAGACCGTTCGAACGGGAGACTGATCCTGGGTGTCGGCACGGGTCCGGCGGTGCGGGGAGCCCTCGATCGGCTCCGGGCAACCGTCGCGATGCTGCGCGACGCCTTCGCGGGCGGGACCGCCACGACACCCGAGGGCGAGCCGTTCCGGCTCGCCCTCGTCCCCGCGAGTCCGCCGCCGATCTGGATCGCGGCGCTCGGTCCGAGGGCGATGCGCCTCGCGGGCGCCGTCGGCGACGGGGTACTCCTGAACTGGTGCACCCCGGAGCGCGTCGCTCGCGCCCGCGTTGAGCTCGACGAGGGCGCGGCTGCGGTCGGCCGCGACCCCGCCGAGGTCTCCGTCGGCGTCTACGTGCGCGCGTGCGTGCACGCCGACGCCGACGCCGCGTCGCTCGCGGTGCGCACGGCCGCCGGGCAGTACGCGAGCTATCCGGCGTACGCACACCAGTTCGCGCGGATGGGACTGGGGGACGAGGCGGGGCGGGCCGCCGCGGCGCACGCCGCGGCCCGCCCTGCCGACGTCCCGGAGCACTTCGTCCGCGCGGTCGCCGCGCTCGGCGACCCCGCGGCCGCCCGGACTCGTCTCGAGGAGTACCGCTCGGCGGGGGCCGACCTGGTGGTCGTCTACCCGGTGATCGTTCCCGGCTCGGCACTCGCGCGGGGCGCGCTCACCACGCTGGAGTCGCTGGCCCCCAACGGTTGACGGCGCCGTGCGGGACAGCTGAGCCCGCGGTGGTTCGACTCACTCGTCCCACGCGGTAGGATTTCACCGGTCCACACCGTAGAAATGGTGAAAAGGGGAAGGCGATGACCTACACGATCTGCGAGCCGTGCATCGACGTGAAGGACCGCGCCTGCGTCGACGAGTGTCCGGTCGACTGCATCTACGAAGGCCCGCGGATGCTCTACATCCAGCCGGACGAATGCGTCGACTGCGGCGCGTGCGAGCCGGTGTGCCCCGTGACCGCGATCTTCTACGAGGACGACGTCCCCGGCGAATGGAAGCAGTTCACCCCGGTCAACGCCGAGTGGTTCGCCGACAACGTGACCGGCCTCGGTTCGCCCGGAGGCGCGGCGCAGGTGGGGCCGGCCGCCGTCGATCACCCGGTCGTTGCCGGCTGGGAAGCCGTCTAGGCCGTCGAGCGTTCCGCCGACCCGTCCGGCTGGGCCGGCAGGAACACGCGGAACGACGCGCCGCCGCCCGTCCGCTCCTCGACCCATGCCCGGCCGCCGTGGAGCTCCACGAACCGCCGGACGAGCGTCAGCCCGACCCCGACGCCCGGCGAATGCTGGGGCGCGTCGGGGCCCTGCCGGAACGGTTCGAAGATCGCCTCGCGGAGCTCGGGCGCGATGCCCGGCCCGTCGTCCTCCACGAGCAGGAGGACGCCGTCGGGGGCGGCACGAACGCTGATCCAGATCGTGGAGGTCTTCGGTGTGTGCCGGACGGTGTTGGCGAGCAGGTTCTCGATGATCCGCTCGACCTTCGCGGCGTCCACGGCGACGGTGACCGACGCGATGTCCGTCCGGAGGCGTGAGTCCGCGATCAGGTCCGACTCGGCGACCACCCGCCGCACCAACGCCCCGACGTCGGTCGGTTGCAGCTTCGGCGTGACGATCCCGCGCGCGAGCCGGTCGAGATCGAGCAGGTTCGTGACCAGCCGATCGAGCCGCCGCGCGTTGTCGGCGATGCGGCGTGCGAGGTCCTGCGCGTCCGACTCCTCCAGATGAACGTCGCCGCGCTCGAGCGTGATCGCGAGACCCAAGATCGCGGCGAGCGGTGTCCGCAGGTCATGGGACACCGCTTGCAGGAACGTGTTCTTCATCTCGTCCAGCGCGCGGAGCCGTCCGGACGCCTCGCGCTCGACCTCGAGCGCGCGCGAGAGCTGCTCCTCGGCCTGCTTCCGTTCGGTGATGTCCAACAGGAATCCCTGCCAGAAGGGCGAGCGACCCTCGATCTGGACCCGCTGCGCTTGATCCTGGACCCAGACGATCCGCCCGTCCTTCGCGATCATCCGGTACTCCATGCTGATCTCGTCGACGCCGGTCGTGTTGGACGCGACGTCCGCCGACAGCACCCGCTCACGATCATCGGGATGGATCGTTCGGGTCCACAACGTGGGGTCGTTGATCACTTCATCGGTCGTGTAGCCGAACAGCACGTCCTGGCGGGGCGAGATGTAGGTCGTGCGGGAAAGCGTGGGGGAGTCCGGGTCGAACTCCTGCGTGTAGATCACCGCCGGGTTCTTCTCGACGATCGTTCGGAACTTCTCCTCGGCTTCCCGGAGTTGCCGCTCGCCTTCGTGCCGCTCCGAGATGTCGAGCATGAACCCTTGCCACCACCCCTCGAGGCCGACCTCCTCGACCCAGGTGGCTTCGTCGTGGACCCACGTGTACGTGCCGTCGGCCCGCAAGAGCCGATAGTCGCACGAGAACCGCTCCCGGGTGGCGTCTGCGTATTCGTTCGCTGCGACGACCGAGCCCACATCGTCGGGGTGGATGTGGTCGAGCCAGAACTGCGGTGTCGCGGACCAGTCCGCGGGCCGGTGGCCGAAGACGCGCTCGAGCTGGGGGCTGATGTAGAACCGGTCGCTCGACAGGTCGAGCGCCTCGCGGTAGACGACCGCCGGGAGGTTCTCGACCGTCGCGCGGAACAGTCGCTCGGTCTCGATCAGCCGCTCCTCGGCCTGCTTCTGGGCCGTGATGTCGAACAGGAAGCCCTGCCAGAAGGCGTCGCCGTCCGTGGACGGGACGAGCACCGCCTCGTCGTGCACCCAGACGTATGCCCCGTCCGCCCGGCGGAATCGGTAATCCGCGACGAACGGCGCTCGGTCCTCGTTCGAGCGCTCGTCGTACGCGCGGATCGCCTCGCGGTCGTCCGGGTGGACCCGGTCAACCCAGAAATCGGGCGTCCAGGTCCACTCCTCTGCGGTGTACCCGAACACCTGCTCGACGGTGGGGCTGATGTACAGCTTCTCGGGCGCGTTGTCAGTCGACTCCACGTAGACGACCGCCGGCATGTGGTCCACGAGCGCCTGGAGACGTTCCTGCGCCTGGCGGAGCCGCGCCTCGGTCTCCATCCGCTCCGTGATGTCGACCATGACGCCTTGCCAGACCAGTGGGTTGCCGTCCGCGTCGCGGATCAGATGGCTCTCGTCGTGGAACCACACCGTTCGGCCGTCGGCCGCCGCCATCCGGTACTCCTGGAGGTACGGCTCGCCCGTCTCGGCCGTTCGATGCGACTCCGCCAGCACCGCGCTCAGGTCATCGGGGTGAACCACCTGCGTCCAGAAGCCCGGCTCCTCCCACTGCGCCGCCGAGTACCCGAGGAGCTGCTCGATCTGCGGGCTGACGTAGGCGGTCGACGCGGCCTGGTCGAACCCCAGCGGTTGGGGGAGCTCCTGGTACGTGATCGCCGGCGTGTTCTCGACGATCGCCCGATAGCGTTCCTCGGCGACCCGGACCTGCTCCTCGGCTTCCTTCCGTTGCGTGACGTCGAACATGAACCCCTGGAAGAACGCAACGCTTCCGTCGTCGTGCAGCACGGTCGTCGAGGTGTCCTGCACCCACACCCAATGGCCGTCTGCATGCCGCATCCGGTAGATCTCATCGAAGGGGTTGAGGTCGTTCACGCTGAAAGCCTCGCGCGCGCGAAGAGCCGCGAGGTCCTCGGGATGGATCAGCTCGAACCACAGCCCCGGGCTCCGGATGAATCGCTCCGGTGGATACCCGAGCACCTGCTCGATCTGCGGACTCACGAACGTCATCGTCGCGCCCAGCCCCGGCCCGCCACTCGTCGGCTCGTCCACATACGTCACCGCGGGGATCGCCTCCACCATGCTCCGGTACCGGCGCTCCGCCTCTTGGAGCAGGCGTTCGGCCTCCTTCCGGGCGGTCACGTCGATCATGAAGCCCTGGAAGTGCGACACCGATCCGTCCTCGGTCGTCACGGGCGAGGAGGTGTCGTGGACCCAGACCCAGTGACCGTCGACGTGATGCATCCGGTATTCCTCGTCGAAGGGGAGGCCTTGATGACCAGCCTGGCTCGCGGCTTCCTCCATACGAGCACGGTCGTCCGGATGGACCAGGTCGAACCAGAAGTCGGCGTCGGCGAGGAACCGTTCGTACGGATAGCCGAGCAGCGCCTCGATCTGCGGGCTGATGAACGCCATCCGCGCCCCGGTCGGCTCCATCACATCGACATACGTCACCGCGGGGATCCGCTCGACCACGCTGCGGTAGCGCGACTCGGCCGAGAGGAGCCGCTCCTCCTGACGACGACGCGCGATCGCCGCGCCGAGCAGCGCGGCGGCCGTTCGGAGCCCTTCGAGGTCACTCACCGACCAATCGCGAACACCGTCGCAGTCATCGAAGCCGATGCAGCCCCACCAGCCGCCGTCCACGATGATCGGGAAGTACGCGAGAGACACGATCGATTGATGGCGCAGGGCTGGACGTTCCTGTTCGGGGAAGGTCTCGATCGCGCCGATGATCGACTCACCGGCGCGCATCCGTTCAACCCACCGGGTGTGGTCGGGCTCCCATCCGAGACCGTCCACGAGCGGGTCATCGAGGTGGGAGCGTGTGCCCGGCGAACACCACTCGGCAGCGATGTGCATGATCAGGCCGCCGCCGCCGTCCTCGTTGCGCACGAGATGCACGCGGGAGACATCCGCGGCGACCCCCAGCCGTCCCAAGACCTCGACGGCGACCTCGCTCCAGTCACTGGACAGCAGGAGGCGCTCCGCCGCGAAGGCGACGGCCTCGAGGACCGCATCGCGACGAAGGGGCGCCGGCTTCGCGGCGCGCGCCGTCTCCACCATCTCTTCGTGCCTCCTGGCTGCCCGGAGTGCAGCAGAGCACGGCCCGAAGGGGCCGCGCGTCCCATGGATTATCGGCGCAGGTCACATCGGGTGAAGTCGGGACCGCGGGGGGTCGCGCCTAGTACCGACGGACTACCGCGAAGCGCCTGGGATCAGTCGGCCTCGGGCTTCGCGGGGACCAGGCCGGGGCTGGATCCGGCGGTCGCCAGCTCGTCGTGGGTCGGCCAGCGCTCACGCGACCGTTGCGCGAGACGGAACATCAGCTCGACGGCTTTCGGATCCTCGTCCATCGCCCGCGTGACCTCGATGACTCCCTCCGCGATCGCGCGGTCCCAGATCTCTTGGCCCAGATCGGTCCGAACGATCGAGAGCGTCCAGCCGCCCTCCTGGCCGAGGCCGCCGAAGGAGATGTCGGCGTGCTCCGCGGCGAAGTCCGGGCACCGCAGGCACCCGGGGCGCGTGAACCGGTGCGACTGCTTCAGCGAGTACGTGAGCTCCTCACCGGTGTCCGTGTAGAAGAGGAGCTTTCCCTTGACGTTGACCCGGACCAGGTGGTCGAGGTCGATCCCCAGCTCGTTCTGGGCGATCTCGACCATCAGTCCGTCGTACGTGAAGGATTTCGAGCAGAGGAGCCCGAAGGTCCAGGCGATCTTCTTCCGCCACTTGTTGACCCTGCGTGCTTCCATCGCGCCGGTGACCGAGGTCTGGCAGCCCATGCCCACGAGGGCGACCTTCGACAGCCCCATCTCCGCGGCCTTGAGGAGGGCGAGCGGGTTGGCGCTATACGTGTAGCGGCTCCCCGCGGACGCCAGGACCCCGGCACGATCGGTCACGACGGCGGGCTCACAGTCCCACTGCCGTTCGTCCGAAAGGACGGACGTCGCGGCGCCGTCGATCATCCCGTTCTCGAGCCCCCAGATCAGCAGGGCAGAGACGACGCCGCCGTCTTGGCCCTGCATCAACGCTTCGGGCGACGTCGCGCGGGCGAGGTAGATCTCGCGGTACTTGCCGATCAGTTCCTCGGGTTGACGCACCTGGCCGAACATGAGCTCGTCGATCTCCGACTCCCACTCGCGGAAGCGCGGGCATGCGAGCGTGCACAGGGAGCAGCCTCGGTCGCCGTGCGTGCAGACGTCGGGACCGTCCTCCTGGAGCTGGACCGGCTTGTTGTCCTCGTAGCCGAGGACGTGGAACGGGCACGCCACGATGCACGCCGTGCATCCGGTGCAGAGGCCCGTCAGCACCACCTCGTTGTACAGGTCCCGCCACTGCGTCGTGTCGGCCTTGGGCATCCTGGGCGCAGGATACTCGGGCTGCAGCGATCAGATGCTGCGGTTCAGATGCTGCGGTTCAGATGCTGAAAGACTCGCCGCAGGCGCATCCGTGGACGGCCTGGGGGTTGTTGACCTTGAGCCCGCCTCCCAGGAGCGCCGTATCGAACTCCAGCGTTGAGCCCGAGACGATGGGCACGCTCTTCGGGTCGATCACGACGCGAACGTCGTCGGCGGCGGTGATCACGACGTCGTCCGCCTCTGGGGTTCCGGTGAAATCCATCTCGTACGCGAACCCCGAGCACCCACCCGCGACCACCCGCAGCCGAAGGACCGGTTCGGCGTAGCCCTCCTTGGCAGCGAGCTGCCGGATCTTGTGAGCGGCGCCGTCGGTGACCGTGATCGGTGCAGCGGTCGAGGTTGCTTCCATCACCCAGCCAGGATAGCGCTCAACGGGGCGTTCTCACCCTTGGCACTACTTCTTGATGAAGAGGTACCAGATCGCGTATCCAGCGAGGATCGCGCCGAGCAGGAAGATCCCGCCGATGAGGAGCCCTCCGCCCGAAGCGATCACGCCCAGAACTTCCACCAGGGTCGCTTCGTCGTCACCGATTCACCGAGCTCGGCGCGCTCATGTTCCGCCTCCGCATCGGCCTGCTCGGCCTCCTTGGCGAGATGCTCCTGCTTCGCCTCATCCAGGAACATCTTCTCCATGTCGTCGCCCATGCGACCCCCGGGGGTCCTGGGCTCGTTCGTGTTGAACATCGACATCGGGTTCCCTCCTTGTCGTGGGACCCGACGTTACTCCTTCTTCTCGCCGAGCTGCTCCACTCGGCCAGGGCAGGTCAACGTTCGGATGATGCGTGCAGAGGCAACGTCAGTGCCTCACGCTCCTGCATCGCGAGGCGGAGCTCGGACACGATGGGGCGATCCTCGATCTTCGTCCCCGAGAGCCGGGCGCGAAGCCCGCTGTTGTCATGGCGGCCGGGCCGGTAGCCCGCGACATCGCGCCAGCGTTCGTAGGTGCTCATCGTTCGTCCCTTCGTTCCGAGTGGGGGTGAGACGGTCTGCATCGTGCAGCCTAGGCCTCTCGATGGCCGGGTGACGTCGGCCGGTCGGCCACAACGGCACGGCGAAGGTCGGTTCTCGCCCCTGCTGGCCGTCTCCCTTCGATGTGCCCTGGCCGAGGAACCGACCGGGGCATGCCCGGGCGTGAGAAGATGGTGGCCAGAGACGCCGGGGCGCTCGCGAACCAGCGGTGATGCGCCCCTCGTGCGAGGGAGGCGGGATGAGTGTGAAGGACTTCTACCGGACGGAATCGGGAACGATCTTTCGGGTGACCAAGGACCCGGAAGGCCATCTGTCGGTCGAGCTCCTCGAAGCCTCCGCTTGGCGGTCCGCCCCGATCGGGATGGCCGGCCTCAGGATCGCACGTGGCACCCGGCGACTCACCGAGCGCCAGATCAACGCGCTGCCCGGCCCCGCCTGAGTCATCGCCCCGAGGCGTCACGCGGCTCAGTCGTGCGCCAACGGATGACGCGTCGACGGCGCCGTGTGCAGCCAGCAGGTGTCCGACGTGTTGTAGGTCGAGAGCAACGTGGCACATCCGAAGACGGAACAGTGCCGTCCCTTCCTCGCTTGTGGCGCCACATCCCGCAGCCGTGTCGGCGCTCCGAACAGAGCCTGTGTCCTGCTGGTCTTCATCTGGATCCCTTCCGAGACCCGTCGCCGGCTCGTTGCTCCCGGAACAGGTGTCCGCAATCGATGCACCGCATGTTGAGCCGCGCCCCGGGTCCGGCGTGCGTGAACGGCTGCGTGTGGGCGGAGCCACACGAGGGGCACGGCGGGCGCGGGGCGAGCTCTCGCTTCGGCTCTGGCATCGTCGCCTGATCAACCACCGAGCGCACGGCCCGAACCGGCGGAGCCGGACGTCCCCTTCGACCGCTTGGCCTCGCGCTTCTGCTTGAGGGTCTTGCTGGCGGTCTTCTTGTTCTTCGCACCGCCCTTGTCCTTGTTCGCCATGCCGTCCTCCTTCTGCGCCTGCCCTCCGACCCGAGCGAACTCTGCGTGGAGCTGGAGCCTCTTCGCGATCCGGCCGACCTCGAAGCGCTGTTGCGGTGTTACGAACGTGACGCCTTCACCGCTGCGGCCGGCTCGTGCCGTGCGGCCGACACGATGGATGTAGGCCTTCTCATCGGCCGGCGCATCGAAGTTGATCACGTGCGTGATGTCGTCCAGATCGAGGCCGCGCGCGGCCACGTCGGTGGCGACGAGCACGTCGTTCGCACCGGATGCGAACCGGCCGAGGGCCCGCTCGCGCTGCGGCTGCGACATGCCGCCGTGGAGCTCACCGGCGTGGATCCCTTCCCTGCGGAGGTTCCGTGCCAGACGATCCGCGCCGTACTTCGTCCGGACGAAGACCAGCGTGAGCCCGCGATCGGCGGCCAGCTCGCGGATCAGCGCCTGGGTCTTGCGCGGCTGCTCCACCGCGATGAACCGGTGGGTCGCATCCGTGAGGTGGAGCCCACTATCGCCGACCTCGTGGAGCACGGCGCCACGGGTGAACCGCGCTGCCAGCCTGCCCACGTCGCCGTCGAGCGTCGCCGAGAACAGCATCGTCTGCCGGTCGGGACGGAGCATCTGGAGGATGCGCGTCACGTCGGGCAGGAACCCCATGTCGAGCATGCGGTCGGCCTCGTCGAGCACGCAGATGCGCACCTGGTCCAGCCGGAGCAGCTTGCGCGTCACGAGGTCGATCAACCTCCCGGGGGTCGCCACCAGGATGTCGGCGCGCCGCGCGCGCTTCGCCTGGGGACCGATCCCGACGCCCCCGTAGACGGCTGCGATCTGGAGGCGTTTCACGTCCGCGATCACGCGGAACTCCTCGGTCACCTGACTGGCCAGCTCGCGCGTCGGCGCCAGGATCAGCGCCGACGGGCTGCGACCGTTCGGGGTCAGCAACTCGACGAGCGGCGCTGCGAACGCGAGCGTCTTCCCCGACCCCGTCCGCGAGCGCGCGAGGACGTCACGTCCGGCGAGGGCGTCGGGGATCACGAGGGTTTGGATCTCGAAGGGTCGTTCGGTCCCTCGCATCCGGAGGGCTCGTGTCACCGGTTCGGAGATGCCGAGCTCGTTGAACGTGGGAGAGGTGGTGCTTCCGAGCCCTTGCGGCTCGGTCATAGCTGGTTGCACGTGTCGTTCCTTCGCTTCCTGTGGATCGGCGGTGCTCGGGCGCGTCGAGAGCCCGGCGGTAGACCGCGCAAGGAGCGCCGGGGAACGGCGAAACGTGCGAGGGATCGCGAGACGTCGTCGCGGCGTGTCTCAGGTCGAGACCCGCAGGATGTGTCCCTGACAGCGTACCCGATATGGAAGGGCGCCGGGCGCGAAGTTCAACGGGGATCGGGCCGATCGAGGTTCCAATGTCGGATCGCCGAGCACAGCCATCGCTCTTTGCCGGGCGCGAGCAGGAACGCGGTGATCGCGCGCTGAGCGCCCTCGTCATCGGTGTACAGCAGCTCCACCACGAACATGCGCCGTGACCCGATGACCTCGACGAGCGGCGCGTACTCGGGATCGTCCCGGTCGCGGATCGCCGCTTGCCAGAAGCCGATGTCGCCCCCGGGCACGTAGAGGTCGCGGAGCTGGGGGCGGAACTCGTCGGGCTCGGCATGCGGATGTGGGGTATGCGGGTCGTGCAGCCCCAGGTGCCATCCATGGATCACGCCGATCCCCGAGCCCGAGTTGCGGAGCGACATCGCGAGGTACACGTTCCCGTCGGCGAGCTCGACCGTCGCGCCGGCTCCCTCCAGGAGAGCCCAGTGCTCGTCGCCCCACATGATCTTCTGCGCGACGTCTTCGAGTCGCGAAGGCATCAGCAGCGGGCGGATCCCGATCTGCATCGCGTATTCGGCCAACCGAGCGGAGCGGTTCGAAGACCGGACGGCCGCGAAGGTCGCGAACGCCAGCACCAAGGTCCCGCCCGCCGTCGCCAGCGAGGCGATCGTGGTCCAGTCCGTCATCGCGCGGACCCTACCGTCCCGTGAGCGAGAAGTGCATGTAGTCCTTGATCGTCTGCCAGTCGCCGCCCCAGCTCCAGCCGATCGCTGCGAACGATCGCACGACGACGTCGCCCGGATGGATCATGCCGGGAGCCCGGCGCGTCCGATCCAGGTGGTGCTTCGCCGCGCGGCGCAGGACCTTCCCGTCGGTGCCCACGTACGGGTTCTCCAAGGGATTCACGTCGATCGCCCATCCGTACGAATGCTGCGAGAGCGTTCCGGGGTTGCCCGTCGCCGGCCGGCAGTTGAACGCGGCGCTCAGATCGCGGGTGTTGTACCAGTCCGATGGTCGCGGTGGTCGGTAGCGGGGCGGCAGGCCGATGCGGTGGATCGGGAACCGCGCGTCGAACAGTCGATGGAACACCCACAGGACGCCGTCGGCCACTCGCTCGTTCACGACCAACGGGCCGCGGCGGATGTCGCCCGTGAACGTCCAGTAGCTGACGCGCACGAGGCGCAGCTGATCGATCGGGACCGGGCAGCCGGGGTGCCAATCGCGGCCGATGAGCCTCGCGCGGAGCGTTGGCCCGATCGGCGCGACCGAGCCTTCGAAGCTTCCGGTCGCCGGCGGATCCGAGACCTGCAGCTGGTCGCCGCCGCGCACGACGATCGAGCCGCTCACATGCTGACCGTTGACGGTGGCGCCACCGGCCGACGGGGTCGCCGAGACGGACGTCAGACCCGTCGCGACGCGCACGTGGATCAACCCCGGCTCGGGGAACGGCTGCGGCTGCAGGCCGCCGTAGTAGTAGCCGAGGATCCGGTCGGCGGACCACCCCAGGCGGGCTTTCCCGTACGCCCCCCACTGCACCATGCCGACGCCGTGACCCCATCCCCGTCCGGTCACGATGGCGCGCCCGCCGGTACCCGACACCGCGTACCACCCCGACGGGACGGTTGTCGGGAGCGCGGACCCGTACCTGCTCGGACCCGGGTACCGGCCCGGGAAGAGGCACGGAGCCCACTCGTTGACGGCGCCGTCGAACGTTCCGACGTCGATCGTGCGCGAGGTGCCGCCACCCGTCACGACGATCGATCCGCCCGTTCGGGTGACCGAGCCGATCCGTTCGCCCGCGGGCCAGAGCTGGGCACGCGTGAGGAACCGCTGGAGGTCGGGGAAGGGCAACGTCGCGCGCCAGTGCGACGTTGGCGAAGCCCCGTCGTCGTGTTCGACGACGGGGCGCAGGTACGGCAAGGGGGCGCTGCCGAACACCTGGTCGTTGCCGTACGTGTGCCCGTTCGAGGTGGAGAAGTACACGGCCTCGATCGGACGCCCGCCGTCCTGAAGGACCTGCCCGGCCGTCGCGTTCACCGCCGCGTTCCAGCGCCGGATGCCGGGCGTCGGTGTCACGGGGACCCCCCGGAACACCTGACACGACGTGGTCGAGCAGATCGGCGTGTCCAGCGTTGCGCCCTGCGGACCGTTCCATCCGGTGGTCGCGAGGGCGTAACTCCTCGCGGCGATCACCTGCGCCTGCAGCGCCGCGGTCGGCCACGTGGGCGGGACCTCCGCGATCCCCTCGAGGTAGCGCTCGAACGGCAGCGTAACCGTCAGGTCGAGCGTGCCGTCGCTCGCGCGTCGCACCGCGAGCATCCCCGGGTAGCGGGCCTCCAGTCGCGGCTGCTCGGGATGCCGGCACTCGGACGGAGCATGCGGATACGTGCCGTGGATCCGGAGCGAGCCGTTCTCGCGCGGGCGGATCACGACGAGGTCGGGTGATGGTGACGCGCTGGGGCTCGGTGCCGGGCCCGTCGATGCGCTGCTCGAGGGCGATGCCGAAGGTTGCGGCGACGGCGCCTCGGCCGTGGTGACCGTCGACGTGCACGCCGCGACCGCGAGGAGCAACAGGGCGATGCTGGTGGAGCGGGGGCGTGAACCCACCGTTCGACGCTAACAGGGAAGATGTCGAGATGCGGCCGGTCCGACGATCGCTGGTGGCGGTGG
>Ga0307287_10000152_pt1 | contig 25429 bp, 28 predicted proteins | sample ER_DNA_141_FD_194485 | JGI IMG/M metagenome (GOLD analysis project Ga0307287, IMG submission 194485) | Bulk soil microbial communities from the East River watershed near Crested Butte, Colorado, United States - ER_DNA_141 | ecosystem: Environmental > Terrestrial > Soil > Floodplain | place...
GTAGTCGGCGAGCGATCTGCTGGGCCGGTCGTCGCCGTGGTCGGCCTGTTGCCGGAGCATCGGGAACCTCGGGCCGTCCGAGAGCACCACGTCGTCCCCCTCGGCCGACGCCGGCCAGAACCCGTAGACGCCTCTTGCCGAGAGCGAACGGTCGGCCACGATCCGGTCGAGGAGGTCGTTCGCGGCCTGGAACAGCTCGCGGGCGGCCTCGCCGTGCCGCGGGTGGTCGAGGATCTGCGGGTAGCGGCCCTTCAGCTCCCATGCGGTGAAGAGGAACGTCCAGTCGATGTACGGGCGGAGCTCGGCGAGGTCCGGTTCGACCACGCGGGCGCCGGTGAACGCGGGCTCGGGCAGGTCCTGCTGGCGCCAGACGATCGGCGTTCGCCGCTCGGTCGCGATCCGGTACGGCAGCAGCGGCTGGGCCTCGCGCTCCGCGTGGAGCAGACGGAGGCGCTCCTGGTCCTCACGGTTGACGTGGTCGAGCTTCGAACGCCGATCGGGGTCGAGGAGATCCGAGACGACGCCCACGACGCGGGACGCGTCGATGACGTGGACCACGGGCTGGCCGTACTCGGGCGCGATCCGAACGGCGGTGTGCTGCCGGGAGGTGGTGGCGCCGCCGATCAGCAGCGGCAGGTCGAGCCCGCGCCGTTCCATCTCCTTGGCGACGCCCTCCATCTCGCCGAGCGATGGGGTGATGAGCCCCGAGCAGCCCACGATGTCGCATCCCTCGGCGGCCGCGGTATCGAGCAGGACGTCGGGCGGGACCATCACGCCGAGATCGATCACCTCGTAGTTGTTGCACCCCAGCACGACGCCCACGATGTTCTTGCCGATATCGTGTACGTCGCCCTTGACCGTGCACAGGATCACCTTGCCCTGGGCGCGGACCCCCTCTGGGCCGAGCCGGAGCTTCTCCTGCTCCATGAACGGCTCCAGGTACGCGACGGCGCGCTTCATCGCCCGCGCGCTCTTGACGACCTGGGGAAGGAACATCTTGCCCGCGCCGAACAGGTCGCCGACGACCTGCATCCCGGCCATCAGCGGCCCCTCGATCACGTCGAGCGGTCGTTCGTGGGCCCGCCGCGCCTCCTCCGTGTCCTCCTCGATGAACTCGTCGATCCCGTGGACGAGCGCGTGCTTGAGGCGTTCCTCGACGGTCGTCTCGCGCCACGAGAGGTCGAGCTCCTTCTTCATGGCGCCGCCCTTGACGGTCTCGGCGAACGAGACCATGCGCTCGGTCGCGTCCGGCCGCCGGTCGAAGATGATGTCCTCGACGTGCTCGAGGAGGTCGGCGGGGATGTCCTCGTAGAGAGCGATCTGACCGGCGTTCACGATCGCCATGTCGAGCCCCGCGGCGATCGCGTGGTACAGGAACGCGGAGTGGATCGCCTCGCGGACGGCGTCGTTGCCCCGGAAGCTGAAGGACAGGTTCGAGACGCCGCCCGACACCTTGACCCCCGGCAGCCGCTCCTTGAGCAGACGGGTGGCCTCAATGAACGCCGTGCCGTACGCGTTGTGCTCCTCGATCCCGGTCGCGATCGCGAGGATGCAGGGGTCGACGACGATGTCCTCGGGCACGTAGCCGGCCCGGTCGATCAGCAGCCCGACCGAACGCTCGAGGATCTCGAGCTTGCGTTCGACCGTGTCGGCCTGTCCCTGCTCGTCGAACGCCATCACGACCACGGCGGCCCCGTAGCGCTTGACGCGACGCGCCTTCTCGAGGAACTCCTCCTCGCCCTCCTTCAGGCTGATCGAGTTCACGATGCCCTTGCCCTGGAGGCACTTCAGGCCGGCCTCGAGGACATCCCACTTCGAGGAGTCGACCATCACCGGGACGCGCGCGATCTCGGGCTCGGTCGCGATCAGGTTGAGGAACGTCGTCATGGCCTTCACGCCGTCGAGCAGGTCGGCGTCCATGTTCACGTCGAGCATGTTCGCCCCGCTGCGGACCTGGTCGGCGGCGATCTCGACCGCGGCCTGGTAGTCGCCGGCCTCGATCAACCGGCGGAATCGAGCCGAGCCGGTGACGTTCTGGCGCTCGCCGATCATCACGAAGCCCGTCTCCGGCGTGATCGAGAAGGGTTCCAGCCCGCTGAACGAGGTGACGCTGCGCTCGGGCGGGACCCTCCGCGGCGGGAGGCCGTCCACGGCGGCGGCGATCGCCCGCACGTGCTCGTCGGTGGTCCCGCAGCACCCGCCGAGGATGTTCGCGAGGCCGCTCTCGGCGAACTCGCGCAGGTACTTCGAGGTGATCTCGGGGCGCTCGTCGTAGCCACCGAACGCGTTCGGCAGGCCGGCGTTCGGGTGGCAGGTGGTGAAGACGGGCGCGATCCGCGCAAGGGACTCGAGGTACGGGCGCATCTCGGCCGCCCCCAGTGCGCAGTTCACGCCTACGCTGAAGGGTTCCGCGTGGGTGATCGAGAGCCAGAACGCGTCGACGGTCTGGCCCGAGAGCGTCCGGCCGCTCCGGTCGGTGATCGTGACCGAGATCATGAGCGGCACGTCGGGGGCGACATCGCTCGCCGCCGCGATCGCCGCCTTGGCGTTCAGCGTGTCGAAGATCGTCTCGATCAGCAGCACGTCGATCCCGCCCTCGACGAGCCCACGGATCTGCTCCGCGTACGCCTCGGCCATCCGGTCGAACGAGACCGTCCGGTACGCCGGCTCGTTCACGCGCGGTGACAGCGAGAGGGTCTGGTTCGTCGGACCGACGGACCCGGCGACGAACCGATCGGGGCCGAACGCGTCGGCCGCGCGACGGGCGATCCGGGCGCCCGCCACGTTGAGGTCGAAGACGGCCTCCTCGAGGCCGTAGTCCGCTTGGGCGATCGCCGTGGCGGTGAACGTGTTGGTCGTGACGATGTCCGCGCCGGCCGCGAGGTAGGAGCGATGGATGTCCTCCACGACGTCGGGGCGCGTGAGGTTCAGGAGGTCGGGATCGCCGGCGACGTCGTGCGGGTGATCCCGGAAGCGTTCGCCGCGGTAGTCGCCGTCGGCGAGGGTCCGGGCCTGGATCGCCGTCCCATAGGCGCCGTCGAGCACGAGGATCCGTTCGGCCAGCAGCGCCTCGAGTCGTTCTCGCACGGGTCAACGCTAGCGTCCGTGCTCCGGCGTGACCAGCAAGCGAGGTCCTCGTTCCGTCGAGGCCGCCACGTGGGGTACGCTGCCGGCTCGGCGTTCGTCGGGGGCGGTGGAGGAAGCGGGTTGGGCAAGAACTCGTTCGGACCGCTGACGGGCGCCGTCCCGGGCGCGATCGCCACCGGCGGGATCGGGGAATCCGCGCCCACGGGGCGACCCCGGCCGGACCGGCCGCTGGGGAGGCGGGGAGCCGACCTGCTCGCGCAGGTCCCCCTGTTCGAGGGGCTGTCGCGCAGGCACCTCAAGCAGATCGCCGAGCACGCCGACGAGATCTCGTTCCGCGAGCGGGAGATCATCGTTGAGGCCGGCCAGCGGGGCGGCACCTTCTTCGTCATCGTCGAGGGAGAGGTTCGCGTCGTGCGGGGCGACCGCACGATCGCGCGCGTCGGGCCGGGCGAGTTCTTCGGCGAGATCTCGCTGCTCGACGGCGGGCCGAGGACCGCTTCGGTGATCGCCGCAACGCCCGTCGTCGCGATCCGGCTCTTCAAGGCCTCGTTCGACAAGGTCGTTCGGGAGGAGCCCCGCGTCGCCGGCAAGATCCTGGCCGCGGTGGCCCGCCGGCTCCGCGAGGCCGAGAAGACCGTCACCGCGTGATGCTGGCGTTCCCCGCCTACACCTGGTGGAAGTTCCTGCACGTCGCCGGCGTGATCGCATTCGTGATGTTCCACGGCGTCTCGATGATGGTTGCGCTCCAGCTCCGCACCGAGCGGGACCGGGGGCGTATCGCCACCATGACGCAACTGTCGGGCTCGTCCCTCAGGGGCATGTACGTGGCGCTGCTCTGGCTGATCGTGTTCGGCGTCGTCGCCGGGATCCAGGGCGAGTGGTGGAACGATGGCTGGTTCTGGATCTCGGTCGGACTGCTGGTCGTGGCGATCGCCGAGATGTCGGCCGTCGGCCGGCCGTACTACGAGCGGGTGAAGGAGGCGATCGAGGTGCGGCCGTCCGGCGTGCCGCGCCGCAGCGACGAGGAGCTCGACGAGATCCTGCGGTCGCCGATCGGCCTGTGGAACGCCGTGTTCGGCATCGCGGTGCTGGCGGCCATCGCCTGGCTGATGATCTTCAAGCCGTTCGTCGTCCTCTGACGACGCGCTACAGGTCCGTCGGCGAGAGCGGCCGTTCCGCCGGCCCGGCCACGACCTGACCGGTGGCCGAGTACCGCGACCCGTGACATGGGCAGAGCCAGCCGTGCTCGGAGGCGTCCCACTTGACCGTGCAGCCTTGGTGCGTGCACCTGGCGGACAGGATCGTGAGGTTCCCCTTCTTGTCCCGGTAGACGGCGACCTTGTGGTCCGCCATCTTCACGATCCCTCCCTCGTCCGGCCCGATCTCGTCCAGGTTCTGTGCCACGGTCCGCGCGACCAGCACGTCGCATGGCGCGGATTCGGCGACGTCCCTGGGAACCGAGCCCAGCATGGCGGCCTTGGCCCCGGTCATGCCGCGGTTGCCGATGACCACCAGGTCGAACCCCTCGGAGGCCGCCGCATCGACGATCTCGTCGGAGGGGTCGCCCGAGCGGATCTCGATCGCCGAGGTCACTCCGGTCTCGGAGCCGATCGTCGCGACGGTGTCCTGCAGCACGAGCTCGCCGGTCTTCGGATGGCCGACGAACAGCAGCGTCACCGATGCCTTGAGGGCGTTCGCCAGCACGTAGCCCTTCCTCGCGGCGCGGTCGGCCGTGGAGGAGCCGTCGGTGGCGATCAGGATCCTCCGATAGGGCGGTGCCGGCTTCTCGTGTTCGCCGATCGTGCGCGCCCGCGTGAGCAGCACGTCGCAGGGCGCGTGCGTCACGACGCGCCGCGACACGCTGCCGAACAGCTGGTCGGACGTCGAGAACCCGACGCTCCCGATCACGATGAGTTCCGCTTCCTTCTCGTCCGCCGTCATGAGGATGGCGTCCGCCGGCGGCTCGGCGGACAGTGCGAGCTCGTGACTGGCCCCTTCGCGGTCGGCGATCTGCTCGGCCCGGGCGACGGCCTCGTTGGCTCGCTCGGGGTTGCCATAGGCGTGGGCGATCGTGAGGTTGGCCCCGCCGATCGAGGCGAGGGTCGAGGCGATCGTCTCGGCCGTCTCCGCCGAGTCCGATCCGTCGGTCGCCACCACGATCCGTCGGTATGCCAACCCGATGACCTTTCTATCCGGGGGTCGTCCGCGAGAGTACCGCCTCGAGCTCGGAAAGGGTCGCCTCGTCGAGGACGATGTCGCCCACCGCGGCGTTCGAACGGACGTGGTCGGGGTTGCGGCTCCCCGCGATCGCGGCGGTCACCCCAGGTTGCGCTACGTTCCACGCGAGCGCGAGCTGGGCGAGCGTGATCCCGAGCCGCTGCGCGATCGGTCGCAGAGCCTCCACGAGCGCGAGGTTGCGCTCCCGGTTGCCCCGGGCGAACAGCGAGCCCCCCTCCGCCTCGCCTCCACGGAAGTCGCCCTCGTCGAATCGCGTCTCGGACGTGATCGCCCCCGTGAGGAGCCCGTAGGCGAGCGGGCCGTAGGAGAGCACACCCGTGCCCTGCTCGCCGCACCAGCCGATCAGGTCGCGGTCCTCGAGCCTGAGCATCGAGAACTCCTGTTGGATGGAGTCGACATGCCGGATCGCCTCGCAGCGTTCGATCAGCGCGCGGTCGAAGTTCGAGACGCCGATGGATCGGACGAGGCCATCGTCCAACAGCGCGGCCATCGCATCCCAGGTCTCCTCGACGGGCACTCCGCGCTCGTCGGGCCAGTGGAGCTGGTACAGGTCGACGTGGTCGGTGCCGAGCCGCCGGAGGCTCCCCTCGCAGGCCGAACGCACCTGTACGGCCTCGAAGCCCGAACCCTCCGGCTGCGGTGCGACCTTGGTGGCGATCATGACCTGGTCCCGCCGGCCCGCGATGGCCCGCGCCACGAGCTCCTCCGACCGGCCCCGGCCGTAGACCTCGGCCGTGTCGATCCAATCGATCCCGCTCTCGAACACCGTCAGGATCGCCTCGACCACCTGCTCCTCGGGGGGCGAGTGGCCCCATTCGGATCCGCCCCCCGCCTCCCATGCCCCGAACCCGATGGCGGACAGTTCGGGACCCCTCGAACCCAACCGATTCCTCCGCATGCCTCGTCCTCCGTATGTGCGCCGGTCCGTCGGCGGGTCGTCGCACGGCTCCGCGTCAATCTAGCCGGTAGACCTGTCCCGTCCGCGGGTGCGCGGTACGCTAGGTATGCAGCGATCCTCACGATCCGATCCGGAGGAGGCGGCCGGGCCACGCCCGGCGACGATGACCAAGCAGGTGGAGGAGAAGCAGCGCGTCGTGATCCGGTTCGCCGGCGATTCCGGCGACGGGATGCAGCTGACGGGGGACCGGTTCACCAATGCCACGGCGGTCCTGGGCAACGACCTCGCGACGATGCCGGACTTCCCGGCCGAGATCCGGGCCCCGGCCGGCACCGTCCACGGCGTCTCGGCGTTCCAGATCCAGTTCGCCTCGACCGACATCCTGACGCCCGGCGACCATCCGAACGTCCTGGTCGCGATGAACCCGGCGGCCCTGAAGGCCGAGCTCGGCTCGGTCGAGAAGGGCGGAACGATCATCCTGAACGAGGACGCGTTCACGGAGCGGAACCTGCAGAAGGCCGGGTACACCTCCGATCCGCTCACCGACGGGGCGCTCGACGGCTACCAGATCTACCGGGTCCCGATGACCTCGATCACCGTTCGAGCCGTCGAGGAGCTCGGGCTCACGCGCAAGGAAGCCGAGCGCTCCAAGAACATGTTCGCCCTCGGGCTCGTGTCGTGGATGTACGGGCGCCCGACCGACGTCACCCTCAATTGGTTGCACAAGAAGTTCGGCGACAAGGAACAGCTGTACGACGCCAACGTGGCCGCCTTCAAGGCTGGCTACAACTTCGGCGAGACCACAGAGCTGTTCGCGACCTCGTACGAGGTCAAGCCGGCTCCGGCCGAGCCGGGCATCTACCGCAACGTGTCGGGCGCGCAGGCGCTCGCGTGGGGACTCGTCGCGGCGGCCGAGCGGAGCGGTCTGCAGCTGTTCTACGCGAGCTACCCGATCACGCCCGCCTCCGAGCTGCTCCACGAGCTCTCGCGGCTGAAGAACTTCAACGTGATGACCCTGCAGGCCGAGGACGAGATCGCGGCCGCCAACGTGGCGCTCGGCGCGGCGTTCGCCGGTGACCTCGGCGTGACCGGGACGAGCGGGCCGGGGATGGACCTGAAGGCCGAGACGCTCGGGCTGGCTGTGATGCTCGAGCTGCCGATGGTGATCGTCGACGTGCAGCGAGCGGGGCCGTCGACGGGGATGCCGACCAAGACCGAGCAGGCGGACCTTCTGCTCGCGCTGTTCGGCCGCCACGGGGAGTCGCCGATGCCGATCGTCGCGGCGCGTTCCTCGTCGCACTGCTTCGACGCGGCGATCGAGGCCGCGCGTATCGCGATCACGTACCGGACGCCCGTCATCCTGCTGTCCGACACGTTCCTCGCGAACTCGTCCGAGCCGTGGAGGCTCCCGGATGTCGAGAGCCTCCCGGCGATCGACCCGGCGTTCGCGACCGGACCGAATGCCGGGCAGGAGTTCCTGCCCTACCTGCGCGACGAGAAGCTCGCCCGCCCGTGGGCGATCCCGGGGACGCCTGGGCTCCGACACCGGATCGGGGGGCTCGAGAAGGAGGACGGGACCGGCGACATCAGCTACGAGGCCGAGAACCACGAGCGCATGACGCAGCTGCGGGCGGCGAAGGTCGCGAAGATCGTCGATGACATCCCGCCGCTCGAGGTCGACGATCCGGACGGGGACGCGGAGCTCCTCGTGCTCGGCTGGGGATCGACCTACGGGACGATCCTCGCGGCCGCGAGGCGCGTTCGCGAACAGGGACGCAAGGTTGCCACCGCGCACCTGGTCCACCTGAACCCGATGCCGGCCAACACCGGCGAGATCGTGAAGCGATATGCGAAGGTGTTGATCCCGGAGATCAACACCGGGCAGCTCGCGATGCTGATCCGAGCCGAACACCTGGTCGACGCGAAGACCTTCTCGAAGATGCAGGGGCAACCCATCTTCGCCGAGGAACTCGAGGACGAGATCCTGCGGCTTGTCGGGGAGGAGACGCGGGTGGACGGCGGCGAGCGGGTGGGCGGGGATAGAAGAGGTGGGCGAGGACAGAAGGTGATGGACGGATGAATGACATCGGCAACGGCGGCGGCGCGGTCGGGACGCTGACGAAGAAGGCCTTCACCAGCGACCAGGAGGTGCGATGGTGCCCGGGCTGCGGGGACTACGCGATCCTGTCGACGGTGCAGGGGTTCATGCCCGAGCTCGGGATCGAACCGGATCGGACCGTGTTCGTCTCCGGGATCGGCTGCTCGGGTCGGTTCACCTACTACATGGACACCTACGGCGTGCACGGAATCCACGGGCGCGCGCCGGCGCTCGCCACCGGGATCGCCACGGCGAGGCCGGATCTCTCGGTGTGGGTGATCACAGGCGACGGCGACGGCCTGTCGATCGGCGGCAACCACCTGATCCACGCCCTTCGCCGCAACGTGAACCTGAAGATCCTCCTGTTCAACAATCAGATCTACGGGCTGACCAAGGGCCAGTACTCGCCGACCTCGGAGGAGGGCAAGGTCACGAAGTCGACGCCGTTCGGGTCGGTGGACCACCCGTTCAACCCGATCGCGTTGGCCCTCGGCGCCGAGGCGACGTTCGTCGCGCGCACCATGGACAACGACCGGCAGCACCTCTCGCAGGTTCTCCGCCAGGCCGCGGCGCACCGGGGCAGCGCATTCGTCGAGATCTACCAGAACTGCAACGTCTTCAACGACGGCGCGTTCGACCTGCTACGCGAGAAGCAGCAGGGGACGCATAACCAGATCCGCCTCGAGGACGACCAGCCGGTCATCTTCGACGAGGGAAGCCGTTGCGTCTCGGTCGGCGAGAACGGCCGGCTCGTGATCACCGAGACCGCGAACACGCCGGAGGATGCGATCGTGGTGTTCGACGCGCAGGGCCGTCCATCGCTCGCGTTCGCGCTGGCCCACCTGTCGCGGGGGCCGAACGAGCCCACCTGCATCGGCGTGTTCCGCCAGGTGGAGCGGCCCGTCTACGGCGAGGCCATGACCGCGCAGATCGAGCATGCCGTCGAGCGACTCGGGCCGGGGAGCGTGGACAAGCTGCTGCACTCGGGCGACACCTGGACCGTGTCCTAGCCGGACGCGGGGACCGTTCGGTCAGCGTTCGCCCGAGGAGCGGAACCGCGCCATCGCGGCGTCGCCCGCCGCGCGCACCTCGCGAAGATCGGACACCAGGCTCGGGAGCGTCGCGAGCAGTCGCTCCGCGTCGTCCTCGGTGGTGTCCGGCCCGACGCCGATCCGGAAGCTCGCCGTCGAGGCGACGCCCATGTGCTCGAGGACCGAGGACGCCTCGCCGGCCGCGCCGGAGCAGTTGGAGCCCGCGGCGATCCGGAAGCCACGATCGTCGAGCGCCATGCTCATGATCTCGGCGTCCAGGTCAGGGACCGAGAAGCAGACCAGGTGCGGCACACGCTGGGTGGCGTGGCCGTGGACGCTCGCGCCCTCGACGCGCTCGGCGATGCCGGCGCGGATCGCGTCGGTGAGCGCCCAGCCCCGTGCTACCTCGTCGTTCATCCCCTCGAGGCGAGTCTCCAAGGCCGCGGCCATCGCCGCGACACCGGGGACGTTCTCCACGCCCGAGCGGCGACGCCGCTCCCGATCGTCCCCGCAGGGGTACGCGGCGATCGGCACACCTCGGCGGACGTACAGCGCCCCGATCCCCGGCGGTCCCCCGAACTTGTGTCCCGAGATCGACAGCAGGTCGACGCCGAGTGCCGGCGCGTCGACCGGCAGGTGGCCGACGGTCTGGCAGGCGTCCGTGTGGAAGAGCACGCCCGCCTCCCGGCACACCCGGGCGCACTCCGCGATCGGCTGGATCGTTCCCACCTCGTGATTCGCGTGGTGCACGGACGCGAGGAGCGTGCCGGGGCGCCGGATCTCCGCGGCGAACGCGTCGAGGTCGATCGACCCGTTGTGGTCCACCTCGACGAGCACGGACTCGAACCCGTCGGTCTCGAGCGTGTGGAGCACGCCACCCACGGCGGGGTGTTCGATCGTCGTGGTGACGATCCGGGTGCCGAGCTCTCGGACCGGTCGGACGCCGCCCCAGATCCCGAGCGCCACCGATTCGGTGCCCCCGCTCGTGAAGACGATCTCGTCGGGCTGGGCTCCGAGCGCGCCGGCGACCGTCGCGCGCGCGTCGTCGAGCAGACGTTTCGCCGCCAGCCCGTCCCCGTGAACGCGCAGCGGGTCGGCGAATTCGTCGAGGGCGGCAAGCAACGCGACCCGCGCGCGCTCGTCCAGGGGGGTCGCGGAGGCGTGATCGAGGTAGGTGCTCGTGGTCACCATGGGGAACGTGCCCATGATACGGGCGCCCCGTCGAAGGCGTGCGTCAGGGTGTGGCGGGCTCCTGGTCTTTCAGGAACACCGTGGCGTACAGGACCGCCGCGATGATGCCGCCGGCGACCGGACCGATGATCCAGACGTACCAGTTCGCCCAGTCGCCGAAGACGAGGGCGGGTCCGAACCATCTCGCCGGGTTCATGGCGGCGCCCGTGTAGGGGCCGAACGCCATGATGTCGAACGCGATCACGAGGCCGATCGTGAGCCCCGCCGTTTTCGACCAGGGCCCGCGCGGATCAACCGCCGTGCCGAAGACCGCGAACACGAGGAAGAACGTCGTGGTGGCTTCGATCACGATGCCCTTGCCGGCGGCGATGCCCTGGGCGAGCGCCGGCGTCCCGCCGTTGCCGGCGTCGTACAGGGCGGTGGGGACCAGGTACTTGAGCAGAAGGGCTCCCGCCACGGCGCCGAGGAACTGCGCGCCGATCAGGATCACGGCCCGCCGGGAAGGGATCTTGCCCGCCACCCACAGGCCGATCGTGACGGCGGGATTCACCAGGCCGCCCGAGATGTGCGCCGTGATCGAGACCATGATCGCGAGCACGAGACCGTGCGCGAGCGCCACGCCGGTCAGGTCGAGTCCGAGGCTCACCGCGATCACGGCGCCCGCGCCGATGAAGATCAACGCGAACGTCGCCACGAACTCCGCCACCGCCGCCTTGCCCGTGCTCTCCACGACCGCCTCCTTGCGTCCGAATGCCCGACCCGACCGACGATAGCGGTGCCCGGTGGCGGGCTCAACGGCGCAGCAGCGGTTGATAGGATGCGCCGCGTGAGGGTCCTGCTCGTGTCGCCCGACGCCGAGGCACGAGACCTGCTGCGGATCTCGGTCGGGAGCATCGAACGTCGCGTCGGCGAGTCCGTGTCCTTCCTGGAGGCGCAGGATGGCGAACAGGGCGCCCGGATCGGGCTGCGCGAGCGCCCCGACGCGATCGTCGCCGACGAGATCGCCTCGAGGGCGGGAGCGTTCTCGCTCGCGCGCGACCTGCGCGGCGCGGTCGAGCCGTACGGTGGGCCGATCGTGATCGTGCTCGAACGCAAGCACGACGCGTGGCTCGCCCGTTGGTCCGGGGCGGACGCGTGGCTCGTTCAACCCGTCGACCCGTTCGAGCTGGCGGACCGGCTCGTCGAGCTGATCCAGGCGCACCGGGCACGGCGGGCGGAACGGCCAGGGGAGCAGCCCAGGGAGCAGCCAAAAGAGCAGAGGGAGATCGCGTGAAGATCAAGGGGACCTGCCGGCGGTGCGGCCGAGAGTTCCTCGCGGAGCAGGTGATCCTGAACGGGGGTCACTGTCCTTGGGACGGCAAGCCGTTCCAGGCGGATTACGCCGTGGTGCTGGTGGACTCGCTCACCGATGCCGAGGCTGCCGGCAACACGCTGGAGAACGCGCTCGAGAAGCTGGCCGACGTGGAGCCGGACTTCGTGCTCGACATCGAGTCGGTGCTCGGGGAGATCCGCGGGCACCTCGAGCGGCTCGAACGTGCCCACGGGGACGGGTGAGATCGTGACCTCGGCGCCGGAGGTCGAAGCCGGGAACCGCTTCTCCGTCGAGGTCCGCAACGGCCAGGGGATCGGCCAAGGGATGGAATGGAGCGTGTCGATCCTCGACCCGGAGGGACGCGAGGTCGCGGTGCGGGCCTGCCGCGACGAGACCGAGGCCCTGACGTTCGCCTCCACGGTACGCCAACACATCGCGTGGCTGTCGGAGGCCCGGTTCCGCGAGATCTACCGGCTCGTCGAGGGGGCGTGACGTTGGGCTTCAACGCGATGCAGCCCGGGAGGCTCAAGCGCGGCGATCTGATCTTCTTCCTGGTCGGGGTGGTCGTGATCGTCGCCCTGATCCTGTGGGCCGTCTCGTAGGTGGACCCGGAGACCCTCGCGGCGCTCGACTTCTGTTACGTCACCACCAAGGGACGGCGTTCGGGGAGCCCCCACACAGTCGAGATCTGGTTCGCGCTCCGGGGCGACGTCGTGTATCTGCTCGCCGGCGGCACCGCGGAGAGCGACTGGGTGAAGAACCTCCGCGCCGAACCGACCGTCGGTCTGCGGCTCGGCGACCGGGACCTGATTTGTCGCGGACGACTCGTGGACGATCCGGAGGAGGACGCCCTGGCCCGGCGATTGCTCCTGGACAAGTACGGGCCCCGCGACGCCGACGACCTGTCGGAGTGGGCCAGGACCGCTCGACCGGTCGCGATCGACCTGCCCCCGGAGTGAGCTACGACGGGGTCTCGTCGAAACCGATCGAGAAGAGGCGTTCCAGGTCGTGCTTCGAGTACACCTGGAACGCGATGAGCGTCTCGGTCCTCGCGACGCCCTCGACCTTCGAGATCCCGCCGGGGATCACCGACGCCAGATCGTCGTGGTTCGCGACGCGCACGATCGCGACCAGGTCGAACTCGCCGGCCACGGAGTAGACCTCCGAGACACCATCCAGGTCGGCGATCGCCTGGGCAGCCTCCGGGATCTCGTCGATCTCGCACTCGATCAGGACCACGGCGTGCACGCTCATCGGGTCACCGCCCGCGGCGATGGCGCGCTCACGCCCGCTCCAAGACCACGGCGAGGCCCTGGCCGCCGGAGATGCAGAGGGTGGCCAAGCCCAGGGCGGCCCCGCGCGAGCGCATCGCATAGGCGAGCGAGAGGATGATCCGGGCGCCCGACATCCCGATCGGATGGCCGAGCGAGATCCCGCCGCCGTGCACGTTCACCCGGTCGCGGTCGAACTTCAGCTCGCGCTCGCACGCGAGCACCTGCGCCGCGAACGCCTCGTTGATCTCGATCAGGTCGATGTCTGCCAGCGAGAGCCCGGTTCTGTCGAGCACCTTCCGGGTCGCCGGCACGGGGCCGATGCCCATGATCTCCGGCGGCACGCCGGCCCACGACATCCCGATGATGCGCGCCAGCGGCCGGCGTCCCTCGGCCTCGGCCCGCGACGCGGACATCAGCACCATCGCGGCGGCTCCGTCCGTGATCCCGCTCGAGTTGCCGGCGGTGACGCTGCCACCCTCGCGGAACACGGGCTCCAGCTCCGCGAGCCGCTCGAGCGTCGTGTCGGGGCGGGGGTGTTCGTCGTCCGAAACGGTCACGGTTCCCTTGCCGGTTCCTTGGCCAGCGGGGGCGTCGACCGCGAACATCTCCGCGGCGCGCGCCGCGGCGCCGGCGGCGGCCTTCTGCTGCGACTCGAGGGCGAACTCGTCTTGCTCGGTCCGCGACAGGCCGTAGCGGTCGACGAGGTTCTCCGCGGTCTCGCCCATGATGAGCCCGCACAACGGGTCGAGCAGCCCATCGCGGTACATCGCGTCGTACACCTTCGCGTCGCCCATCCGGTAGCCGGTGCGCATCCGGTCGAGCAGGAAGGGGACCCGGGTCATGTTCTCCATGCCCCCGGCCAGCACGACCTCGGAGTCGCCGAGCGCGATCTGCTGGGCCCCGAGCTGGACGGCCTTCATCCCGGACCCACACGCGATATTCACGTTGTACGCGGAGACCTCCACCGGAACTCCCGCGCGGACGCTCACCTGTCGGCCGGTATTCGGGCCGTTGCCCGCCTGGCGTGCGTGACCCAGGATCGCCTGGTCGATCTGGTCGGGCTCGACGCCCGATCGACGCATCGCCTCTCGGGCCGCGAGCACGCCGAGCTCGACGGCGGGCACCTCCGCGAACGTACCGAGGAAGCGGCCGATCGGCGTGCGTGCCCCCTCGAGGATGACCGCGTGCTCCATCGAGGCAAGTCTAGCCGTCGTCCGAGCGTGCGCCGCCGGTCCGGTCGCGGGCACGGAGCGTCCCGAGCAGCCGGTGGAGCTCGGCGCCGCCGGACACGGGTTCCGCGAACGGCTCGGCGCTCGATTCGACGCGGACCTCGTTCCGAGCGACCCATGCCCGGAGCGCGGAGAGCTCGTCGGCTCGCTCCCGCGGACACGGCGCCCCCAGTGGCTCGTCGCCGTCGCTCCGGATCAGCCCGCCGCGCCGGAGGCGGAGGCGATGGCCGCCGACGTCGCGCAGGACCAGCTCGTCGGTCCGCAGCAGCCACCCGTCGATCCTCGATCGCGCCAGCGCCTCGGCCAGGGCGCGGAGCCGGTCGCGCGCCAGCGCCGCCTCCTCGAACCGTTCCTGCTCGGCGAGGTCGCGCATGCGCGCCTCGAGCGTTCCGAGGAGCCCGCCCGGTCTGGAGAGGGAGGAGATCAGGGAGCGGACGAGCTCCTCGTAGCGCTCGGGGCGAACGCGCGTGTCGCATGGAGCCAGGCATCGGTGCATCTCGGCGAGCGCGCACGGCGCGAACCGGGTGGTCGCGCGCATCGCGGTCGTGCAGCGGCGGATCGGGAAGACGTCCTCGAGCGCCTCCTTCGCCAGGCGCGCGAGGTGCGAGGACGGGAAGGGGCCGAGGAACGCGCCGGTCCCCTTGGTCTCGCGGACGATCTTGATCCGCGGGTACGCCTCGGCGTCGTCGATCCGCAGGTAGGCGTACTTGCGCCAGGTCTTGCCCCGGCGGTTGTACTTCGGCTCGTGCTCGCGGATAAGCCGAGCCTCGAGGATCAGGGACTCGAGCTCGGAGCCACACGCGACGCCGTCGACCGAGGCGGTCTCGGCGAGCAGGTCCTCGACCTTCTTCCGGCCGTCGCCGTAGAAATAGCTCTTCACCCGCGAACGCAGGTCGACGGACTTGCCGACGTACAGCACGCGGCCGTCGCGACCTCGGAACAGGTAGACGCCGGGTCCATTCGGGAGGTGCTCCGCCAGCCGGATCTTCCCGAAGTTCGGACGCCCGCGGGCGCGGACGGCGCCGTGCAGGTCACCCAGCGTGACGATCCCGAGCCGCCCGCCGAGCTCCAGGAGACCGTGGAGGACCTCGCAGCAGGCCTCGGCATCGGGCAGGGCCCGGTGCGACGGCCGGACGGCCGTACGGAAGTACTGCGCGAGCGTGTGGAGCCGCACGTTCGGTACGTCCGGCCACACCACGCGTCGCGCGAGCCGGGCGGTGCAGACGGGCGGGGGCGGGAGCGCGTCGTAGTCGAGCCGTTCGAGGGCGACGTTGAGGAACGTGAAGTCGAACCGCGCGTTGTGGGCTACGAAGACGCAACCGCGCGCGAACTCGGCGAACGACGGAAGCACCCACTCGATCGGGGGCGCGCCGGCGACCACCAGGTCGTCGATCCCGGTCAGGTGCGTGATCTGGCGGGGGATCGACACGCCCGGGTTCACGAGGGTCTCGAACACGCCCGTGCGCTCCCCGCCGCGGAGCTTCACCGCGCCGATCTCCGTGATCCTTGAGTCGGTGGGCGACCCGCCGGTGGTCTCGAGGTCGACGACCACGAACTCGACCGCGGACAGCGGGACGGCGTCCTCGAGCGTGGTCTGGAGCGCGTCCGCGAGCACCCGGCCTCCCGCGGGGCCGCGCGAGGACAAGCAGGCTACCCGAACAGGTGTTCGGAGGTCAAGGGGCGTTCAGTGCACGTCGCGCGTGCGGAACAGGGCGCTGGCCGCGAGCAGCAGCGCGCAGCCCACCGCCGCCAGGTACAGGCCCGCCCCGATCGTCGACCGTCCGAGCAGGGGGAAGTCGATCGGCGAGTCCACGACGAACAGACCGGCGTTGTCCGTGAGGAGCCAGGGCGTCCACTGCGGCCGGAGACCCCTCACAAGGTTCTCGACGATGACGAGGTAGCCGAAGCCCACCCCCAGCGCGACCGCCGTATTGCGTCCGGCCGAGGCCAGCCCGAACCCGAACCCCGCGAAGATCGTGGACAGCGCCGCGACGCGCAACGCGACACCCGACGACTCTGCGAGCCACGCCGCGTCGGCGCCGGTGGTCGACCCCGCGCCGGCCGCGGCCACAGCGAGCGCGATCCCCAGGAGCGCCTGGATCACGAGTGAGAGGACGAAGATGCTCGTCAACGCGGCCGCGATCTTCGCGAACATCACGCGCCCGCGTCGTGGCTCCCAGCTCAGGATCGTCGTGACGTGGCCGGCATGCCAGTCGGCGCCGATCGCGGAGGCACCGAGGATCCACCCGACGGACACCAGGACCAGCGACGTACCCATCAGCACGTCGGGCAGACCCACGAGCGCGTACTCCTGCGTGAGGAACACGATCACGCCGGTCGCGACGACCGCGAGCACCTCGAGCGCGACCAGCACCTTGACCAATCGGCGCGATCGGAACCGACGGAACTCCGAGGCGAGCAGCCCGCTCATCGCGATCCCTCCGTGGGGGCGCCGCCGGTGAGCTCGAGGAAGACGGTCTCGAGATCGGCCTCGTCGGGGCGGAGCTCCGTCAGGTACAGCCCTCGGTCGGCGAGGGTTCGCGTCACGAGCGCCGCGTCGGCCGGCGGGAGCCCGACCCTGATGAAGCCGTCGTCGGCGCGTGCGTCGATCCCGGCCTCGCCGAGGGTCCGGAGGCCCGCGGCCACGTCGTCGAGCCGCACGAGCAGCCCCGCGGCGTGCCCCGCGCTGAGGACCTCGCGTACCGGACCGGTCGCGACCTGCCGACCCCTGGCCAGGATCGAGACGCGGTCGGCCATCTGCTGGACCTCGTTCAGGATGTGGCTCGAGACGAACACGGTCCTGGCCTCGTTCCCGAGGCGCCGCATCAGCTCGCGCACCTCGACGATCCCGGCCGGATCGAGACCGTTCGCCGGCTCGTCGAGGATCAGGACCTCGGGATCCTTGAGGAGGGCACCCGCGATCCCGAGCCGCTGCTTCATGCCGAGCGAGTAGGTCTTGACCTGATCGTCCGCGCGTTCGGCGAGTCCGACCTCGTCGAGCACCTGGCGGACGCGCGCGCGCCCGATGCCCGAGATCCGTCCGAGCAGCTCGAGGTTTCGCCTCGCGGAGAAGCGCGGGTACATGGTCGGGCTCTCGACGATCGAGCCGACCCGGCCGATGACCCTGTGCAGCCCCGCGGGCTCCTCGCCCAGGAGGCGGCAGCGTCCTCCGGTCGGGCGAACGAGACCGAGGAGACAGCGGATCGTCGTGGTCTTGCCGGCACCGTTCGGCCCGAGGAAGCCGAAGACGCCGCCGCGCGGGACGGCCAGATCCAGTCCGTCGACCGCTACGGTCCGGCCGCCGCGGACCCGTCGGTACTCCTTGCGGAGCCCCTCGACCTCGATGACGGTGTCCATCCCAGGGACACGGTACGTGGGCACACCCATCGACGGCAGGGGCGCACCCACCACTGACCACGGGTGGCTGGCACGCCGTTGGGGGTTCGGTCGCGACTGTCAGCGCGGGAAGAGCTCGTCCTCGACCAGGAACGCGATGAGCTGACCTACGGCGATGTGCGCCTCCTGGATGTGAGAGGTCTCCGCGCTCGGCACGTTGATCTCGACGTCGGCAAGCGCCCCCAGCTTGCCGCTCGATCCGCCCGTCAGCGCGATCGTCCGGATGCCGGCCGCCTTCGCCGCCCCGAACGCCCGCACCACGTTCTCCGAGTTCCCGCTGGTCGAGATCCCGACGAGCACGTCGCCCTCGCGACCGAGGGCTTCCACCTGGCGCTCGAACACGCCATCGAAGCCGAAATCGTTCGCCACCGCCGTCAGGAGCGAGGTGTCCGTGGTGAGCGCGATCGCCGCGATGGCATCACGCCGCCGATCGACGGTGAGCGTGCTGACGAACTCGGTCGCCAGATGCTGGGCGTCCCCGGCGCTGCCCCCGTTGCCGCACAGCAGGATCTTCCCTCCCTCGCGGATCGACTCGACGATCGCGGCCGTCGCGTCGACGATCTGCATTGCGCACTCGTCGGCGGTCCGAGCGGCCGTGCGCGAGGTCTCGAGCAGGTACTCGCGCACCCGATCGAGGTTCACGGCCCCACGCTCGTCAACAGGTCGTCCCGGATGATGGCCGCCGCCTCACGAAGGTCGGCGACGACGTGGTCGGCGTCCTCCCCGGCTCCGCGTTCGAGCTCTTCGTCCCCGTGGCCGGTGCGCACCAGGATCGTCCGGGCGCCGACCGCACGCCCCAGCTGCAGGTCGGAACCGTGATCGCCCACGAGCCAGGCCGCGGCGGGGTCGAACCCCAGGGCGAGGGCGGCGCGCTCGACCATCAGCGTCCCGGGCTTCCGGCACGCGCAGCCCTCGTTCGGTCGATGCGGACAGAACTCGATGCCGTCCAGCGTCACGCCATCGGCGGCGAGCAGGTCCGTCAGTCGCGCGTGGATCTCGTGGAGCTCGGCGAGGGTGAGCATCCCGCGACCGATGGGGGACTGGTTCGTCAGGACGACGAGCCCGAGCCCGAGCCCTCGGAGCTCGCGAAGGGCGACTCCCGCACCGGGGATCAGCCGGAGCTCGTCGGGCCGGAGCACGTACCCGATCTCCTCGTTGATCGTGCCGTCGCGATCGAGCAGGACGAAGCGGCGGCTCACGACGGTCTCCACACGCGAGCGCCCTCGCGCGCCTCGACCCCGTGGGCGCGAAACGCGAAGTTCGCGAACTGGCCGCCGAGCGCCTCGAGCGCGCCCCTGACCGCGGTCTGGCGGTCGGGGGGGCAGGCGAGCAGGAGGTAGCCTCCGCCCCCGGCGCCGCAGATCTTGCCGCCCGAGGCACCCGCGTCCGCGGCCACCGCGAGCAGGTGTTCGATCCGAGTGCCCTCGGAGACGTGGGGGTTCATCAGCTTCTTGCTCTCGAAGGCGGCGCGGAGCATCGGCCCCAGCCGGTCGAGGTTCCCGTCTTCGAGCTCCCGGCGCATCTCGAACGCCATCGCCTGCAGCTGCTTCATCCCCACGATCGTGTCTTCTCGCCCCTCCTGGTACATGCGGATCTGCGTGGCGATCAGCCCGAGGTCGGTCCGGATGTGGCCCGTGTAGCAGAGCAACAGGTGCGCCCGGAGCTCTCCGACCGCCTCGGGCGAGAGCGCGAGGGGCCGGACGGCGACGCCGCGCTGGTCGAACTCGAGCAGGTTGAAGCCGCCGAAGGCCGCCGCGAACTGATCCTGCCATCCGCCCGCGATGCCGAGATCCTCCCGCTCGATCACATAGGCGAGCTCGGCGACCTCCCGGTGCGACATCGACCGGTCCGTCAGCATGGCGAGCGCGCCGACACACGCCGTGACCAGCGCGGAGGACCCTCCGAGCCCGCTGCCGGGAGGTGCGTCGGATGCGATGTCGACATCGATCCCCGTCGGGACCCCCATCCGCTCGATCGCGGCCTTGGGCAGGTCCATCACGCCGTCGTACACCGGCCCGCGCTCGAGGTGGTACTCGACGAGATGGCCGAGATCCAGCGAACGGATCCGCACCTGTCGATCGCCCCGTGGCGCGACCGACACGTGCGCCGCGTGGTCGATCGTTGCAGACAGGACGGCGCCGCCGTGAACGTCGTAGTAATGGGGGAAGTCGGTGCCGCCTCCGACGAAGCTGATCCGAAGGGGCGCGCTCGCGCGGACCGTGCCGGTTGTCATGGGTTCGCAAGTATGGGCCCGGTCCCGGCCGCGCGACCAGCCGCGACGGCCCCCCCGTGGGGCCGGTGGCCTCAGGCTACGAACCGGACGAGGCGACGACGCTGCTGCTCGGTGAGGCCGCCCCACACGCCGTAGCGCTCACCGTTCTTCAAGGCCCACGAGAGACAGGTCTCGCGGATGTCGCAGGCCGAGCAGAACGCCAGCGCGGGCCCCGCCTCCTCCTCGGAGGTTGGGAAGAACGTGTCCGGGTCGATCCCGTAGCAGGCCGCTTGATCCTGCCAGATGTCCGGGGGGGAGGGGTCGGGGGGAAGGGCCTTCAGGTCGATCCCTGCGATCCGGTCCTTGGTCACACTCAACTCCCTGCGTGCCTCGTCGGGTTGCGCCGGGGACCCGGAGGGGGCCTGTGCGCGCAGGAAACCCTTGTACCGTTCGCGATCGAACGAGAACAGTCTTGAAAAGTCAGGGACTCCGTAGTATCGGGGAGCTCCCGATCGACGGTTCCCGGCGCTCCAGGGCGACGCCGCCCTCGGCGGTGAGCTTGGTATCCCTTGCGTCCCAACGGATACGAACCATGGCCGACGATCCTCCCCTCGGCTCGACGCTGGTCACGCTCCCGACCCGGTCTCCCCGCGAACGGACCCGCGTGCCGGGCCGGAGCGGGACCTCCGCCCTGACCCCGACGACGAGCCGCGGCGGGTGGCCGAGGTTCCGCACCCGTGCAACGGACTCCTGGCCGAGGTAGCAGCCCTTGCTCCGATCGATCAGCGGCTCGACGTCGAGGCCGGCCTCGGCCGGCAGGGAATCCGCGTCGAGGTCGACCGGGAAACGGGCGAACCCGTGGCGGATCCGCCAGGCCTCGAGCGCCTCCGGGCCGGCGGCGACCGACCCGTCGTCCCGCGCCTCCCATGCCGCCGTCCAACCCAGACTCGGCCGGGGCCTCACGAGGAGCCCGCGGGGGTCGGCCCGCGCCAGCTCGACATCCGACGACAGGATGTAGGGCGCAAGCAGATCGGCGATCGTCTCGGGCTGGGCGGTCTCCTGCAGCAGGAGGAACCCATCGCCGGCGCCTGCGCGCAGGACGCGGACGTCGGCGCGGATCCTGCCGGTGGGGGAGAGCAGGAACGAGCGCAGCGCCTCGCCTTCGGCGAGACCCACCACCGAGGCGGTGACGAGGTCGTTCAGCCACCCCTGCGCATCGGTCCCTCGAACCTCGGTGAGGCCCCAGCCTCGGAGGTCCACGAACGCGCGCTCCTGCTCGAGCGCCTCGAGCTGCTCCTCGAACGCCGCTTCGACCATGTCTGCGAGGATAAGCCGCCGTGGACGTTCCGCGGACGCTCCTGGTCACGAACGACTACCCGCCCCAGGTGGGCGGGATCCAGCGCACGCTGGAGGCGCTCGTCCGGCGCCTCCCGCCGGACCGGGTCGCGGTCCTGTGTCCGAACGCCGAGGGCGGCGACGCGTTCGATCGGGCCGCGCCGTACGCCGTGTACCGCCAGCCTGAGATCTTCCTCTGGCCGCTCCCCGAGGTTCGGAGGCGCCTCCACCAGGCCGTTCGGTCGTTCGGAGCCGACGTGGTCCTGTTCGGTGCGGTCTACCCGCTCGCGCTCCTCGGCCCTTCGCTGGCGGAGACCGGGACCCCGTACCTCGCGGCGGCGCATGGGTTCGAGTACTGGCTCTCGATCGCGCCAGGCACCCACGCGCTCGTCCGGCGCGCCACGTCGCGGGCGGCGCGGGTGCCGGTGATGTGCAGCGCCTTCATCGCCCGGGTCGTGCGAACCGCCGTTCCGGACGACGTGCCCGTCTCGGTGATGTACCCGGGCGCGGATCTCGAGGTCTTCCGCCCGGACCTGCCCTACGAGGACCTGACCGACCTCCACGGCGTCGCCGACCGCCCGCTGATCGTCTGCGTGAGCCGGTTGGTGGCGCGCAAGGGCCAGGACGTGCTGATCCGCGCCATGCCTCGGATCCGCCGTGACGTCCCCGATGCCTCCCTGCTGATCGTGGGAGACGGGCCGGACCGCGATCGGCTGGTGCGACTCGCCGCGGACGCGCCGAACGGCTCCGTCGTATTCGCCGGCCAGGTGTCCGAGGGCGACCTGCCGCGCTACTACCGCGCGGGGAACGTGTTCGCGATGCCGTGCCGGAGCCGCCTGGGCGGTTTGGAGGTCGAGGGCTGGGGCAACGTGTTCCTCGAGGCGGCCGCGTGCGCGCGGCCCGTGGTGGTCGGGGACTCCGGGGGAGCCCGCGAGTCTCTCGCGCCCGGGGAGACGGGCCTGCTCGTGAACGGGTCGGACGTCGCCGAGGTCGCCGGCGCCGTGGGCTCGTTGCTCGCGAACCCCGAGCGCGCGGACGCGATGGGTCGCGCCGGCCGGGAGCGGGTGGTTCGTGCGTTCGGGTGGTCCAGGGCCGCGGAGCAGCTCGCCGGCTGGCTGCGCGAGGCGGTCGCCTGACCCGCGGTTCCCTGGTCCCGGTCGCGGGCGGGGGTACGCTGCCTGGCATGATGGGCGAACGCCGTTGCCCGGCCTGCGGCGCGCTCGCGTCCCCGGACGCCGAGTGGTGCGGGCAGTGTTTCTCGCCGCTCGAACATGCGGGAGCCCGCATCGAGGCCGGCGGCCCGGCGACGGCGGCCCCGACCGGAACCGCGGGGCCCAAGGCGATCCGTGGCACGTCGGGGGGCGTGATCGAGGTCGACGGCGGCACGCTCGCCTGGACGTGTCCGGTCTGCGAGACCCGCAACCCGATCGATGCGAACGCGTGCTCCGCCTGCGGGACCCCCTTCGGCCGGCTGCTCGCGGAGCCCAGGGCGGCGTCGGAGATCGAGCCGCAGACGGCGGCGGTGTGGTCGATGCTCTGGCCCGGGCTCGGCCATTGGAAGCTCGGCCGGCGGACCGACGCGGTGGGGCGGGTCGTGATGTTCGCCTGGTCGTTCACGGCACTGGTGATCCTGCTCGTGTCGCGGTTCGGCAGGGGCGGGCTCGGCCCGACCCTCCCCCTGTTCGCCCTGTTCCTCGGCGCCTCGGTGCTGATCTACGTGGTGTCGGCGATGGACGCCTACCGGCTGGCGGCCGGAAACGAGCCTCTGATGAGCTCCCGGACGTTGCTGTGGACGTCGGCCGGTCTAGTCTTCCTGTCCGTCGTGATCGCCACGTTTGTCACGTTGCCGGCCGCCCGCCGGTAACATCGCGTCCTCATGAGGGAGCGGGCATGAGCGAGCAGACCGAGGGCCAGATCGTGATCGAGGCCCCGGCGGTCGAGGTCATGGACGTCCTGACCGACTTCGAGGCGTACCCCGAGTGGGCCGACGTCAAGACCGCCCAGGTGCTCGAACGCGGGGACGGGGGTCTGGGGACCAAGGTGGCGTTCGAGGTGGACGTCCCGCTCCTCGGCAAGGCGAACTACACGCTCGCCTACCGCTACGCGCCCGGCGACGGCGGGATGTCGTGGGTCTCGACCGAGGCCCAGGGCGCCGTCTCGAACATCACCGGCGAGTACCTCCTCTCCGAGATCGACGACGACGAGACCAAGGTGATCTACCGGCTCGCCGTCGACCTGGGGATCCTGCTCCCCGGCTTCGTCCGCACGCAGGGCGAGAAGCGCGTCATCGAGAACGCGCTCGAGGGCCTGAAGCGGCGCGTCGAGCTCGGCTGAGCCCACCTCCGGACGCGTCGGGGTGGCGCCCGCGCTAGGCTGGCCGGCATGCGCGTCCTGCTGTTCACCGGGAAAGGCGGTGTCGGGAAGACGACGGTCGCCGCCGCCACGGCCGTCCGCGCGGCCGGGTCGGGGAACCGGACGCTGATCATGAGCACGGATCCGGCGCATTCGCTCGGCGACTCGTTCGATCAGGAGATCGGCGAGCACGCCACGCCGATCGCCGAGAACCTGTGGGCCGAGCAGATCGACGCCCAGAGCCGGCTGGAGTCCAACTGGCGCGAGATCCAGGACTACTTCGTGCAGCTGATGAACTGGGCCGGTGTCGAGACGATCCAGGCCGAGGAGCTCTCGGTGATCCCGGGGCTCGACGAGATCTTCGCGCTGATCGATGTCAAGGCCCACGTCGAGGGAGGGAAGTACGACCTGCTGATCGTCGACTGTGCGCCCACCGCCGAGACGCTGCGCCTGCTGTCGCTCCCCGAGGTCATGAATTGGTACATCGAACGGATCTTCCCCGTCGAGCGCCGCGTAGTGAAGACGCTGCGTCCGATCGTCTCGAAGATGACGACGCTGCCGATCGCGGGCGAGAGCTTCTACGCGGCGGTCGAGCGGTTGCACCGGAACCTCGACGCCGTGCACCGGATCCTGACCGACGAGTCCTCGTCCACGGTTCGACTCGTCGTGAACCCGGAGAAGATGGTGATCTCCGAGGCTCGCCGCACCTACACGTACCTCGGGTTGTTCGGGTACCGATGCGATGCGATCGTCGTGAACCGGATCATCCCCGAGGACGTCACCGATCCGTACTTCGGCAAGTGGAAGGACATCCAGGCGGAGCACCTGCAGACCGTCCGCGAGTCGTTCGAGCCGGTACCGATCCTGACCGCTCGTCTGTTCGATCGCGAGATGGTCGGCGTGCAGCTGCTCGAGGAGATGGGTCGCGAGGTCTACGGCGACCTCACCGTCACCGACGTCCTGTACCGGGACGACCCGATCCGGGTCCGCCGGAGGTCGGGCGGGTACGTCCTCACGATGCGGCTCCCGTTCGTCTCGCGCGAGGACATGGATATCCACCGGCGCGGCGAGGAGCTCTACGTCCGCGTCGGGACCTACAAGCGCAACCTGATCCTGCCGCAGACACTCCAGCGGATGGAGGTCCGCGGCGCCAACTTCGTCGGAGACCATCTGGAGGTCGTGTTCGCGCGGCCGCCGGGGTCGGCGCCGGCGCCGAGGGGAAGGAGCTGAAGATGCCTGAGACCGAACCGGGCCACGCGGCCACCGAGGGCGACGGCGCCGCGGGGTCGGCGGCGGGTGCCCAACCGCAGCCGCCCGTGTGCACCGTGGCGTTCTGCCCGATCTGCATGGCGGTGACCGCGGGGCAGGGCGCGGCGCCCGACGTCTTCGAGCACCTGCTCGCCGCCGCCCGCGAGTTCTTCCTCGCGGCGCGGGCCGTGATCGACGTGCGCGGGGATCACGTGAGCGGGGTCGAGAAGAGCCCGAACGGCTCCAAGGACTTCGAGCGGATCGAGATCTCGTGACGCCGCGGGTCCGTTCCACCTGAGAGGTTCGGACGTGCCGGAACGTGGGAGCGGCGAGGCGATCGGGCTCGACGTCGGCGGCACCAAGATCAACGCGTTCCGGGTCACCCGTGAGGGCACGATCGTCGAGCGCTCGAGCTCGCCGACCCCCGCGGACGACGAGGCGGCGACGCTGTCCACGATGGTCGAGCTCGCCCGGTCGCTCACGACCCCGGACGTGACCGCGATCGGTGTGGGGGCCGCCGGGCTGGTC
>Ga0307287_10000156_pt1 | contig 25173 bp, 21 predicted proteins | sample ER_DNA_141_FD_194485 | JGI IMG/M metagenome (GOLD analysis project Ga0307287, IMG submission 194485) | Bulk soil microbial communities from the East River watershed near Crested Butte, Colorado, United States - ER_DNA_141 | ecosystem: Environmental > Terrestrial > Soil > Floodplain | place...
CGCGCTCTGCCACGCGATCGTGTGCCGAGCGAGGCCGAGCTCCCCGGCCACCAGGTCGGCAGTCTCTGCGAGGCCGTCGCGGTAGCGGCACGTGTCCTCGCAGTGGCATCGCAGGCACCGGAGCGAGCCGTCCTCGACCGTCCGGGTGGGCAGGCTGTGCGCGGAGAAGATCACCGTCGCGCCCCGGCGCTCCTCGGCCGTGAGCCCGCCGAGCGCATACGCCACCCGCTCGGCCAGGAACGATACGAAGCGGGGGTCGTCGTGGTACGAGCGGACGAAGTCGAAGGCGGGTGGGCCCTCGCCCACCTCCGCGCGAACACGGTCGACGTAGTCCTCGACGGACATCCCCGACCAGTGCGGCGCCATCACGATCCCGATCGCGCGTTCGATCCCGTCCTCGCGCATCCCATCGATCGTCTCGGCGATGAACGGGGGCGAGTGCTTCATCCCCAGGTAGGCGCGGAACGCGCCGGCCTCGTCACGGTTGAGCTCCCGCTCCAGTCCGTCGGCCTGGTGCCGGGTGATGTCCAGCAGCGGGAAGCGGTTGCCGGCCGCCGCGTAGCGTTCGCGCAGCTCCAGGAGGTGCTCGGGCGACGGAGGTCGTCCGCCCCGGATGTCCGTGTAGTAGCGCTCGACGTCGTCGGGACCGCTGGCGGTCCCGTACGCCATCACCAGCACGCCGATCGGCGGACCGCTCATCGGGCGGTCCGCTCGTGCACGAGGTCGACGAGGCGCTGGAGGTTCTCAACGGGGGTGTGAGGGAGGACGCCGTGACCGAGGTTGAACACGTGGCCGTCGCGCATCGCCGCGCGGTCGAGGATCTCGGTGGCGGCGCGTTCGACCGCCTCCCACGACGCGACGCAGACGGCGGGATCGAGGTTGCCCTGGATCCCCCGGCTCGCGCCGATCCGTTCCCACGCCCGATCGAGCGGGACCCGCCAGTCGACGCCGATCGCGTCGCCGCCGGCCTCGCCCATCGACGTCAGGAGCTCCCCGGTCCCGACGCCGAAGTGGATCGAGGGCACCGGAAGGTCCGCGAGCACCCGCGCCGACCACGGCCGCACCGAGCGCGCGTAGTCGCCCGGCGCGAGCGACCCCGCCCAGGAGTCGAACAGCTGCACCGCCTGCGCACCCGCCTCGATCTGCGCGAGCAGGTGGGCGCGCGAGACCGACGCGAGCGCGTCCATCAGCAACGACCACATGGCCGGGTCGTCGTGCATCAGCGCCTTCGTCCTGACGTGATCGCGCGACGAGCCGCCCTCGACGAGGTAGCTCGCGAGCGTGAACGGCGCGCCGGCGAACCCGATCAGCGGGACCGCGAGCTCCTTGCGGAGGAGGCGGATCGTCTCGGCCACGTAGGGCTCGTCCACGTCGGGTTCGAGCGCCCGGAGCCGGGCGACGCTCGCCGGGTCTCGGATCGGGTCGTCCACGATTGGACCGACCCCCGACTCGATCCGGACGGAGACCCCGATCGCGGCGACCGGCACCATGATGTCGGCGAACACGATCGCCGCGTCCAGCGGCATCCGTCGAAGGGGCTGCAGGGTGAGCTCGACGGCGACCTCGGGCTCGCGGATCGCGTCCAGGATGTCGCGATCGCCGCGGAGCTCCCGGTACTCGGGCAGGTACCGCCCGGCCTGGCGCATGAACCAGACCGGGGTGCGGTCGACGGGCTCGCGCCGGAGCGCTCGGAGGAATCGGTCGTTCACGGACCCAGGATACGGACGGGTACGGTGGGCGACGGACGGGGCCCCCGGGCGACCGGAACGAGCGGCATCCGGCCGGGACGTGCCGAGCGGGACGAACGTGCGGCCGTCCTCCGGCGTAGAACCTATTGACGACCAAGCACGGGAGGCCGATGGCGGGGGCACGCAGACGGAACCGCGGCACGCTGATCGACGCCGATCCGCTGTGGTCGAAGGCCCCGCTCGTCCTGCTGCGGTACCCGGGGCTCTTCGTCTCGATCGCGGTGGGCGCGCTCCTGCTCGCGCTCGCCGCATCGGCGTACCCCCTGTTCATCTCGTCCTCCGCGAGCGAGCTCGTCGCGGCCCGGATCCACGACCCCGCGTATACGCGCTGGGCCGTCGGGATGATGTACCGCAACGGGGCGTTGCCACTGCCCGGGTCGGACCGGCACGGCGACATCGAGCCGAGGGTCGACGCGATCTTCGAGGGGCTCGTCGCTCCGAGCCCGTACCTCGGCGACCCGGTGGAGTCGGCGCTCGCGCCGATCAGGCCGATCTCGGTCGCCGGCGAACACGAGCAGCGGGACACCCGCCTGTTCATGGGGGAGCAGGCGGCGGACCACGTGGAGATCCTCGAGGGTTCGGCCGCCGACGGCGTTTTGGTCCCCGACCTGATCTCGGACGCCCTCGACATCACGCCGGGCGAGCGGATCGTGATCGGCTCGCCCGACGAGGGAACCGTGACGTTGCCGGTGGGCGGGATCTACCGGTCGCTGTACAAGGGCGGGGCCTCCGGGTACTGGCGGCCCTGGAACGACGCCCTCGTCCTGTACTGCGGCAACTGCGCGCCGCCTCCCCAGGCGGTGATCGTGCCGAAGGACCGGTTCGCCGGGGCGGCGCGTGCGATCGGACTCGACCACGCGGCGTACGCGTGGCAGGCGCCGCTGCTGCGCGACCTCACGCTCCAGGAAGCCGAGGACGCAGCCGGCATCACCTCGCGCATCTCCGAGGACATCAACGACCGAGACTTGCTCGACCGGTGCTTCATCGGGTTCTTCTGCAACCGTTCCAATGGTCCCGTGTGGGGGAGCGCGATGGACGACGTGGTCCGGGACGTCCACGGGCGGCTCGTGGCGATCGACGGACCCGCTCGGCTGCTGCGGATCGCCGGGATGCTCGTCGCGCTGGTGGTCGTCGCGGGGGCGGGCGCGTTCGCGATGGCCGCTCGCCGGGTCGAGTCGAACCTGTTGTTCGCGCGGGGCGCGAGGCCGAGGGCCGTGGGTGGGCGATCGGCGCTCGAGGCCGTGATCCCGTGCGCGATCGGCGCGGCGCTCGGCTTGGGCATCGCGTTCGCGCTCGTGCGGTGGCTGGGTCCCGGCGGCGCGTTGGCGTCGTCGGCGTCGGAGCAGGCGGTGTGGGCCGCCGCGGCCGCGGGGGTCGTCGCCGTCGCGGCGATCGCGATCGTCTCGACCGTCTCGTTCCTGCGCCAGTCCGAGCATCATCGGAGCCGGCTGCGCCTCCTGGGGGCCTTCCCGTGGGAGCTGGTCCTGATCGGCCTCTCGCTGCTGATCCTGCAGCGGCTGCGGAGCGGCGGCGCGGTCGTGGTGGACCGCTCGCTCGGGACGACGGCGCCGAGCCTGCTGCTGTTCGCCTTCCCGCTCGCGTTCCTCGCGGGTTTCGTGGCGCTCGTGGCGCGCGCGGTGGTCTTGGTCCTTCGATGGGCGCGCGGCCGGAGCGGCGGGTGGGGGACCCCCGCCTACCTCGCGGTGCATCGGCTCGCCGCGCGCTCGCGGCTGACGTTGCTCCTGATCGCGGCCGCCGGGCTCTGCCTCGGGCTGTTCGTGCAGGCGCAGACCGTGGCGCGCTCGATGCGAACCACGGTGGACGCCAAGGCTGGTGTGTACGTCGGGAGCGACGTGCAGGCTCGGATCGACAGCGTCAACGCGACGCCGGAGACGTTCCCGCTGCCGGTGACCCGGGCGGTCCGCCGACTCCAGGCGGGCGAGCTCCGGCCCGGCGTGCCGTTCGACCTGCTGGCGATCGACGCGGAGACCTTCGCCTCGACCGCGTTCTGGGACCCGGCCTTCTCCTCGGAGCCGCTCGAGACGCTCCTGGACCGGATCTCGCAGCCGTCCGGAGGCGGGCTCCCGGTGCTCATGGCCTCGGCGCCGAACGCCTTCCCGGACTCGATCACGCTCGACCGGCAGACCCTGCCGATCGAGATCGTCGGGCGCGCGAACGCGTTCCCCGGCATGACGTCGCTCCGGCCGCTCGTCGTGGTCGACTCGCAGCAACTCCTCGACGCGGTCGGGGACGCACCCGACCCCCTGACCGTCGCGGGCGCGAGCGACGAGCTCTGGATCCGCGGGACCCCTCGCGCCGCGCGCGCCGCGCTGGCCGAGCTCGACTACACCCCCTCGCTCGTCCTCACCGCGGACGAGGTGAAGGACATCTCGTACATCGCCGCCGTGATCGACACGTTCCTCGTGATGAACGGGCTCGGCGTCCTGGCGGCGCTGCTCCTGTTCGCCGCGATGGTCATGTACCTACAGGCCCGCCAGCGGGCCGAGGTCGTCTCGTACGGCCTGTCGCTGCGAATGGGGATGCGGTCCTCCGGCCACCTCGTCGCGCTCGCGATCGAGGTCGGCGCGATGCTCGTGATCGCCTACGTGGCCGGCACCGTCCTCGCGATCGTCGCGGCGCGGCTCACCGTCCCGCTGCTGGACCCGATCGCGTCGATCCCGCCGGACCCGATCACGGTCGTCCCGGTCGTCCTCGTCGCGCTCGGGGCACCGGCCCTGCTGCTGGCAGCCCTCGCCGGTGGATGGCTCACCGAACGGCGCGCCCGCTCCGCCGACCTCGGGCAGGTGATGCGGCTTGCGGACTGAGGCGCCGGAGACGGGCAGGAAGCCGGAGGTCGCCGCGCGCTGCGACGACCTGGTGAAGACCTACCGGACCGCGAGCGGCGAGGTGCGCGCCCTGAAGGGACTCTCGGCGGAGGTCCCGGCCTCAGCGCTGCTCGCGGTGGTCGGCCCCTCGGGTAGCGGCAAGTCCTCGCTGCTCCGCCTGATCGCGGGGCTCGACCGGCCGACGAGCGGCACGCTCGTGGTGGAGGGGACCAGCGTGCACGACGCGTCCGCGCGGACGCTGCGCCGGTTCCGCCGTGCGACCGTCGGGTATCTGTTCCAGCGGCCGTCGGACAACTTCCTCCCGCATCTCACGGTGGGCGAGCACCTGAGGCTCGCACGTGGGCTCACCCACCGTCCGCCGCGGATCGACCAGGAGGCGCTGCTCTCCACCCTCGGGATCCGGGAGCGCGTCGACCACCTCCCCTCGGAGCTCTCGGGTGGCGAGCAGCAGCGGGCCGCGATCGCGGAGGTCTTGATGGGCGGTGCGACGATCGTGGTGGCCGACGAGCCGACGGCCGAGCTCGACAGCGCCTCCGCCAGCCACGTGATGGACACGATGGTCGAGCTCGCGCGCGCCGGGGTGACGTTCGTCGTCGCGACCCACGACCGATCGGTGATGCGACGGGCCGACGCCGCGCTCGAGCTCGACCACGGGATCCGCCGGTCATCGTCGGCCACGCCCGCCGACCCCTCCGATCGTTCGAGCGCGGCCCCGTTCCGGCCGGCCGGGAGGCCGGCCGAACCCGACCGCGCCGACCGGTGGCGGCCCCCGGTGACCAGGACGGCCACCGAACCCGAGCTCCCGTCCGTCCTGGACGCGAACGGGCTCTCGAAGGCCTACCGGCGCGGGGACGAGGTGGTCCACGCGCTCGACGACGTGAGCCTCACGCTCCGCCCGGGCGAGCTCGTCGGGCTCGTCGGGCGGTCGGGTTCGGGCAAGACCACGCTGCTCAACGTGATCGCGGGCTGGGAGCACGCGGACGCGGGAACGATCGAGCGACCCGAGGGACGGGCGGGGGTCGGATCCGAGATCCCCGGCTGGGACGAGCTCGCGGTCGTACCGCAGAAGCTAGGGCTCTTCGACGAGCTCACCGTCCGCGAGAACCTCGAGTACCCGGCCCGGCTCCGCGGCCGGCTCGAGGAGCTCCGGGGGCGTGTCGACGAGCTGATGGAGGATCTGGGGATCGCCCACCTCGCCGCGCGGTACCCCAAGGAGACCTCCCTCGGTGAGCAGCAACGGACGACCGTGGCCCGCGCGCTGGTGCTGGCGCCGACCCTCGTGATCGCGGACGAGCCGACGGGGCACCAGGACGCCGTGTCGGAGCGGCGGGTGCTCGAGGCGTTCGGGCGCGCGGCCGCCGAGGGGGGCACCTGCTTGATCGCCACCCACAACGTGTCGCTCGCGCCGCGGCTGGACCGCGTGCTCCAGATGGCCGACGGCCGGCTCGCCACGCCATCGTCCACGCCGTGACCGCGCTCGAGATCCCGGATGAGGTGGTTCGGATGAACCTGTCCGCGAACGGGGCGGCAGGCCGAGCCTGGCTGGCATCGCTCCCCGGCCTCGTCGAGGAGCTCACCGATCGATGGTCACTGACCATCGGTCCTGCCTTCACAGGCGGAGCCGTAGGGTTCGTCGCGCCGGCCGAACGTCGCGGCGGTGAACGTCTCGTGCTCAAAGTGAGCTTCGTGGACGAGGAGACGCAACACGAGCCCGAGGCCCTGCGGCATTGGGACGGGGACGGCGCCGTGCGGCTGGTAGACGCCGAGCCCGCTCGGGGCGCGCTCCTGCTCGAACGGCTGGAGCCCGGGACCCCGCTCGGAGACCACCCCGATCGTGCCGAGTCGATCGGGATCGCCTGCGCGCTGCTGAGGCGACTGTGGCGACCGGTTTCGGACGATCACCCGTTTTCGCTCGTCCGCGATCTCGCGTCGGGGTTGGCGGACGAGCTCCTCGGGCGGTTCGTTCGACAGGATCGGCCCTTCGACGAACGGCTCCTCCGAACGGCGGTCGATCTCTGCCGCGACCTCGCCGCCTCGTCAGAGGAGGCCGTCCTGGCCAACCGGGACTTCCATCTGTGGAACGTGCTCGCAGCCCAGCGCGAGGCCTGGCTCGTGATCGATCCCAAGCCGCTCGTGGGCGAGCGAGCATTCGACACGGGTCACCTCGTGCGGACGCTGCTGCCCCAACGATTCGACCTCAGCTCCGTCGATGCGATCGTGGGCCGGCTCGCGACGGAGCTCGAGCTCGAGCCGGCCCACATCTACCGCTGGGCGTTCGTCCGCTCGGTCGACGACGCCCTGTGGGGCCTGTCGGTCGGCTGGACCGACGTCGAGCGGGACATCCGATGCGCCCACCTTCTCGGCCAGCGGCTCTAGGTCCCCCTCAGAAGTTCTGGCCGCGGATCTCCCCTCCGGGGAAGTCGCCGGGTCCGGTGTCCGGAGGCGCGACGCCGTCGTTCGTGTGGACGTTGACGTACGTGTTCCCCGACTCGAGCGCGGTGACCACATCGTCGAGGTCGGCCCAGCCGCAGAGGTTGCCGGGATCGGGCGTCGTCACGGTGCCGGCGGCCAGGACGCCATCCGTTCGCCCTCCAGCAGGAGCGCCCATGAAGAGGGTGACCCCGATGGGACCGCTCACGCCGGCGACCCCGCAGTGGATGTGCGCGGCGAAGACGTTCTCGATGTTCGCCACGACCAGACGGAACCCGAGCTCGCTGCCGGCCGCGTCCAGCCGGAAGGTCGCGACGCCCCGGGCACGAGTGTCCCGAGCCGGCACCTCGTCGCCGCCCGAGAGGACGGCGCGGAAGGTGGTCGGCTGAGCCGACACGGTCGACCCGAGGACGCCGACCAGCAGCCCCGCCATCAGGGCGAGAACGATCGCTCGCTTCATGGTCTCCCCCTTTCCGGTCGCGCGTACGGGTGAGCGCGACCTCGAACCGGCGCCTTTCCCCATCGCGGCCGGTTTCAACCCGAGCGCGGAGGGATCAGAGCAGCTCGTAGGCGGGGAGGGTAAGGAACTCGAGGAAGTCGGGTGGGAGCGCCACCTCCTCGAACAGCGTGCGCGCCTGCTCCACGCGATGCTTGGTGAAGGTGTGCTCGCCCGGCTGCTCGCGGAGGTGCGTCATCTCGATCTGGATGGCCTCGCGGGCCTTCGCGGCGGTAACCATCTCACCCGTCGGGAGCGTGACCCCGTTGGCCACCCACTGCCAGATCTGCGACCGCGAGATCTCGGCCGTCGCGGCGTCCTCCATCAGATTGTCGATCGCGGCCGCGCCGACCCCCGACAGCCACGAAGCGAGGTACCGGATCCCCACGTTCACGTTCGTAGCCAGGCCCGCCTCCGTGATCTCGCCGTTCGCGACGCGGACGTCGAGCAGCTCCTCCGCAGTGACGACCACGTCCTCGCGCTGCCGATCGACCTGATTCGGACGATCGCCCATGACCCGGTCGAACTCGCCCATCGCGGTCGCGATCAGGTCCGGGTGAGCCACCCACGTGCCGTCGAACCCGGCGTTCGCCTCGCGCTCCTTGTCCTCGGCCACCTTCGCGAGCGCGAGCTCGTTCGCCTCGGGGTCTCCGCGGCTGGGGATGTACGCGGCCATCCCGCCCATCGCGTGCGCCCCTCGCCGGTGACACGTGCGCACCAACAGCTCGGTGTAGGCCCGCATGAACGGGACGGTCATCGTGATCCGAGCTCGGTCGGGCAGGACGAACCCGGGATGGCGCCGGAACTTCTTGATCACGCTGAAGATGTAGTCCCAGCGCCCGGCGTTCAGACCCGCCGAGTGCTCGCGCAGCTCGTACAGGATCTCGTCCATCTCGAATGCGGCCAGGATCGTCTCGATCAGGACGGTCGCGCGGATCGTGCCGCGGGCGATCGCGAGCCGGTCCTGCGCCCAGACGAAGACGTCGTTCCACAGGCGTGCCTCGAGGTGGCCCTCGAGCTTCGGGAGGTAGAAGTACGGCCCGGTGTCCCGCTCGAGCTGCTCTCGGGCGTTGTGGAAGAACGCGAGCCCGAAGTCGAACAGGCTCCCCGACACGGGTGCTCCGTCGACCAGCACGTGCCGTTCGGGCAGGTGCCAGCCCCGCGGCCGAACGAGCAGCGTGGCGGTCTCGTCCGCGAGCCGGTACTCGCGTCCGTCGGGACCCGTCATCTCGATCGTCCCGCGGATCGCGTCGGCGATGTTGATCTGTCCCTTGATCATGTTCGACCAGGTAGGAGCGTTCGCGTCCTCGAGGTCGGCCATGAAGCAGCGGGCGCCGCTGTTCAGGGCGTTGATCACCATCTTCCGGTCGGTGGGCCCCGTGATCTCGACACGGCGGTCCTCCAGGTCGGGCGGCGCCGTTGCCGCCAACCAGTCCGCCTCGCGGACCGAGCGCGTCGCGTGGAGGAAGTCCGGCCGCTCCCCCTCGTCGAGCCGAACCTGGCGTTCGGCGCGGGCCTCGAGCAGCTCGTCGCGACGCCCGCCGAACTCGCGCTGCAGCCCGGCGACGAACACGAGCGACTCGTCGGTCAGGATCTCGTCGAACCGGAGTTCCGCGGGACCCAGGACCTCGACGCCGTCGGGGTGGGTCACACCTGTCTCCTACCCGCTCCCGAGCAGCTCGTCACGTGCGAGCCCCGTGATCTCGAGGACCTCGGCCTCGTCGACGGCGCCGGACGAGACCGCGAACCGCAGATACCGCAGCAGGCTCGCGACCGTCGCCGGCTCATCGAGCACGCCGTGCACTTCGACCCGTCGGCGCCACGCGCGAACACGGGACGCCGCGTCGTCCAGGTACGGGAGCAGCCATCCGTAGACGGCCGCGTAGCGGCTCACCAGGTGCGCGGGATGCAGGTCCCACCCCTGGTAGAAGCCGTGACGGAGCGAATGCCGGACGTGGTCGGCGTGGACGCGCCACGCGGCGTGGACGTCCTCGGTGCGGTCGCTCGCCGGCACGACGTTGCTCGACCCGTCGCTGATCCACACGCCGGTCCCGGCGAGCGCCACCTGCAGCGCGTGCCTCGCGAAGTCGTTGGCCGGGTGATCGAGCCGCTGCTCCCAGGGCATCAGCCCGAGCGCCGAGGTGTAGTCGAACACCCCGAAGTGCATCGCCCGAAGGCGCCCGGCCGCCGCCTCGAGGATGCCGGGGGCCGCGACCGAGCCGTCGGGGCCGATCACCGACCGCGGAGTCTCGATCTGCACCTCGAACCGCAGCGAGCGCTCGGCCAGACCCAGCCCGGCCTCAAGGCGTTCGAGCGCCGCGGCGAAGGCCGCGACCTGCTCGGCCGTCGTGACCTTCGGGAACGTGACGACGAAGCCGTCGGGAAGGGCGGCGCGCTCGGTGAGCGTGGTGAGGAACGTGTCCAGCGTGCGGAGGCTCCGCCCCTCCGCACCGTCGGCGAACGACTTCACCCGCAGGCCGAACGACGGCGGCGCGGTCTCGTCAGCGCGAGCCGCCCGAACGGCTCGAGCCGTCGCCTCGGCGTGACGGTCTTCCTCATCGTCGGGTCGGGCGCCGTAGCCGTCCTCGAAGTCGACGCGGAGGTCCTCGACCGGCGCACGCTCCAGCTTCGCGCGCACGCGTGCACGCGTCCGCTCCGCGACTGCTGCGTCGACACCGAACGCCGACTCGAACGACGCCGCGTCGGGCGCGTGCTCGTCGAGCAGCCGCAACGCCTCGGCCCCGAACTCGACCGCCGTCGTCGCCGTCACGCGATCGGCGGGGACGTACAGGGTCTGGAGCGGCTGGCCGGCAGCACCCAGATCACTGCTCACGCCGTCGAGACGCCGTCGGTCCGCCGCACCGTCCCCTCGATTCGACCCGAGGGCTTGTCGGTCACGACGAAGACCCGGCCGTCGTTCTGGATCCCGCAGTACGCGAGGTCGACCGCGACGTGGTGGAGGTTCGGCATCGACAACGCCACCTCCTCGACGTTCGGCGCCGCCTCGAGCACCGCGGTGCCCATGTGCCAGAGGGTGTGCTGTACCGAACGGCTGTCGTCGTGCTGCGCGAACGCGCGGACGAGCGCGTCCCGGCAGGCCTCCCGTTCCTCGGCGAAGTCGAGCCTCGTCCCGGCGTACCGCCACCGCGCGTCGAGCTCGGTCGCGAGGATCCGGTCGTCGGTCTCCGGCAGGATCGTGTACCGGTCCTTGAGGAAGCCGCCGAACGCCGACCCGGTCGTCTTCAACAGGTAGAGCTCGTCGAGCCCGCCGGACAGGCGGACCTCGTCTCGGTCGCGGACCACGTGCGTCGTCCATCGGAAGGCTCCGCGGGTGAACGCGTGGGGGTGGGCCCGCCCGTCGATCGCGACCCGCTCCCAGGGCCGCTCGGACATCCACGCCTCGGCGCGGTTCGCCGCCGGGGACGCGTCCAGCAGGTAGCTCGTGTACCGGAGCGCGAACGCCTCGAGGGCCTCCTCGGGATGCTCGAAGGCGAGCGCGAAGGCCGAGCTCCGCATCGTGTCGGTCGGCAGGACGGTCGCGTTGTCGCCTCCCACGTGGACGTCCTCGAAGTCGCCCTCCAGACGCACCTCGATCTCGCGCTCGGAGAACTCGTGACGGTCCTCGCCCCGGACCACGGTCGCGAGATGGATCCCCGCCTTGCCGTACCGGTTGGGCCCGAGCTCGAACCCCATCAGCTCCCCCGGTAGGTCGAGTAGCCGAACGGGCTCAGCAGCAACGGGACGTGATGGTGCTCCCCGGGCTCGCGCAGGGTGAACTCCACCGTCACCGCCGGGAAGAAGGCTTCCAGACCGCGCTGCCCGAAGTACGCGCCGGTGTCGAACCGCATCCGGTACGTCCCCGCCATCGGTTCGGCGCCCTCGGGGAGCAGATCGCTCAGCCGGCCCTGTTCGTCGGTCAGGCCCGCACCGACCGGCTCCCACCCGCCTGCGGCAAGGACCTCGAGCTCGACCGCCACGCCGGCGCCGGGCCGGCCGGCCGAGGTGTCGAGCACATGGGTCGTGATCGCCGCCACGGCGCGCATCATCCTCCCGCGCGAACGAAGGGCGCCACGGGCCGGACGAGCTTCTCGAGCCGGATCCGGGTGATCTGCCGTTGCTGTTCGGCGGCCTCGGCGAGCTCGGCGTCGGCGTCGTTCCGGAGCCGCTCGCGCTGCGCCTCGAGCATCTCCTCGGCGCTCTTCTCGGTGGCGTTGATCAGGAACACGTGCCCGAACCGCCCCTCGTACTCCTGGTTGCCCGCCTCGAGCTCGCGAAGGGTCTCGTCGCTCGCCACGGCGGCACCGGCCTGCTCGCTCCGGGCCCAGACGGACCCGCCTCGCTCCCCGATCCGCGGGTGCGCCGCGAACGCCTCCCGCCGATCGTCGGTCGAGAGTCCGGCCCACACGTCGTCGGCGGTCTGCAGCAGCGCGTCGAACGTCGCGAATGGCCTCGCCGCCCGGAGCCGACTCGCCCATGCGCGCGAGCCGCAGCAGGCGAGCACACGCTCCTCGAACAACTCGGCGGTCTTCGCGTTGAGCCACCGGACGCCGAACGACCGCCAGCCGTCGTCGGTGACCCGCCCGTGCACCCGGAGCCGAGCCACGCCACCGTCGGGATGGATATGCAGCCGAACGTGGGTGGCCAGCGCCGGCGGGTCGATCGGGAACGCGAAGCGTCGATGCGGGCCGAGCCTGCGATGCGAGAGGACCTCGGACCAGGCCGGCTCGGCCTCCGGGTCGGCGGCGACGTCGGGAGTTACACGAACCTCGAGCGAGCACGTGTCCGGGTAGTTGCCCTTGAAGTTCGTGGTGTCGACCTCGATGCGCTCGATCTCGGTCATGCTCGCGAGGCGGATCACCACCCAGTCGTGGCCCTCGCCGCGCCGGCGTCGCGTCTCCCATCCGTCGTGCATGCCGTGGGAGTCGCCAGGCGCGACGAGGTTGTGCGGCGAGGAGAAGAAGAGATCGCTGGCGTCGAGCACGACCCCGCCCGACAACGACGCCGCGACATCCGCGCGGCCGCCCGCGTCGGTGAGCGTCCGAAGATCCGGGAGTGGGTCGCCGTGGACGCGGAGCCTCGCGACCCCGCCGTCGGGAACGATGTTCAGCCGGAGGTGGCTCACGCGCAGCGGCGAGGCGACGTCGAACCGGTTGACCGCGTCGCCCTCGAGCGCCGACTCGGGCACCAGGTCGAACCACTCCGCGCCCGTGACGTCATCCTCCTCGACCACCGCGCCCTCGACCGAGCAACGGTCTGGGTAGTTGCCGCGGAAGAAGCTGGTGTCGACGACCACGCCGCGCACGATCCCGGGGATGCCGAGGCGGACGATGCACCAGTCGTGGCCCGGATCGCGTCGGCGGCGCGTCTCCCACCCGTCCATCTCCTTGCCTCGATCCGTGTAGCGGTCGGGGTCGAAGACCGGCGCCTCCGGCTTGAGGAGGTTCTCCTTCGGCGCGAAGAACTCGTCGTTCGCGACGAGCACCATCCCGCCGAGCCGCCGGGCGGCAAGGTCGGGCAGCGTCGTGAAATCGCTCATGCCGCGCCCCTCGAGAGCAGGCGGCCCACGGGTTCGTCCCGGAACCGTCCGTCCGCGTAGACCTCCACCCCTCGAACGTACGTGGCCGAGACGCGTCCGTCGAGCCGCAGCCCCGCGTAGGGCGTGACCGGGTTGCGGTGGTGGAGCTCGGACGGGTCGATCTCGGAGGCGCCCTCGGGTTCGAACAGTACGAGGTCCGCGTCCCTGCCCTCGGCGATCGCACCCTTGCGTGCGAGGCCGGCGATGGCGGCCGGGCCCTCGCTCATCCACCGCGCCACGTCCTCGAGCGCGAACCCCCGGGCCCGAGCCTTTGTCCACACGGCCCGCAGCCCGAGCTCCACGGAGGCGATGCCACCCCACGCGTCGAAGAACGAGCCCGCCTTCAGGTCGGCCGTGCACGGCGAGTGGTCGGACACGACCGCGGCGATCCGCCCGTCCCGGAGTGCGTCCCACAGTCGCTCCCGGTTCTCCGCCGCGCGGATCGGGGGCGCGCACTTGTACTCGGTCGCGCCGTCGGTGATCTCCTCGGCCGCGAACGTCAGGTAGTGCGGGCAGGTCTCGACCGAGACGCGCGCCCCGGGATGCGCCAGCTCGTCGAGACCGGTCGCCGCCGAGAGGTGGAGCACGTGGGTCCGGCATCCGGTCGCCGCGCTCGCCTCGGCGACGGCCGCGATCGCCGCTTCCTCGGCCTCGCTGGGACGAGAGCTCAGGTACGTGCGGTACGCGAACGCGTCGGCATCGCCGAGCCCCCGCGTCGCGCGCTCGATCGGTTCGGGCAGCTCGGCGTGCACGATCAGCAGTCCGTCGAACGCCGCGATCTCGGTCGCCGCCGCCCGGAGCTGCCCGAGCTCCAGCGATCCGAACTCGTCGACGCCCGACGGACACAGGAAGCACTTGAACCCGAACACGCCGGCCTCGCGGAGCTCGCGCAGATGCCCGAGATCGCCCGGCACCGCCCCGCCCCAGAACCCGACCTCGACGTGGGCCTTCCCCTCGGCGGCGGACCGCTTCTCGCGGAGCGCATCGAGGGTGGTCGTCGGCGGGATGCTGTTCAGCGGCATGTCGAGGATCGTCGTCACGCCGCCGGCCGCGGCCGCGCGCGTACCGGTCTCGAATCCCTCCCACTCGGTCCGTCCCGGCTCGTTCACGTGCACGTGGGTGTCGACCACCCCGGGGAGGATCACGCGGTCGCCGGCCTCGACGAGCGGCACACTCGACGGCACGTCGTCGAACGCCGCGACGCGCTCGATGCGGCCGTCCGCGACGTGGACGCAGGCCTCACGGACGCCGTCCGGCGTCACGACGCGCCGGCCGCGGAACAGGACGTCGGTTCCGTACACGGTCGCATCGTGGCACGGGCCGGAACGTCTACGCTCACCGCCGTGAGGACGGTCTTCCGAGGTGCGCGGTGGCCGGGCGACGTCGCCGTCCGCGACGGCCGGATCGAGACGGTCGGGTCGGTGGCCGAGGAACCGGGGGACGAGACGATCCGGTGCGATGGCGACCTGATCACCGCGGGGTTCGTGAACACCCACCACCACCTGTACCAGTGGATGACGCGCGGGCGGTGCGTCGGGTGCGACCTGTTCGGCTGGCTCGTCGAGCTCTACCCGGTCTGGGGGCGGCTGGACGTCGAGGACGTCCGGGCGGCGGCGCTGGTGGGGCTCGCCGAGCTGGCGCTCACGGGGTGCACGACCGCGGCAGACCACCATTACCTGGTGCCCCGCGGCGACGACACCGTGTTCGACGCGATCGTCGACGCCGCGAGGACCGTGGGGATCCGCCTGCACCTCGCGCGAGGCTCGATGGATCTGGGCGAGTCGCGTGGCGGCCTGCCACCCGACCACGTCGTCGAGGATCTCGACGCGATCCTGGCCTCGACCGAATCGGTGATCGCGCGCCACCACGACGACGAGCGCGTCGTCGTGACCGTCGCGCCGTGCAGCCCGTTCAGCGTGACACCTGAGCTGATGCGCGAGTCCGCCGCGCTCGCGCGGCGCCACGGCCTGAAGCTGCACACCCACCTCGCCGAGACCGTCGACGAGGAACGCGACGTCCTCGAACGCTTCGGCCGGCGCCCGGTGGACCTGCTCGACGAGCTCGGGTGGATCGACGGGGACGTGTGGGTGGCACACGGGATCCACTTCGACGACGCGGAAGTGGCTCGGCTCGGGACGGCCGGGACGGGGGTGGCGCACTGCCCCTCGAGCAACGCACGCCTCGGTGCCGGGATGTGCCGGGTCGTCGATCTCGAAACCGCCGGGGCGCCCGTCGGTCTCGGCGTCGACGGCGTCGCTTCGAACGAGGTGGGCGGGCTCCAGCCCGAGCTCCGGCAAGCCCTCTACACCGCCCGGCAGCGCGCGAACCGAGCCGATGTCTTCATGCCGCCCGACGCGCTGCGGCTCGCGACCGAGGGCGGGGCCCGGTGCCTCGGGCGGGACGACCTCGGCAGGCTCGAGCCTGGGCTCCGAGCCGATCTGGTGGTCTGGCCCGGCGACGACCTCGGCGACGTGCCCGACCCGCTCGCGGGGTTCGTCCTCGGGCCCGAGCGCCGGGCGCGGCACGTGTTCGTCGAGGGCGAGCCGGTCGTGCGGGACGGGACGCTGCTCGGCGCGGACGAACGCGCCCTCCGCCGCGACCTCGCCGAACGCGCGCGCCGCCTCTGGCCCTGATGCCGCTACGGAACCGTGTCACCCCGCTCGGCGAGCTGGTCGCCGAACCCGGTCGCGGCCTCGTGTACGGCAACCGTGGGTGCCTGCACGACGAGCTCGGCCGGATCCGCCGGCGGTTCAACGGCAGGCGATGGATCGCGTGCCGTCTCCGGTTCCGCGGCTGGCACCGCGAGCCGCTGGTGCAGCCCGGCCGGTTCACCGAGCTGTTCTTCCTCGACGAGGCGACGGCGTTCGCGGCCGGACACCGCCCGTGCGCGCTCTGCCGCCGCGAGGACTACGACCGGTTCGGCGAGATCTGGCGCTCGATCCACCCGGGCCCGGTCGGCGCCGACGCGATCGACGCACGGCTCCACGCCGAACGGATCGAGCCGCGAACGCGCGGCCACCGCCTCCACGAGGCTTCGCTCGAGGGGCTCCCCGACGGCGCCTACGTCCTGCGCGACGAGCGGCCGTACGTCGTGGTCGGCGACGAGCTGCTGCGATGGTCGACGGGCGGTTACGTGGAACGCGTCGCTCGACCTGCGCGGAGCGGGACGATCCTCATCACGCCGCCGTCGCTCGTCGAAGTGCTGCGCGCCGGTTGGCAGCCCGGGGTCCCGCTGTTCCATCCATCGGCGGCCCCGGGTCGTCTCGACCCGGTGGGACGTCGCGTCAGGGGGTCTGCTCGAAGTCCCGCAAGTACTCGGCCAGGGAGCTGATGTCGTGGTCGGCCAGTCCGGTCGCGAGGGCGGCTCGCACCACGTCGCGGTTCGTCTCCGCCTGCGGCATCGGTGCCCCCACCGCCCGGGCGAGCTCGAGGATCAGATCGAGATCCTTGCCGACCAGATCCAGCCGGAACGCGACCGGCGTCTCGTCTGGTCGCTCGAACGCCGCCCGCTTGTACAGCACGTATGGCGCGGCGGCGGCGCCCGACGCGAAGACCTCGTAGGCGGCCGTCCGGTCGACGCCCGCGCGTTCGGCGAGCACGAGCGACTCCGAGAGGGCCGCGTTGAGCCCGTGGACGAGCGCGTTGACCGCGAGCTTCATCGTCGCTCCCGTCCCGAGCTTCCCCACGTGGATGATCCTGGAGGACAGCGCCTCAAGCACCGGGCGTGCTCGGTCGAGCGCCTCGGCGTCGCCGCCGGCCATGATCAGCAGCTCGCCCCGCTCGACGACCGGCACGCTCCCGGAGACGGGGGCGTCGAGCAGCGTCGCCCCGCGGGCGCGCACCGACGGTTCGACCGCGCGAACGGTCTCGGGCGCGATCGTGCTCATCTCCAGGACGACCTGGCCCTCGTGGAACCCCTCGATCGCGTCCGCGTAGACGGCCCGGACGGCCGCGTCGTCGGCCAGGCTCGTGATCGCGACGTCCGCCGCCTCGGCCGCCGCGCTCGCGCTCTCGGCGATCTCGGCGCCCGAGGTTCGGGCAACCGCGTGGCACTTGCCACGGTCGCGGTTCCAGACGATCACGTGGAAGCCGGCCCGGCGGAGGGTTCCGGCCATCGCGCCACCCATCCGCCCGGTCCCGAGGACGACGACCGTCGAGCCGCGTTCCGATCCGTTCACGGCATCAGTACGGCATCGACCAGCCGGCGTCGACCCGGAACTCGGCGCCGGCGATCGAGGGGTTCTCGAGCATGAGGACCGCGACGTCCACGACCTCCTGCATCTGCACGAGGCGTCCGGTCGTCGTCCTGTTCCGGTGGGCGTCGAGGGCCTCGGTCTTGCCCGCCCAGAACGGTGAGTCCTCGACGATCCCGGGATGGAGCGCGTTCACCCGGATCGGCTTGAGCTCAGCCGTGAGCGAGCGGACGAGCCCGTCCACCCCGTGGTTGATCGTCGTCACGGTCATGGAACCGGGGTAGGGACGCTCCTTGGCCAGACCGCCGAAGATCAGGATCGACGAGTCGTCGTCCAGGCGGTCCAGGAGCGCGTGGATGACCTCGGTGTAGCCGACGAGCTTCAGGGTCACGAGGGCAATCGCCTCGTCGATGTCGTAGTCGCGCATCGTGTTGAGGTCGCGGTGGACCCCGGCCAGCACCAGCCGGCTCACGTCGCCGATCCCTTCGAGCGCGGGCGCGATCTCCTTGGGCTTCGACAGGTCGAACACGAGCTCCGTGGTCTTGCCGCCGAGCTCCGTGGCCACCGTGCTCCCGCGGGTCGGGTCACGCCCGGTGATCACCACCTCGCGGTCGGCCTGGGCGTAGTGGCGCGCCACCTCCTTGCCCAGACCCGATGTCCCACCGACCACCACGACCGCACCGTCCGTCATCGAACCTCCTCGGCTCGTTCATCGATCGCATCCCGCAGGTAGTCCCAGTCGCGTTCGAACCGGTATGAGTGCCGGGCCGGCGGCGCGGGGGACTGCGTCTCGAGCCACCGAACCGGCACGTCGGCCGGGTTCGCGAACGCGTGGACGCACCCGACGCCCGCCCAGGCCACGTCGCCGGGGACCAAGTGATACGACTCGCCGTCGAACGTCGCGTCGACCTCGCCCTCCAGGATCAGGTACGTCTCCTCCAGCGGATGGTCGTGTCCGCCGATGACGCCCTTGAGAGCGTCGTACCGCACCATGAACATCGTCGAAAGCTGCGCTCCCAGGTCCGAGTCGATCATCATCTTCACGGTGATCCCGCTGTAGACGAGCAGCGCCGATCGCATGCTGGCCGACGCGGCCAGCAGCTCCTGACTCTGCCTGCCCGGGTCCATGTGCCCGGGCTGGATGCTCCCGAACGACCGCATTCGAGGGTCGCGGGCGTCGACCGGGATCGAGTCGGTCTCGGGCAGCGCCGGTACGAAGTACGTGTCCCCGCCGTAGGCGGCTCGCGGGACCGGCGCCGAAAGCGCCGCCCATCGAGCCGTCGCCGAGCTCCGGTTCGCGAGCGCGTGGGCCTGGCCGAGGGGGATCAACGCGTAGTCGCCGGCGCCGAGCAGGACCGCGGTCTCCGAGGTGAACAGGACGACCTCGCCATCGATGACGTAGAGGCTCTCCTCGTACGAATGGACGTGCCAGTCGAGCCGGCCGCCGGCCTCCATCTCCCCGATCCCGAACCCCGTGTGGACGGCGCCGGCGCCCTCGTCCACGACGGTCCATCTCCGGAAGCCCTCGACGTGACCTTCGAGCGCGGGGGGCACGCCCCAGGACGCGTCGGCCGCGGTTCGAACCAGATGGGTCGTCATCAGTCCATCGTGGTGCTCACGCGCTCGGCGATCGACGCCGCCGAGGGGATCGCGAGGTCCTCGAGCGCGTCGGCGGCGGGCAGTGGGATGTGCGGGGTCGTGATCCGCACGATCGGGCCGTCGAGATCGAAGAAGCGATCCTCGGCGACGATCGAGGCGACCTCGGCGCCCCAGCCGCACAACCGCGGGCTCTCCTCGACCGTGACGAACCTTCCGGTCTTACCGACCGACTCCAAGATCGTGGTCGCGTCGAGCGGGACGAGCGATCGAACGTCGATCACCTCGGCGTCGATGCCGTCGCCCGCGAGCGCCTCCGCGGCCTCCAACGATCTCGGCACCATCGCGCCGAGCGCCGCGATCGTCACGTCGGATCCCTCCCGGAGCACCTTCGCCGAACCGAGCCGGTCGACGACCTCGCCGTCGGGGACCTCGCCCTTGGTCGCGTAGAGCACTTTGGGCTCCACGACGATCACCGGGTCGGGGTCGCGCACGGCCGCCGCGAAGAGCCCGATCATGTCCAGAGGGTTCGAGGGCACGACCACCTTCAGCCCCGGGATCGCCATCGCCCACCCCTCGACGCTCTGCGAATGCTGCGCGCCGAACCGGACGCCGCCCCCGTTCGCGGTGCGGATCACGAGCGGCAGCGCCACCTGACCGTTCGTCATGTACCGGGTCTTGGCGATCTGGTTCGCGATCAGGTCCCAGCACACGGCGAAGAAGTCGCTGAACATCAGCTCGGCCACCGGGCGGAGCCCGTTCATGGCCGCGCCCATGATCGCGCCGATGATCGCCTGCTCCGAGATCGGCGTGTCGCGGACGCGCTTGGGACCGAACCGCTCGAACAGCCCCTCGGTGGTCTTGAACACGCCGCCGGCCGCCGCGACGTCCTCCCCAATGAAGTACACGCTCGGGTCGCGCTCCATCTCCTGTGCGATCGCCCGGCTGACCGCCTCCCGATACGTCAGCTCCGCCACGCGGACCCCCCGTCGGCCCAGAGCTCGGTGCCGAGGGCCTCGGGTTCGGGGAACGGCCCCGCCTTCGCCTCCTCGGTCGCCCGGTCGACGAGCTCGAGCGCCTCCCGCTCGATACGATCGATCGCATCGGCCTCGACGCCGGACGCGAGCAACCGGTCGCGGTAGGTGGGGATCGGGTCGCGGGCCAGCCACGCCTTGACCTCGTCGTCGGGCCGGTACTTGGCGGGATCGGCGCGCGAATGCCCGCCGTGCCGGTAGGTCTTCGCCTCCACCAGCGCCGGGCCGCCGCCCTCTCGGGCCCGCTCGACCAGGCGTGTCGCGGTCTCGTACACGGCGTCGACATCGTTCCCGTCCACGACGACGGGCTCGAGCCCGTAGGCGCTCGCCCGGTCGGCGGCCGGGTTCGCGACCGCCGTCACCGCCCCGATCGGCGTGTACTCCATGTACAGGTTGTTCTCGCAGACGTAGACGACCGGGAGCTGCCAGACGACGGCGAGGTTCAACGCCTCGTGGAAGGCGCCGATGTTCGTGGTGCCGTCCCCGAAGAAGCACACGACGACCTGACCGGTCTCCCGCTCCTGGGCCGCCCATGCGGCGCCGGCCGCGATCGGCATGTGCGCCCCGACGATCGCGTACGAGCCCATCGCGCCGTGGGCGACGTCGGTCAGATGCATCGACCCGCCCTTGCCGCCGCAGATCCCGTTCGCCCGGCCCATGAGCTCCGCCATCAGCGCGCCCATCGGCGCACCACGCAGGAGCGTGTGCACGTGGCCGCGGTACGTGCAGTAGACGAGGTCGTCGGGCCGCAGCGCTGCCGCGAAGCCGGCCGCGACCGCCTCCTGCCCCAGCGCGAGGTGCGACGTGCCCTTGATCAGCCCCTCGAGGAACAGGTCCTGCGCTCGCTTCTCGAACAGGCGCGCCTCCTGCATCATCCGATACATCCCGAGGCGAACCTGCTCGTCGGCGACCGGTTGCGTGGTCGTGCTCACTCGCGCCCTTCCCGATCAGTACTCGTTGGCGACCATCAGCTCCTCGCACGGGAACAGCGTGATGATCTTGGGCCCTTCGGCCGTCACGACGACCTCCTCCTCGATCCGCGCGGCCGATCGTCCGTCGGTGGCGGGGCAGTAGGTCTCGAGCGCGAAGAGCATGCCCTCCTTGAGCTCGATCGGCTCGTCGAACGAGTTCAGGCGGCTGATGATCGGTCGTTCGTGCAGGCCGACGCCCACCCCATGTCCGAACTGCAGGCCGAACGCGTCGAACTCGTCCTGGAACCCGAACTCCTCAGCCTTGGGCCACACGGCGGCGAGCTGATCCGTGGTGTTGCCCGGCTTCACGAGGTCGATCGCGGCATCCATCCATTCGCGCGAACGCGAGAACGCGTCGCGCTGAGCCTGCGTGGCGCGCCCGACGACGAACGTTCGGTAGTAGCAGGTCCGGTACCCGTTGTTCACGTGGATGATGTCGAAGTACGCCTGGTCGCCCGGGCGGATCAACCGGTCGGAGAAGACGTGCGGGTGCGGGCTGCAGCGCTCCCCCGCGATCGAGTTGATCGCCTCGACGAACTCGGAGCCCATCTCGTACAGCCGCTTGTGGGCGAGCGCGACGACCTCGCTCTCGCGGACGCCCGGCTTGAGGAACTCGAAGATGTCCTGGTACACGCCGTCGACCATCGCGCAGGCCTGCGTGAGCAGCGTGATCTCGTCCTGGCTCTTGATCTCGCGGGCGAGCATCATCACCTGCTGCCCGTCGCGGACGTCGAGCCCCGCGCGCTGGAGCTCGAGGAACACCGTGGTCTCGGCAACGTCGACGCCGAGCGGCATGTCGGCCAGGCCGTCCTCCTTGAGCACGGAACGGAGCTCCTCGGCGGCCCGCCGCTGGAGCCCGACGGCCGGCGAGATGGCGCCCTGCAGGCCGGTGTTGCCGCCGACCGAGTTCGTCTCGTCGTACCACTGCGGGAGCTGCAGCCGGTGCGCCTTCGCCGCGGACCCGAAATCCCAGATGCGCGGCGGACCCGTCCGCGTGATCAGCGCGTAGCGCTCGCCTTTGTTGAACGCCCAGTACCCGATGTGGGTGCTCGTGGCGTACCGGATGTTGCTGGTCTCGAACAGCAAGATCGCACCTAGATCGGACGTCTCCAGCTGTTCGCGAACGCGAGCGAGCCGGTAGTCGCGGAGGCGCCCGAAGTCGACGCGGTTCTCCCAGTCGACCCCATGGAGGCCCGGTGACGGGGTGGTCGCGACCGGGAACTCGTCCATCGACCCTGCCCTCCGATCCGTCTGCGTACACGGTGAGGTGTTAAGGCTGAATGATATGCATACACCGCCGGCGGCTGCATCTCTGCCTGCCCGGGTGGTGCCGGTAGCGCTTCCGAGGCAACCTGTGTAGTGTCCCTGAACGGTGTGAGGGGCGCTCGGATCAGGCGTGTGTTCGAGAGCGGCCGGGGGAGGGACCTCGCGGACCCCCGTCGTCGGCTGCGGCTCCGCGCCGGAGCGCGGACGATCCGCGGGGACCGCACATGACCTCCAAGGTCCTGCTCACCGGCGGGTGCGTCCTGACGCTCGGCGCACGGACCCCCAATCACAAGCAAGCGGACGTCCTCATCGACGGCGAGGTGATCGCCGAGGTCGGCACCCATCTTCGGGCGCGGGACGCAGAGCAGATCGACGCCACCGGCACGATCGTCATGCCGGGCTTCGTCGACACGCACCGCCACGCATGGACCTCCCTACTGCGCAACGCGGGCGAGGGCGGCGCGCACGCCGAACCGGCCGACGGCGGCCCCCACGGCTACACGGCCGACGACATCTACGCCTCCACGCTGATCGGGCTGCTCGGCGCGGCTGAGGCCGGCATCACCACCGTCGTCGACTGGTCCTCCGCGGGACCCGACGACCTCGCCGATGCCGCGCTCCAGGCGCACGCGGACGCTGGCGTTCGTACCGTGTTCGTCGACGCGGCGCCGGCGGCGACAGGACGCGCCGCCCGCCTACGCGATCGGGCCGGCCCGTCCACGACGATCGCGTTCGGAGCCATCGCCCAAGGGGTCGCGTCGGACGGAGCCGCCGCGGCGTGGGCGGCCACCCGGGAGCTCGGCCTGCGCATCCACCTGCACGCCAACGCGAACGACACCATCTCGGCCGCGTCCCAACGCGGACTCCTCGGCGAAGACGTCACCGTCGTCCACGGCTCCCTGCTCGCGGCGACGGACGTCGACGCGATCGCGTCCTCGGGCGCCGCGATCTCGATCGCGCCGGTGAGCGAGATGGCGGGCGGCTCCGGCTCGCCGCCGATCCAGCACCTGATCGACAGCGACGTTCGGCCGGGTCTCGCGGTCGACGACGTCCGCGTCGCGCCCGGCGACCTGTTCGCGCAGATGCGCGCGGCGATCTCGATGCAGCACGCCACGGTGTTCGACCGCAAGCTGGCGGGCAAGAGCGGCGTCCCGAAGCTGATGACCACGCGCAACGTCATCCGCTTCGCAACGAGCGACGGCGCCATCGCCGCGGGGCTGCGCGGCGTGACCGGTTCACTGGAGGCGGGCATGCAGGCCGACGTCGTTGTGCTGCGGGCCGACCGCCCGAACATCTTCCCGATCAACGACCCGATCGGCGCGGTCGTCTGGGGCATGGACACATCCAACGTCGACTGGGTGTTCGTCGGTGGGCGAGCGCTGATGCGGAAGGGCGTGCTCGACGCGGACGTCCAACGTGTGCGGAGCCTGGCTACCGAGGCCCGGCAGCGCATGACTGATGGATCCGGATCGATCGTCGGTGCGGCATCGGGAGGTACCGGGTGAGCAGCGATCGCGTCCGATCGCCGGCCCTCACGTCGTTCGTGGTGGCTTCCCGGTACATGCCCGTGTACATCGCCACGCTCCTCCTCGTCATCGTGGCGTCGATCTGGGCCCCCGCGTCCCTGAGCGGTGTCGCCTTGCGCGCCATCGCTCCCTACGGGGCCGTCCTCGGCATCGCCGCCCTCGGCCAGATGTCGGTCATCATGACCGGCGGCATCGATCTCAGCGTCCCGGGCACCATGAGTCTCGCGGCGGCGATCATGGTCGGCGTCGGGGACGGATCGAATGAGAACATCGCCATCGCCATCGCCACCGCGATCGCCGTCGCCGCGCTGATCGGACTCGTCAACGGCCTCCTGATCGGCGGGCTCAAGCTGAACGCACTCATCACGACCCTTGCGGTGGGTCTGATCGTGATCGGCGGCGTGAATCGCTACGCGAGCACGTTCCCGGTCCAGAGCCGGGTCCCGCCGGGCCTGTCCGACTGGATCTCCACCCGCATCCTGGGTGTGAGCCCCGTCTTCTGGACGGGTGTCGGCCTCACGATCGTCCTCATCGTCGGCCTTCGCTACATAGCGGTGGGTCGCAAGTTCCAGGCGGTGGGGGCCAACCCGGTGGCCTCCAACGTCGCGGGTGTCCAGGTGAATCACCACCGGATCCTGGTCTACATGGTGGCCGCGGTCTTCTACGCCATCGCCGGGGTGGCGCTCGCGGGGCTCCTTCGGAACCCGGGGGTCGGCGCGGGCACGACGTATCTCCTGGCTCCGATCGCTGCCGTGGTGATCGGCGGGGCTTCGCTCACCGGAGGCCTGGCGAGCCCGCTCTCGACGTTCGTGGCCGCTCTGTTCCTCACCGGCCTCAACCAGATGCTGCGAACGATGGGGCTCCCCACCTCGCTGCAGTCCGTCGTGTTCGGTCTCGTCATCATCGGAGGGATGCTCGTTTCGGGCGACCGGATCATCCGCGGCGTCGAGCAGCTCCTTCGGGAGCGGAGACGCCCGAACGACCCGCAGTCGCAACCCGTCCCTGGTCCGATGTGATCGATGGAGGAGGAGGCGCCTATGTGAGGTGGACGACCGATCCGTGACAACAGGAGATCGACTAGGGAGGAGGACCATGCAACGGATCAGGATCGCCGCGGTCATCGCAGCGCTGGCGTTGATGGCGGCGGCATGTGGCGGTGACGACAACGGCGACACGACGGCGACCGGAGCGACCCAGGGCCAGGCGGCCACCGGCGCGACCGGGGCCCTCGCGGAGTTCGGGGAGAGTACCGACGCGGACCCTGCGCTCATCGAGAAGGCCCTGGGCCCCGTGGACCCGTCGGATGAGGCGAGCTGGAACATCATCCTGGCCTCGATCGCGCGGGCCGACCAGGATCCCGATCAGGCCACCATCGACAAGGCGATGGAGTGTTGGAGCAGCAAGGAGTGTGACACCGGCACCGGAGGCGACGTGGTGATGGGCTACGCCGACGGCGGCGGGGACACGGTGAACGTCTGGCGTGCGGTGAGCC
>Ga0307287_10000157_pt1 | contig 25169 bp, 22 predicted proteins | sample ER_DNA_141_FD_194485 | JGI IMG/M metagenome (GOLD analysis project Ga0307287, IMG submission 194485) | Bulk soil microbial communities from the East River watershed near Crested Butte, Colorado, United States - ER_DNA_141 | ecosystem: Environmental > Terrestrial > Soil > Floodplain | place...
ACGTTCCTCGACATCTCGGCGTCGGCCGAGGGCCGCGAAACCACGCTCGACGTCGTACGGCGAACCGCGGAGAGCGTCTTCATCCCGCTGACCGTCGGAGGCGGTGTCGGATCCGTCGATGATGTCGACACGCTCTTGCGAGCCGGAGCCGACAAAGTGGCGATCAACACGGGTGCCATCAAACGTCCCGAGGTGATCGGCGAGATCACCCGTCGATTCGGCAATCAGGTGCTCGTCCTCTCGGTGGATGCGCGCCGCGCGGACTGGGCACCGTCCGGTTTCGAGGTGACGACCCACGGCGGGCGGACCGCCGCCGGCCTGGATGCGGTGGAATGGGCGCGGCGCGGAGTGGAGCAGGGCGTGGGCGAGATCTTGTTGAATTCGATGGATGCCGATGGCACGACCAGAGGCTTCGACCTGGAGATGATTCGGGCCGTGCGGGCGGTGGTCGAGGTGCCATTGATCGCCTCCGGCGGTGCGGGTCGTGCCGAAGATTTTCCTCCGGCGATCGCAGCGGGCGCCGATGCGGTGCTGGCGGCGACTGTCTTCCATTTCGGGACGCTACGAATCGCCGAGGTCAAGGATGCACTCGATGCCGCGGGTTTTCCGGTACGCCGCCCCGTACTCGCACCGACGGCGAGACACTGAACTCCGTGCCTGGACAAAGAAGACTCGCTTGGCTGCCCTACGCGACCGTCGAGGAGGCCGAGCAACGACTGGGTGGAATTCCCGAAAGTATCGACATCGACGTCTATCGTGCGGACGGTGACAGCTGGCCGGATTCGATCGCCGAAGTCGAGTTCTATGTGTTGCCCTACCTCAAGGGCGAGGAGGTTCTCGACCGAGTCGCCGAGATGGAGCAGCTGAAGGTCATCCAGACCCTGACCGCAGGGGTGGAGAACTTCCTGCCGCACGTGCCGGATGGCGTGATCTTGTGCAATGCCGCCGGCGTGCATGACACGAGTACTGCCGAACTTGCGGTTGCGCTGGCGCTTGCCAGTGGACGACATCTTGATCACTATGCGCGTAACCAGCTCGACGGCATCTGGGACTTCCAGCTCGGCATCTCACTGGCCGATCAACGAGTGTTGATCATCGGCTACGGTCACATCGGCGCCGCCATCGAGCGCCGGTTGGCTGGTTTCGAGGTCGCGTCGGTGACCAGGGTCGCTCGGCGGCCGCGTACCGAGCCAGTACTGGTACACGCCATCGAAGACCTCCCGGAGCTGCTCCACGATGCGGATGTCGTCTTCCTGGTGGCGCCGCACACACCGCAGACCGAAGGTTTGATCTCCGGTCCCCAGCTCGCCGCGCTGCCCGATGGAGCGGTGCTGGTCAACGTCGCCCGCGGCAAGCTGGTCGACACCGACGCATTGCTCGCCGAAACCTCGACTGGCCGGATTCGCGCGGCACTCGACGTGACCGATCCCGAGCCGTTGCCACCCGAGCATCCGCTGTGGCGTACGCCGGGTGTGCTGATCTCACCTCACGTCGGCGGGCCGAGCACCGCCTTCTTCCCGCGCGCCGACCGACTCATCGCGGCCCAGCTGGGTCGCTTCGCCGCTGGCACGGAACTGGAGAACATCATCACATGACGCCCCTTGAGACGCCTGAGTCCCAAGGCATCGATCCCGATTGCATCTTCTGCAAGATCATTTCTGGGGAGCTGCCGTCCCGAAGGATCTACGAGGACGAACAAGCTGTCGCCTTTCTCGACATTGGTGCGTGGCACCGTGGGCACTGCTTGGTGGTTCCGAAACGCCATGTGCCCGACATGCTGACCGGCCCGGCTACGTTGTCCGACATCGCGCCGGCTGTGGACGCCGTTGCACGGCTGCTCATGCGGCGGCTGGCAGCAGACGGGATCAACATCTTGTCGTCATCGGGTCAGGCTGCCGGTCAGGAAGTGTTCCACCTGCACGTGCATGTCATTCCGCGCTACGCCGACGAGCCTGGTCTCCGCATGCTGGTCAATAGCGGTGTTGTGCCCGATGGTGAACTGGATTCGGTGTATCGCCAGATTCAGGCGGGCGCGTGAGCCTGCCGACACATTCGGCACCGGCAACATCGTTATCGATCAGCCGGCGGCTGTCTCGTGCCGCCCTGGAGTTTCTGCCGCCCTTCGCAGTTGCGCTGTTGATCTTGCCCTTCATCATCCAGTACGGGAAGTTGATTCCCTGGCAACCGTCGACGATCGACTTGCAGGTCTACGTGTACGCCGTCAAGGACATGTTGGCGGGCAAGGACATTTTCGCAACCACCACGCCGTTCTGGAATCTCTACTTCATCTATCCACCGATCGCGGCGATCTTGATGACGCCGCTGGCCTTTGGCCCCTACGCGCTGTGGCAGGTGGTCTGGACTGGCGGCCTGGTCTGGGCTCAGCAGTCGGTCTTGAAGCGTTGCGGAGCGCCGCGCGGCTGGAAGCTTGGACTCATCGGCATTGCGGTGCTGCTGGCAGTGGAGCCGATCCGTACCACGCTCGGGTATGGCCAGGTGAACACCATCCTGATGGCCTTGGTGATCGCCGATCTGTTGCCTGACGCACCGGGGGAGCGGAGACGAATCCCGCAGGGCACCTTGATCGGCCTGGCCGCTGCGATCAAGCTCACCCCGGCGCTGTTCGTGATCTTCGCATTCCTGATCGGTAAAACCAGGGTGGCGATCACCGCGATGATCAGCTTTGCGGTGTTCACCGGGATCGGCGCGATCTTGCTGTTCCGTGAGACGTTGGTGTTCTTCGGCGGGCTGTCCGGCGGTGACACGCGCACCGCGTCACCGCTGTACACCGGAAATCAGTCGCTGCTCGGGGTGTTCTTCCGACTCAGCGACTCTTCACGCGTCACCGCTCTGGTGGGACTTGCGGTCTCCGCGATCTTGGCTGTGCTTGGTTGCCTGGTAGCTGCTTATTGGTGGCGGCATGACGAGAAGGTCTTTGCGGTCGCCATCGTCGGACTCACGACCTGCCTGGCTTCCCCGCTGTCGTGGACCCACCACTATGTATGGATTCTGCCCTTGGGTATGGCCGTGCTGTCGCCCGGCGTGCCGCGCTGGGCTCGATACCTCGGCGGCTTCTGGGTGGTCTGGGTCAGTGCGTGTCTGCCACTCGCGGTCCTGCCGTACGGCGGCGGCAGAGAACGGCAGTTCGACTTCCTGCAACAGCTAGTCGCCAACCTCGGTCCGATTATTGGTGTGATCTTGGTCGTTGGTCTTGCCTGGCAGCTGGTCGCTGCACCGCGACTACAACCTGCCAAGGCCACAGCTGGTTGAGTCTGGAGCTTTTCGCGGGTGTGAGCACCCCGGGCCCAGCCGTACGGTTCGCGCCAAGCGGCTAGATTGACCGCCATGACGCAGGAGAGTCCTTCGAGCGAACAGATGCAGCCGATCTCGGGGAATGGTGTCGACATCAAGCCCAGGTCGCGGGCCGTCACCGATGGTCTGGAGGCCACTGGATCCCGTGGCATGCTCCGTGCTGTTGGCATGGGTGACGAGGACTGGGTGAAGCCGCAGATCGGCGTCGCCTCCAGCTGGAACGAGATCACTCCGTGCAACCTGTCTCTCGACCGGCTTGCCAAGGCTGCCAAGGACGGCGTGCACGCCGCGGGTGGATATCCACTGGAGTTCGGCACGATCTCGGTCTCCGACGGCATCTCCATGGGCCACGAGGGCATGCACTACTCGCTGGTGAGCCGCGAGATCATCGCCGACTCGGTGGAAACAGTGATGTTGGCGGAGCGGATGGACGGCTCAGTGCTCCTTGCTGGCTGCGACAAGTCGCTGCCCGGGATGTTGATGGCCGCCGCTCGTCTTGATCTTGCCTCGGTCTTTCTTTACGCCGGCTCGATCATGCCGGGGCGGGTCGGTGATCGAGAGGTGACGATCATCGACGCCTTTGAGGCAGTCGGTGCCTGCGTTCGGGGTTTGATCAGTCGCGACGCCGTCACCGAGATCGAAAAGGCGATCTGTCCGGGCGAGGGCGCCTGTGGCGGTATGTATACCGCGAACACCATGGCCAGTGCCGCTGAGGCGTTGGGAATGTCGCTGCCTGGTTCCGCCGCACCGCCAGCCGTCGATCGCCGCCGCGACGGCTTTGCGCGCAAGAGTGGCATGGCGGTAGTGGAGATGCTGCGGCAGGGCATCACGGCGCGCAAGATCCTCACCAAGGAAGCATTCGAGAATGCCATCGCGGTCACGATGGCGTTCGGCGGCTCGACGAATGCCGTGCTGCATCTGCTGGCGATCGCCAACGAGGCCGAGGTGGATCTCTCCCTCGACGACTTCGTACGCATCGGGCGCGAGGTGCCGCACCTGGGTGACCTCAAGCCGTTCGGCAAGTACGTGATGAACGACGTGGACCGGGTCGGCGGAGTGCCGGTGGTGATGAAGGCTCTGCTCGACGCGGGCCTGCTCAATGGAGACTGCCTCACCGTGACGGGCAAGACCATGGCGGAGAACCTCAGCGATATTGCGCCACCTGATTTGGACGGCACCATCGTGCGCGCGTTGGACAACCCGATCCACCCGACGGGTGGCATCACCATCCTTCGTGGGTCACTCGCGCCCGAGGGTGCTGTGGTGAAGAGCGCCGGGTTCGACACCGAGGTGTGGAAGGGTACGGCGCGGGTCTTCGACGGCGAACGAGCGGCGATGGACGCTCTCGAGAACGGCATCATCGCCGCCGGCGATGTCGTGGTCATCCGCTATGAGGGTCCCAAAGGTGGTCCTGGGATGCGGGAGATGTTGGCGATCACGGCCGCGATCAAGGGCGCGGGCTTGGGCAAGGATGTCATGTTGATCACCGACGGTCGTTTCTCCGGAGGTACCACCGGCCTCTGTGTCGGCCACATTGCACCCGAGGCTGCCGACGCCGGGCCCATCGCATTGCTGGCAGATGGAGACGAGATTGTCCTGGATGTCGCGAACGGCCGGCTGGACGTCACGCTCGATCCGGCTGAATTGCAGCGCCGGCGCGACGCTTGGAGTCCAACGCCCAGGCCGGCACCGCGCGGAGTCCTGGCCAAATACGTCAAGCTGGTTCGGTCAGCAAATGTCGGCGCTATCTGTGGCTGATGCGCTGTGCACCTGAGGTGAACCCCGGGGGTGTGGGAGCACGACAGATAGTTGAAACGCGACCGCCGCCCAACCGCGACAGTCCTGAGCAGGTCCTTGTAACACAGCGCTTGCCGTCCGTCGATTGATGTCAACCTGCACCTGCCAACCCTGGCTATGGTGCGCGGCTCAGGTAGGTGTGGCCGGTTGGTGTGGTGATGGTGATCGTGTGTTGCTTGCCGTCTAGCCCGCTGGAGACGGCTTCCACTTTCCAGCCGGGCATCTCCCGGGCGTAGTTTCCGCGTTCGCACTCTCCGCGGCCGTTGGGGTAGATGGTCAAACCTCCGTCTGAGTAGCGCTGAATGTGGTCGATGTGGCGGATCGGCGCCTCGCAGTACGGGTCTCGGCAGTGCCGATCGCGCCACATGATCAGCTTCCTGAGGTGGCCGTCGAATTGGCGGCGGTCTGGATCACCGCCGGCAAGCGGCCCACCCGCTGGTGCTGCGTACAAGCGGCGCCACCATGCCCGGCCTTTGCTTGCGGCCAGAATGTCGCGGGCGATATCGGTTGGCAGTGGTCCGTAGCCGTCTAGCTGGGCCGAGGTGTGATCGTTGGCATCGAGCAGCGTGTCGAGCGGCATCACGATCTGCACCTCGGCGCTTACATCGGGTGCGCTGGCTTGTCCGGTGATCCGTTCTACGAGCGTGTCGGCCATGATTTGATCCCGGCATCGCGCATCACCAGTCGCTTTCACCGCATCGGTTTGCTGCCGCAACGCTTTCAGACACGCCACACCCTGCTCGGCGGGCAGATATCCGGTGAGAAGACTCATGGTGTCGGGCGCGGGCCGCAGGCCGACCCGGCGGTTCTTCCGTTCGGTCCTGCCGCGCTGTACATAGCCTTCCCGATCGGCCTCGTAGGCGTGCGTGCGGGCACAGGCTGCGGCGCCGCGCGGACCCATCCGTGCGATCCCAGCCGCAGCAACCTGCGCATCCACGGTGCGTCTTATCTGGGCGTGGAGATGCCGGGTCTCTTTCACCACGAGGGCGGCGACGTATTCGCTGATCTCGCCCGTCGTCAGCAGCCGGTATGTCTCTGGCAAGTCGAACCACAATGCCCGCGCCACCTCAAGCCGTCCAGATGCCGCGAATCCCGACGTTCGGCAGGCCAGGCCTAGCTGGTCGGCGACCCCGCGTCCGATCCGCTCCGGATGCACACCGGCGGCCAGCTGCAACTCCGCCTGTGATTGGGCGAACCGGACCGATTCGGCCACCTGCAATGCCGTAGCCGCCGCCTTGATCTTCTCCAGTAACGCGATCCGATCAATTCGCACCGCATCCAACGGCACAACGTCGGGCACCTCGCCCGCGTCCCGTTGGCTGGCGCACTCGGCAACACCGTCAGCTAGGCCGGCCAGCATGTCATCGAGCCACCCGGTCAGTGGATCGACAACCGCATCCGTAACCGGCTCGGGAGCCACAGCCGCTGTCATGTCTCAGACACTACGGATCAGCACTGACACTTTTCGCTCATCCGTTCGAAACTCTCGAGCGCTTTTGTGGTTCCCGGCAGGCGGCCTTAGATCGCGCGGGCGCGTTGGCATCTCGCCGACAGCGCTCTCTGGTCTGAAGCTTCCAAGGAACGCCCGAGGGTAGAACGTCGCCACCCCTCGCTACGGTCAATGCGTGAATTCGCGAATCGACGTTGAGGAGCGACGGGCTCGCCTGGCCGAGCGGCACAGATTGTTGCCGGGTAGCCGGACAGATGACCTCCCCCAGATAGCCGATGACCTGGTAGCCCTGCACTCTTCAGACCCGGTCACCGTGTTCCTGTCGGCCATGGCACGGATGGCTCATCCCTCGATTGCGGCGGTGGAGCAGGCGCTGTATGTCGATCGCAGCCTGATCCGCCACCACGGCATGCGCCGCACCCTCTGGGTGGCGACACCACCCGTCGTCAAGCTGATGCACGCCTCGGCCACGCGCGACCTGCTCGCCAACGAGCGTCGGCGCACCTGCCAGCTTCTCGCCGCGAGTGGTGTCGAGGATCCCGAACGATGGCTGGCAGATGCGGAGAAGCAAGTGTTGGCGGATCTCCGAGAGCATGGTCCGAGCACCGCCCGCGAGGTCGGCCAGCGCGTCGAGGCCTTGCGGCAGCGACTGCAGCTGGCACCCGGCAAGTCGTACGCCGGTGTGCAGTCGGCCCATACCCGGGTGCTCAACATTCTCGGCTTCGCCGGTCAGATGTTCCGAGGTAAGCCGAGTAACTGGATCAATGGCGCCTACCGGTACGTGGCGGCCGAGGCCTGGCTGCCAGGCGGGCTTGGAGATCTGGACCCGCAGCAGGCGGCAGCCGAGCTGGCCGCCCGATGGTTACAGAGATTCGGTCCGGCGACAACACTCGATCTGCAGTGGTGGATGGGCTGGACGTTGCGCCGTACGAAGCAGGCGCTGACCGATTGTGGAGCGGTGGAGGTCAACCTGGAAGGTGGCACTGGTTGGCTGGCAGCCGACGATGCGCCGCTCGGGGCAGTTGAGTCCTGGGTGGCGGTGCTGCCCGGGCTCGACCCGACGATCATGGGCTGGAAGCAACGCGATTGGTACCTGCCAAGCACATCGTCGGAGGTGTTTGACAGCGTTGGAAACGGCGGCCCCAGTTTGTGGATTGATGGGCGCGTGGTGGGCGCCTGGGCGCAGACCAAGGACGGGAGCATCCACAGCCACTATTTCGAGCGGGTCGCGGCCGCTCGCCGACGCGAGATCGACGAGCGAATTGCCGAGCTGAAGTCCTGGATTGGCGACACCCGATTTTCCATGCGATTCCCGGGCGACATCCACGCTCGCCTACTGGGAACCCGAACAGTGCGGGGGGCGCCGGCGAGGCGTGCTGACAAAGACGCGGCAACCTGAGAGAGCGAGCCACGAGCCCGGGACCCGCAGGTAGCCCCACCTACGCTGGCGGGATGAGGGCGCAAGCGGGAGCGGCCGCCCTGGTGGTGGCGATACTCACCGGTTGTCAGGCATCGGAGCAGGCAAAACAGCGGACGCCAGAGTCGGTTGCCTCCTCGCGGATGTCCAGTCCTGGCTCACCCGAGCAAACGGCGACACCCGGCGGGCGCGAGCCCTCGGCGATCAATTCGATGCCATTGGCGCTGGTAGTGAACGCCACCCGCCCGACGGCTGACGTACGACTTGCCGATGCACGCCGAGTGGTTGCGTCGGGAGCTACCCGCTGGTCAGCCATTGGGCAATCGGGTGGCCAGATGCGAGTTCTCACCACCAGGGACCGGCGGCCAGATGATGTGCTGCGTGCGGTGCGGAGCAACGCGAACGTGCTCGGTCTCGTCCCGGCCGGCGCTGTGGATCCGCGAGTGCGCGTGCTGACGGTCGGCGGCCGCCATCCGCTCCAAGAACCTGAGCGCTATCCGCTCCATACGCGGTCCGTGGACTCGGTGCCTGAAGTCACCACGATCGCCGCCGTTGGCGACATCATGCTGGGGCGCCGGGTCGGCGACCGGCATCGAGCCGCTCCAGCTGCGCCACTCAAGCCGCTTGCCAAGCGGCTGGCCGGTGCCGAGATCACGGTCGGCAACTTCGAGTCGACCCTGTCTACCGCCGGCTCACCCACCCAGGGTGGCGACTCCTTCGCAGCCAGCCCGCGGGTCATCGCTGGGCTACGAGCAGCCGGGTTCGACTTGCTCTCCTTGGCTAACAACCATGTCGGTGACTATGGCGACCGAGCGTTGCGCCAGACTTTGGCCCGCTTCGCCAAGTCCGAGATCGACACCGTCGGAGCGGGGCGCGATCTTGCGCAGGCACGCCGTCCGGTGATCATGGAACGCGACGGTGTACGCGTCGGCTTCGTGGCGGTCGACTCGATCGGCGAGAGCCCGGCGGCCACGCGCGCAAAGGCAGGCACCAATCGGCTGAATATGCCACCGCGTACCGGCCCGCTGGACAGCGCGGCGCTGCGGCGTATCACCTCCGACATCCGCGCGCTCGACAAGCAGGTTGACGTCGTCATCGTGCTGACCCACTGGGGCACTCAGTACACCCATCGCCCCGAGTCAAGCCAGCGACTGGCCGCCCAGGCGTTCGCGGAGGCCGGAGCGGATCTAGTGATCGGAGGGCATCCGCATTGGGTCCAGGGCTGGGAGATGGCTGGGTCTGCGGTGGTCGTGCATTCGCTGGGCAACTTTGTCTTCGACATGGACTTCCAGACCAAGACCCGGGAGGGGATCTTCCTCGAGATCGTGCTCTGGGGAGACACCGTGAGAGCGGTCGAACCTGTGCCGTACGTGATCGACGCGGCTTTCGCCCCAAGGCTCATCCGCGGCAGTCGCGCGGAGCGCATCCTCGGCGATGTCTGGCAGACCAGCCGGGGTCCGTTCGCGCGGACCTCGTAAGTCCTTGCCCTAGTTGAGTGATCGCAACCACGCCCACACTGTCCGGCCTACCCGATCGAGCTGACGCCCGTCCACCACACGTGGCACGTCGCCTGGAGAGTGGTAGCCGGCGTACGGAATGCTGCCGAGCCGGACAGCCGGAATCCCAGCCTTTGCGTACGACCAGTGGTCGCTCGTGTAGTTGGTGCAGGTTCTGGTGGCAATGTCGGCGCGGCGCGCCGCCGCCCGTACAGCGTCGCGAACCCGATTGCCGTTGCCGTTCGCGGTGCAGACCGGTACGTAGCTGGCGCGTACGCCGACCCGGTCCAGGGACACCATGGCCTGGACCGCGCGACGTTCGGAGCGACTCAGGTCGGCCACGTGCTGCCGCGAGCCGAAGTGGTGTAGGGCATCACCGCTGCCACGGGGTTCTTCCGCGCCGAACGCGATGAATTGCACCGGCAGTGCCGCAGGCTGCTCGCTCACCATCTCGGCAAGCTGGAGCATGACGGCGATTCCGGAGGCGTTGTCCTCCGCGCCCGGCGCCACCGGCACGGTGTCCAGGTGGGCGCCAACCACGACGTACGGCTCGCTCGCGTCGAAGCCCTTCGGCTCGGCTATCACGTTGACTGACGTCCCGCGGCGTACCGGTGTGCCCCAGGAATTGCCGGCGGGCACCCGCACATTGGTCCGTCTGAGGTGATAGCCGAGACGCTCGAAGCGGGTCTCGACAAATGCCGCCGCTTCGACGAAGTTGCGAGAGGTTGCTTCCCGCGGGCCGATGTCCTCAGCCAAGTGGACGATGTCCCGCATCGCGACCCGGGCGTCCATGGCGGGTCGCGGAGTAGCGGACTGTCGGGGAGTGGAGGTTGCCGTCCGGCCTGGTGAAGGAGCAGAAGTCTGGCCGGTTGCCGCCGATGGCGTAGTCCTCGCCAATGTCGAGGAGTCGGGATCTGGCGAGCCTGGCGGTGGGGGAGAGCAGCAGGGACCGAGAACGATCAAGGAGAGTGCGGCGAGCAGGGCACGGCCCATTCACCCGACACTACGTCGCCGAGCAGCCCGCCTTTACTAGGGCGTCCGAGCGTCCTTCCGGATCGCAAGACGCAGCGCTACGGCTAATTGGTCTGCCGCGCGCGGGCAGCTATTGTTACGGCGTGCACATTGCAGGAAACATTCTCCTCGTACGCAAGCGTGTCGGCTGAGCACAGCTCAATCACCGACACGCTCCCTCGTCTGCATCAGCAGCCGGGGGTTTTTTGTTGGCGCGGAGACCTGCAGTCGCAGGCGTAACATCCACAACGGATGCCCCCCAGGGAAAGAAATCAACGGGCGGGATTTCATCAGGGCAAGGAGACCCGAGATGTCTGACAACGACAGAGCCGATGAGCTGACCGGAGCGCAGTCTCTCGTCAGGTCGCTCGAGCGCGTAGGGGCAGACGTGGTATTCGGGATTCCAGGAGGGGCAATCCTTCCCGCGTACGACCCGCTCTTCGATTCTGAAAAGGTGCGCCACATCCTGGTGCGCCATGAACAAGGTGCCGGCCACGCGGCCGAAGGCTATGCGATGGTGACCGGGAAGGTCGGGGTGTGCATGGCAACCTCCGGTCCCGGCGCAACCAATCTCGTGACGCCGATCGCGGACGCGCACATGGACTCGGTGCCAATCGTGGCCATCACCGGCCAGGTGGCCAGCGCGGCGATCGGTACCGACGCTTTTCAGGAAGCCGACATCCGCGGCATTACCATGCCGATCACCAAGCACAGCTTCTTGATCACCAACCCTGCGGACATTGCGTCGGCAATTGCCTCGGCATTTCATATTGCCGGGACTGGCCGCCCGGGACCCGTGCTGGTCGACATTGCCAAGGACGCTCTGCAGGCGCAGACACGATTTGAATGGCCACGGCAGCTGGATCTTCCCGGATACCACCCAGTGACCAGGCCGCACGGCAAGCAGGTCCGTGAAGCAAGCCAGCTGATTGCCGAGTCGCGTCGACCAGTGCTGTATGTCGGTGGCGGTGTGGTGAAGGCGCGCGCCTGGTCGGAGCTGAAGGAGCTTGCGGAGCTCACCGGAATACCCGTGATCACGACGTTGATGGCCCGCGGCGTATTTCCCGACAGCCACCCGCAGAATTTGGGCATGCCAGGCATGCATGGCACAGTCGCCGCGGTCGGGGCTTTGCAGCGCAGTGATTTGCTGATCGCGCTTGGCACCCGCTTCGATGATCGGGTCACCGGCAAGTTGTCCACCTTTGCTCCGCTGGCCAAGGTCATCCACGCCGATATCGACCCAGCCGAGATCTCCAAGAACCGGGTCGCGGATGTGCCCATCGTGGGCGACTGCAAAGAGGTGATCTCGCAGCTGATCAGTCTGCTCAAGCGGGAGCATCCACTGGCGATCGACGAGTGGGCCAATTACTTACAAGATCTCAAGCGGCGCTACCCGACGGGCTATGACGAGCCCGAGGACGGCAGCCTGTCGCCACAGCATGTGATCAAGCGGATCGGTGAGATTACCGGCCCGGACGCCTACTATGCGGCTGGCGTGGGGCAACACCAGATGTGGGCGTCGCATTACCTGCCGTGGGAACTGCCGGGTCGCTGGCTCAATTCTGGCGGCCTGGGCACCATGGGGTACTGCGTGCCCGCGGCGATGGGCGCCAAGGTCGGCGTACCCGACAAGATCGTCTGGGGAATCGACGGAGACGGCTGCTTCCAGATGACCAACCAGGAACTCACTACCTGCGCCCTGGAAGGGATTCCGATCAAGATCGCGGTGATCAACAATCAGAGTCTCGGTATGGTCCGGCAATGGCAAACCTTGTTCTACCAAGGCCGCTACTCCAACACCGACCTGAAGACGAACCGGATCCCTGACTTCGGGAAGCTCGCCGAAGCGATGGGATGCGTCGGTCTGCGAGCCGAGGATCCGTCGGATGTCGACGCGGTGATCGAAAAGGCGAACTCGATCAACGATGTTCCTGTCGTAGTGGAGTTTGTCGTGCACAAGGACGCCATGGTCTGGCCGATGGTTGCCGCGGGCACCAGCAACGACGAGATCAAAGTTGCGCGCGACATGGCGCCGAAGTGGGACCAGGAGGAGCTGTAATGGCCACCAGTCCCAGCACGCACACGCTGAGCGTTCTCGTCCAGAACAAGCCCGGGGTACTGGCCCGAATTGCTGGCCTGATCTCGCGGCGCGGCTACAACATCGAGTCCCTCGCGGTCGGACCAACCGAATCACCGGAGATGTCGCGGATGACCCTCCAGGTCAACGTCGAGGACGTCGTTCTGGAACAGATCACCAAGCAGCTCAACAAGTTGATCGAGGTGCTCAAGATCGTTGAGCTGGAGGACAGCGCGGTACGCCGCGAGCTCGTGCTCGTCAAGGTCAGGGCGACTGCGGAGACGCGCAGTCAGCTTATCGAGATCATCGGACTCTTCGGTGCCAAGGCGGTCGACCTCACTGCAGAGATCATCACCGTCGAAGCCACCGGAAGCCCGCCCAAGCTGGCAGCGCTACTCGATCTGCTGGAGCCCTACGGGATTCGTGAGCTCGTCCAGTCCGGCCTCGTCGCCCTAGGGCGAGGCAATCGATCACTCACCGATCGCAACCAGCGCACCGAGCGCCTTAAGGCCATTCGCACTGGCTAGCGCGCGCCGCGAGCCTGTGACATGCGCCCTGAGCTTGTCGAAGGGCGCCTTCTGGGTCACAACCGCCGTGCGCTAGCTTTCACCAGCACCCACTCACTCAAGGAGAACTACGAAGTGCCTGCAGAGATGTTTTACGACGGAGATGCCGACCTGTCGTTGATCCAGGGGCGCAATGTCGCCGTGTTGGGATTCGGCAGCCAGGGTCATGCTCATGCCCTATCGCTCCGCGACTCCGGCGTGGACGTACGCGTCGGTCTGCCGGAAGGCAGCAAGAGCCGTGCGAAGGCAGAGGCCCAGGGCCTTCGCGTGCTGGCCCCGTACGAGGCATGCGAGGAAGCGGACCTGATCATGGTATTGACGCCGGATCCCGCGCAGCGCAAGGTGTACGCCGAGGCGATCGAGCCGAACCTGGTGCCCGGCGATGCGCTCTTCTTCAGCCACGGCTTCAACATTCGCTTCGGCTACATCAAGCCACCAGAGGGCGTAGACGTCGCGCTGGTGGCACCCAAGGGTCCAGGTCACCTGGTCCGCCGCGAGTACTCCGAAGGTCGCGGCGTGCCGGTGCTCGTCGGGGTTGAGCAGGATGCCTCCGGCAAGGCGTGGGAGTTAGCGCTCTCGTACGCGAAAGCTATTGGCGGGCTGCGTGCCGGGGGCCTCAAGACGACGTTCACCGAAGAGACCGAGACAGATCTGTTCGGCGAGCAGGCCGTGCTCTGCGGTGGTGTCTCCGCGCTGGTCACAGCTGGTTTTGACACCCTCACGGCAGCCGGCTACCAGCCCGAGGTGGCCTACTTCGAGTGCCTCCACGAGCTCAAGCTGATCGTGGATCTGATGTATGAAGGCGGCATCGCCAAGCAGCGCTGGAGTGTCTCCGACACAGCCGAGTACGGCGACTACGTCTCCGGCCCGCGTATCATCGACGACCACGTCCGGGAGAGCATGAAGGGCGTCCTGGCCGACATCCAAGATGGCTCGTTCGCCGCTCGCTTCATCAATGATCAAGATGCCGGCGCGCCGGAGTTCACAGCATTCCGGGAAGCGGCCGAGAAGCATCCGATCGAGGGTGTCGGTCGCGAGCTCCGCGACCTCATGTCATGGGTCAAGAGTCACGACGATGACTATGTCGAGGGCACAGCCGCCCGCTGAAACATCGCTTCAGTCGAAAAGTGAGCGCGGGGGCCAGCGGTCGCTCGGCGGGGCTAAAGATCTTGAATCCTGACTACCGGCAAACCTGACAATGCCGCCAAAGCCTTGGTAAACCCCGACGTGCGGCCGCTGGCCTCCGCGCGAACGCTGAGCAGCACTCCGGCGAGCGCCGCGACTAACGGGACTTGATCACTATGCCGATGATGCGCGAGCCGTCGGTCCGTACGGCGGTGCCGATCATATAGAGCCGACCGCTCGGTTCATCGGATTCGTCGAGCGCGTCCTCGTTCGCCATCACGCATTGGTGACGCATCCCCTCGGTATTGATGGGCGCGGGAAGCTCATCGATGCACTTGCCGAACGCCTGGTTCAGGTCTGTCATTGCTTGATCAGAGGAAATCGACGGTACGTCGATCACTGCTTCCATCTGATAGTCGTGGGTTGCGTGGTAGCGTCCGGCGACCACAGAACTGTCGTCGGGAAGGTTGACGTCGCCGAAGTACTCCACGTCGGCGAGGGTCATCGGTGAGCAGGTGTAGCCAGCGAGTTCGTTCTTGCAGGTCGACCCGCGATCTGTCGTGAAGCTGAAATAGGGCACGCCCCATCCGCCGGCGTACTGGACAAGGATCGCCAAAGCGACCGCCACCGATCCGAGCATCAAGCCTGTGCCAGCAAGCACCCGTAAGAACTTGTGCGGCCGGACGGTTCCAGGCCGAGGGCGTCTCCTGGACATAGGCTAAGGGTGCCCGAGGCATGTAGTCGCCGTATATAAACCTGCGGCATCGATTTGATCACAAATGTCACGGCCGCGGCGCGGGCTACTTTTTGACGGCTATCACCACTGATGTGTCCTCGGCGACCATCACGTCAACGCTGGTGAAGCGGTCGTCGGACAGCCAGTCCAGACGTAAGGTATCCACCCGACCACCCTCGAGAGGTGGCCACGTCGGGCACGGGGTGAAGTCGTCCAAAACGATCATGCCCCCCTCCCGAACCAGCTCAACGATCCGTTCTCGCGGCCAGCCTTTCGCGCTAGTGGCGTCCATGAAGATCAGCGAGAACGGCGCGTGCTCGGCGAGGCTGCTCCAGTCCGCATGCATAACGTCGATGTCGTCACCGGCGAACATATCCATCACCCCGTGCGCCAGCTCCGGGTCGAGCTCGGCGGTGATCACCCGAGTAGTCTTCGGCGCTCCGCTCCGCAACCAGGCGGCACCAACTCCACATCCCGTCCCGCATTCCGCGATCGTTCCGGTCCGAGTAGCTGCCAATGCAGCAAGCAATCGGCCGGTCTCGGTACGCGATGCCTGCATGTAGCCGCGCTCCAACGACAGGCGAAGCGCCCTGATCACCAGCTCGGGCAACTCGGGAGGGGCGCTCACTTCAACAGTCTGGCAGTAATGCTCACAGGGGTCCCTAGTTCCACGATGTGGAATAGACGAGCTAAATAGATGGGCACAAGATAGTCGGACGTCCTACTATTTTCTCGTTGGTTGATCGACTCATCCAAGAAGCTCAGTTTCGACAAGCTCAGGACATTGCATGTACGAGATGTATCCGGACGCATGGACGGTCGCAGCTGACCGTCAGCGTCAGGTGCACGCCGACCGGCCTCGGCGGCGGGCCCGCAAGGAACATTCGGTCGTACCTGCAATTCTCCAGGCTCGCGCCCACAAGGCCGCCGTCCTCAGCTGAGCTTGTTCTAGACGGCTGCCGCGATGGCGTCACCAATCTCGCTCGTCGTTCGGATCTGCCCGGGCGTCCGCGCCGCGATATCCGCGACGACGGCTCGTTCGATCCGCCTCGCTTCTTCGGAGAGCCCACAGTGATCCAGCAACAGTGCCACCGAGAGGATGGTTGCCGTCGGGTCGGCAATGCCCTGACCGACTATGTCGGGAGCCGATCCGTGCACGGGCTCGAACATCGAAGGAAAGCGACGGTCTGGGTTGATGTTGCCGCTTGCCGCGAGCCCGATTCCGCCGGTAACCGCCGCAGCAAGATCAGTCAGGATGTCGCCGAAGAGGTTGTCGGTCACGATCACGTCAAAGCGTGCCGGGTCGGTGACGAGGAAGATCGTCGCGGCATCAACATGCAGATAGTCGGTGGCGACTCCGGGATATTCGGCGGCAACCGCTTTGAAGACTCGGTTCCACAACCCACCGGCATTGACGAGGACATTGTGCTTGTGGACCAATGTGATCTTGTTGCGGCGCTTGGTCGCGCGGCCGAACGCGTCGCGGATGACTCGCTCCACCCCGTACGCGGTGTTCACGCTCACCTCGGTCGCGATCTCCTGCGGAGTTCCAGCGCGCACCAGGCCGCCGTTGCCGCAGTAGAGGCCTTCGGTTCCCTCGCGTACGACCACGAAGTCGATGTCTTTGCCGGTGATCATCTCAGCGGAGAGTGGGGTCGCCACGCCGGGATAGAGCCGGCTCGGCCGGAGATTCACGTAGTGCTCGAACGCGAAGCGCAGCTTCAACAGCAGACCGCGTTCCAGCAGTCCGCTAGGTACATCGGTCGCGCCGGGAGCAGCGCCAACGGCACCGAACAAGATCACGTCGGTATCGGCGAGCTCATCCAGAACCGAGTCCGGCAGTACCTCGCCGGTTCGCTGCCACCGGTTGGCTCCGAGGTCGTAGCTGGTCGGTGCGAAGACGCCCGATCCCGTCACGGCATCGAGCACCTTGAGCCCTTCGGCGACTACCTCGGGGCCGATCCCGTCGCCGCCGATCACTGCCAAGGTGAAGGCTCCGGCGGTCTGCGGCCGGACCTTGGGACGAACATCGGCATCAGGCGTGGTACTTACGTGGGTCACCGGCGCATCGTAGCTGCCGCCGAATCACTGCTGCGATCAGATCTCAGGCGGGTAGCGTGACCGCCAAAGGCACAGGTGCGGGCCTTCGGCCACACCACGACGGAAAGCGACAGATGTGAGCCTTCATTTCGAACTCCGGGCCAACCCGAACCCGCGTAGCCAAAGCGAACGCGCCGCGATATTGGCCGACCCCGGATTTGGGATGTACTTCACCGATCACATGGCGGTAGCAACCTGGACTGCTGCCGATGGCTGGCATGATTCCGCGATCGTGCCGTACGCGCCCTTCTCACTCGACCCTGCGACCGCCGTGCTGCACTACGCCCAGGCGGTGTTCGAGGGGCTCAAGGCGTACCGGCATGCCGACGGCACGATTTGGACCTTCCGTTCTGACCAGAACGCCGAACGAATGGTTCGCTCAGCTCAACGGCTCGCCCTTCCGACGCTGCCGCCCGAAGACTTTCTGTGCAGCATTGATGAGCTTGTCGCCGCCGAAATCGAGTGGGTGCCAACAGCCCCTGAGCAGACCCTCTACCTGCGGCCGTTCATGTTCGCCACGGAGGCTTTCCTCGGCGTACGCCCCGCGAAGCGAGTCACCTATTGCTGCATCGCCAGCCCTGCCGGCTCCTACTTTGCATCCGGCGTGCACCCGATCAGCATCTGGATCTCGACGCTGTATTCACGCTCGGCGCCGGGCGGTACCGGCGCAGCGAAATGCGGGGGCAATTACGCGGCGAGCCTGCTACCGCAGCAGGAGGCGTTCGACCATGGATGCGATCAGGTGATGTTTGCCGATGCCGCCGAGCACTGCTGGTTGGAAGAGCTGGGCGGCATGAACGTCTATCTAATTACCAGCGACAACGAATTGATCACTCCCGAGCTCACCGGCTCGATCCTCGAGGGCGTCACTCGTGATTCGATCTTGACGCTAGCCGCTGAATTCGGGCTGACTCCGATCGAGCGCCGAATCGGTATCGACGAACTGCTGGACGGTATCGGATCGGGGAAGGTGACCGAGCTCTTTGCCTGCGGCACCGCCGCCGTCGCAACTCCGATCGGCACGCTCAAAAACGAGACCGGCAGCTACCAGGTCGGCTCGGGTGCGAGCGGCGAGACCACGCTCGCGATTCGTCAGCGGCTACAGGACATCCAATACGGCCGTGCGGAGGATAAGTACGGCTGGCTCCGCCGCGTCCTCTGACACCCCCGACTTGTCAGCGTCGGTAGCTGCCCTGGCCACCACAGACGCCGACAACTCGGCGTACCGACTGGCAATTTCGCGAGATCTGGGGAACACTGTGGGCATGCGGTTCCTGGTGGTGATTATTTGTTAGCGCGCTGAGCACCGTCCGGCGCGCGCAACCTCCTGTCCATACACGGGAGGTTTTTTCATGCCAGGACAAACCAGGACATCCAACCAAATCGACTAAGAGGATCGAATGTCTTCCCAGCTAAGGCCTAAACCCGCCGAGTTTCATGTCTTCGACACGACGCTGCGCGACGGTTCGCAGCAGGAGGGTCTCAACCTCTCGGTGCCGGACAAGCTCACGATTGCGGCGTTGCTCGACGAGCTGGGCGTCGGTTTCATCGAGGGTGGTTGGCCGGGCGCCAATCCGAACGACACCTCCTTCTTCGCCGCCATGGCTGACGGAGCTCTGCGGTTGCGGAATGCCGAGCTGGTGGCTTTCGGCTTTACCCGACGGGTTGGTATGACAGCCGCCGATGACCCAATGACGGCGGCGGTCCGGGACTCACGAGCGCCCATCGCGTGCATCGTTGCCAAGAGCCACGACCGGCATGTCGAGCAGGCGCTGCGCACCACCCTGGCCGAGAACCTGGCGATGATCTCCGACACCGTGCGGCATCTACACGCGGAGGGCCAGCGAGTCTTCGTCGACTGCGAGCACTTCTTCGATGGATACCGCGAGAATCCGGCGTACGCATTGGAGGCCGTACGCGCCGCAGCAGAGGCGGGTGCCGAGGTCGTGGTGCTCTGTGACACCAACGGCGGCATGTTGCCACCGTGGATCGGGGAGATCGTGACAGCCGCGAACGAGGTCGGCGTCCCGCTGGGCATCCACACCCACAACGACTCCGGTTGCGCCGTCGCCAACGCACTGGCTGGAGTGGACGCCGGCGTGATGCACGTGCAGGGCACAATCAACGGCTACGGCGAGCGCACCGGCAATGCCGAGCTGTTGTCAGTGATAGCCAATCTCGAACTCAAGTACGGCTGGCCGCTGCTTCCGGCCGGCTCGCTGCGGGAGGCAACCCGCCTCGCGCATGCCATCGCAGAGGTGACGAACGTTCCACCGAGCGCTCGTCAGCCTTATGTTGGTTTGTCGTCCTTCGCCCATAAGGCGGGGCTGCATGCCAGCGCGATCAAAGTGGATCCCAACCTCTACCAGCACATCGACCCTGCCCTTGTCGGCAATGACATGCGCATGCTTGTCTCCGAAATGGCGGGTCGGGCGAACATCCAGATCAAGGGTGAGGAGTTGGGATTCGACCTATCCGACCGCGAACTTGCGGCTCGGATCACCGACCGGGTGAAGGATGCTGAAGCAGCCGGGTACACCTACGAGGCAGCGGATGCCAGCTTCGAGCTGCTGCTGCGGCGGGAGCTTGGGCAGCTGCTCGAGTACTTCCAGGTGCATTCCTGGCGCGTCTTCACCCAGTCGACACATGGTCAAGAGACCGATACCGAGTGCACCGTGCGGCTGACCGCCAAGGGCCAGAGTCAGCGAGTGGTGGGCGAGGGCAACGGTCCAGTCAACGCTCTCGATCACGCCCTACGCAATGCGCTGCGCCCGGCGTACCCGGCGGTCGAAAAGCTCGAACTGATCGACTACAAGGTCCGAATCCTTGATCAGGGCCACGGCACCGACGCCACCGTACGGGTGCTCATCCAGACCACTGACGGTCTCAGCGCCTGGACCACCGTCGGGGTCGGTCAAAACATCATCGAGGCCTCCTGGGAGGCACTCTGCGATGCGTACCTCTACGGATTGATCCACGCCGACGACGAACCCGAATTGTCGGCGTCTCAGCTTGCTATAGCCCGTTGAGACCCAGACAAGTCGGGCTAGGCAATGCGATCAAGGATCAGCGCCCGCTCGGCTGGCGCAGTGTCACCAATCGTGTAGGCATTCGCTAGGACTTCGCGCGCCCGACTGAAGCGTTCCGGCGTATCCGTATGCAAGGTGAGCAACGGCTGACCTGCCCGTACGCGTGCGCCGGGCTTGGCGTGCAGCACCACCCCGGCTCCCGGTTGCACGGCGTGCTCCTTACGCACGCGGCCAGCTCCGAGCCGCCAGGCCGCCTCGCCCACTGCCAGCGCGTCTAGGGACTGCAGCACCCCATCCCGCTCCGCGGTGATCACCTCGCTTTCGCGCGCAATCAGCAGGTCCGCGTCAGGATCGCCACCCTGCGCCTTGATCATGGAACGCCAGGCGTCCATCGCCGCGCCAGATGCCAGCAGATCTGCCGGGTCATGATCATCCCGCCCCACCGCGGTGATCATTTCCCTGGCCAGGGCGACGGTGAGCTCAACCACGTCGGGAGGGCCACCGCCGGCCAATACCTCGACTGATTCGGTAACCTCCAACGCGTTTCCCGCAGTCAACCCGAGCGGAATCGACATGTCTGTCAGCAGCGCCATAGTGCGCACGCCGGCGGCCTCGCCGATCTCGACCATCGTTTGTGCGAGTTCATGGCCCGACTCGAGCGTCTTCATGAAGGCGCCCGACCCGACCTTGACGTCCAGGACGAGAGCGTCGCAGATCGTTGCAAGTTTCTTGCTCATGATCGAGGAAGCAATCAAGGGGATTGATTCGACAGTGCCTGTCACGTCTCGGAGTGCATAGAGCTTCATGTCGGCAGGCACCAGGCCGGGTCCAGCCGCGCAGACCATTGCACCAACATCGCTTAGCTGACGCCGCATCTCCTCATAGGTCAGCGAGGCCCGCCAACCAGGAATTGATTCAAGCTTGTCCAGCGTCCCGCCGGTATGGCCGAGTCCGCGCCCAGAGACTTGCGGTACCGCCACTCCGCAAGCGGCAACCAGCGGTGCTAGTGGCAGCGTGATCTTGTCGCCCACACCGCCCGTGGAGTGCTTGTCGACCTTCGGCCTGGAGACGTCGGAGAAGTCCAGGCGCTCCCCGGTGTTGATCATGGCCTGGGTCCAGCGGTTCAGCTCACGTCCGTTCAGCCCGCGGAACAGCACCGCCATGGCGAGCGCGGCCATCTGCTCATCGGCAACCTGGTCTGCGGTGTATGCGGTGATCAACCAGTCGATCTGCGCATCACTCAGCTCGCCGCCGTCGCGCTTGGTGCGGATCAGGTCGACCGCGTGGAATGCCGCCGCCTCGGTCGGAATGTCCGCGGGGCTCATGCACCGAAGTATGCCGTGTTCAATTGCTTCGCTCCGCTCAGCGCGGATCGCGCGCTGAAGCCGGCGCGATCCGAGGGTGGGACATGGCTACGCTTGGCCGGTGCGCATTGCCCGTTTCGCCGCTGGCGGAGACCCGCAGTACGGAGTCGTCGAACTTGCGGAGGACGGTGGGCGTTATCCCGACACCGTGTCGGTCCTGACCGGCGATCCGATGGCCATGACGGTCAAGCTGACGGGGGAGCGCAGGGAGCTCGATGCCGTTCGTCTTTTGGCTCCAGTGATTCCACGGAGCAAGATCGTCGCTGCCGGTCGAAACTATGCCGTCCACGCGGCCGAGATGGGCGAGGAAGTCCCGCAAACTCCGCTCACGTTCTTCAAGCCGAACACGTCGGTGATCGGGCCGGGAGAGCCCATCATCTACCCGGTGGCCAGCCGAGAGGTGAGCTATGAAGGCGAGCTGGCCGTCGTGATCGGCCGGATTTGCAAGGAGGTCCCGGTTGCCCGGGTACCCGAGGTGATCTTCGGCTATACCGTCGCCAACGACGTCACCGCTCGTGATCTGCAGCGGACCGATGGGCAATGGGCGCGAGCCAAGGGTTACGACACGTTCTGTCCGCTTGGGCCATGGATCACCACACATCAGCAGCTCGATGAGGTTGCAGCCCTTGCGATTCGCACCACACTGGATGGCGAGCAGCGCCAGGACGGCAACACCAAAGACATGATCTTCACGGTCCCCGAGCTGGTGGCCTACATCTCCTCCTTCACCACACTGCTGCCGGGCGATGTGATCTTGACCGGCACGCCCTCCGGAGTCGGCCCGATGCTGCCGGGACAGGTGGTCAGTGTCGACATCGAGGGGATCGGCACTCTCACCAACCCCGTCGTAAGCGCGACACAAGATGAGGTATCGAACGAGGCGGAGCAGTGAACGACAGCGAGACCACGGCCCGTGATGACTTTGCGGTGCTCGGCGACCTGGCGCCCGATCAGGTGCGCGTACGGTTTCCCCCGTCTCCGACGGGCAATCTGCATGTCGGCAACGTACGCAGCGCCTTGTTCAACTGGGTATTCGCCAGGCACTACGGGGGAACCTTCGTGCTGCGGGTGGAGGACACCGATGCGGGGCGAAATCTCGAGGAGTCATACCAGGGCCTCTACGATTCGCTCAGCTGGCTGGGCCTGAACTGGGACGAAGGACCGCTGGTTGGCGGCCCGTACGGCCCCTACATCCAGACCGAGCGGGGTGACATCTATCGGGAGGTCGTCGGCAAGCTGCTTGCGGCCAAGCTGGCGTACCGATGCTTTTGCACCCGGGAAGAGATCGAGGCGCGGGAAGCGGCTCGGCCAGCGGGCGCGCCGTCGGGCTACGACGGGTTCTGCCGCAACCTCAGCGAGCAGCGGATCGAAGAACTGGATGCGCTGCCAGTTCCATCGGTGGTACGGATGCGGGTGCCCGATGCGGATATTGCCTTCGACGATCAGGTCCGTGGCCCGGTGCGGTTTGCGGCCGCGCACGTGCCCGACTACGTCATTGTGCGGAGCAATGGTGAACCGCTCTATACCCTGGTCAACCCCCTCGACGACTCGTTGATGGAGATCACCCATGTGCTCCGGGGAGAAGACCTACTGCCGTCAACGCCGCGCCAGATCGTGCTCTACGACGCGCTGTCCCAAATTGGAGTCGGCAGCGGACGCACTCCGGCCTTCGGCCATCTGCCGACGGTGTTGGGCGAGGGCAACCGGCGCCTATCCAAGAGAGACAAGGGATCCGGCCTCGCCGAATATCAGCAAAAGGGCTACCTGCCGGAAGCGCTGCTGAACTACCTCGCCCTGCTTGGCTGGGCGATCGCTGACGACCGCGACGTTTTTGCCATTGCCGAAATGGTCGAAGCTTTCGACATCCGGCGGGTCAACGCCAATCCGGCCCGGTTCGATGCCCGGAAGTGCGAGGCCATCAATGCCGCGCACATCCGACTGCTCCCTCCGGACGAGCTCACCGCGAATCTCATACCGTTCTTCGCTGCGGCGGGACTAATCGGTGAGCCGGCTCGCCCCGGAGAGCATGACAGGCTTGCGGCGGCTACCCCACTGATTCAGGAGCGCATCAACACACTCTCCGAAGCAGTGAGTCTGCTGGCCTTCCTCTTCCTGCCCGATGACAAGATCACCATCGCGGCTGATGCCGGGCTGGCGGCCGACTCCATACCAACGCTTCGCGCGGCGTACGACGCACTGACTGCCGTACCGGAGTTTGATCATGCCAGTGTCGAGGCGGCATTGCGTACGGCGCTGGTCCAGGACCTGGGATTGAAGCCGCGGCTCGCGTTCGGTCCAGTGCGGGCAGCGATCACGGGAAGCCGAATTTCGCCGCCGCTGTTCGAGTCCATCGAGTTGCTCGGCCGAGTGTCCACGCTCGCACGGATCGCGGCAGCGCTCGCCCTGCTGGGTGAGCCGGAGATTGCCGGATCGAGTCCCGGTCGGGGCGACGCTCGAGCAGTAGCACCAGAACACTGAGATCGTGACCAAGCAGAAGAAGCCGACTGTCCCGGATCGCACCAGCTCCAAAATGCGGAGCAGGTCCGGCAATCCTGCGGTGCGAACTGGGGGCGTCGAGCCGCTGCCACGCACGAAGCCGCGGCCGGCTGAGAGCCGCAAGCCATCGAAGCAGTCGCCGTGGATTGCGGCGCCCTTAGATGTGGACGGGGCCGTGCTCCCGCCAGACGGCGCCACGTACCCGCAGATTCTGCGCGGTGAATCGTATGTCTGGTGGCGTTCGGTGCTCGGCGTGGTCGTGGGCCTCGCTCTCTTCCTGCTCATCACCTCAGTTGTGAGCCAGGCTCTCGTAACGCTGTTTTGGGCCACCACGGCTGGCAATCAGTCGTATCGGGAGTACTTCGCAAAGGCCTTCGCGTTCGAACTGCCGATCGGCATGCTGTCGGTGAACCTCGGGCTGGCTGCTCTGATCCCCGTCGCCTGGGGGCTGATGGCAGCAATCCATCAGATGAAGCCGAGATGGCTGTCCTCGGTCCAGCCGCGGCTCCGCTGGCGCTACCTTTTTGGATCGCTAGCGATCGCCGTCGTCGTGCTGAACGGGGTGATGCTGCTCTCCACGACAGTGGGCAAGCCGCTCTCCATCAACCCACAAGAAGGTTTCTGGGCCTTCCTTGCAGTGATCGTGCTGACCTCGCCGCTTCAGGCGGCCGCCGAGGAGATCTTCTTTCGTGGGTACCTGCTGCAGGCGCTCGGCAGCTTGGTATCGCGGGCGTGGTTCGGCGTAGTCGTGTCGTCCGTGGTGTTCGCACTGCTCCATGGCACCCAGAACCTGCCGCTGTTTGCGGATCGGCTCATCTTCGGGCTGCTGGCCGGTCTGCTGGTGTGGCGTACGGGTGGTTTGGAAGCCTCGATCGCGGCGCACGTGATCAACAATGTGTTTGCCTATCTGTACGCCGGTTTGACCACCTCAGTGGCCACTATCAAGGCGGTGAAAGGACTCGGCTGGGTGGACGCTGCGTTCGACGTAGGCGGTTTCGCACTTTTCGCTGTGCTGGCGTACCTGCTCTCGCGGCTGATGAAACTGCGAACCCGCGTGTCCCTCAGCGAAGCGGAGCGTCAGGCCTGAGGCTCCGCTTAGCCTTGAACGGGTTTGGGGCTGAAACTCGGCTTACAGTAAAGTTTGTCCTTGTGCCAGGGCCGGTGCGACCAGCCCTGCAACAAGCCCAGTGGGG
>Ga0307287_10000158_pt1 | contig 25122 bp, 25 predicted proteins | sample ER_DNA_141_FD_194485 | JGI IMG/M metagenome (GOLD analysis project Ga0307287, IMG submission 194485) | Bulk soil microbial communities from the East River watershed near Crested Butte, Colorado, United States - ER_DNA_141 | ecosystem: Environmental > Terrestrial > Soil > Floodplain | place...
AGGCCTCCGATCCGGGGCGAGGGCCGGTCGCCGGCCATCCTTCCATCCGGTCACGGCCGCGTCGAGCGCATCCCCCAGAAGGTGGTCGACTCGGGTTTGACGATTACGTGTAATGGTGTAATCTTGCGGCATGAATCCACACGACACCGCCTCGATGGACGAGCTGAGCGGCTGGTTCGCCGGCAGGATCCCAGCCGACTGGTTCGCCGGAACCCCGGATGTCCGATCCGACCGGGACGAGATCCTGGTGGTCGGGACGCTCTCGGACCCCGAGCTCCCGTCGGATGCCACCGCCGAGGTCGCGGCCTCGGCGCGCGTCGCGCGCATCGACGGCTTCCGCGAGGACACGCGCGAACACCGGATGCGGATCGCGCAGGAGGCCCAGCGTCGGTTCGGCCGGCGCGTCTCGTGGGGAGCGTCCTGCGGCGACGTCCGCAAGCTGTTCACCACGGTGAGCGTGCCGGCGATGACGCGGCTCCGCCTGGACGAGCGAAGGGTGCTCGACACGCTCGTGGAGGGGGGCGTCGCGCGTTCGCGAAGCCATGCGCTCGCGTGGTGCGTGCGCCTGGTCGCGCAGAGGCAGGACGAGTGGCTGAAGGACCTGCGCGAGGCGCTCTCGGGCGTCGAGAAGGTACGGGGCGAGGGCCCCACCTCCTAGCGCGGGCTACTCCGCACCGAGGCCCATCCGATATAGCCGCTTGTCGCCGTCCTGGTCGACCAGCACGACGGCAAGAACGCCGTTCTCCAGCAGCTCGGGCCAGGACGACCCGATCCAATCCTCGGCCTCGTCGGCGGCGGCGAACCGAGGCGAGCGCCCGATCTCCTCGCCTGCGACATCGAGATAGGCCCAGACGTACATCAGGCCCTGCGGATCCCGACGATCATGTTGACCGCCTTGGTCACCATCACGCGCTCCCCCGCCTCGAGGTCCGCGGGGAGACTCTCGGGCCCTAGGCGAGCCGTCTCGAGCATCCGATCCGGGTAGACGACGGTCACGTCGACGTAGCCGACCCCGTGGACGTCCCACGGCTTCACCTCGACGACCACCGCCTCGCGCTCGCCCAGCATGGTCCGGCAGGCTAGCGGAACCCGTGAGGCGCTGGAGTTCCTCCGTCACTCCGTTCGTTCCGCCTCCAGGGCGTCTCGTTCGGGCTCGGTGAGGGGCCGGGAGCGCCCCGTCTCCGGGTCTCGGGCCACCACCACCGACCGTGCCTCCGCCGAGACCGACCCGTCCTCCTTGCGCACCTCCTCGCGCGTCCCGATGCTCGAGCGCCCGATGCGGTCGAGCGTGCAGCGGACGATCACGGCGCGGTCGTCCTGCGTGAGCTCGGCGCGGAAGTCGATCTCCACGCGGGCGAGGACGAAGTCCCACGTGGTCCCCGACACCGGCCCGAGGACCGACTGCACCCACGCGTCCCGCGCCTCCTCGAGGTAGTTGAGGTAGACGGCGTTGTTCACGTGGCCGTAGGCGTCCACGTCACGCCATCGGATCTCGATGCGCTTCTCGAGCATCAGGGCCGGGACCGTTCCGGACGCCGGTTCGAGCGGCGGAGCCCGCGGGGGTCACTCATCGATCCGGTCCACCCCGAGGCCTCGCTCGGCGAGCCATCCGACCGCCTCCGCGATCCGGTCGTCGTCCCCGTCGACCTCCACGATCACCCAGCCCCCCCGCTCCTCGATGTTCGCGCGCCGGACGTTGGTGACCAGCCCGAACTCGGTCGCCAGCTTGTGCAGGATCGGTTCGGACGCTAGGTGCCCGGGGAACGTGAGGTGGAGCCGAGCCGTGCCCACGGCCGATTCTGGCACGGCCCGCGGTCGCGGAGGACCCCCAAGACACGTGGAGAGACACGCGGAGGCCCCGGATAACTCCGGGGCCTCGGCGTGAGAGAGGGGGCTCCTGGAGGTGGTTCGCCTCGACCGGCCCTCCGGTTCAGCCGCGTGCGGCCTCCGGCATCCGGCACCCGGCATCCGGGCAAAGCGAAGCGGCCCTCCGTGGAGGGCCGCTTCGATGTGCTTTCGGACCGACCGGACCTAGAAGTCCATGTCGCCGCCGCCGCCCGGCATGGGCGGGGCCTTCTCCTTCTCGGGCTTCTCGGCCACGACCGCCTCGGTGGTGAGGAACAGCGCCGCGATCGACGCCGCGTTCTGCAGCGCGGAGCGCGTCACCTTGGTCGGGTCGATGATGCCGGCCTTGAACATGTCCTCGTACTCGCCCGTCGCAGCGTTCAGGCCGAACCCGACGTCGAGCCCGCGGACCTTCTCGATCACGACGCCGCCCTCGAGACCGGCGTTCGCCGCGATCTGCTTCATCGGCTCTTCGAGTGCCCGCCGGACGATGAGCGAGCCGGTGAGTTCGTCGCCGTCGAGATCCACCTTGTCCAGCACCGCCTGCGCGTTCAGCAGGGCGACGCCGCCGCCCGGCACGACGCCCTCTTCGACGGCGGCCTTCGTGGATTGCACGGCGTCCTCGATACGGTGCTTCTTCTCCTTGAGCTCGACCTCGGTCGCGGCGCCGACCTTGATGACCGCGACGCCCCCGGCGAGGCGCGCCAGGCGCTCCTGCAGCTTCTCGCGGTCGTAGTCGGAGTCGGTCTTGTCGATCTCGGCCTTGATCTGGTTGATGCGGCCCTTGATGTCCGCCTCCTTGCCGCCGCCCTCGACGACCGTGGTGTCGTCCTTCGTCACCATGACCTTTCGGGCGGTGCCGAGCAGGTCCAGGGTCGCGTTCTCGAGCTTCAGGCCGACCTCCTCGGAGACCACAGTGGCCCCGGTCAGGATCGCGATGTCCTGGAGCATCGCCTTGCGCCGGTCGCCGAACCCTGGAGCCTTGACCGCGGTCGAGCGGAAGGTGCCGCGCATCTTGTTCACGACGAGCGTCGCGAGTGCCTCTCCCTCCACGTCCTCGGCGATGATCAGCAGCGGCTTGCCGCCCTGCATGACCTTCTCGAGAACCGGCAGCAGGTCCTTGACCGCGGAGATCTTGGAGTTCGCGATCAGGATGTACGGCTCGTCGAGGACCGTCTCCATGCGCTCGGGGTCGGTGACGAAGTACGCGGAGATGTAGCCCTTGTCGAACCGCATGCCCTCGACGAGCTCGAGCTCCATGCCGAACGTGTTGGACTCCTCGACCGTGATCACGCCGTCCTTGCCGACCTTGTCGACGGCCTCGGCGATCTGCTCACCGATCTCGGGGTCGGCGGCGGAGATGGCGCCGACGTGGGCGATCTCCTCCTTCTGCTCGACCTCCTTGGACTGGTTCTTGATGCTCTCCACGGCGAGCTCGACGGCGCGTTCGATCCCACGCTTGATCGCCATCGGGTTCGCGCCGGCCGCGACGTTGCGCAGGCCCTCCTTGACGATCGACTGTGCGAGCACCGTCGCGGTGGTCGTCCCGTCACCCGCGACGTCGTCGGTCTTCTTGGCGACCTCCTTCACGAGCTCCGCGCCGATCTTCTCGACGGGCTCCTCGAGCTCGATCTCCTTCGCGATCGATACGCCGTCGTTGGTGATCGTGGGGGCGCCCCACTTCTTCTCCAGGACCACGTTGCGGCCCTTGGGGCCGAGCGTGATCTTGACGGCGTTCGCGAGCATGTCCATGCCACGCTCCAGCGCGCGCCGTGCATCCTCGTCGTACGAGATGAGCTTCGGTGCCATTGCCCCTCCTCCGGCTCGGTTCCGCGCCCATGTCCGCGCAGATAACCTCGATGACTGCTAGCACTCTCGGCAACCGAGTGCTAACGCATGGTACCCAGCCGACCCGCCGAATGGCAAGGCGGCCTCCGCCCTCGTTTGCCGAGGACGGCCGCGCGACGCCACCGCTCACTCGTCGGTGCCGCCGGTCTCCACCATCTCGTGGATCTGCTCGACGACCTCGGCGTTGGCGAGCGTCGTGACGTCTCCGAGCGGGCGACCGCGGGCGACATCGCGCAGGAGCCGGCGCATGATCTTGCCCGAACGCGTCTTCGGGAGATCGACCGTGAAGATGATCCCGTGAGGCCGTGCGATCTTGCCGATCTTGTGCGCCACGTGGTCTCGGAGCTCGCTGGCGACCGCGTCGTCCCCCTCGAACCCGCTCTTGAGCGTGACGAACGCGACGATCGCCTCCCCCGCCACGTCGTCGGGTCGTGAGACCACCGCTGCCTCGGCGACCTTGGGGTTGTCCACGAGGGCGCTCTCGATCTCGTAGGTCGACAGCCGGTGGCCCGCGACGTTCATGACGTCGTCGATCCGGCCGAGCAGCCAGAAGTACCCGTCCTCGTCCCGCTTCACGCCGTCGCCGGCGACGTAGATCTCGGGCCCGTACTTCGAGAAGTAGGTCTCGACATAGCGATCGGGATCGCCCCAGATCGTCCGGGCGATGGACGGCCACGGGCGCTTGAGCACGAGGTACCCCCCTCCCCCGAGGGGCACCGTCGAACCCTTCTCGTCGACGACGTCCGCGACGATGCTCGGGAACGGGAAGGTCGCCGACCCCGGCTTGAGCGCCGTGATCCCGGGCAGGGGGGTGATCAGGATCGCCCCCGTCTCCGTCTGCCACCAGGTGTCCACCACCGGGCAGCGTTCGCCGCCGATGTAGGTCCAGTACCAGACCCACGCCTCCGGGTTGATCGGTTCACCGACCGACCCGAGGAGGCGCAGCGAGGACAGGTCGTGCTTCTCCGGGTACTCGGGTCCCCACCGCATGAACGCCCGGATCGCGGTCGGCGCGGTGTACAGGATCGTCGCGCGGTACTTCTCGACGACCTGCCAGAGGCGATCCTTGTCCGGCCAGTCCGGCGCGCCCTCGTAGATCACGCTCGTGGTGTGGTTCGCGAGCGGGCCGTACACGATGTACGAGTGCCCCGTCACCCACCCGATGTCCGCGGCGCACCAGTACACGTCGTCCTCGTGGATGTCGAAGATCATGCGGTGCGTCGCCGCCACCTGCGTGAGGTATCCGCCGGTCGTGTGCACGATGCCCTTGGGTTTCCCGGTGGTGCCGCTCGTGTAGAGCAGGTAGAGCGGGTCCTCCGCGTCCATCGGCTCGGGCTCGCACTCCGTCGACTGCCCCTCGACCAGGTCGTGGTACCAGTGGTCCCGTCCCTCGGTGAACGAGTGCTCTCCGCCGGTCCGACGGACCGTGACCACGTGCTCGATCGTCGGGCACTCCCTGAGGGCCTCGTCGGCGTTCGCCTTGAGCGGGACCACGGCCCCCCGGCGATAGCCGCCGTCCGCGGTGATCAGGACCCTGGCCTCCGCATCGATGATGCGGTCGCGGAGCGCCTCCGACGAGAACCCGCCGAACACCACCGAGTGCGGGGCGCCGATCCGGGCGCAGGCAAGCATGGCGACCGGGAGCTCCGGAACCATGCCCAGGTAGATCGCCACCCGATCGCCCCTGCGGATGCCCAGCCCCTTGAGGGCGTTCGCGAACCGGCAGACGTCGTCGAGGAGGTCCCGGTAGGTGATGGCCCGCTCCTCGCCCGGCTCGCCCTCCCAGTAGTACGCGACCTTGTCGCCGCCGCCGGCCTCGACGTGTCGATCGAGGCAGTTGTAGGCGGCGTTCAGCTGGCCCCCCTCGAACCACCTGACCCAGGGGGGATCCCAGGTCATCACGGTGTCCCAGCGCCTGACCCAGCCCAGCCGGTCCGCTTGCTCCGCCCAGAACGCCTCGTGGTCGGCGTCGGCACGCTCGTAGATCGACCGGTCCTGGACCACCGCCCGGGCCACGAACGCCTCCGGAGGCTCGAACACCCGTTCCTCCGAGAGCAGCGCTGCGATGTTCTGATCCGCCTCCGACATGGGTGTTCCCCCCTCGCTCGGCGCGACAGTCACGCATCGTACGGCCCGGAGCCTCCGGGGGCATCCGGGAATGGGTCTCGATGTGCTTGCATCCGTGCCTGGCAGGCCCCAGCATCGTGCCTGGAGGCCGCCACGGAGGCGGCCTCGAACCCGGCGGGGGAAGGAGGCCCATGTGGCCATGTACGAGGGGTACTGCGTGAAGGACCGCGAGAAGGTCCAGTTCGAGGGCACGGTCGTCGAGCTCAAGAACGGCCGGAAGGCTGCTCAGGGCATCTGTCCCAAGTGCGGGACGAAGGTGATGCGGATCCTGGGCAAGAGCGACGCCTAGGCTCCCACCCCTGGGAGCCGGGCCTCCCGGCTCCGATCAGGCAGGCAGCGGCGCCTGCGGAGCCTCCTCGGCAGGCACCGTCTCGTTCAACCCCGAGAGGAGCTGCTCCGACGTGAAGACCGTCGGGCCGGCCGTGCGCTGGTGGCGTTCGGCCAGATCGGCGACGGTCGTGCGTTGGAAGACGCCGTCGATGGCCCTGGCGACCTCGCCCCAGAACCCCTGAAGCCCGCACCGCGAGTCCGCGAAGCACGTGTGATCGGTCGGCTCCAGGCAGAACATCGGATACAGCTGCCCCTCGATCGCGTCCGCGATCTGGGCCACGGTGATCTCCGAGGGATCCTTGGCCAGCCGACACCCGCCGCCGGCCCCCCGGAAGCTCTCGACCAGGCCCGCCTTGTGGAGCGCGCCGAGCTGTTGTTCGAGGAACCGAACCGGGATCTGCTGCGACTGGGCGATCTCGCGCGCGGGCACGAGGGCCCCGCTCTCCCTTCGCATCGACAGCTCGATCATCGCCCGCATCGCGTACTCGAGCTTCTGCGAGATCTTCAGCATGTCCCGCTCATCCGCCGCTCATCCCGGCTCCCTGGTGGGTCTTGTCCCAGGCCAATGTAGGAAGGCCCCCAGGGGGTGTCAACGAGCCTCCCCGTGCCTGGCAGGCACGGGGAGACCCGGTCGGGGTGCCCAGAGATGGTCCGGTTGGGCCATATGGAGTGCCCCCCGTCCCGGCCGATACTCCGTGAAGCAAGCGATCGGCGGATGGAGACGACGTGCGGGTACTGGTGATCGACGACGAGCCGGACGTCCTCATGCTCTGCCGGGTGAACCTCGAGCTCGCCGGGCACGAGGTCATCGAGGCGGCCAACGGCGAGGCCGGCCTCGAGCTGGCCCTGCGTGAGCAGCCCGACGTGGTCGTGCTCGACGTCATGCTCCCCAAGTTGGACGGCATCTCGGTCCTGGGAACCCTTGCGAACGACGAACAGACCCGCGACCTCCCGGTGATCCTGCTCACGGCCAAGACACAGCTCGAGGACCGCCGGGCAGGGTGGCGCGCAGGGTGCAGCGAGTACCTGACGAAGCCGTTCTCCCCGGTCGACCTCGTCGGCATCGCCGAGCGCGCCCAGGCGATGTCGGCCGTCGAGCGCTCGGATCGCCGGCAGCGGGAGCTCGCGCAGCTGGGTGCCTGAGCCGTCGGTCACCCCCTTTCGCCCCACGTAGACTCGAAGCATGCTCCCGATCGTCCCGATCCAGCCCAAGCGTGTGTCGGAGTACGCCGAGGCGGCAGGGCAAGAGGCCCTCGATCGCCTCCAGGAGGCGGCACGGCAGCTCCACGGGCTCAGGGTCCTGAACGTCTCCAGCACCGCGTACGGGGGCGGCGTCTCCGAGCTGCTCCAGACGCAGGTCCCGCTGTTGAACGACCTCGGCGTCGAGACGACGTGGGTCGTGATCGAGGGTTCGGACCGGTTCTTCAACGTCACGAAAGCCGTGCACAACGCGCTGCAGGGCGCCGAGACGCACCTCGACGAAGATATGCGCGAGACCTACTGGGAGCGGATGCACGCGAACGCGGCCGAGCTCCCCGACGACTTCGACGTCGTGGTGGTCCACGACCCGCAGCCCGCGGCGCTCCTACAGATCCTCGACGAAAACTCGCGTCGCAAGGGCAAGTGGATCTGGCGCTGCCACATCGACCTCTCGGCCCCGTACCGTCCGGTCTGGGACTTCTTCGAACCCATCGTGAACCGGTACGACGCGGCCATCTTCACGGCCGAGGAGTACGTCCAGCCCGGGGTGCAGGGGCCGGTCCGGGCGTTCATCCCACCCTCGATCGACCCGCTCAGCCCGAAGAACGCGCCGATGATGGAGTCGACCTGGCAGGGAGTCCTGACCCCGTTCGGCGTGGATCCCGATCGCCCCCTCGTCACCCAGGTCTCGCGCTTCGACCCCTGGAAGGATCCACTCGGCGTCATCGACGCGTTCCGCCTGATCCGTCGCGAGGTGCCGGACGCTCAGCTGGCGTTGGTCGGGTCGCTCGCGCACGACGACCCGGAGGGCATCCGGTACCTGGACCTCACGACCGAGCACGCCGCCGGGGAGCCCGACATCCATCTGCTCACGAACCTGAGCGGCGTCGGGGACAGCGCGGTGAACGCGTTCCAGCGCGCGTCCAACGTGATCGTCCAGAAGTCGCTCCGCGAGGGGTTCGGGCTCGTCGTGGCCGAGGGGATGTGGAAATGGAAGCCCGTGGTGGGCGGGGACGTGGGCGGCATCCGCCTGCAGATCCAGGATGGGGTGACCGGCTTCCTCGTCAACGGCATCGGCGAGTGCGCGGGGCGCATCATCGAGCTCCTGCGGGATCCCGAGCGGGGCAAGGCGATGGGCGAGGCGGGACGCGAGCTCGTCCGAGCGCGCTTCCTGTGCCTCCGCGAGATCGAGGACACGCTCAGGCTGATCTCGCGGATCACCGCATGAGCCCACCGCTTGTCGTCGCCTCGAACCGAGGCCCCCTGACGTTCGAACGCGCCAAGGACGGCGGGCTCCAGGCGCGTCGCGGATCCGGGGGTCTGGTCACGGCCCTGTCGAGCGCCCTGATCGAAGCGGAGGGCGTGTGGGTGGCCGCCGCGATGTCCGAGGGCGACCGCGAGATGGTCGCCGAGTCCAAGGGCGGCAGGATCGACCACGCGGAGGGAGACGTCCGGTACCGCCTCCGGTACCTCGACATCCCGCCCGACCTCTACGACGGCTACTACAACCGCATCTCGAACGGGATGCTGTGGTTCGCGTACCACTACCTGTGGGACACGGTGACGTCGCCGTCGTTCGGATCGGACGTCGAGGAGGCGTGGGATGCCTACGTGGATGTCAATCGCCGGTTCGCGACCGCCCTGGCCGAGGAGGGCGAGGCGCTCGGCCGCGACACCGCGTTCCTGATCCAGGACTACCACCTCTCGTTGGTCCCGAGGATGCTCCGCGAGCTGGTGCCCGATGCGCTCATCGCGCACTTCTCGCACACCTCGATCGCCGGTCCCACGTACTTCCGCATGCTCCCGGCGCGGATCCACGATCAGGTCCTCGGGGGCCTGATGGGCGCGGACGTCCTCGGGTTCCACTCGCCCGCGTGGGCCGAGAACTTCCTGCTCTCCGCCCGACAGTTCCCCGGGGCCCGGGTCGACCTCGCCCGCTCGCGCATCGTGACCGAGGGTCGCGAGGTGACCGTTCGCATCCATCCGATCTCCGTCGACGGCCGCGCGATGCGCGAGGAGGCTGCGACGCCGCGGGTGCGCAGCCTCCGGCATTCCCTCAACAAGTGGCGCGACAACAACCGCCTCATCCTTCGCGTCGACCGGCTCGAGCTCACCAAGAACGTGGTCCGCGGGTTCCAGGCGTATGAACTCTTCCTGCAACGGAACCCGTCGTGGATCGGACGGGTCCGTTTCCTCGCGCTGCTCTCGCCCTCGCGGATGGAGTTGCCCGAGTACCGCGAGTACACGGAGGCATGCCTCGATGAGGCCCGCCGCGTGAACGCCGCCCTCGGCCGGGACGGCTGGCTGCCGATCGAGCTGCGTCTGAAGGATGACTACATCGGCGCGATCGCCGCGTACGGCCTATACGACGTGCTGTTCGTGAACCCCGTGATCGACGGGATGAACCTGGTCGCGATGGAGGGACCATTGCTGAACCGGCGGCGCGGCGTACTCGTGCTCTCCCGCAACGCGGGGGCGTACGGGCGGCTCGGTCGTTACGCGCTGCCCGTGAACCCGTTCGACGTGGACGAGATGGCCGACGCCCTCGAACGGGCGATCACGATGCCCGTTGACGAGCGCACCCGGCGTTCGCGGGGGCTCTCGCGGCTCGTGCTCGCGAACCCGCCCGCACGGTGGGTCGGGGGACAGCTCGAGGATCTCGAGCGCGCGAAGCGGCGGCGGCGCTAGAGCGTCCGCAGGAGGTCGACGAGGCCCTCCGGCCCGTCGGCGACCACGTCGGCCGCCTCGATCATCGCCGGCGGCGTCTCCGGTCCCCGGACGGCGACGCGAACGGTCACGCCGACCTTCTCCGAAACCGACAGCCGGTCGAGCGCGGCGAACGCATCGAGATCCGCGTGATCGTCGCCCGCGTACAAGACCGCCTCGAGCGCGTGTTCGCCGACGAGCCGTTCGACCGCGCCGCCCTTCAACGGCCGCTCCGGCGGGACGAGCTCGACCACCATCTTGCCCTGGATGATCTCCAGACCGGCCTCGGTTGCGACCGGCTGCAGCGCAACCAGCAGCGCCGCTCTGGCCGATGCCGGATCCGGCGCTTGCCGGTAGTGGACCGCGACCGAAACCCCTTTGTCCTCGACCCAGGCCTCCGGGACCTTGCCGACGGCCGCCTCCGCACGCGGCACGACCGCGGTCACAAGCTCCGTCGCGCCGTCCTCCAGCCCGTACAGGCCGACGTACGCAACGTGTGGGAGGTCGACCAGCGCCGCCACCTCGTCCGAACGCCGCCCGGTTACGATCGCGACGGTGCGGTACCGCTCGACGAGCCCGGCGAGCGCGTCTCGGGCGCCCTCGACCGGCCGTGCGAGCTCGGGGCGGGCCACGATCTCTGCGAGCGTGCCATCGAAGTCGAGGACGATGCCCGCGACGTCCGCCCGTTGCCGCAGCGCGCCGAGGTCAGCTCGCCTTGAGAGTGGCGTAGTCGTTCCCCAGGAAGACCGCGACCTGCGTCGAAGGATCGATGTCGGCCGTGTCGGGCTCGAGCCTGACCACCTCGACCCCATCGAGCTTCTTGAAGAAGCTGCTGGCGAGGTAGTCCGCCTCGACCTTGTCCTTGGGGGCGTTGTAGTAGATCGTCGTGACCGGGTACGGCGTGGGCGCGTCGGCCGGGTCCTGGGTCGCGATGTACCCGAGCTCCTCCAACCGGGCCTGCGTATCGCCGGCCAGGCCGCTGACCCCGGCGCCGTTGAACACGGCGATCCGGACGCCGACGACGGTCGGACTCGGCTCCGGGCGGGTTCCGCCGGTGGCCGTCTCGCCGGTCGGCCCGGTGGCGTCCGTGCCGGTGCCGCCGAACGTGCCGCCCGTCGGCGGGACGGTCGCTCCGGCACCGTCGCCGCCGCCGCCGCCGTCGCCGGAGGGCGACGCCGAGAAGGCCTGATCGATCACGACGATGCCCCCGATGACCAGGGCGACGATGATCGCGAACCGGAGTGTGCTGGCGCCCAAGGAGAGGTAGAAGCTCCTGTTGGTCGGTGGCTGGTGCACGCCATCCTACCCCCTGGCTATTGGGGAAGCCCGAGCCGCCGCGCGAGGCGCTTGCGCCGACGCGACTCGCGGAGCCTGCGCAACCGACGCACCAGCATCGGGTCGTATCGGAGCGCCTCCGGGAGGTCGATCGATCGCATCAGGAGCTGCTGATACCTCGTCGAGGAGATGCCGAAACGCTCGCGGATCAGGCGCTCCTTCGGCCCCCCCTCCAGCCACCACGACCGCTCGAAGTCCAGGACCGCGCGGCTGCGTTCGTCGAGCTCGGGCGCGAGGTCGCGCGGTTGGGCTCCCACGCAGGCGAGGGTAGCGGGCGCTGCCGACGCTGCAAGCACCCGGCGGGGGCGACCGGAGGCTCAGGCCGAGAGCGCCCGGACCTGCCGAACCGCGACCGTGAGGGCGGCGAGATCGCTGGCCTCCTCGAGCGCGATCCCGCGCATGAACCGGCCGAGCCGGGTCATCGACTCCTCCCGTCGTTCGAGGAACGCGGCGAGGGCCTGCTCGACGGGACCCCGCGCGTCACCCTCCCCGAGGACCTTCTCGGCCACCTGTCGGCGGGTCAGCCGGAGGTCCTCCTCGAGAGCCTGGAGCGCCCAGCGATGCCACCGGGTGGTGGTCGAGACCTCGGACAGGCGCGAGCCAAGCCAGTCGAGGTAGGTCGCCTCTCCCACGAGGAAGAACGCGCGAGTCACGTCATCGAACGATCGGCCGGTGGCGAGGGCCACGTCCGCCACGTTCGGACCGTGTACGAGGAAGGGCTGCAGGACGTGTGAGCGCGCCATGCCCTCGGGGACGCCCCGGTCCATCAGCGCCCACGCCTCGCGTTCGCGTTCCTGGAGCCATCGGGCCGGCGCGACCTCGCCGACGGCCGCGGCAAACGCCCGGAACGGCCCCGAGTACGACTCGATCGCCCGGCCGAGCTGCCCCGGGACGTGCTGCAGGTACCAGCGCGCCGTCACCTCGACCAGCCGGTCGACGCCCTCCATCAGATCGTCCAGGAGCGCAGGTTCGAGCGCGCCGACGTGCGCCTCGATCTCCTCCCACCGTTCGACGGCGCCGGTGACGTCGCGGGCGATCCGGTACGCACGCGTGACGTCCGCGGCATCCGCCCCGGTCTCGGTCACGACGCGCGAGACGAAGGTGATGCCCTGCGAGTTCACGACGTCGTTGGCGACCAGCATCGCGATCAGCTCACGGCGTAGCGGGTGTTCGTTCAACAGCGGACCGAACCGCTCGACCACCTGCGGCGGGAAGTACCCGCGCAGGTCCGTCTCGAGGTACGCGGAGTCCGGCAGCGAGGACGAGAGGAGGTCGTTCGTGAGGCTCTGCTTGGCGTACGCGAGGAGCACGGCGAGCTCGGGGCGCGTCATGCCGCGGTTCGTCCGCCGGCGCTCCGCCATCTCCTCCGCGTTGGGCAGGGCCTCGAGGTCGCGATCGAGCTCCTCGCGCGTCTCGAGCCCGATCATCAGGTCCTCGTAGGCCTCCATGTGGTGGGCGGACGTGACCGCTTCCTGCGAGAGGATCTGCGCCTGCAGGAAGTTGTCGTACAGCACGTGGCGGACGACGTCTCCCTCGACGTCGGCGAGCAGGGCGTTGCGCTCGTCCATCGTGAGCTCGCCACGCGCCACCCCGAGCCCGAGCAGGATCTTCAGGTTCACCTCGTGGTCCGAGGTGTCCACCCCGGCCGAGTTGTCGATGAAGTCGGTGTTGATCCTCCCGCCGCCGAGCGCGAACTCGATCCGGCCCCGCTGCGTGAAACCGAGGTTGCCGCCCTCGGCGACCACGCGGCACCGGAGATCCTTGCCGTCCACGCGGAGCTCGTCGTTCACACGATCGCCGACGTCGGCCTCCGACTCGGTCGTCGCCTTGACGTACGTGCCGATGCCGCCGTTGTAGAGCAGGTCGACGGGTGCGCGCAGGATCGCCGAGATCAGCTCGCCCGGCGAGAGCTCCTCGGCCTCGATGCCGAGCGCGAGGCGGGTCTGGGGCGAGATGTCGATCGACTTGGCCGAGCGCGCCCACACCCCGCCGCCGTCCGAGATCTTGGAGCGGTCGTACTCGTCCCAGCTCGACCCGGCCAGCTCGAACAACCGGCGGCGTTCGGCGAACCCCACGGCCGGGTTCGGCGCCGGGTCGACGAACACGTGTCGATGGTCGAACGCCGCGACCAGGCAGATCTGATCCGAGTACAGCATGCCGTTGCCGAACACGTCGCCCGACATGTCGCCGATCCCGACCACGGTGAACGGCTCGTTCATCACGTCGGTGCCGATCTCCCGGAAGTGCCGCTTGATCGACTCCCAGGCGCCGCGCGCCGTGATGCCGAGCTCCTTGTGGTCGTATCCGGTCGACCCGCCCGAGGCGAACGCGTCGCCAAGCCAGAAGCCGTATTCGGCCGAGATCGCGTTGGCCGTATCCGAGAACGTCGCGGTCCCCTTGTCGGCCGCGACCACGAGGTACGGATCGTCCTCGTCCGCCACGACGACGGACGTCGGATGGACGACCGCACCGTCGACGAGGTTGTCCGTGAGGTCGAGCATGCTCCGCACGAAGGTCTCGTACTGGCGGGTTCCCTCCTCCTTGAGCGCCCCCGGATCCTCGGACACGTGCTTGAGGACGAAGCCGCCCTTCGCGCCCGTCGGCACGATGACGGCGTTCTTGACCATCTGCGCCTTGAGGAGGCCGAGAACCTCGGTTCGATAGTCCTGACGCCGGTCCGACCAGCGGATGCCGCCGCGCGCCACCCGCCCGCCGCGCAGGTGGATCGCCTCCATCGAGGGGGAGTAGACGAAGATCTCGAAGAGCGGGGTCGGCTTGGGCATCTCGGGGACCGCGGCGGACCGCAGCTTGAACGCGATCGAGCGGCGCCCCGGGACGTACACGCTCGTTCTGACCGTCGCGTCGATGACCCCGAGCGCGTTGCGCAGGATCCGGTCCTGCTCGAGGGAGCGCACGGCGTCCAGGTCCGAGCGGATCTTCGTGCGAAGGGCATCCACGGCCTCGGGGTCGCGGGGTCGCGAGGGGTCGAACCGCATCTCGAACAGCCGCACCAGCTGCTCGGCGACGAGCGGGTGCGCCGCGAAGGCGTCGTTCTTGTACTCGACCGGGAAGGTCGAGTTCACGCGGTGGTGGTACTTGCGATAGGCGCGCAGGATCTGCACCTGCCGCCAATCGATGCCGGCCGAGACGACCAGGCGATTGAGCGAGTCGGACTCGCACTCCCCGCGCCACACCGCGCCGATGCACTCGGCGACGCGGGCGCCCGTGGCCCCCACGTCGATCGGCCGGTGGTCGGTGTCCAGCACACCGAAGTCGTGCAGGAAGCGCTCGTCGCCGTCCTCGCCGAACAGCGTGGTCGGCCACTCCTCGATCACCCGCAGACCGAGCGATTCGAGCGTCGGCACGAAGTCCGAGAGCTCGACCCTGCCGTCCACCTTGTACAGACGGACGTGGGTGAGGGTCTGCCCGTCCACGGTCTGGTTGGCCAGACCGACCAGGAACCCGTCATCGTCCCGCTCCAGCTGGTCGAAGCGCGCGACGTCCAGGCCGGCGATCGCGACGTCGGTCGAGGCCTTGTAGTAGTCGGGGAAGCGATCCGCCCACCGCTCGAACAGCGTGCGGGCCCGCGCCTCGCCGTGCTCGTGGATCAACCGGTCGAGTAGCCGGTCGTCCCAGGTGCGCGCGATCTCCATGACCTCGTGCTCGAGCTCGTCCAGGGGCACCGCGGGGATCTGGCCGTGACCGACGTGCACGGTGAAGTGGAGCTGGGCGATGCCGCTCTCGGTCAGCGCGACGTGATGGTCGATCGTGGTCCCGTCGAAGCGCTCGAGGAACAGGTCCTGCAGCCGGAGTCGGACGTCCGCGTCGAAGGCGTCGCGCGGCATCGCCACGAGCAGCGACACGCTCCTCCCATAGGGGTCGCGGCGCGCGAACAGCCGCACCTCCTTGGTCTCCTGAACCTGCAGGAGCCCCATCACCTGGTCTCGCAGCTCGTCGGTGGGGGCCGCGAACAGCTCGTCCTTGGGGAAGCTCTCGAAGATCGTGACGAGGGCCTTGTAGTCGTGCGACCCCTCGTACAGGTCCTCCGCATCGAGGATCTGCTCCAGCTTTCGGTGCAACAACGGCGTCTTACTGGCCGGCTCCGAGTACGCCTTCGAGGTGAACAGGCCGACCATCCGCGTCTCGCCGATGATGCGTCCCTCCGCCGAGACCTTCCGGACGCCGATGTAATCCATCCGGGCGCGCCGATGGACGGACGAGGGTCGGTTGGTCTTCGAGTAGATCAGCAGGTCGCCGCCCTCGATGCGCGCCCGCAGGTTCGGCTCGATCGTGTCGAGCGGCACCGGTCGCTCGTACGCCGACCAGTCGAGCTTCGAGAGGATCCCGAGGCCCGACCCGGGCACGGCCGCGAGCGCGCGCCCCTCGGGCAGGTCGACGAGCTCGTACTCGCGATAGCCGAGGAAGACGAAGTTCAGGTCCAACAACCACTCGAGGAAGGCAACCGTCTCGGCCACCTCGTCCGGCGGGTACAGCGCCGAACCGGCGCGCGCGATGTCGATCATGTGGCGCGCCGCGTCCTTCATCGCTTCGAAGTCGCGGACCGCGAGCCGGACGTCGCCCAGGACGCCGCGGATCCCCTGCTCGAGCTCCGTCCGTTCCTGCTCGGTGAGTCGCTGCTCGAGCTCGAAGTGCATCAGGGACTCGCGGTCCTCGGTCTTGCGGACGTGCAGGATCCGTTCGATCCGGCCGTCGGGTGCGCGCTCGACGCCGATCACCGGGTGGATCACCCGCCGGACGCCCAGGCCCCAGGCCTCGAGCTCCTCGGTGACCGAGTCGTACAGGAACGGGGAGTCGGCCGCGCTGACCTCCACAACGGTGCCGAGCGCCTCGTAGCCGTCCTCGGGCTGGTTGGGCTCGAACACACGGACGGCGAACTCATCCTCCCGCCGGGTGTCGGCCAGCTCGAACGCCCCGACGATCACGCCGACGAGCTCGGAGGCCGGTCGTTCGGCCAGGTCCTGCGGCGGCAGCCTCCGAGTGAAGGCGACGGCGAAGGCCCGCAGGGCCTCCACCCGTTCCGGGGGCACCGAGGCGGCGAGGAGCTCCAGCACGGAGGCGGGCAGAGCGCCCGCGGTCACCTCGTCCGTGGTGCTCACGTTGCACATGGTACCCGTGCCCGAACAGGCCCCCGACCTGCGGCTTCAGGAAAAGCTCGGACCGGCCGACGCATGAGAGGATGGCCGGGCCCGTCCGGGCCCTCCGGGATGGTCGAGACCAGCAACCGCATCAGCGGATCCGTCGAGGAACACGAGTTGCGCTCGGTGGCGCAACTGCGGATGCTGCACGCCCTGGCGACGCGGCTGAACGCGCTGGACGACGTCGCCGCGATCGGCGAGGCCATCACGACCGAGCTCAAGACGCTGATCGACTATCACAACTGCCGGATCTACCTCCTGCTCGAGGACGGCCACACGCTGTGGCCGGTCACCTTTCGCGGAGAGCTCACCGAGTACGAGTCCGAGACGCCCGAGGAGCTGGTCACGCAGGTCGGCGAGGGCATCACCGGCTATGCCGCGACCACGGGGCAGACGTACTACGCGCCGGACGCGCTCCACGACGAGCGAGGCGTGCAGATCGAGGGCACCGACGAGATCGAGGAATCGCTCCTGGCCGTTCCCCTCAAGGTCGGGGACAAGGTGACCGGGGTCATCGTGCTCTCGAACCTCGGCACCGATCAGTTCGAGGAGGATGACCAACGGGTGCTCGAAGTCCTCGCCTCGCACGCATCGGTCGCCTACGAGAACGCCAGCCTGCTGCAGAAGGAACGCGAAGCGGCGAAGACGTCATCGGCGCTGCTCGGTCTGTCGCAGGCGCTCAGCGGCGCCGGGAACGTCTCCAGCGTGCTCGCGCGCGTCGTCGCCGCCGCCCCGTCGATCATCGAGGGGTCGGCCGTCGTCGCCTACCGTCGCGACCAGAAGACCGGGGACTTCATCCCCGCCCACCACCGTGGTCTCTCCCTCGACAGGGCCCCCGGGGTCCCCGCCGATGTCGCGAGCCGTTTCCTCGCGTCGTTCGAGGAGCCATTCGTGATCGAACGCGACGTGGCCGAGCAGGTCCCGAGGGAGTTCTGGATCGTCGACGAGCCTGCGGCGGCGCTCATCGCGCCGATGTCGTGGGAGCCGGACGAATTCGGGGCGCTGGTGATCCTCGCGCCCGATGCCGAGAGCACCTTCTCCGAACGCGACCGTGACCTGGCGCGCGGGATCGCGCAGATGGCCTCGCTCGCCCTGGGCAGCGCGCGGCACGTGAGAGAGCTCGAGCGGTTCCACGAGCTCGCGGAGACGCTGGACGCGATCTTCTGGGAGGCCGAGCCGCAGACGCTCGAGTTCACGTTCCTGTCGAGACGGGCGGCCTTGGTCCTCGGACACGAGTCGGAGACGTCCGAGTCGCTGCCGCGGCGATGGGGCGACCACATCGACACGGACGACCGCACGCGGATGACCTCGACGCTCCGAGCCGCCGTCGCCACCCCCGGCGACGATCTCGACCTCGAGTACCGGACCCGGGGAGGGGAGGGGGAAACGCTCTGGCTCCGCGACATCGTCCACATCGCCGTCGACGCCAGGGGCCGGCCGGTCGTCCGGGGCCTCATCGTGGACGTCACCGAAGGCAAGCGCGCCGAGCAGGCGCTGCGCCGCAGCGAGCAGAAGTACTCCGAGGCCTTCCACCGCGAACGCGAGGCCACCCGACGCCTGCGGGCGCTCGACGAGATGAAGAACACCTTTCTCGAGGCCGTGTCACACGATCTCCGCACCCCCCTCACGTCGATCCTGGGCTCGGCGGTCACCCTCGAGCAGTCGGGCATGGACATCCCTCGCGAGGACGCGATCGACCTGCTCCGTCGGATCGCGTCGAATGCCCGAAAGCTCGAACGGCTGCTCGGCGACCTGCTCGACCTCGATCGACTGCAGCGCGGGATCGTCACCCCGCAGCGCCGGCGGATCGACGTGGGCGCGCTCGTCCGCGACGCGGTCCGGGAGTTCGAGCAGCTCGGCGGGCGCGAGGTCGAGTGCGGGTCCGAGAAGCTCATCGCGAACGTCGACCCCCCGAAGGTCGAGCGGATCGTCGAGAACCTGTTGTCGAACGCCTCACGGCATACGTCGCCCGACCGCCGCATCTGGGCACGGGTGGAGCGGCGCGAGGACGGGCTCCTGGTCATCGTCGAGGACGAGGGTGACGGCGTCCCGGACGAGCTCAAGGACGCGATCTTCGAGCCCTTCCGGCAGGGTCCCGGTCCCGCGAGCGCGTCGCCAGGCGTCGGCGTCGGGCTGTCGCTCGTGGCCCGCTTCGCCGAGCTCCACGGCGGACGGGCGTGGGTCGAGGACCGTCCAGGCGGTGGCGCCTCCTTTAGGGTCCTGCTCGCCGAAGCCTGAGCCGCGCCAACCCCCGCGGCTGGTGGGTGGTCAGAACCTGGTCTCGGGCATCGCGATGCGCCCGATCGCGCACCGACGGGCGAGGTTCACGCCGGGCAGTCGGCCCTTCCGCTGTCGGCGTCCACCATGCACGCGCTGACGTCGACCGCCTCGAACGCGGACGCCGGCACGGTCTTGAGCTGATCGAGCAGGTGGTTGCCCCAGTGGCCGTCGCGGGTCCCCTGGAAGTACCAGTTGGAGCCGTTGTCGGCGAGCATCAGCCCGTAGCGCTGCATCGCGCGCAGGATCGTCCGCGCCCTCGGGCTGAACCCGTCGAGGGCGAAGGTCGCCTTGAGTCGGAAACGCGCGCCCATCGGCGGACACCCCGGGTCGTTGACGCCGGCCTCGTGGCGTGCCGGCCAGACGTACGCGTCGGTCGTGCAGGAGACCGTGAACCGGATCGCGTGCGTGATGCTGCCGGCCTTGACCTCGTCCCAGCGGACGAGGCCCGGCAGGATCGGGAGCCCGGCGGCGTCGGCCGACGTCCAGCCGTCGCGGCGGAGGCGGTTCGAGTCCAGGTCGAAGACGGCACCGCTCCCCGCCCGCGGGTCGCCGCGGTTCCACGAAGCGGCGAACAGCTCGTACAGCCGGCACGTGCCTCGCTCGACGATCAGCACGTGGTGATCCGAACCCCCCTCGATCGGCGTTCGCGCGTCGAACGGATAGGGGCCGGGGTCGCTCTCGGCGGCGTAGGTGAACCGAACGTGCACCTTCGGGTGGCGCCTTCCCACCACGTCGAACGGGAGCCCGTACGAGGGCGGCCCGAAGTCCGGATGGAGGTTCGTCGACCCGGCGCTGGCCGAACGAAGCCACGTGTCACTCAGCTCGTGAACCGGCAGCGCGTCGACACGCGTGTTCCAGATGTTCGAGGCCGGGAAGACCCGGCAACCAGATCCGGGGATGGGTTCGGCGACGGCGGCCGAGGGAGCGATCGCCGATCCGACGATCAGGAGGGAGGCGAGCGCCGTTGCGGTGAGGTCCCGGTGACGAGTCCGCATGGTCATGGCATCGGCACCCCGGCCCTCCGACCTTATGGACGGTATCGGGAGGTCCGGAGCCAGGAATGTCCTTGCAGCAAGGTCACTTCATCTGCAGCAGGATTCTCCGCACATCCTCCGCGATCGCGATGAGAGCCCATGCCTGCGCGACCTGGGCGTAGTTGGTTCGTTCCTCCCACGACGTCGTTGGACTGATCCCCTCAAGCAGGGCCCTCGCTCGATTGAGCTCCTCGTTGGCTTCGACGTTCTCCTGCATGACGACCTCCCCCTCTCGTGCCTCTGACCCGCGGCTGTGCTCGAGCCGGCGGTCGGATTCGAACCGACGACCTGCTGTTTACAAGACAGCTGCTCTGCCCCTGAGCTACGCCGGCGTCCGAACGAGCCTAGCAGTGGGAGGTCGCCGGTCGGGCCAAGCGCTGTCGATCGGTGCGCGGCAGCATCACGAGCCTCCGAGCCTGCGAGGCAACACGAACGCGTACAGGGCGGCCGAGAGTGACGCGGACGCGTTCAGCGAGCCGACGCGGCCGCGCATCGGGAGGCGCACGAGCAGGTCGCAGGCGGCCCGGGTGAGCCGGCCCAGCCCCTCGCCCTCCGAACCGAGCACGACGGCGACGCGGCCCTCGGGCGGTTCCGCCTCGTACACCGTATGGTCGGCGTGCTCGTCCAGCCCGACGACCGTGAAGCCCGCGTCCTTCAGGCGTTCGAGCCCGCGGGCGATGTTGGCGATCCGCGCGTGGGTGAGGTGCAGGAGCGCGCCGGCCGACGCCCGGATCGCGGCCGGGGTGACGTCCGCCGCCCGGCGGGTACGGGTGACGAGCATCGTCGCGCCGGCCGCCTCCGCCGAGCGCGCCGCGGCGCCGAGGTTCTGTGGGTCGGTGATCCCGTCGAGGACGACGACCAGATCGTCGGGACCGAAGGGGAACGCGGCGAGCTCCCGCTCGCCGATCACCCTCGGCGAGCCGGCGATCGCGACGACCCCCCGATGCTCGGCGGCGAGCCCGTCGAGCTCGGAACGGTTGACCTCGCGAACCGGGACGCCCGCTTCGCGGCAGGCCTCCAGCACGTCCCGGAGCCCCGCGGTCGAGCGCGCGTCCCGTGCGACGAGGACCTCCTGCGCCGCACGGGCGCGCACCGACTCGAGCACCGCCCGCCGGCCGCCGACGACCGGGGTGTTCACGACCGTGCCAGCACGACCAGCGCGAGGCAGCCGACGCCGTCGCCCGTCAGGCCCAGTCCCTCAGGACGCGTCGCCTTGACCGAGACCCGCTCGATGGGGACCCCGAGCGGTTCACACAGGGCGCGCCGCAACGCGTCTCGGACGGTCGCGATCGACGGACGCTCGGCGATGACCGTGAGGTCGGCCGAGACCGGGTGCGCACCGGCCGTTCGCACCACCCCGACGACACGGCCGAGCAGGTCGAGCCCGCCCATCCCGGCGAACGCCGGGTCGGTCTCGGGGAAGTGCTCCCCGACGTCGCCGAGGGCGACCGCCCCGAGCAGGGCGTCCGCGAGCGCGTGACACACGACGTCGCCGTCGGAATGCCCGACGAGGCCCTCTCGCCCGTCGAAGCGAACGCCGCCGAGCATCAGCGGGCGTCCGGGCGCGAACGCGTGCACGTCGAACCCCAAACCCACGAGCGGTTCGGTCACCGGGCGAGCGCCTCCGCGAGCCGGAGGTCCTCGGCCGTGGTGATCTTCAGGTTCGCGCGCTCGCCGTCGATCGCCCGCACGCGGTAGCCGGCTCGCTCGAGCAAGAGCGCGTCGTCGGATCCCTCGAACCCGTCGGCCGCCGCCCGATCGTGGGCATCGCGCAGCGCCGCCGACGTGAACGCCTGTGGCGTCTGGGCGAGCGCGAGCGCGTCGCGCGGTTCGGTCCCCTCGATCCTCCCGTCCTGCACGCGCTTGACCGTGTCGATCACCCGGAGCACCGGGACCACCCCGTCCCAGCCCTCGAGCGCCTCCAGCGCGCGCGTGAACAGCGCCGGCGACGCGAGCGGCCGAGCCGCGTCGTGACAGAGGATGCGCTCGACATCGGCGGCCACGGCCGCGAGCCCGGCGCGCACCGACGCCTGACGGGTCTCGCCACCGGTGACGACCGCGTCGACGCCGAACTGGCCGACGGCCCGGTGCACCTCGGCCTCCCAGCCGGGCGGGGCCACGACGACGATGGACACGGAGGCGGCGGAGGCCAGTTCGACGGCTCGCGCGACGATGGTCGCGCCCCCGAACGGCACGAGCGCCTTGGGGAGCGTGCTGTCCATCCGCTCGCCCCGTCCGGCAGCGAGCACGATCGCGACGGCCCCGTCCACCGGCCGAGGTTACTGGAGGTTCGCGAACACCATCCTGCCGGTCGCGGTCTTGATCACGTTGCGAACGACGATCGGGGTGTCCGAGCCGATCCGCTCGCCGGCGGCCTCGACCACCACCATCGTGCCGTCGTCCAGGTAGCCGACCGCCTGACCCGCCTCGCGTCCCTGCTTGACCAGCCGCACCTGGATCTCGTCGCCGACCCCGATCGGGAGTCGGAACGCCGCAGCGAGGTCGTTCAGCCGTGGGACCGGTACCCCGACCGCCTCGGCCACCTTCGACAGGTTGTGGTCGGTCGTGACGAGCGAGGCGCCCCGCTCCCTGGCGACCCGGACGAGCAGGGCGTCGACATCGGATCCGCCGGCGTCGTCCTCGATCAGGTGGACCTCGACCGTCGCGGCACGCCTCAGCTCACCGACGGCATCCAGACCACGTCGGCCACGAGCGCGCCGGCGTGGATCGGAGGAGTCGGCGATCGTCTGCAGCTCCCGGAGCACCGCGGTGTGGAGGAGCAGATCCCCTGACAGGAACCCGGTCGCCACCAGATCAAGGATCCGGCCGTCGATCAGCGCGCTCGTGTCCACCACGAAGATCTTCTCCGGGGCGCCCGCGGCTCGTGGCTTCAGGCCGATCAGACCGAACAGCTCTTCGTGCTTCGTCCGACCGATCCGGAATCCGGCGAAGGCGAGCGTGACGTAGGTGAACGCGACGCTGGTCCACGCCACGAGCGCCGGGAGCCGGAAGATCGGGACGGAGAGCAGCGCTGCGACCGCGAGTCCCGCGATCAGGCCGCCGACGCCCGCGACGATCTCGGCGGCCGGGACCTTGCGGAGCTCCTCCTCCATCGAGCGCACGGCGGTGGCGGTCTGCCGACCGAGCACGCCTCCCAGGACGAACCCGGTCGACGTGCCGAGGACCACGTAGGCCAGGGTCTGCGAAGGAGACACGGACACGCGAGCGGCGACCGTCGTGCCGGCCGCGGCGAACAGAGTGACGAAGATCAGGCGGACGAACTCGACCAGGCGACCCCGGGGCAGCGAACGGCGTTCGGAGGCCTCTCGAGCTCGGAGGCGTCCGCGCCACGAGCGGTCCCCGTGCGCGAGCATCTCCCTCAAGCCTCGACGCCTCGGCCGGACGACTTGAACCGGGCGTGGCCGAGCGAACCCGATGGTCCGTGGAGAGGATCCTGCTACCGGGCTCGGCCCGAGGCCTCCGCCATCACGCGAGCGCCGTGCGACTCGTCCAGCACCTTGTCGATCATGGCCTCGGCCTTCTCCTCGCCGCCGCCGGTGGCGTACGTGAGCTCGGAGATCAGGATCTGTCGGGCCTTGTTGATCATGCGCTTCTCGCCCGCGGACAGGCCGCGCTCACGCTCGCGGATCGAGAGGTTCCGGACGACCTCGGCGACCTGATAGATGTCGCCCGAGCGCAGCTTCTCGATGTTGTTCTTGAAGCGCCGGCTCCAGTTGGCCGCCATCTTCGACTCGTCCTCGCGGAGCACAGCCAGGACCTTCCTGACCTCGTTCTTGCCGACGACCGAGCGGAGGCCGACCTCCTCGGTGCTGTCGACCGGCACCATGAGCGTCAGATCGCCGTAGGAGACCCGCAGCTTGAAGTACCTGCGCTTCTCTCCGAGGAACTCGCGCACACACAGCTCCTCGATGACTGCCGCACCGTGTTCCGGATGCACAACCGTGTCGCCTTTACGGAACACGAGACCCCCTAGCGTCGACGGACGAGGACTGTGGAACCTGCTCAAGGGTAACACGCGGGCTCCTGGCTCGCAAATCAAAAGCCCAGGTCAGAGGCCTCTTTCGGCCATTTCGGGACCATCGGACTAGGGCTGATGGCGTCGGTCCGCTCGCCGGGACGCGCAGCGGCCCAGGTCAGCGCGTGCATCACATGCCGGACCGGGATCGACCGAAGGGCGTCCGCCGGATCGGTACCCTCGGGCACGAACACGGTGCGGAGTCCCGCCGCTCTCGCGGCCGAGAGGCGGGCGGCCATCCCGGGCGCCGCGCGGACGACCCCGGTCAGCCCGATCTCGCCCACGAAGGCCGACGCGGACGGAGCAGGCACGCCGGAGACCGCCGAGGCGACGGCGGCGGCCACCGCGAGGTCGCAGGCCGGGTCGTCGAGCCTGGCGCCCCCAGCCACGGCCCCGAACACATCGGAGCGCCCGAGGCGGAGACCGGCGCTGTCGAGCACGGCGCCGACGAGCTGGAACCGGCGGAGATCGAGACCGCTCGCCTGCCTGCGGGCCGTCCCTTCGCCTCTGCCGACGAGCGCCTGGACCTCGACGGCGAGCCCTCGCCGACCCGCCAGCGGGAGGGCCGTGGCGGCGCCGGGCTCGCCTCCGCCCGGGAGCAGCAGGTCGCCCGGGTCGATCTCGCGCAGCCCGGCACCCGTCATCTCGAACCAGGCCACCTCGCCCTCGGCCCCGAACCGATTCTTGCCGGCCGAGAGCATCCGCAGCCCCGAACGAGGATCGCCGTCGAACGCCAGGACGACGTCGACGGCGTGCTCGAGCGCTCGAGGGCCGGCGAGGTCCCCGTCCTTGGTGACGTGGCCGGTCATCAGGACCGAGATCCCCTCGGCCTTGGCCAACCCGATCAGCGCGTCCGCGCACCCGCGAACCTGCGAGGGTCCCCCCGGCGCCTGACCCCCCGAAGGATCGCGGAGCGCCTGGATCGAATCGACCGCGAGCAGGAAGGGCCGTGCGGACCGAGCGGCATCGACGACGGCGGGCAGCTCGCGACCCGACACGAACGACAGGCTCGATCCGTCGATCCCGAGTCGGTGCGCGCGGGCGGAGACCTGACGGCGCGACTCCTCACCGGACGCGAACAGGCAGGGGAGCCCGGCGCCCGACAGGCTCGCCGCCATCTGGAGGAGAAGGGTCGACTTGCCGATTTCGACCTCCCCTCCTAGCGGCTGCTCCTAGAGTCTCGTCGACCACAGGAACGTTTCGCTACTCCTCCTGCCGAAACCGG
>Ga0307287_10000161_pt1 | contig 24732 bp, 19 predicted proteins | sample ER_DNA_141_FD_194485 | JGI IMG/M metagenome (GOLD analysis project Ga0307287, IMG submission 194485) | Bulk soil microbial communities from the East River watershed near Crested Butte, Colorado, United States - ER_DNA_141 | ecosystem: Environmental > Terrestrial > Soil > Floodplain | place...
CGCACAGATCGTGCGCTGCGCGCGCGATCTGCGCGACCGCCGCCGCCACCGCCCCGAGGTCGTGCTTCGCCTCGTCCAGGCCGCAGGCCGCCGCGTGCGTCTGCACGTACGCGCGTGCGGCCTTCGGACCGAGCGGCGCCGCCACGAACTCCGCCGTCCCCGCCTCCGCGAGCGCCCCACCCGGCCGCATCGCTACGCACGCGCCGAACCGCTCGTCGACCACGGCGCCGACAAGGACCTCGGCGCCGGCGATCATCTCCTGCACGAGCACCTTGGGCTCCCGAGCGCCGGCTCGCCGGGCCGCGGTCAGCACCTCCTCGGCCGCGGCCGCGACCGCCTCGGCGCCACGGACATCGATGCGAACGCCGCCCAGCTTCGCCTTGTGCGGAAGCTCGGGCGCCACCGCTTTGACCGCGACGGCCGAGCGGATCCTCCGGGCGGCTTCCACCGCCTCCGCCGGCGTTCGGACCAGGGCCTCCTTCGGCCGGCGCACACCGTACAGCTCCAGGATCCTGGCGCCGGTGGCCTCGTCGAGCGGCCCCGAGCGCCCGCGGAGGATCCGGCGAGCACCGGCGCGGTTCGGGTGCGGCGCCACCTCCCGCGTCGCGCGGCCGCGGGCGCGCTGTGCGTCGACGAGCGCCCGGATCGCGCCCGCGGCCGCGCGATGCCCTTGGAGGAACGGGAGCGCACCCCACGTCCGGGTGAAGGCCTTCGCCTCGGTGTCGTACCCGAGCGGGCTCATCGACACCGATGCGAAGGCCACCCCCGAGGACCGTTGGAGGTCCATCACCGTCGCCAGGACGGGATCCGCCCAGGGCGTCTCCCCGGGCAGACGCGGTGGGAACGCGTCGAAGGCGACCAGACCGATCGCCGGATCGTTCGCGAGCGCCGTGAGCGCACCGACGAACATGTCGGTCTCCACGGCTGCTTGACCGGTCACGTCGAGGGGGTTGTTCTGCGAGGCGAACGACGGGAGCGCGCGGCGGAGCGCGCGTTTGGTGGGCGCTGCGAACGCCGGGAGCGTCAGCCCCGCCGTTCCCGCCGCTTCGGCGAACAGCGTGCACGCGCCGCCGGACTGGAAGGCGCCCGCGATCCCGTCGGTCCGGAGCTTGCGGTGGTGCGCGAGCAGGACCGCGGCCTCGAACATCGTCACGGGGTCGTCCACCAGGACGACCCCGTGACCCTTGAGCCAGGCGTCGCGCAACCCGGTGTTCCCGGCGAGGGCACCCGTGTGCGCGACGATCGAGCGCAGGGCCGCCTCGGAGCGGCCCTGCGGCGCGCAGATCAGCACCGGCTTCCCCGCGGATCGGAGCGCGTCGAGGCCGCGCCCGATCCCCGCCACGTCGCGCATCGTCTCCACGTAGGACGTGACGACTTTCGTGTGCGGATCGTCGGCCGCCCACGAGAAGAGGTCGCCGAGACCGAGCACCGCCTCGTTGCCCACGCCCAGGATGATCCGCAGGCCGACGCCGCGGTCCGACGCCATCTGGTTCATCGTCCACGCCACGGTTCCCGACTGCGAAATCACGCTGATCGATCCGGCGACGGGATCGGCCGGCGGGGTCGTCCCGTACGGCGCCACGCGGTCGACGTAGTTCACGAACCCCTCGACGTTGGGGCCGAGCACCGGCAGGTGATGGCGGAGCGCCGCCTCCCGCAGCCGGTCCTGCAACGCGCGGCCCTCGTCGCCCGCCTCGGCGAACCCCGATGAAACGACCATCACCGCCCGGACGCCCTGCTCCGCGCAGTCGTCGATCATCCCGACCACGAGGCGCGCGGGGACCACGAAGACGACCAGATCGACGTTCCGAGGGAGGTCCACGATCGACGGCACGCAGGGGACGCCCCAAACCGTGTCGTACTTCGGATTGACGGGGTGCAGGGCGCCGGCGTACCCGACGTGGCGGAGCGAACGCTCGATCTCCGGCGCCCAGGAGTCGGCGGCCTCAGAGGCCCCGATGATCGCGATCGACCGCGGCGCGAGCAGCGGCCCGAGCCGCCACCCCGGCGTCACCCTCCATCACCGCGGAACCTCGCGTCGCGCCACGCGATCGCCGCCTTCAGCCCCTGTTCCTGGGTGATCCGGCGGAACTCGTCGCGCGCCGGGAGGTTCGCGGTCTCGATCATCACGTCGAGCTCGGTGTTGGACGCCATCGCCGCGCGGAACCCGGCGACGTCCCACGCACGGTTCGCGGCACGCTTGGAGGTCTGAACGACGAAGGGCTCGTTCTTCGCGATCTCCTCGGCCAGCTCCAACGTCGCGTCGTCCAGCCGGTCGCGAGGAACCACCCGGTTCACGAGCCCCAGGCGCAGCGCCTCGTCGGCGGGGACCCGGTCCTCGCCAGTGAACAGGAGCTCCTTGGCGGCGCGCATCCCGACGACCCACGGCAGGAACATCGACACGACCCCCGAGCCGAATCGCACGTCGACGTACCCGAAGTACGCGTCGTCGGCGGCGACCGCGAGGTCGCAGGCGAGCATCAGGTCGGTCCCGCCCGCCAGGCAATACGACTGCACCGAAGCGATAACGGGTTTGGGGCAGTCGAAGATCTCGAGCATCTTCGCGGTGGAGGCGTGCAGCTCGTCGAACCAATGGCGCGCGTCCAGGGCGCCACCGGTTGCGTCTTCGTTCAGGTCGTACCCGGCGCAGAACGCCCTGCCGGCCCCGCGGAGGATCACGACGGAGACCGTCTCGTCGGCGCCGGCCGCCCGGATCGCCGCCGAGATCGCGTCCGTGAGGTCCGCATTCAGGGCGTTGAGGGCGTCGGGGCGGTTCATCGTCAGCCGCCGGATGGAACCGAGATCCTCGACCAGCACGGTGGGTTCGGCTGCAACGTCCGGCACGGCGACCCCTCGTTCCCCTCGATCGGCCCGGTGGAGAGGCACGGATGATAGCTGGGCCGCGCCCGGCTCGGACGCAGATGATCCGGGGCACGACCGGGTGCGAACCACAGAGAGAGACCACCGAGATGCCCAGGGGCCGGACTAGCTCGAACGGGGTGTGCCCGGCGTCCCTTGCATAGCGCGGGCTGGCTATGGTACTCACCGGCTTGCACGGTTTGAACCGCCGGTCAGGGTTCTCCCACCGGCTCGACGTGGGGAGGAAACGATGCGTCACGTGAGGGATCTGTCCCGTCGTGAGTTCCTCGTTCGGGCGGGTGGAACGGCCGCTGCCATCCCGACGATGTCCGCGATCCTGGATGCCTGTTCGAAGCCCGGAGCGAGCACGAGCGGATCGTCCGCCTTCGAGATCGCGACGCCCGATCATCCGGTGACGCTCCCGATGAACGGCGAGCCGATCGCGGCCGACACCCCGATCGAGCAAGGAGCGACGCTCCAGATCCTCAACTGGGCGGTCTACATGTGGAAGTACGTGCTCAACCAGTTCGTGCAGCAGTACGGGGACGACGGCATCAAGTTCTCCGGCGTCACGACCTTCAACAACATGGACGAGGGCGTGCAGAAACTCGCGAGCGGCAAGATCAAGGCGGACGTCTTCTTCCCGACGATCGACGTGCTCGGCAAGCTGGTCGCCGCCGACCTGCTCCAGCCACTGAACCACGACCTGATCCCGGCGCTCCAGCAGGACAACTGGGCCGCCTTCCAGAGCCCGTACTACGACCAGGGCTGGCGCTACTCCGTGCCGTACACGATCTACACGACCGGCATCGGCTACCGGCGCGACCAGATCCCCGACGACGTGATCCACGGGATGGACAACCCGTGGTCGCTCCTGTGGGACCCGACCTACAAGGGCAAGGTCGGCGTCTACCCCAGCTACCGCGACGTGATGGCGATCGCGCTGATGAAGAACGGGATCACGGACCTCAACACGGGCAAGGATGCCGACCTCGAGACGGTGCGCACCGACCTCCTCGCCATGATCGATGCGGTCGACCCGAGGATCGCCTACGACGCCTCCTACAACAAGCTGCAGAACGACAAGTTCTCGGTCACCACGGCGTGGTCGGGTGACGTCGTCGCAGGCTGGGAGTACACCTCCCCCGCTACGCAGGCCGCCTATGAGGGCTTCGGTTACTGGTTCCCCGAGGACCGCAAGGGCCCCATCGACAACGACCTGATCGCGATCCCGAAAAGCGCGGAGCATCCGCGGCTCGCGCACGAGTTCATCAACTTCTGGCTCTCGTTCCGTCACGCGATGGACAACTTCTCCTGGAACGGGTACCAGCCGCCACAGACGCAGGCGAACGTGGACGCGCTCACGAAGACGGAGGGCCTGTACTCGAAACGGTCCTCGAGCTGGGCGGCGCCCGCGATGTACGTGGCTCCGTGGATGCCGGACGCCGCGGTGCGCGAGGGCGATTTCGCGATCGGGTATCGCGAAGGTCCCTTGCCGGCGGACGTCGACGACCATTGGCACCAGATCTGGTCTGAGTTCACCGCCGGTGTCGGGTCCTAGCGAGGCCAAGCCCGCCCGTCGGCGCCGCCACCGCTCGGGCGGGGCGACTGAGGAGGGGGTCCTCTATCCGCGCTGGTTCTGGCCCTCGTTCACGCTCCCGGCGTCGCTCTGGCTCGCGATCCTGTTCGTCCTGCCGCTGTACACGGTCATTTCGATCGCCTTCGGCACCGTCGACCAGATCTTCCGGAACCCGCTGCCCGTCTACGAGCCGTGGTGGTGGAGCGGGGAACAGTTCGGCAAGGTGCTCGACGATTCGTTCGGGCTCTACCGCCATGTCTATGTCCACACCTTCGAGTACGTCGTTATCGCGAGCGCCCTCTGTCTGGCCCTGGCGTACACGGTGGCCTATTACGTGGCCCGCTTCGGCGGGAGGCGGAAGACCCTCCTCCTCGCGCTGCTGATCGCGCCGTTCTTCATCAGTTACCTGATGCGCATGCTCGCCTGGATCAATCTGCTCGACACCGACGGATACGTCAACAAGATGCTGACGTTCCTCCACGTTGTGCCGCAACCGATCGATTGGCTGAGCGGACGACCATCGACCGTGGTCATGGGGCTGATCTACGGCTACATCCCATACATGGTCTTGCCCCTCTACGCGTTCCTGGACCGGATCGACGCCAACCTGCTGGAGGCCGGTCGTGATCTGGGGGCCGGTCCGGCCAGGACGTTCTTCCGCGTCACCCTGCCGCTCTCGCGTCCCGGCATCCTGGCCGCGCTCGTGATCGTGTCGCTCCCGATGTTCGGCGACTACTACACGAACAACCTCCTGTCGCAATCGCCCAGGACCACGATGCTCGGCAACCTGATCGACGAGGCGTACGGCTCGACCGGTCAGGGCCCGCGAGCCGCCGTGTTCGTCATCATCCTTATGACCTTGCTCCTCATCCCGATGTTCTACTACCTGCGGAGCACGGCGAGATCGTTGGAGACGCGATGAGCGAGCACGTGCTCAGCGGCCCACGGTCGCGCGCCCTCCCAGGCACCCGCGGTGGGTTCGTCCGCCGATGGGTGCGCAACCCATGGCGGAGACCGACGATCCTCGCCACCGTCACCTGGGGGTACATCGTCTGGTCCCTGCTTCCCTTGGTGATCGCGATCGCGGTCTCGTTCAACGCCAGCCGCTCGAGCAGCTCGGTCCACCTGTTCAGCCTCCAGTGGTGGTGGACCGATCCGTCCGACTCCCTCCTGCACGATCCGGAGCTTCACTCTGCCGTGATCCAGAGCCTGAAGCTCTCGCTGAGCACGATGGTGATCGCGGTCCCGATGGGGGTCGCCTTCGCGTTGGGGATCGATCGGTGGCGTGGCAGGGCCGCGGCCGGCGCGAACTTCGTGATGCTGCTCTCGTTCGTGATGCCGGAGATCATCCTGGGACTGGCCCTGTTCTTCGTGTTCTCCTTCCTGCTGAAGTTCGTCCCCCTCGGAACCCCGGCGCAGATCCTGGGGCTCGTGACCTTCCAGCTCTCCTATCCGGTCATCATCGTGCGCGCGCGATTGCTATCGATCGGGAAGGACTACGAGGAGGCGGCGATGGACCTGGGCGCGACGCCGAGGCAATCGATCCGGGCCGTGCTGCTTCCGATGCTCTACCCGGCGATCTTCGCCAGCGCCGCGATCGTGTTCGCCGACACGATCGACGACTTCGTCACGGTGCGATACCTGTCCGGCCCGTCGACCAGCGAGCCGCTGTCGGTCAAGATCTACAGCTTCGCCCGCAGCCAACCGACGCCTGCGATCAACGCGGCGGCGACGTTCATGCTGGGTTCCACGATCGTGGTCGGGCTCGTCGCGTACCTGCTCTACCGCGCGTTCACCAAGGGTCAGCGCACCGGCACCGGCCTGGGAGACCTCGCGACCCAGTTCTGAGCGACCGCATCAGCCGCTCGCGACGTCCAGCTCCGCCGCGGCGAGGACGGTCGTGCCCCCGCCGGGGAGCACGCGGAGGGCGTCGGCTGGGAGGTACGCCATGATCGCGTCGCCGGAGGCGCGCGACTGGGCATCGCCGTCGTTCGGGATCCACGCCTGGATCGTCTGCCCCGACGCCAGGTGGAGGAAGACCTGGAGCGTCGCGCCGACGTACACAACGCGCTCGACCATCCCGGGGATCCGGTTCTCGCCTGCGGTCCCCTGCGGCTCGATTTCGATCCGCTCCGGACGGATCGTCACCTTGCACGGCCCGACCGCGTCGGGCTCCCCCTGGCGAGCGAGAAGTTCGAACGCTCCGAGCTTCACCCTGCATCCATCAGGGGCAGGCCCTGCCGCCTCGGCATCCATCAGGTTCGAGACCCCCAGGAAGTCGGCGACGTAGGCCGTGGCAGGGTTCTCGTAGATCTCCTTGGGCTTTCCCACCTGCTCGACCCGACCTTGCGACATCACCGCGATCCGGTCCGACATCGTGAGCGCCTCTTCCTGGTCGTGGGTCACGTAGATGAACGTGATCCCCACCTCCTCCTGGAGCGCCTTCAGCTCGATCTGCAACCGTTTCCGGAGCTTGGCGTCGAGCGCGCCGAGCGGCTCGTCGAGCAGCAGCACCTTGGGGTTCAGGATCAACGCCCTCGCGAGCGCCACCCGTTGCTGCTGGCCGCCGGACAGCTGGTTGGGACGACGGCGGACGAACTGGCTCATCTGCACGAGCTCCAGCGCGCGTCCGACGCGCTCACGGATCTCCTGCTTGGACGCCTTCTGATACTTGAGCCCGAACGCCACGTTCTCCTCGACCGTCAGGTGGGGGAACAACGCGTAGTTCTGGAACACGGTGTTGACGTCGCGCTTGTGGGGCGGCGTCTGTGCCATGTCGACGCCGTCGAGCAGGATCTGCCCCTCCGTCGGGCGCTCGAACCCGGCGATCATCCGCAGGGACGTGGTCTTCCCGCATCCCGAGGGGCCCAGCAAGGAGAAGAACTCGCCCGAGGGCATCTGGAGGCTGATCCCGTCGACGGCCGTGAACTCACCGAAGCGTTTCACGAGGTCGACGAGCTGGACCTCTCCTCCCGCCATGGCCGGCGAGTCTAACGCTCCGCCCGCGACGCGGGTCAATCGCACGGCGATGGCAGCGTGCAATCATGCGCGGACCATGGAGGCGCCGCCGTCCCAGCCCCCTCGCTCCGTCCCGATCGCGGAGGACGAAGCGCGCCGGATCCCCGCGTTGCTGGCCGGCTACTGGTCGTTCGGACAGTACTGGGGCACCTGGGTGATCATCGTCGTCGAGCTCAACCGGCAGCGCGGTCTGTCGTACGGACGCAACGGCTTGCTTCTCGCCTTGCTGTCGATCGTCGCCGTCGTCGTGATGGCGTTCGGAGCTCCGCGCCTGACCCGCTTCCCGATCAGCGCGCTCGTGGCGGGCTCCTTGATGGCGCTCGGGGTCGGCGCCTTCGCGATGGCCGTGCTGCCGACGGGCCTGCTCTGGATCGCCTTCATCCTGGTCGGGGCCGGCAACGGATCGATCGACGTCTTCATGAACGTCGAGGCGCAGCGGGTCGAGGTGGCCACGGGGCGGCCGGTCCTGCAATGGCTGCACGCCAGTTACGCGGCGGGCGGGGTCACGGGCGCCGTCGTGGCCGGCGCCATCGTGGCGGCCGGGATGGACTACCAGATCGGTCTCGTGTTCGCCGGCGTCGTCCTGTTCCTCACGGCTGCGTGGAACGGGTGGCGTGGTGCGGACGTCGGAGCGCCGGGCGGTGACCCATCGACGTTCTCGCTCTCGGCGTTCCGGCGCCATCCGGGGCTGTGGGTGCCGGCACTCGTGATCCTCTTCGCGTTCCTCGTCGAGGGGTCGATGGACACCTGGTCGGGCCTGTATCTCCAGGACCAGCTCGGGGCGTCGGCATCGAAGGCGGCCTTCGCGTTCGCGGCCTTCTCCGCTGCGCTCTGCGTCGGGCGACTGTTCGCGGGACGGGTCCTGTTCGGCTTCGGCCGGCGGATCACGATCATCGTCTCGGGGGTGGGTGCGGCGGTCGGCGGCGGCATCGCTGCGGCGTCGAGCAGCCCGGCGGTCGTCGCGGTCGCGTTCCTGATCCTCGGTTTCGCGATCTCGGCGGCGGCCCCCGCCGCGTTCGGTTTGGTGGACGAGGCCGCGCCGGGGGATCAGGCGAACGGGGTCGCAGCGGTGACGACGATCGGGTACTCGGGCTTCGTCTGGAGCCCGCCGATCTTCGGGTGGATCGCGCAGGCGTTCGACCTCCGGGCGGCGATGGTCGTGATCGTGAGCACCACGGCGGGGATCGTGATCGCAGGATGGATGGCTCCTCGGGCCGAACGCGGCCTCACGAGAGGTTGAGGTAGACGGCTTTCTCCTCGAGGTAGTCGTCCAGACCCTGCCTGCCGAGCTCGCGTCCAACGCCCGACTCCTTGTAGCCGCCCCAGGGCATCTCGGTCGGGGCCGGCTGCGTGTCGTTGATCCACACGATCCCCGCCCGGAGCGCCTGGGCCGTCCGCATCGCCTTCTTGACGTCGTTCGTCCACACGGCGGCCGCCAGCCCGTAGTCGTTGTCGTTGGCCATCGCGATCACGTCGTCGACGGATCGGAACGGGATCACCGACATCACGGGGCCGAAGATCTCCTCGCGTGCGATCGTCGCGTCGTTCGTGACATCCGCGAAGATCGTCGGCGGAACGAAGTAGCCGTTGGCGAGCGACGGGTCCTGCGGGGTCGCGCCCTGCGCCGCCAGACGAGCCTCGCCCTCTCCGACCTCGAGGTAATGCTGGACGCGCTCCTGCTGCTCACGGGACACCAACGGTCCCATCGTCGTGCCGTCGTCGGACGGATCGCCGAGTACGATCCCGGTCGCCCGTTCACCCATCGCGTTCACGGCATCGTCGTAGATCCCGCGCTCCACGAACACGCGCGTCCCTGCCGAGCAGATCTCGCCCTGGTTCCAGAACACGCCGTTCGCCGACCCGTCGACCGCGGCGTCGAAGTCGGCGTCGGCGAACACGATGTTCGGCGACTTGCCTCCCAGCTCGAGCGTGACCCGCTTCAGCGTGTCGGCGCCGCTTCGCATGATGAGCTTCCCGACCTCGCGCGAGCCCGTGAACCCGATCTTGTCCACGCCCGGGTGGGCGACCAGCGGTGCACCGGCGGTTTCCCCGAACCCCGTCAGCACGTGGAACACGCCGGTCGGCAGTCCCGCTTCCTCCAGGATCTTCGGCAGCTCCAGACAGGTGAGCGGGGTCTGCTCGGGAGGCTTGAGGATGAAGGTGCACCCCGCCGCGATCGCGGGCGCGACCTTCTGGGTCGCCATCATCATCGGGTAGTTCCACGGCGTGATCCCCACCGCGACCCCGACCGGCTCCTTCCAGACCATGAACATCGCGTCCGCGTCCAGGTGCTGCGACTCGCCGGCGATCTTCGTCGCCCACCCGCCGAAGTACTCGAACATGAACGCGACCTCGGCGATGTCCTCGCGTGCCTCGCCGATCGGTTTGCCGGCATCCAGTGACTCGAGCCGTGCGAGGCGCTCCTGCTCCCGGCGAACGATGTCCGCGGCGTTGAGCAGGATCCGACCCCTTTGACGCGCCGGCGTTCCCGGCCACCAGGTGCCCTCGTCGAAGGTGCGCCGCGCGGCTGCGACCGCGGCATCCACGTCGGCCGGTTTGGAGTGAGGAGCCGTCGCGATCACGGCGCCGGTCGCGGGGTTGAACACGTCGAACCGCTCACCGTCTTGCGCGTCGACCCACTTCCCGTCGATGAAGTTCTGCAGCGCGTCCGCCATCGTCCGTGCCTATCCGTGCCTACGGGAACGACCGGATCTCGCCGTCGTGCCACTCCGGCTCCTCCTCGAGGAGGGCGCGGTACTTCAGGTACATCTCATGCTGCTTGGGATCGTCCGCGTTCGCGTCGTAGGTGGCTCGATCTTCGAAGATCGCGAGCAGCCAGACGTTGTCGCTGTCGTTCTCCATCAACACGTGCGAGGCGACATAGCCCTTGGTGTCGGTGGGCTCCTCGTCGAAGATCGCCTGCATCTTCTCCCGGTTCTCGGGCTTGAGCACCATCCGTGCGCACGTTCCGTACATCGCTCCCCCTTCGTCGGCGGTGCCTGAGCCTACGCTGCACGGCCCGAACGCGGAACCCCTCCACGGCCTGCCCCCTCTACGATGGCCGGCGGATGGAGGAGCGCTGGTTCGACGTGGCCGGCGACGGAGGCGTGCGCCTCCGCGCCCGCCAGATCGCGGGCGCGTCGAACGACGCGCCGGCGCTCCTCCTCCACCACGGTTTGGCCTCCTCTCAACGGATCTGGGATCTAATGCTTCCCGGGCTCGCGCGGCGGTTCCGGGTTGTCACCTTCGACGCGCGCGGCCACGGCCTGTCGGCGAAGCCCGCGGCCGGCTACGGGTTCGACCACGTCGCCGCCGACGCGGTGGCGGTGATCAAGGCGGCGCTGCTGCGACGGCCGATCGTCGTGGGGCACTCGTGGGGTGCCGACGTTGCGCTGGCCCTCGCGGCGGGTCACCCGCGTGCGGTCAGCGGCGCCGTCCTGGTCGACGGCGGCGTCTTCCGGCTGCGGAGCTCGTTCGCCACGTGGGAAGCGGCGAAACGGCAACTCGCGCCGCCCCTGCTCGCCGGGACGCCGTTGGACTCCTTCCGCGCCGGCCTTGCCCGCTGGTCGCCCGTCCCGCTGACCCCCGAGGAGGAGGCGATCTTCCTCTCCCTGATGCGGGTAGACGGACGGGGTCGCATCCATCCGCGGCTGTCGCGCGCGAATCACTTCCGGATCCTCCGGGCGATCTGGGACCAGGACGCGCCGGCGCTCCACGCGGTGCTGACGGTTCCCACGCTCGCGATCCTCGCCCACGGGTCCGCGGATGCGGCCGCGTTCGATGCCGCGAAACGTGAGGCGGTGCAGCGTTTGAAGGCGGCCGGGTCCCCGGCGACGTTCGTCTGGGTGGAGGGGATCCACGACCTCCCGATCCAACGGCCCGACGTGCTCGTGCGGCGGCTCACCCGTTTCGCCGGGTCGGCCGTACGATAGGTCTCATGATCGTCTTGCTGTTCCTGCTGCTGCTGGCCGCCCTCGCGGGCGTGCTCGGTCTGGTCCTGAAGATCACGCTCGTGATCGTGCTGACCGCGATCCTGTCCGTCACGGCGTTGATCGGGGTCGCGTGGCTCGCCTGGCGCCGCCAGGTGCGCAGGTTCCAGCGCGCCGGCGCAGGGCGTCTCGGCGGAACGACGATCGAGGTCGGCCGTCCCAGCCGGGACCTGCCGGCCCACGACGATCGCTACTGACGCCTCGCCACGTAGCGCTCACGCAACCCGATGGGACCCAGCCCCAGCAGCTCGTTGACGACGCCGCGACGCTTGCCGGCCTCCTCCCGGGCGTCGCCCCGCTCCAACGCTCCTGCGATCGTCTTGACCGCCGCCCAGCGGAACGGCTCGGGGGGTGCCTTCATCGTCTCCGGCCGGTTGACGGCAAGCGTCGTCCACTCGTCCTCGACCCCCAGCACGGCCGACGCGAGGATCTTGCCGCCCACGTACGTCTGCGAGAGCCCATGGCCGCTGTATCCAAGCCCGGCGTGGATCGTGCCCGGTTCGAGCGTCCGGTAGAAGGGCACGAACGCCGGCGTCTGGTCGATCGGGCCACCCCACGCATGGGTGAAGCGGGTCCCCTCCAGCTGCGGGAACATCCGGAGCAGTCCGCGCGCCGCGACCTCGGCGACCCTGCGATCGTGCGTCACGGCTCGGCCGCTCGCCCGGCCCCCGAAGACGACGCCACCGGTCCCGCCGCCAATCGCGATCCTGCCGTCATCCGTCGGACGGAGGTAGTAGAGCCACTCGCGCCCGTCCGCGATCCCCATCTGTGACGTCCATCCGATCTCCTCGAGCTTGTCGGGGATCGGCTCCGTCACGACGACGTAGTCGACGATGACGGAGAAGCTCCGGGCGAAGTCCCGCCAGCCGGCGGCCCACGCGCCGTGGGTCAGCACGACCTGATCCGAACGGACCGCACCCTGGTCGGTGCGGACGACCGCCGGGCGCGACCGGTCGACGCCCGTGACACGCGTGCGTTCGAAGATGCGCACCCCTTGATCGAGCACGAAACGACGCAGGCCGCGCGCCAGCCGCGCGGGCTGGACGACGGCGGCGTCGCGGATGAACGCACCCCCTTCGAACGTCGGCGAGTCGGCGCGGGCGCGCGTCTCGGCAGCGCTCAGGGCGACCATCCGATCCCCATAGCCCAGCCGGGCACAGTGGTCGATCGCCGATCGCCGGCTGATCCCCTCCTGCCAGGCACCGGCTCGCACGCCCATCGCGCCGTCGAGGTGGAACCAGCAGTCGATCCCGTTGGACGCGCAGAAGTCCCTTGCTTCCGCGACTGAGTCCGCGAGCGTCAGCGCGTAGCGGAGTCCCTCGCGCTCGCCGTACAACCCGGTCAGAGCGGGCAGATCCCACCAGGACGACGAGAAGAACCCGCCGTTGCGACCGCTCGCACCGCCGCCCACGATGTCCTGCTCCAGCAGCGCGATCCGGAGACCGGGCTCGCGCTCGCCGAGGCGGACCGCCGTCCACAGGCCCGCGAACCCGCCTCCAACGATGCACACGTCGGCGGCGACGTTGGCATCGAGCGGCGGGCATGACTCTCCGGGCTCCTCTCGCAGCGCCTCTTCCAGCCAGAAGCTCCGCGCCGCCCCGGGGTCGGGCATGTCGATCGAGGTCACGACGGTCGCCGGTCGAAGAGCCTGGCGCCGAGCACGGCCGAGATCGCTCGACCCAACCCGATCAGCATCGTCGCGAAGATGAGCGCGACGAGCGCGAAGGTCAGCACCTCTCCGATGCTCCAGCTTCGGACCCAGAGCGCGCGCAGCACCACGCCGATCGGGATCGCGATGAGCAGCGTCACGACCAGGCCGACCGGCGTCGGCGGACGATACGTCCCGGCGAGCCAGGCAACGACGAGCCACGAGCCGGTGAACGGCACGAAGTTGCGGAGGAAGATGGACGCGGCCGCGGCGTCCGAGTGCGACCGCATCCCGATGAGGATGAACGCGGCGATCGCGACCACATCGACCGCGAGCGTGAGCCGGGCGTGCGGCGAGCCGTCGGTCAGTCGACGCATGGCCCCATCATGGCAGGCGGTCGCACGCGTCCAGAGACGACGGAAGGGGGAGGCGCGGGCAGCCTCCCCCTTCCGGGTATCGATCGGTCAGTCGTTCGTGTCGCGAGCCTCCACGAGCTCGGCCGGCGTGTCCGGGATCGTGACCCGCTCGGCCGCCCCGTGTCCCTCGACGTCGACCTTGGGCAGCCATTGGAGCCACCCCGGCAGGTACCAGTTGCGATCGCCGAGCAGCTTCATCGCCGACGGCACCAGGATCGACCGGACGACCGTCGCGTCCAAGAAGACCGCGATCGCGAGGCCGAATCCCATCTGCTCCAGCGACGTCAGACGGCCGCTCGCGAACCCGGCGAACACCGCCACCATGATGATCGCCGCCCCGGTGATGATGCCTCCGGTGGTCCGAAGCCCGTACGCGACCGCTTCGGAGTTGTCGCCGGACTTGTCGTACTCCTCACGGATCCGGCTCAGCAGGAACACCTGGTAGTCCATCGACAGCCCGAACAGGATCGAGAACAGGAACAGCGGGAGCCATGCCTCGATCGCATCCACCTGGGTGAATCCGAAGGCGCTCGCGATGGAGTGCGCGAACGAGGGTCCGCCCTTCTGGAAGATCAGGACGATCAATCCATAGGCCGCCCCCACCGACAACAGGTTCATCACGATCGCCTTGGCGGGCACGACGATCGATCGGAAGACCACCGTCAGCAGGATGAAGGACAGGCCGAGCACCAGGAGGATGATCAGCGGCGTGTACTGCGCGGAGATGTCGAAGAAGTCCTTGACGAAGGCTGAGTCGCCTCCGACCAGCACTCCCGAGTCGGCCCCGAACGCTTGCGGCACGTACTGGTCCCGCATCCGCGCGATCGCTTCGACCGCCGCCTCGCTCTGGGCATCGGTCGCGGCGCCCGCGTTGGGGAACCGGACCAGCGTGTACGCGCCGTCGGCGCTCGTCTGCGGCGGCGTCGGCGTTCCGAAGTCCGGGTCGTTGGCCACGAGCCCTTCGAGGGTCTTGACCCCCTGCTGCACCGTGGCATCCGTCGACGCACCGGGGATCACCACGTCCGCGCTCGACTGCTGACCCGCCTTCGGGAACTTCGCGAGGATGACGTCGAACGCTTGCTTCGTCTGGACGTCGTCGGGGATCGTGCTGATCCCGGAGAGCCCCGTCTTGATCCCTCGTCCGTTGTCGGTCGGATGCGCCTGCGCCCAGTAGGGGACGGAGAGCAGGAGCATGAAGATCGCCCCGAGGATCAGCCACACCCACGGCCTCGCCATGACGGAGCGGGTCACGGTGTCCCAGAAACCGCCCGGGCGCCCGTGCTCGAGCTTCCGGCCGCGGCCGAAGATCACACCCGGCTTCACGAGTCGATCGGCGAACAGCGCCATGAGCGCGGGGAGCAGGGTCATCGAGAGGGCGAGGGAGACCGCCACGACGAGGATCGCGCCACCCGCGAGCCCGCGGAAGATCGTGAGCGGGATGATCAGCATCCCGGCCAACGCGAGGATCACGGTCAAGCCGCTGAAGAAGACCGCGCGGTTCGCCGTCGCGCCGGACATCCCGATCGCCTCGAGCGTGTCCCGACCGCGCGCACGTTCCTCCCGGAACCGGGAGACGATGAACAGGGAGTAGTCGATGCCGACCGCCAGACCCATCATCGAGATCAGGTTGGGAGCGAAGAAGGTGAAGTGCCAGAACTGGCCGATCAGCGCGGTCAGGCCGAGGGCCGCCCCGATCGCGAAGATCCCCATGATGATCGGCGTGATACCGGCGATCGCCGATCCGAAGACGACCAGCAGCACGATCACCGCGACGATGATGCCGATGGTCTCGCCCTTCTTGAGATCCTCCTCCGAGATCTTCTTGAAGTCGTCGGTGGAGGTGGGCTCGCCCAACATGTACATCGTCGTGTCACCAGAGGTGTAGCGATCCTTGATCTCGTTCAGCTGGTTCACGTGCAACGCCGTCTGGTCCGAATCCCCGGCGAGGATCACCGTGAACAGGACCGCGGTGCCGTCTCCTGAATCGATCGGCCCGAGCGCGGCGACCTGTGGGTCCTTCTGTTGGTCCGCCGTCAGCGGGTAAGACGCCGGTACGGTCGTCACGACGTCGGCTCCGAGCGACCGCAGATCGTTGAGCGCTGCGTTGACCTGGCCTTGGAACGCCGGATCGCTGACGGTGCCAGCGCCGTTCGTCATCACGAAGGTCTCGGGGATGACGTCTTGTTCCAGCTTCTCCTGATCGAGGATCGTCTTGGCTTGCTTCGCCTCAGGGTTGTTCGAGAAATCGAAGTCCGTCGTGAGCGCGCTGCTCAACATGACGGCCGATGCCCCGAACCCCAAGACGAGGATGACCGCCCAGATCGCGACCGTTCGTCCCGGGTGCCGGCTGCTCGCTCGTGCAAGTGTTTCCGGATTCAGCTTCACGGGTTCCCCCCTAACGTGGAACGGTTCTTCGGCCTGCTTCCAAGCGCATCTTGACGTACGGTGTACGCTTACGGTGTACGGAGGATATGCGTACGGTGTAAGCCTGTCAAGCCGAACATCGGTGAACGTTTCGAGAACGGGCCACCGGAGAACGAACCACCATGACTACCACGAAAGAACGCGAACGTCTGACCCGCGAGCGCATCATCGCCGCCGCCCTTCGCGTGATGGACACGGACGGGCTCGAGGCCGTCTCGATGCGCCGGATCGCTCGTGAGGTCGGCGTCGAGGCCATGTCGTTGTATCACCACGTCCGCGACAAGGAAGACGTGCTCGACGGGATCTGCGAGGCGGTGATGCGGGAGTTCGAGTATCCGGATGAGGCGGGCGACATCTCGGAGCGGCTCCGTGCCGGCGCGCGATCGTACCGTCGCATCCTGCAGGCACATCCCGACGTGATGCGACTGTTCGCCGAGCGCCACGGGCCGGCGCGGTCCTCCCCCGACTCCTACCGCCCGATGGAGTTCGCTCTGCGTCTGTTCCGGGAAGCGGGTCTTTCCGATCGCGATTGCGTGCAGGCGTTCCACGCGTTCGGCGGCTACATCCAGGGATTCGTGATGATGGAAGGCGGCACGATCGCGAGCCCGGAGCGCGTGAACCGCAAGCAGGATCTCGCGGTCATGCTCCCCCTCGACGAGTTCCCCGTGCTCGCTGCCGTTTCCCACTACTTCGCCGAGTGCGACGGGGATGAGCAGTTCGAGTTCGGGATGGATCTGATGATCCGGGGCCTCACGGCCAAGGTCGCCGAAGGATCGCTGGGCGACGCGTCAGCCGCCGAGTAGCCCGAGCTCCTTCCCAACGCGTTCGAACGAGGCCAGCGCCTCGGCCAGATCCTCCTCCGTGTGGTCCGCGGTGACGATCGTCCGCACCCTCGCCTTCCCTCGCCCGACCGTCGGGAAGACGATCGCCGGACAGAAGACGCCCTCCTCGAAGAGCCGGCGCGCGAACGCCTGCGTCTTCGCCTCGTCGCCGGTGATCACGGGCGTGATCGGCGTCTCCGAGCGTCCGGTGTCGAACCCGAGCTCATGCAGACCGTCCTTGAGGAACCCGGTATTCGTCCACAGCCGCTCCAGCCGGTCGGGCTCATCGCGGATGATCCGCAGCGCCTCCACGCACGCGGCGACGACGGGGGGCGGCGGACTCGTCGAGAACAGATACGGACGGCCGCGGTTCTGCAGCCACTCGATCAGGTGCGGCGGGCCGGCGATGAACCCGCCGAGCACGCCGATCGCCTTCGAGAGCGTCCCGACCTGGATGTCGACGCGACCGTGCAACCCGAAGTGGTCCACGGTCCCGGCGCCGCCCGTTCCCAGCACGCCGGACGCGTGCGCGTCGTCGATCATCATGATGGCGTCGCGCCGCTCGGCGACCTCCCCGAGGTCGCCGAGCGGCGCGATGTCGCCGTCCATCGAGAAGACGCCGTCCGTGATCAGGAGCTGACGCCGGCCGGGCTTCGCCGTCTCTGTCAGGAGGCGCTCGGCATCCGCGGCATCCCGGTGCTCGAACACCTTGATCTCGGCCCTCGACAGACGCGCGCCGTCGATGATCGACGCGTGGTTCAAGCGGTCGCTCACGATCACGTCGTCGGGTCCGAGGATCGCCGCGACGGTCCCGGCGTTCGCCGTGAAGCCCGACTGGAACAGCAGGGCCGCATCGGCGTGCTTGAATGCCGCGAACCGTTGCTCCAGGTCCAGGTGCATCCGCATCTGTCCGGCGATCGTCCGCACCGCGCCGGTTCCGGCGCCGAAGCGCTCGGCGGCATCCGCGGCGGCCCGGTTCATGCGCGGGTGGTTCGACAGGCCGAGGTAGTTGTTCGAAGCGAGGTTGATGACGTCGCGCCCGTCGAACGTCGCGCGCGCGCCCGTCGGGCCTTCCAGCGTTCGCGGGTGCAGCAGCAGCCCGTTCGTCTCGAGCTCGACGAGCTCCTCTTCCACATAGTCGAGGGCGTGACCCATCGTTCGCCTTCCTGCCAGCGATCCGCTCCAACCGTACCCCGTAGGATGCGGCAATGGAGATCGAGGCGTTCCTCGCGGACGCCGTCCAGGCGTCGGGGGGCAAGCTGCACGCCCTGGGGATCGGGTGGCAGGTGATCCAGACGACCGCGTTCCCGGCACGGCACGACCGTGTCGGGATCGGGTTGATCGTGCGCACGGTCGCCGCCGAGGCGGGACAGCACACGCTGACGTTGACGCTGCTCGATCCCGAGGGCGCCGCTCGGGCCTTCGGCCCCAGCGGCGCCCTCGAGGCCTCCTTCACTTCACCCAACGGTCCCGGGACCGCGACGCTGGCGCTGAACCTCGATGGTCTGGTGTTCGAGACGGGGGGCGAGCACACGTTCGTCCTGGCGATCGACGGAGCGGAGCGGACGCGCCTGCCGTTCCGCGTCCAGACCACACCGGAGCCTCCGGTCACGGAACACCGGACCGGCGTGTACCTCTAGCGGGGAACCGTTCCGGACGCCGGACCCGTCGAAGCACAACCTGATCCCGCCAGCCGATCGAAGGAGACCCGGATGCGTGCGAAGCTCGTGGTCCTCGCCGTGCTCGCCCTCGTGACCGTCGCCTGCGCGGATGCCGAGACGGGTGCACGATCGGACCCCTCGGGTTCGGGGATCGTCCATCCGACGGGCGCCGACCAGGTGGTCCTTCGCGTGGCGCTCGAGGGCGGGTTCGTGGCTCCGGAAACGACCTTCGCGCGGATGCCGAGCTTCAGCCTGATGGGCGACGGAACGATCATCGAGCCCGGCGCCCAGGACGAGATCTATCCCGGGCAGGCGCTCCCCCAACTGCTCGTTCGCACGATCTCCGAGGACGGGATCCAGGCGATCCTCGGCGCAGCCATCGACGCGGGGCTCGATCACGACGGGACCCTCGGCGACCTGGGCAGCGTCGGCGTGTCTGACATGCCGACGACCGTGTTCACCCTCTCGGCGAACGGGGAGACCCATCGGGTCGAGGCCTACGCGCTCGGGATGCCCGGCGACCAGCGCCCGGAGGGCATGTCCCAAGGGACGTGGGCGGCGCGGCAGGAGCTGTCGTCCTTCGTGGAGCAGCTCGGCCGGCTACCCGCGTGGCTGCCCGAGGGATCGATCGCCGCCGAGGCTCCCTACGACGCCCCGGGCGCAGCGTTGCTCGTCCGCGCGTACCGAGGGGATCCCGGCCTCGGCCAGGATCCCGTCGCGTGGCCGCTCGGAACCGGGCTGACCGGGTTCGGCTCGGCCGATCCCTCCGGTCTGGACGCCCGCTGCGGAACGGTCACGGGAAGCGACTGGGCTGGCCTCCAGCCCGCGGCACAGGATGCGAACACCCTCACCCCTTGGACGAGCGACGGGAGGCGGTACGGGATCGCCTTCCGGCCATTGCTCCCCTACCAGCACGATTGCTGACCAAGGATCGTTCGCGGGTACGGATGTCCTGTCACGCAACGGGCTGAACGTTTGATCAGCCTCAAGGATCTGGCGCGCGCCGCCGATGGTTGACTACCCCAACCCCCCCGGAGTGCCGTGACCCGTCCCGACGACGCTCACCCGGATGCCAACCCGGTCGGCCCTGGCTTCCTCTCGCCCGCGCTCGATGAACGAACGGCGGCCGGCGCATCCGATCTTGGATCCCGCTACCGGGCGCTGATCGACCATCTTCCGGCGGTGCTGTACATCGATGGCGTCGCGGCGGGGACGGCGGTCCTCGACGTGAGCCCGCGGATCCACGATCTGTTGGGCATCGAGCCCGCCGAATGGGTCGACACCCACGACCGCTGGGACGAACGTGTGCACCCCGACGACCGAGAGCGCGTCGTCGCCGCGTCCGATCGAGCGATCGCGACCGGCGAGCCGTTCCGGGTGCAGTACCGCGGAGTCCACCGGAGTGGCGCCGTCGTGTGGATCCGCGACGAGGCGGTCTTGATCCGCGATGCTTCCGGCGTTCCCCAGTATTGGCTCGGCATCATGATGGACCAGTCCGAGCTGATCCAGGCTCAGGTCGGCCTGCGCGACGCTCGGTCGAAGTACGGCGCTCTGGTCGAGCAGATCCCCGCGATCGTCTATATCGACGTCGCGGACGAGTCGATGTCCTCCACCTACGTCAGCCCGCAGATCGAGGACATCCTGGGCGTCACGCCCCAGGCCTACATCGACGACCCCGACCTCTGGAGCGCGATGCTGCATCCGGATGACCGGGCCCGTGCGATCGAGACCTATACGACCGGTCGCGAGACGGGAGAGCCGTTCACGATGGAATATCGGCTGATCGCGCCGGACGGGCGGGTGGTCTGGTTCCAAGACAGCGCGCTCGTGTTGAAAGACGCCGACGGCCGACCGTCCCTGATCCAAGGGGTGATGCTCGACGTCACCGAGCGCAAGCAGGCGGAGGCGCGTCTGGCCTTCTTGGCCTATCACGACAGCCTGACGTCGCTCCCCAACAAGGCGATGTTCGACGAGCTGCTGGAGCTCGCGCTCGCGCGGGCCGACCGTCACGAACACGGCGTCGCGGTCCTCACGCTCGACGTCGACAACTTCAAGCTCGTGAACGACTCCCTCGGTCACGAGGCTGGGGACCGACTGATCGCGGCGCTCGCGGAGCGGCTCCGCGGAGCCACCCGGGAGACGGACCTGGTCGCTCGTCAGGGTGGCGACGAGTTCCTGCTCTTGCTGGCCGACATCGAGCCGACGTCCGGGCCGGCCGGGACCGACGGTGTCACGATGGCCGCGATCCAGGTGGCCGATCGCGTGGAGCACCTGTTGGAGTCACCCTTCGAGCTGGACGGCACCGAGCTCTACGCCTCGGTGTCGATCGGGATCAGCCTCTACCCGGCCGATGCGGCCGACGCCGGTGGTCTCCTTCGGAACGCCGACGCGGCGATGTTCCGCGCCAAGCAGTCGGGACCGGGCGGATACGTGATGCATCACGCGGACGACTCGGACGCGCGCAGCAAGCTGTCGCTGTCGACCCGGCTCCGCAAGGCGGTCGATCAGCAGAGCTGGACCCTCCACTACCAGCCGTTGATCGAGCTCGGGACGGGCGACATGTACGGCGTCGAGGCGCTGATCCGCTGGCCGGATCCCAACGGCGGCATGGTCGCGCCGGGAGAGTTCATCCCCCTCGCCGAGGAGATGGGCTTGATCGACGCGATCGGCGGATGGGTGGTCGAGGAGATCGGCCGGCAGGACGCGATCTGGCGAGCCGAGGGCATCGAGCTAGAGGTCGGGTTCAACCTCTCCCCCCGACAGCTGTGGCAGGACGACCCCGTCGGTCGGATCGCACAGCAGATCCGGGCCGCGGGGATGGATCCGGCGCGGGTGACCGTCGAGATCACGGAATCCACCGCGATGAACGACCCCGATCACACGCTCGATGTCCTGCACGGCTTCAAGGACGAGGGGCTCCGGCTGGCGATCGACGACTTCGGGACCGGCTACTCGTCGCTCTCGCGACTTCGCTACATGCCCGTCGACGTGCTCAAGATCGATCGGACCTTCGTCCGGGAGGTCAACTCGGACCCCCAGAGCGCGAGCATGGTATCGGCGATCATCGCCCTCGCGAACAACCTCGGGATGGAGCCGCTCGCCGAGGGGATCGAGACCGAGAACGAGTGGCGGTTCCTGGCCGACCGGGGGTGCCCGTTCGGTCAAGGCTTCTACTTCTCGCGCCCCATCCCGGCCGAGCAGATCACCGCGATGCACCGCAGGGCCGGCCTGCACGTGATCGAGGGCGGCCTCGCGGTCTGAAGCGGGTCACGTCCGTTTCGGCGGACGGAAGGCGCTGCGCCTCCCCTTCGGACCACCTTTGAACACGGTCCGGGGCGGGACCACCTTCATCCCCTCGAGCTCGAACTCCGCGTGGAGATCCAGTCGAGCCGCCATGCGCGAGATGTCCCCTTGTTGCTGTGGCGTCACGAACGTGACGCTGGTTCCCGCCCGGCCGGCCCGCGCCGTCCGCCCCACGCGGTGGACGTACGACTTGTCGTCCAGCGGCGCGTCGTAGTTCACGACGAGCGTGATGTCGTCCAGATCGAGCCCTCGCGCCGCCACGTCCGTGGCGATCAGCACGCCGACGTGACCGTCGGCGAACCGCTTGAGCGAGCGATCGCGCGCTTCCTGTCGCATGTCGCCGTGGAGCGCCAGCGCCGGCACGCCCTCCGCCTTCAGCCGCCGGGCCAGGTCGTCGACGGCTCGCTTCGTGTTGACGAACACGAGCGTGAGCCCACCCTCCGCCGTCGCGAGCTCGGTGAGCTTCGCCAGCTTGGCGTGCGGCGGCACGGAGATGAAGCGATGGTCCGCTTCCTCGACGACGGCGCGGTCGTACCCCGCCACCTCGTGGAGCACCGGGTTGCGCGTGTACACCTCGGCGATGCGCCCCACGGCCCCGTCGAGCGTCGCGGAGAAGAACATGGTCTGCCGATCCTTCGGCAGGCGGCGCACGATCCGGTCGACCTGCGGTTGGAAGCCCATGTCCAGCATCCGGTCGGCCTCGTCCAGGACGAGCACGCTGATGCCGTCGAGCCGGACGAGCCCCCGCGTGGCCAGATCATCCAGGCGGCCCGGGGTCGCGATCAACACGTGGGACCGCTCCACGCCGCGCGCCTGCTCACGGACGTGCGTCCCGCCGTAGACCGCCTGCACGCGAAGGCCCTTCGCGGCAGCGACGACCTCGAAGTCCTCGCGCACCTGTTGGGCGAGCTCGCGGGTTGGGACGAGGACGAGCGCCGCGGGCAACGGCTGCGCGTCGGGGTCCAGCCGCTCGGCGATCGGGATCGCGAACCCCAGCGTCTTCCCCGAGCCGGTCTTCGAGCGCGCGAGCGTGTCTCGCCCGGCGCGCGCGTCCTCCCACACCATCGATTGGATCGGGAACGGCGCCAGGATCCCGCGACTGGCGAGCGCTTGCACGACCTCGTCGGAAACACCCAGGTCGCGGAAGCCCACCGGTTCGCTGCTCACACGAAGAGGCTACCGCGGCCGTTGCAGCCCGAGCCTCAACGGCCAACGGCGGTAGGCTCCCTGCGTTCGACGCCGATTGGAGGAGCGATGGAAGATCGCGCTCAGCTCTGGAACGGGTTCGCCGCGCAGATCGCCGTCGACAGCCTGCGGGCAACGACCGCGGCGGGTTCCGGTCACCCGACCTCATCGATGTCCTGCGCGCACCTGCTGGCCGTCTTGTTCGCGGACCACCTCCGCTTCGACGTCAAGGACCCCGACTACCCCTCGAACGACCGGTTCATCCTGTCGAAGGGCCATGCCGCGCCGGGTCTGTACGCGACGCTGAAGGGGATCGGCGCCTTCGGCGACGACGAGCTCCTGACCCTCCGCAAGCAGGGCTCGCCGCTCCAAGGTCACCCGGCCCCGATCCCCGAGCTGCCCTGGGTCGACGTGGCGACCGGCTCCCTCGGCCAGGGGCTCGCGATCGGACTCGGGATGGCGCTGTCGATGCGGCTCGATGGCAGCGACGCCCGGGTGTGGGTCCTCCTGGGTGACTCCGAGATGGCGGAGGGATCGGTCTGGGAAGCGATGGAGGCGATCGCGTTCCACGGCGCGAGCAACGTCACCGCGATCCTCGACCTCAACCGCCTCGGGCAGCGCGGTCCGACGATGCACGGGTGGGCCGGAGACGTGTTCCGGCGCCGGGCCGAGGCGTTCGGCTGGAACGCCGCAGAGATCGACGGCCACGACGTCGCTCAGATCGACCGTGCCTACCGCGACGCGATCGCCGACGACCATCCGACCTTCATCGTCGCTCGGACGGAGAAGGGGCACGGCGTCTCCTTCCTCGCCAACCAGGAGGGGTGGCACGGCAAGGCCGTGCCAGCCGATCAGCTCGACGATGCGATCGATCAGCTCGGCGGGATGAGCGACCTTCGCGTCACGCCGCCGTCTCCGCCGGAGTTCCGGCCGACGGAGGTCGTGCGGGACGCGGCGTCGGCGGCTGCGCCCGTGTACGACGGACCGATCGCGACGCGCAAGGCGTTCGGCGACACGCTCGCCTGGCTCGCCGGCCGTTGGCCCGACCTGGTCGTCCTCGACGGTGAGGTCGGCAACTCGACCTATACGGACGAGGTCGAGGCCGTGGCGCCGGAGCGGTTCGTGGAGCTCTACATCGCCGAGGGATGCATGCTCGGCGCGGCGACCGGTCTGCAGGCGCTCGGGAAGACCGCCTTCGCGGCAACCTTCGGGGCGTTCTGGACCCGCGCGGCGGACCACATCCGGATGGGCGCGATCAGCCGAGCAGATCTCCGGCTCTGCGGATCGCACGCCGGGATCTCGATCGGTGAGGACGGCCCTTCGCAGATGGCGCTGGAGGACCTCGCCCTCTTCCGGGCGATCAACGGCTCAACGGTGCTCTATCCGGCGGACGGTCACAGCACCGTGCAGCTCGTGACGTCGATGAGCGATCTCCCGGGAATCTCATACATGCGAACGACACGGGAAGCCACCCCGATCCTCTACCCACACGACGAGGAGTTCCCGGTCGGTGGATCGAAGACGCTGTCCGCCACCGACCACGACGTCGTGACGCTGATCAGCGCCGGGATAACCGTCCACACCTGTCTGGCGGCCCACGACATCCTCGGCGGCGACGGGACCTCCGCGCGCGTGCTCGACTGCTACAGCGTGAAGCCGATCGACGCCGAGACGATCCGGACGGCCCTCGAGGACACGGACCTGCTCGTCGTGGTCGAGGATCACCGGATCGAAGGCGGGCTCGGCGACGCAGTCCTCGATGCGATCGCTGCGACGGGACCCCTCCAGGGGAGGGTCGTGAAGCTGGCGGTCACTGACGTGCCGGGCTC
>Ga0307287_10000162_pt1 | contig 24714 bp, 20 predicted proteins | sample ER_DNA_141_FD_194485 | JGI IMG/M metagenome (GOLD analysis project Ga0307287, IMG submission 194485) | Bulk soil microbial communities from the East River watershed near Crested Butte, Colorado, United States - ER_DNA_141 | ecosystem: Environmental > Terrestrial > Soil > Floodplain | place...
AGCGCGCCCCCGGCACCGCCGACCTCCTCACCGCCCTCGGAGGCGTCCGCCTCCGAGGGCTCATGACGATCCCGCCGGTCACGCCGACCGCCGAGGAGGCTCGGCCGTGGTTCGTGCGGCTCCGAGAGCTCCGGGATCGGATCCGAAGAACCTACCCCGACGTGCTGGAACTCTCGATGGGGATGTCGTTGGATTACCAGGTCGCCATCGAGGAAGGCGCTACGATGGTGCGCATCGGAACGGCGTTGTTCGGTCCCCGAGCCGGATAGGGCACGAGGGAACGACCCACGCCGTGAACGGGAGGACAAGGGGATGGCCGGCGTGTGGAAGAAGACCCTCAATTACCTGGGGTTGGTCGAGGATGAAGAGGACTTCGTCGACGAGTACTCCGACGTGCAACCCGCGCCCGTCCGGCAGATGCGTCCCCAGGCGATCCGTGACGTCCCCGCTGGATCCGAGGGCATCGTCCGGACGATCGCCGCTCCCAGGACGGCCACCGGTCCCTCGGCGATCCACAAGTCCGAGCCGAGGCGGTTCAACGAGGCGCGCGACGTCGCCGACCGCTTCAAAGAAGGAACGGCGGTGATCATGAACCTCCAGAGCACGGAGGATCCGATCGCGCGTCGGCTCGTGGATTTCGCGTCGGGACTCGTGTACGGGCTGGACGGGAAGATCGAGCTCGTCGCCAACCGCGTCTACCTCCTGACCCCGGCGAACGTCGAGGTGTCGGCGGAGGAGCGCGAGAAGATCGCCGGCGGCATGTTCTACAACCAGTTCTGACCCGACCCCGGTCTGAAGCCGGCCGGCGTTCTGCTGCTAGCCTTCCCGCCCGATGACTGGGCTGATCTGTCTCGCGCTCACGGTTGCGTGGCTCGTCCTGCTGGCCCGTGTCGTCGTTTCGTGGCTGGAGTTCTTCGGCGTCCGTCCACCCATCACGGGTCCGCTCCGATCGGCGTACGATCTCCTCTTCGCGGTGACCGAGCCGGTGCTGCGTCCGTTGCGTAAGGTCATACCGCCGGCAGGGATGTTCGATATCTCTGTCGTCGTTGCGTTCGTCATCATCTTCGTGCTGCAGGTGGCGTTCTGCTGAGGCCGCTGAAGAGGGGGAGCAGATGGAACAAGGACGAGGGAGCCAGGGGCCGCCTCCCGCGACGGGCGGCGGCGCCACGATCACGCCGCTCGATATCCAGCAGAAGGAGTTCCGGGTTTCGCGGTTCGGCGGATACCGGATGCGGGACGTCGATGAGTTCCTGGACAAGCTCACGGAGGTCGTGACGGGCTTGACCGAAGAGAACGCCCGCCTCCGCCGGCAAGCTGGTGCGGGGCCCGTCGTGGGTTCACCCGACCTCGAGGACGTCGCCCGGCAGGCTGACGAGATCATCCAGCGTGCGCGCGATGAGGCGGCAAGGATCGACACCGAGGCGCGCGCTCGTGCCTCGCTGGCTGCCGCGCCAACGTTCGCGTCGGAGGGGGACCGCGCAGCCGTCAAGGCGTTCCTGGCGCAGGAGCGATCGTTCCTCGAGAGCCTCGCCGGGCTCGTCCAGGGTCATGCGGAGACGGTCAAAACTATGGCGCGGAGCGCGCGGCGACCCGACGACTCATCGACGGCATCCGCCGAAGGTTCAGACGCGTCGGAGGCTCCGACGGAGCCGGTGGCGGACGAGCCGGCGCCTCCACCGGCCGCCGTCGAGACGAGCAATCCCGACGAGGGGATCGTGGAGATCAGGGACGCCGAGCCGACGCAGAGCCTTCCCGCGGTGGAGGAGCCGGGCGAGCTGGCGCAGACCCGTCCGACCACGACCGGACGAACCAAGGATCGCGGCGATGGCGATCCTTCCCTGCGGGAGCTCTTCTGGGGCGAGGAAGAGTGAGCGGCGCCACCGCGCGCAGCGTCACGCCGTCTTCAGGCTGACGGTCGCGGTCTCTCCCTCGATCTCGGTGACCTCGCGGATGCTCGCATCCGGGATCGCGCCGAGTACCAGCTCGACCGCGAGGGTTTCGGCGGCGATCTCGTCGCGATGCGCCTCCAGCGCCCCGGCGACCGGCCCCCGCGCTTCGACCCCGACCACGATCCGATCGCTCACGTGGAGCCCCGCCGCCTTCCGCAAGTCCTGGATCGCCCTGATCAGATCGCGCGCGACTCCTTCGCGTCGGAGCTCGGCGGGGATCTCGAGCTCGAGGGCAACCGTGACGCCGCTCTCGCTCGCGACCCCCCAGCCCGACATCACCTCCTGTGCGAGATCGACCTGATCGGGCTGGAGGGTCACCGTCGATCCGTCCTCCAGCGTCAGCGTCACCATCTCGCCCGAGGCCAAGCGTCCGGCGAGTGCGCCGTCGTCGCGCAGCAAGGCGGCCGCCACCGCCTGCACCCGTCCGCCGAGCGCCGGCCCGAGGACCTTGTAGTTGGGCTTCGCCCGCCACGCGCCGAACGACTCGGCATCGGCGAACCGGACGGCTTTGACGTTGAGCTCGTCGGCGATGACGTCCAAGAGTCCGTCGAGCTCGGCGTCGCGGCCCGGGACGTGCACGATCGCTTCGTGCAGCGGCTGGCGGGTCTTCGTCTTCGTCTCCACGCGGATCCTCCGGCCGAGCTCGACCACGGCGCGGGCGAGCGGCATCGACCGATCGAGTGCGGGATCCGCGGCAGCGTCGTCGGCGAGCGGATAGTCCGCGAGGTGGACCGAGTCCGGCATCTCACCCCGCCCCGCCCCCAGGTTCCGCCACAGCTCTTCGGCCACGAAGGGGACGAACGGCGCCAGAAGGGTGGCCACCGTCACCAGGCAGTGGTGCAGGGTCTGCGCCGCGGCCTCCGCGTCGGCGCCGGCCACGCCGCCGGGGTTCCAGAAGCGACGCCTCGTCCGCCGGACGTACCAGTTCGAGAGGTCGCTCACGAAGGACTGGATCCGGCGGCCGGCGCCGGTCGCGTCGTACGCGTCGAGCCGCTCCCGAGCCTCACGGACCGTATCCGCGAGCTGCGAGAGCACCCAACGGTCCATCACCGCGCGTCGGTCGATCGGTGGTGCGCCCGAGGATGCGGGATCGAACCCGTTCGCGTTCGCGTACGTGACGAAGAACGAGTACACGTTCCAGAGGGTCAGCAGGAACTGGCGGACGATCTCGTCGAAGGCCGCGAACGACACGCGACGGTCCGTCCACGGCGAACCGTTCGTGAGGAGGAACCAGCGGAGGGTGTCGGCGCCATGTCGATCGAGGACGTCGAACGGGTCGATGCTGTTGCCGAGCGACTTCGACATCTTCCGGCCCTCGGCGTCCAGGATCAGCCCGAGACACACGACGTTCCGGTAGGCGGTCGCGTCGAAGTGCAAGACGCCCTCGGCCATGAGCGTGTAGAACCAGCCACGCGTCTGGTCGATCGCCTCGGAGATGAAGTCGGCGGGGAAGTTCCGTTCGAACTCCTCGATGCCGCGACCGAGCTCGGGGTGATAGCCCCATTGCGCGAACGGCATCGCCCCCGAGTCGTACCACGTGTCGATGACTTCCGGGACGCGTTCCGAGCGCTCCCCGCACTCGGGACAATCGAACGACACCTCGTCGATGCCGGGCTTGTGCGGATCGATGCCGGTCAGGTCGCGGCCGGCGAGCTCGCTCAGCTCGGTGAGCGACCCGACCGCCCGCTCGTGCCGGCGCTCGCACCGCCAGATCGGCAGCGGCGTTCCCCAATAGCGTTCGCGTGAGAGCGCCCAATCGACGTTGTTCTCCAGCCAGTTGCCGTACCGCCCATGCTGGATATGCGAGGGGTACCAGCGCACCGAGTCGTTGACGTCGAGCAGGCGATCCTTTACCTGCGTCGTGCGGACGTACCAACCGGTGCGCGCGTAATACAACAAGGGCGTGTGGCACCGCCAGCAGAACGGGTACGCATGCTCGACGCTTCCCGCGGCGAGCAGGACGCCCCGCTCGCGGAGATCGTCGATGATCACGGGATCCGCGTCCTTCACGAACATCCCTCGGACGAACGCGGGAGCGAGATCGGTGAATCGCCCGTCGTCGCCGACGGGCTTGAAGACCGGCCATCCCTGGGCTCGGCCGACGGCGAGGTCCTCCGGTCCGAAGGCCGGCGCCATGTGGACGATCCCGGTTCCCTCTTCCATGGAGACGAAGGCCCCGGCAACCACCCGGTGCGCGTCCTCGACGTTCGCGTACGGCGGCTCGTAGCGGACGCCGACGAGGTCGGCACCCGACAGCGTCCCGACGATCATGCCGGTGTCGCCGAGGGTGGCGTCGCGAAGCGGTTCCCCGACGATCAGCCGTTCCCCGTCGCGCTCGACCACCAGATACGACGCCGAAGGGTCGACGGCTGCCCCCTCGTTCGCCGGAAGCGTCCACGGCGTCGTCGTCCACACGAGCAGCGACGAACCGACGACCGACGGGTCGTCCGCGCCGACGATCGGGAACCGGACGAAGACGCTCGGGTCCGAGACCGTCTCGTAGCCCTGGGCCACCTCGGCGTCCGAGAGCGCGGTGCCGCACCGCGGGCAGTACGCCGTGACCTTGTAGTCCTCGACGAGGAGCCCGCGGCCGTGGAGCTGCTTCAACGACCACCAGACCGACTCGATGTACGGGGTGTGCATCGTCCAGTACGCCTGATCGGTGTCGATCCAGAAGCCGATCCGCTCGGTGAGTCCCTCGAACGCGCTGACGTACCGCTGGACGGACTCGCGGCAGAGCCGGTTGAACTCGGCGACACCGAACGCCTCGATGTCCTTCTTCCCGGTCGTGCCGATCTCCTTCTCGACCTCGATCTCGACCGGCAAGCCGTGGCAATCCCATCCGCCCTTCCGTTCCACGTAGTGGCCCGTCATCGTCTTGAATCGCGGGAACACGTCCTTGAACGTGCGCGGCTCGACGTGATGGATCCCGGGTTGGGCGTTGGCGGTCGGGGGGCCCTCGTAGAAGACCCACCGAGGCGCGCCTTCCCGCGCGACGAGCGAGCGATGGAAGACGTCGGCCTGCTTCCAGAAGGCGAGGATGCGCTCCTCGAGGTGGGGGAAGCTCACCTTCGGGTCCACGGGTTCGAACGGCATGTCGACTCCTCCGTACACACGAAACGCCTCGTCCTCGGTGCGAGGACGAGGCGTTGGCCCCGCGGTACCACCTCGCGTTGCCGGGCCCTCGCGGGCTCGGCCGCTCTCGGCCGCGAACACGGCCTTCCGCGATCACGGGCGGTCCCGCCTGCGTCTACTGCGGAGCGCGGCCCTTCCGCGCCCGGTTCGGGCAGGGGCTCGGGGAGGATGTTCACCGGGGGCGCGGCGCCGGCTCCCACCGTCCCGGCTCGCTCCGACCGCGCCGACCCGGCTACTCGTTCCCGTCGTTGCCGGTATCGGCGATGCTACACGTCCGCGCCCACCCAGAGCATCGCGATGGTCCCCGAACAAGGGTTCGGATAGCTGCCCCAGCGGGGCCTCGAAAACGGGGATCCGCCGTTCTGCGATACACCCTCTGACCTGCTGGAACACGGCCGATATGCGCTCTTCTGCTACCCTTCGCCGCCATGGCGAACGGCAAGCTCACTCCGGGCGAGATCGCCGATCTGAAGGCTCGCTTGCTGAAGGAGCGGGACGAGCTGGATGTGCAGCTGAGCACGATCGAAGACACGTCGTTCGCGACGACGCAGTCCGATCTCTCCGGAGATGTGGGTCTCGATGACGAGGCCGCCGATGCCGGGACGGCGACGTTCGAACGCGAGAAGGACCTCTCGATCGAGCAGAACGTGCGCGACCTGCTGCAGAAGATCGATCGAGCCCTCTCGCGGATCGACGCCGGGACGTACGGGATCTGCGAGCGTTGCGGGAAGCCGATCGAGAAGGCGCGGGTGAAGGCCCTTCCGTACGTCAGCCTCTGCCTCAAGGACGCCCAGGCGCAAGCACACAGGTAGATCGGTGGACGCCCGGGCGCGCCGCGGGGCAACCATCCTCTTCTCGACGGCGGCCGTGGTCTTCGCCGTCGACCGGATGACCAAGGTGTGGGCCGCGCACGCCCTCGCGGACAAGCCGATCGATCTGATCGGCGGAGTCCTCACCCTCCGGTACACGACGAACTCAGGCGGTGCCTTCAGCCTGGGGCAGCGGACGCCGTGGCTCTTCGCCGCGGCGACCCTGATCGTCTCGGGGCTGATCGTGCTCACGGCGTTCCGTTCGCGGAACGCCGTGTCCGCCCTGGGGCTGGGCCTCGTCCTCGGGGGCGCGCTCGGCAACCTCGCGGATCGGGCCCTCCGCGGTCCCGGTCTCTCCGGGCACGTGGTCGACTTCATCGATCTGCATTGGTGGCCGGTGTTCAACGTCGCCGACAGCGCGATCGTGATCGGGGCGGTGGTCCTCGCGTGGGCATCCTTCCGCGAGGAGCGTCCGGCCGACGTTGCGGCGGGAGCTCCGGACGATGTCCCGTAGGGAGTTCGTCGCGGACCCGGGACGGCTGGACGCCGTCGTGGCGGCGACGATCGGGTCGACCCGCGCCGATGTTCAGCGCGCGATCGCCGAGGGGGACGTCTTGGTGGACGGCCGGCCGAGAGCGAAGTCCTTCCGCTTGGACGGTGGCGAGCGTGTCGTCGTCCACCTCGCAGAGGATGGCCCGCTCGCACCCGAGGGTCCGCCGGTCGCGATCATGTTCGAGGACGAACATCTGCTCGTCGTTTCGAAGCCAGGTGGGCTCGTCACGCATCCCACCGCTCGTCGGCGGAGCGGGACGCTCGTCAATCGGCTGCTCGGCATGGGGATCCGCCTCGCCCCCGCGGGAGGCGAGCTCCGCCCGGGGATCGTCCACCGATTGGATGCCGGCACGAGCGGACTGCTCATCGTGGCCAAAACCGACGTGGCCTATGCAGAGCTGCGCGAGCGGTTCCGTCAACACGCGGTGGACCGGCGGTACCTCGCTCTGGTGCGCGGTCAGGTCGCTCACGATCGCTTCGGCGTGGAGGCGCCGCTCAGCCGCCGCGCGGCGAAGATCGTGGTCGACCGGGTCGACGGACGACCGGCCGCGACGTCCTTCGAGGTGCGCGAACGCATGCCGCGAGCGACGTTGTTGGAGGCGGCGCCGGAGACGGGCCGGACGCACCAGATCCGGGTCCACCTGAGCGCGATCGGCCATCCGATCCTGGGCGATCGCGCGTATGGGGGCGGCGGCGACGATGCCGCGCGGGCGGGGCTCTCCCGGCCGTTCCTGCACGCATGGCGGCTTCGGTTCCGCCACCCGGTCACCGGCGAGCAGATCTCGCTCGAAGATCCGCTCCCGGGCGAGCTCGTGGACGTGCTCACGAGGGTCCGTCTCGACCAGCGACCTTGACGCCGTGCCGAGGCGTGCTAGCCTCGGACCCCTGCGAATCACAGCCGTGTAAGTTGTCCACATCGGACCGGGAGCGATGTGGAAAACGCTCCTCGAAAGGCGACCACCAGCGCAGATGCCGGGCCAAGGGTTCGTCCATCTCCACACCCATTCGGAGTACTCCCTGCTCGACGGGGCGGCGCGGATCGAGGCGCCGCGCTCCAACCCGAACGCGCCCACGATCTTCAGCGAAGCCGCTCGCGACGGGATGTCGGCGATCGCCGTCACGGACCACGGGGCCATGTTCGGCGCGCTCCGCTTCTACGAAACCGCTCGACAGACGGGGCTGAAGCCGATCATGGGGGTCGAGGCGTACGTAGCGCCCGGGTCCCGGTTCGATCGCACGCCGGGGGAGAGCGAAGAGAAGTACTACCACCTCACCCTGCTCGCCGAGAACGAAACGGGCTACCGGAACCTGCTCCGGCTCGTGACCCTCGCGCACCTCGAGGGCTTCTATCACCGGCCGCGGATGGACAAGCAGCTGCTGGCCGAGCACGCAGACGGGCTGATCTGCCTGTCGGGGTGCCTCTCGTCGGAGCTCGGCGTGCAGCTCGTCAACGGCCAGTACGATCGCGCCCTCGCTGCCGCCGGCGCGGCACGCGAGATCTTCGGCCACGACAACTACTTCATCGAGGTCCAGGATCACGGGCTCGGTGATCAGCGCCGGATCATCGGGGAGCAGGTCCGGATCGCGCGAGAGCTCGGGGTCCCGGTCGTCGCGACCAACGACCTGCATTACACGAGGAAGGAAGACGCGAAGCCGCACGACGTCTTGCTGTGCATCCAGCAGCAGAAGCTGCAGTCGGATCCCAAACGCCTCCGGTTCGACTCGGAGGAGTTCTACCTCAAGACGGCGGAGGAGATGCGTCGTGTCTTCGCGGAGCTCCCCGATGCGTGCGACCAGACGCTGGCGATCGCCGAGCGGGTGCAGCTCCTGCCCGAGCTCGAGCGGATCCTGGTCGAGCACCGCACCGAGTACCGGCTCCCACGCTTCGAGACACCGCACGGCGAGGCTCTCGAGGCGTACCTCCGGGAGCTCGTGGAACGAGGCGTTGCGGAACGCTACGGGACGCCGGTCCCCGCGGAGGTCCTCGCGCGCGTCGACACGGAGCTCGCGGTCATCACGAAGATGGGCTTCGCCGGCTACTTCCTCATCGTGTGGGACCTGATCCGGTTCGCCCGCGAACAGGGGATCCGCGTGGGGCCGGGACGCGGCTCGGCGGCGGGCTCGGTCGCGTCGTACGCGCTGCGGATCACCGACCTCGATCCGTTGCGGTACGGCTTGCTGTTCGAGCGGTTCCTCAACCCCGATCGGGTCGAGATGCCCGACATCGACATGGACTTCGACGAGCGCCGGCGCGATGAGGTCATCCGGTACGCCACCGAAACGTACGGGTCTGATCGCGTCGCGCAGATCGTGACCTTCCAGACGATCAAGGGGAAGCAGGGCATCCGGGACGCGGCCCGTGTGCTGGGGTTCCCTCCGATCGTCGGGGACCGCCTCTGCAAGATGTATCCGCCCGCGATGATGGGGCGCGACGAACCGATCGACCGGGCGCTCGAGATCAGTCCGGACCTCCGTGAGGCGTACGAACGGGAACCGGAGGCGAAGGAGATCATCGAGACGGCCCGCGCGCTGGAAGGCCTCCGGCGCGAGGACTCGGTCCACGCGGCCGGGGTCGTGATCGGCGACGCGCCACTCGTCGAGTACCTCCCACTGAAACTCACGAAGGATTCGCGCGACGAGTCGAAGAAGATGGTCACGCAGTTCGACATGAACGGCGTCGCCCAGCTCGGATTGCTCAAGATGGACTTCCTCGGGCTCCGCACGCTCTCCGTCATCGAGGAGACCCTGCGTCACCTTCGCACGCGAGGTATCGAACTGGACATCGATCACGTCGCGCTGGATGACGCCGAGACCTACGCGATGCTTCGCCGCGGCGATACGACCGGCGTGTTCCAGATGGAATCATCGGGGATGCGGAGCCTGATCAAGTTGCTCGAACCCGATCGGTTCGAAGATCTCATGGCGCTCGTCGCCCTTTATCGTCCCGGCCCGCTCAACACGGGCATGCACACCGAGTACGCCGAGCGCAAGCACGGCCGACGCAAGGTTGTGTATCCGCATCCCGAGCTGGAGCCGGTGCTCAAGGACACCTACGGCGTCATGGTCTACCAGGAGCAGATCATGCAGATCGCCGTGCGGATGGCGGGCTACTCCATGGGACAGGCCGACACGCTTCGCAAGGTCATGGCGAAGAAGAAGCGCGAGCTCGTCGGACAGGAGCGGCAGCGGTTCGTCGCGGGGTGCGTCGATCAAGGGATCTCGGAACGGCTCGCCGCCGATCTGTTCGACCTGATCGAGCCCTTCGCCGATTACGGGTTCCCGGCCGCCCACGCATGTGCGTACGGCTTCATCGCGTATCAGACGGCGTACCTGATCGCGCAGCACCCCGTCGAATACATGGCGGCCATCCTCACGTCGGTGAAGGACGACAAGGATCGCAAGCCGTACTACCTCTACGCGTGCCGGAGCATGAAGATCGAGGTCCTGCCCCCCGACGTGAACGAGTCCGACATGGACTTCGCCCCCGCACCCGGCGATCGTCGAGCGATCCGGTACGGGCTCTCCGCGGTCCGCAACGTCGGGGAGGGTGTCGTGCAAGCCATCCTGGACGCTCGGCGGTCGGGTGGACCCTTCGATTCCTTCGCCGACGTCTGCCGGCGGGTCGACCCGGGAGCGTTGACGAAGCGCGTCCTCGAGTCGCTCATCTTCGCCGGCGCCTTCGACTCCTTCGGGTACACCCGCGGCGGGATGGTGCAGCAAAGCGGCGAGCAGGCGGCGTGGGAGAAGGTCGCGGCGCCGATCCTCGCCGAACGGAAGGCGCAGGCCGCCGGGCAGTTCTCGCTCTTCGGAACCGGCGCCGACGGTGCCGGGCTCGGTGAGATCGACGAGGCTGTCCTCGGCGGAGACGAGCTCGACAAGCGACTCCTGCTGTCCAAGGAGAAGGAGATGCTCGGCCAGTTCGTCACCGACCATCCACTGCTCGGGGTGGAGGACGAGCTCCGCGCGCAGACGACCCACCCGATCGATGAGATGCCCAACCTCGGTGACGGCGATCTCGTCACGGTCGGGGGCATCATCGGGTCGCTCGCCCGCAAATACACGAAGCGCGGCGAGCCCTACGCACAGTTCCGCCTGGAGGGACTTGCCGGAGGCGTCGAGGTGATCGCGTTCCCCGGCGTGTACGAAGCCGTTCCGCAGCTGATCCAGCCCGACACGATCGTCCTGGTCACCGGTCGGATCGACCTGCGCGGCCGGGAGCTGCAGATCCGCGCGAACGAGGTGAAGGAGCCCGTGCTCGGCCCGGACGCTCCGAAGCTCCTCGCCGAGTCGCTCGTGGTCGATCTGGCGGCGACCGCGTGCACGCCGGCCGTCCTCGAGAAGCTCAAGCAACTCTTCGAGGCGCATCCGGGGGGCGCTCCCGTGCGGCTGCGGTTCCTCTCCTCGGCCGGCGTGAAACCCCTTTCGGTCGGTTCGTTCAACGTCGACGCGGCGGGGTCGCTGATCGGGGAGCTGCACGATCTCCTCGGGGCCGGGTCCAGTCGGCTCGACAGTTCCGGCTGACGAGCCCCGCGTATCGTTCGCACGTGGCCTTCTCGATCCTTCCTGCCCTCGACGTGTGGCAGGGACGCCTCGCCGTGGCGACCAGCGAAGGGATCACGCCGGCCGGCGCGTTCGACGGCGATCCGGTCGCGGCCGCACGTGCGGCGGTGGCGGCCGGCGCGCGCGCGCTTCACCTGGTGGATCTGGATCTCGCGTTCGGCGGGATCCCCGGTCTCGACGTCGCCCTGTTCCGAGCCGTTGCTCCGGGCGCGACCCTGCAGGTGAGCGGTGGGATCGGCGACGCTGCGACCGGCCGTTCCTACCTCGCCGCCGGCGCCGACCGGTTCGTCCTGGGATCGTTCGCGCTGGCCGACGATCGCGGCACGCTCGCGGCGCTCCGCGATGGCGGCCCGGGCGTCGTGGTCGGGATCGAGGTCGATGGCGGCCGGATCCGAGCACGGGGCGCCGGCCGCCCGGACGACTCTGCCGGCCTCGATCTGATGAGCACCCTCGGCTGGCTCCATGCGGCCGGTGCCCCGGCATTCCTCGTGACCTCGATCGATCGGGTGGGAGGCCTCGCCGGACCGGATATCGACCTCGTTCGCAGGGTCGCTCGGGCGGGTCGGCCGACGTTCGCGGCAGGAGGGGTCCGCTCGATCGAGGATCTCCGGGCGCTCCGGGCCGCAGGAGCGGCCGGCGCGGTGGTCGGCCGGGCGGCGCTCGAGGGGCGGATCGACCTCGGCGAAGCGCTCGCCTGGGCGGAAGCCTGAAGCGACGCCGGTAGACTTCCCCGCTCCATGGGGTTCCTCACCGATCTGGCCGGAACGATCCGCCGCGAGCTGGACGAGCGCCCGCTCCAGCACGAGGAGCTGGCCGCGGTTGCCCGCTCCGGCCCGCCCGCCCGCCCGCTCGCCGACGCGCTTCGCCGCGCTCCGATCCCCGCCGTGATCGCCGAGGTGAAGCGCGCATCCCCGAGCGCCGGCGCGATCGACGCCGACGCCGACCCGGCGGCGCTCGCACGTGCCTACGAGGCGGGGGGCGCGGCCGCGATCTCGGTCCTGACCGAGCCACGGCACTTCGGGGGGTCGCTCGTCGATCTGGAACTCGTGCGCGCCGTCGCGGGCATCCCCGTGCTCCGGAAGGACTTCCTGATCCACCCCGATCAGCTGGTCGAGGCGCGCGCCGCCGGGGCGGATTCGGTCCTGTTGATCGCGGCCTGCCTCGACGACGAGCTGCTCGATCGGATGATCTCGGGCGCTCGGGCCTGGGGGATGGAGCCGCTCCTGGAGACGCACTCGGACGACGACCTGAAGCGGGCGTTCGCGACCGACGCCCAGGTCATCGGGGTCAACGCGCGGGACCTCGAGACGCTGGACGTGGACGTCCCTATGGCGCTCGGGAGACTCCGCTCGATCCCGCCGGGCCGGATCGCGGTGTTCGAAAGCGGTATCGCCAGCCACGAGGACGTCGTCGCGGCCGTCGCGGCCGGCGCATCCGCGATCCTCGTGGGCGAGGCGCTGATGCGAGCGGCCGACCCGGCCGCCGCGATCGGAGCCATGGTCCGTGGGGCCGAACTCGCGGGCAGACATCCGGGCGCAGGCGAGGAGATCGCGTGAGCGTCACGACCCGCCCGAACGAACACGGTCGCTTCGGCGCCTACGGGGGCCGCTACGCGCCGGAGGTGCTGATCCCCGCGTTGGACGAGCTCACCGCGGCTTGGCTCGAGCTCCGTGACGATCCGGGCTTCCGTGGCGAGCTCGCCGATCTCCTTCGGGACTTCGTGGGGCGGCCCACGCCGATCACGCACGCGACGCGGCTCTCCTCGGAGCTCGGCTACGACATCTGGCTCAAGCGCGAGGACCTCGCGCACACGGGCGCGCACAAGATCAACAACGCCCTCGGTCAGGTGCTCCTGGCCAAGCGGCTCGGTAAACAGCGGATCATCGCCGAGACCGGCGCGGGCCAGCACGGTGTGGCGACGGCGACCGCGTGCGCGTTGCTCGGTTTGCCCTGCGTCGTCTTCATGGGGGAAGAGGACACGCATCGACAGGCGCCGAACGTCGCGCGGATGGAGCTCCTCGGCGCGGAGGTCGTGCCAGTCACCGCCGGGATGAAGACGCTCAAGGAGGCCGTGAACGAGGCGCTCCGCGACTGGGCGGCCTCCGTGGGAACGACCCACTACGTGATCGGCTCCGTGGTAGGCCCGCATCCGTTCCCGATGCTCGTGCGCGACCTTCAGCGGGTGATCGGAGACGAGGCGCGGACCCAGTACGTCGAACGGGTCGGCTCGGACCCCGAGTACGTGGTCGCGTGCGTCGGCGGCGGGTCGAACGCGATCGGCATCTTCACGGCGTTCGTCGGAGCGCCGGGCGTGTGGTTGTTCGGTGTCGAGGCGGGCGGGGTCGGTTCGGAGCTCGGCCGGCACTGCTCCTCGCTCACCCTCGGGGAACCCGGCATCTTGCACGGTGCCCTCAGCTACCTCCTGCAGGACGCGGATGGACAGGTCGTGGAGACCCATTCGATCTCGGCCGGGCTCGATTACCCGGGCGTGGGTCCGGAGCACGCCTACCTGAAAGACGAGAGACTCGCGACGTACGCCAGCGCGACGGACGTCGACGCCCTCGACGGTTTCCAGCTGCTCGCGCGAACGGAGGGCATCATCCCGGCGCTCGAGCCGGCGCACGTGATCGGATGGCTTCGCCATCGACCGCTTCCGGACGGGGCGCGGGTACTGGTGAACCTCTCCGGACGCGGCGACAAGGATCTCGATACCGTGCGCGCCGCGCTCGCCGGCGACGGACCATGATCGCCGCGCGGATGAGCCGTTGATGAACCGAATGGAGGCGACCCTTCGGGGAATCCGTGACCGAGGCGCGAAGTCCTTCGTCCCTTACGTGACGGGCGGCTACCCGGGCGTGGACGTGGGGCTCCTGCGGAGGCTCGCGGCGGCCGGGGCCGACGCGATCGAGGTCGGCATCCCGCACTCGGATCCCATCATGGACGGCGGCGTGATCCAGGAGGCGTCGCGGGTCGCGCTCGAACGTGGCACCCGGCTCGACGACGTTCTCGCAGCGGTCGCCGCCGCTGCGGTCGACACCCCGGTCGCGGTCATGACGTATGCCAACATCGTGCACCATCGCGGGTACGAGGCGTTCTGCGACGACCTGGCCGGGTCGGGGGTCGCCGGCGCGATCGTTCCCGACCTCCCGGTCGACGAGGCGGAGCGCTTCGCAGCGATCGGCGCCGCGCGCGGGATCGACGTGGTCCTGCTCGCCGCGCCCGGCACGACCCCGGAGCGGTACGAGGCGATCGCGTCCGCTTCGCACGGATTCGTCTATTGCGTGGCCACGTATGGCGTGACGGGTGGCCGGGACGAGCTCCCGGTGACGGCCCGGGAGCTGGTGGCGGCCGTCCGTCGGCACACCGACCTGCCGCTGCTGGTCGGCGTCGGGATCGCGACGCCCGAACAGGCCAGGGAGGCGAGCGCCTTCGCGGACGGGGTCATCGTCGGTTCGGCCCTCATGGCGCCCCTCGTCGCGGGCGATCCCGCCGGAGCCCTGCAGCTCGCGGAGGCGTTCCGGAGAGGGATCGGGTGAGCCGGCCATCTCCAACGAGCTCCCCACCCGTATGGGGTGAGGGAGGAAACGATCCTCCGTGGTGATTGGCCTGCGCCCCGCGGATGTGGTACCAACCGGCCATATCAGAAGGTGCAGCACGAAAGGGGGCTTCATGAGACATCGTCGGTGGCTCACGCCGCTGGTGCTCGTCGGCGCGTTCGCGATGATCGCGGCCGCGTGTTCGAACAGCAGCTCTTCGGCCGGGGGATCGACCTCGGGCGGCGCCGCAGTGGACTGCAACGCAGCGCCGGGCTGTGTAACGGTCGCGGCAGGCGCGCCGATCCAGATCGGGACGCTCCTGTCCGTGAGCGGTGATAACGCCGACCTCGGCAACGACAGCCTGTACGGGATCGAGCTCGGGATCGACCACCTGGACGGCGTGTTCGACGGCCAGGCCGGCCAGATCCTGAACCACCCGGTACAGCTCCAGAACGAGGACGATACGTGCTCGGCCGAAGGCGGCCAGGCCGGGTCGACGAAGCTCGCCTCCAACCCGGACATCGTCGCGGTGCTCGGGACGAGCTGCTCCGGCGCCGCGCTCGGGGTCGCCGACAAGACCCTCGGCGACAAGGGCATCGTGCTGCTGTCGCCGTCGAACACGAACCCGGCGCTGACGGCGCCGGGCACGCACAACCCCTACTACTTCCGAACGGCGCACAACGACGCGATCCAGGGAGCCGTCGTGGCAGACTTCGCGAACCAGAAGCTGCATGCGAAGACGGCCGCGACGATCCACGACGAGTCGCCCTACACGGAGGGGTTGACCACCGCATTCAAGAACTCGTTCGAGTCGGCTGCGATCGGGGGGCAGGTCGTCGACGAGGAATCCATCGACAGCAGCCAGCAGTCGTACACGCCGGTGCTGACGAAGATCGGGCAGAAGTCTCCCGACCTCCTGTACGGGCCGGACTACACCGCCGAGTGCGCCCTGATCCTGAAGCAGGGTCGGCAGGTCGCCGGGCTCGCCAGCACCGCGTTCATGGGGTCCGACGGTTGCTACGCCTCGAACTTCATCAAGCTCGCCGGCTCGGCGATCAACGGTGCCTACTACTCTTCGCCGGACCTGTCGGCCTTCGATCAGAAGGACTTCTACACGAACGAGTTCCTCCCGGCGTACAAGACGCTTGCGGGCACAGCCCCGATCTCGGCCTTCCACGCACACGCGTACGACGCGGTAAACCTGTTGGCAGCGGCGATCGGGAAGGCCGCGGTCCAGAACAGCGACGGCTCGCTGACGATCCCGCGCGCCGCGCTCAAGGACGCGGTCCAGTCAACGACCGATTTCCAGGGCATCGTGACGAAGTACACGTGCTCCGACACCGGTGACTGCGCCACGACTGTCACGATCGGCGTCTACCTGGCGCCCAACCTGGCCCTCGAGGGCGGGACCGGGGACGGGAAGCCGATCTTCACCGAGACCAAGACCCTCCAGGAGGCCCTGGGGACCGGCTGATCGCCGGAACTGACGGTGGTGGGCCGGCGGGGTCCGCGGACGCGGACCCCGCGACCCCTCCAAGGGGGAGGATATGGCCGAGGGCACCGATCTCCAGGCGGGGCCGAGTCCGGCGACCGCCCGGCTCGGGCGCCTGCAACGGCTTCCCCTCCGCCGCCTGATCCAGATCGTCTTGGCGATCCTCATCATCGGGTTCGTCGTGCTCGGGACGTACAGGACGCTCACGCTTCCACCGGACGAGCGGTACGACCCGTCGACGTGGAAGGCATTCGTGATCTCCGGGGTCGCCCAGGGCGGGATCTACGCCCTGATCGCCCTGGGGTACACGCTGGTCTACGGCGTGCTCCGCATGATCAACTTCGCTCACGGCGAAGTGTTCATGATGGGCTGCTTCGCCTCCTTCTTCTTCGCCGACGCCTACGCGAGCAGCGGCCTTCTCAACAGACACCCGTTCTACGCCCTCGCGATCATCTTCGCGATCGCCATGCTGACATCCTGCCTGATCGCGATGCTGCTGGAGCGGGTCGCCTACCGGCCGCTCCGGAACTCCCCGCGCCTGGTCCCGCTTATCACGGCGATCGGCGCCTCGCTGTTCCTGCAGAACACGGCGTTCGGCTTCTTCGGACCTCAGACCCAGGCCTATCCGGTCCCCGACGTCCTTGGCGGCGACAGGACGTGGACGATCTTGGGCATCACGATGCAGCGGATCCAGGTCGTGGTGATCGTCACGGCGATCCTCGCGGTGATCGGGTTGACGCTGTTCATCTCGCGGACCCGGACCGGCCGCTCGATCCGAGCCGTCGCCGAAGATCGGGAGATCGCGAGCCTGATGGGGATCGACGTAGACCGGACGATCATGATCACGTTCGCCCTCGGCGGGCTACTGGCCGGGATCGCCGGGGTACAGTTCGGGCTGACGTTCGGCCAGGTGAGCCCGTACATCGGGTTCACGCCCGGGATCGCGGCCTTCACCGCGTCGGTCCTGGGGGGGATCGGCAGCATCGGCGGCGCGGCCCTCGGCGGTCTGCTACTGGGGCTGCTGCAAGCCGTCGGGCCACCGCTGCTGTTCACGGGGTTCAACATCCCGGCGCCGTTCCAGCTCCAGGACGTGATCACGTTCTCGGTGCTCGTCCTGGTGCTCATCTTCCGGCCCGGCGGGATCCTGGGATCGGGCGAGGCGGAGAAGGTCTGATGATCCGACGGATCCCGCGTGTCGTCCGGGCCGGGCTGGTCGCCGGGATCGTATCGGTGTACCTGTGCCTGGTTGGCGTCGTCGGCTCATTGGCCACGAACGTGGTCGGGAAGGTCACCGTCGGCCGCGTGCTTCTGTCCGTCCCCGCGATCCTGGCGGGGTTCCTGGTCGCGCGGCCGAGGGTCGTCTCGGGCGAGGTGCACCGGTCGAGCGTGCGGGCCGGTGTGCCCGCCGGCGCGATCGTCGGTCTGACGACAGGGGCGCTCCTCGCGATCTTCATCGGCGTCGTCAACCTTCTCGGGATCGAAACCGTCCGGAACGTGTTCATCGCCGTGAAACCGGAGCTGATGTCCCTGCTGACGTTCGGACACGCCGGTGTCGTCGGGTCCGTCCTGCGGATCGGCGCCGAGGTTGCCCTTGGTGCGGTCGGTGGAGTGATCGGTGCGACGCAGGACCGGATCCGGGTCCCGACGGTGATCGCTGCGACCGTGGTGATCTCCCTCGGTTTGCTCCGCCGTATCGTGCATCCCGCGCTCGCGCAGCTCGGGCTCCGCGACGACTGGCTGTTCAGCGTCGTGACGCTGGGCCTGACGTGGTTCGGCGCCGCGGCCGTGTTCGTGGTGACGTTCGTCACGACGTTCGCGTGGCGGGCCAACAGTGCCGCGATCGTGGCGCGGACCCACCGGACGCCCGCGACCGAACGAGGCGTGCGCGTGGTGGTTCTGGCCGTGATCGGGGCGGGCCTGATCGCGCTCCCGTTCCTTATCGGCTCGATCTTCTCGCAGATCCTCGGCACCGTCGGGATCTACATCCTTCTGGGACTGGGGCTGAACATCGTGGTCGGGTACGCCGGTCTCTTGGACCTCGGCTACGTCGCTTTCTTCGCCGTCGGGGCGTACACGACCGCGATCCTCACCGGCGGTTCACGCGTCACGACAACCGGCTACGCGCCTCCCTCCTTCTCGCTCCATCTGTCCTTCTTCGTCGCGATCCCGATCGTCGTGGTGATCGCGGCGCTCGTCGGCCTCGTGATCGGCGCACCGGTGCTGCGTCTGCGCGGGGACTACCTGGCGATCGTCACGCTCGGCTTCGGCGAGATCGCCCGGGTGCTGTTCTCGTCGGACTGGCTCAAGGGCGCCTTCGGTGGCACCCAAGGGATAACGGCGATCCCTGCGGCGCCGATCGGGAACCTGGACTTCCGAGATACGCAGCACTTCTACTTCCTGGTGCTGGGGTTCTGTCTCATCGCCGTCTACATCTCGTGGCGCCTGGCGGACTCCCGTGTCGGTCGAGCATGGAACGCGATGCGGGAGGACGAGCAGGTGGCCGAGGCGGTGGGCGTGAGCACCGTCCGGTACAAGCTCCTCGCGTTCGCGATGGGCGGGGCGATCGGGTCCCTCGGCGGGGCGCTCTTCGCCGTGCAGGTCGGCGCGTTGAACAACGCGAGCTTCATGCTCCTCGTGTCGATCACTGCGCTTGCCGTCGTGATCCTGGGAGGCATGGGAAGCATCCCCGGCGTGATCGTCGGGGCCCTCGTGCTGATCGGGATCCCGGGGGTGTTCTCGGAGTTCGAGCAGTACCGGCTGCTGCTGTACGGGGCCGTCTTGATGGCGATCATGATCCTGCGCCCGCAAGGGTTGATCCCGAACGTCCGGCGGTCCCAGGAACTGGAGGAGGAGGACGTCGCCCAGGACAAGTGGGCCGGAGCCGTGACGGCGGACGAGCATGCCGCATCGGCCGCCTCGCCCCTCGGCGAGGGCGCGGGATGAACCTCCTGGACGTCCGAGGGGTCTCGAAGCACTTCGGCGGCCTCTACGCGCTGAGCGGTCTCGACTTCGCCGTCGAAGAAGGCGAGATCGTGAGCATCATCGGGCCGAACGGCGCCGGCAAGAGCACCGTATTCAACGTGATCACGGGTCTGTACGCGCCCGACGACGGCGACGTCGACTTCCGCGGGGAAAGCATCGTCGGGCTCACGCCGAACCAGATCACCAGGCTGGGCATCGCGCGTACGTTCCAGACGGTCCACCTGTTCCCCAACATGACGGTTCTGGAGAACGCGATGGTCGGCCAGCACTGCCGATCCCGGACCACCGTGTTCGGCTCGGTGTTCCGCACACCGTCGATGCGACGCGAGGAGCGCTCGATCCGGGAGCATGCCGAGAACGCGCTCGGGTTCTTCGGTCAGCGGCTGGCCGGATACCGGCAGGATCAGCCGGCGTTCTCGCTGTCCTACGCGAACCGGCGCCGTCTCGAGATGGCGCGGGCGCTGGCGACCGAGCCGTCGCTGCTCCTGCTCGACGAGCCCACCGCCGGCATGAACCCGCGCGAGACCCTCGAGCTCCGGGACCATATCGTGCGGATGCGCGACGACCTCGGCCTCACCATCCTCGTGATCGAACACGACATGCGCGTGGTCAAGGGCGTGTCCGACCGGGTCGTCGCCTGTGACTACGGGCAGAAGATCGCCGAGGGCTCCTACGAAGAGGTGGCGAACGACGAGCAGGTGATCGAGGCGTACCTCGGGACGAAGGCGGCCGGATGACGGAGGAGGATCCAGCCCATCCAGACGCGCGCGAGCCCGTGCTCGAGCTTCGCAACGTCAGCACCCATTATGGGCTCGTCTCGGTGCTTCGCGACGTCAACGTCCGGATCCTGCCGGGCGAGATGGTCTGTCTGTTGGGCGGGAACGCCAGCGGGAAGACCACGACCCTCAAGACGATCCTCGGCTACGTGAAACCGAGCGAGGGGGACGTCCTGCTGGACGGCGTCGTCGTGACCGGGCTGCCGACGATGGAGCTCGTCGCGCGCGGCGTGTCGATGGTTCCCGAGAACCGGCGTCTGTTCGCCAACATGACCGTTGCCGAGAACCTCGAGCTCGGCGGGTACCTCCGCAAGGACAAGGACAAGCTCGCCGCGGACCGGGAACAGGTCTTCCAGACCTTCCCGCGGGTCCGCGAGCGGCTCAAGCAGAAGGCGGGGACCCTCTCCGGCGGCGAGCAGCAGATGGTGGCGATGGGGCGGGCGCTGATGGCCGACCCCAAGGTCCTGCTGATGGACGAGCCTTCGATGGGGCTTGCACCCGTCCTCGTGGAGCAGGTCTTCCAGATCATCCGCCAGATCCGGGCGCTCGGGAAGACGATCTTCGTCGTCGAGCAGAACGCCAACATGGCGTTGTCGATCGCCGACCGTGGCTACGTGCTCCAGACGGGCGAGATCGTGCTGTCGGGCGATGCTCAGGAGCTCTTGGACGACCCGTTGATGCGACAGGCCTATCTGGGCGAGCTGTGATCCGCCTGATCGACGCCGAGTCGTTGCGGCGCGTCCTGTCGATGGCCGCGGCGATCGATGCCTTGGAGGCAGCCTTCCGTACCGAGGACCCTTCGCGATCCGCGCCGTTGCGATCCTCCGTGGCGACCCCTGCCGGCACGCTGCTGCTCATGCCGGCTGCCGGAGAACGCGGGGTGGGCGTGAAGCTCGTCACCCTGTCGGAGTTCAACCCCCAGCGCGGCCTCCCGTTCATCCATGCGGCGTACGTGTTGTTCGACCGCGAGACCCAGCGCCCCGAGGCGATGATCGACGGGTCCGAGCTCACGGCGATCCGCACCGCGGCGTTGAGCGGGGTCGCGACCCGGAAGCTCGCCCGAGCCGACGCGCGGCGGCTCGTGATCTTCGGGGCCGGGGTACAGGCGACGGCTCACCTCGAGGCGATGGCGGCGGTCGCGCCGGTCGAGGAGGTCGTGATCGTCTCGCGAACGCCCGACGCCGCGCGGACGCTGACCGAGCGAGCCGGGGGCATGGGGATGCGGGCGTCGGTGGGGGAGCCGTCCAGCGTCGCAGAGGCGGACATCGTCTGCACCTGCACGACCTCAGGCGTGTCCCTGTTCGACGGGCGGTTGCTCGCCCAGGGGGCCCACGTCAATGCGGTGGGGTCCTACCTGCCCGATCAGCGCGAGCTGGACACGGAGACGGTCAGACGCGCGAAGGTCGTGGTCGAGACGCGCGACGTCGCCCTCGCGGAGGCGGGCGACCTCCTGATCCCTATCGCGGAGGGCGCGATCGGAGCGGAGCACATCGTGGCCGACCTCGCGGAGGTCGTCCGCGGTGCTGGGGTGCGCACCGGGGACGACGACGTCACGGTGTTCGAGTCGGTCGGCATGGCGTTCGAGGATCTGGTGGTCGCCCGCGCGGCCCTCGACGCCGCGAGCTGAGGCCGGTCCCGTGAGCCACGACCTCCCGCGGACCGCCGACGTCGTGGTGATCGGCGCCGGGATCGTCGGATGCTCCATCGCGTTCCACCTGGCCGCCGCCGGCGCAGGCGCCGTGCTCGTCCTCGACGGGGAGGACGCGGTGGGACGGGGCTCGACGGGCGCCTGCGCCGGCGGCTTCCGTCGGCAGTTCACGAGCGAGGTCAACATCCGCCTGTCGCAGGCGAGCATCCCGATGATCCAGCGCTTCACGGAGGAGCACGGGATCCCCGTCGACGTGTCGGAGGACGGATACCTCTTCCTCGTTCGCGATGAGGAGGCGTGGAGCGGCTTCCTGTCCGCCGTGGAACTCCAGCGCTCGCTCGGGGTGGAGGTGGAGATCCTGGAACCAGCGGATGCCGGCTCGCTCGTGCCCGGCATCGACATCAGCGGACTGATCGGCGCGACCTTCGGCCCGGGAGACGGGATCGCGGACCCCGCCGCCCTGACCCAGGGCTACGCGACGCTCGCCCGAGGGGCCGGCGCGACCTTCGCGCTGGAGACGTCCGTGACGGCGATCGAGGTCGATGCGGCCGGCGCCGTGACGGGGGTCCGGACCTCGGGCGGTGCGGTTGCCGCGAGCGCCGTCGTGCTCGCCGCGGGTGCGTGGTCGGGGGCGCTCGCGGCCACCGCCGGCGTCCAGCTCCCGATCGAACCGGTCCCGCGGGTCGTCGTGACGACGGGGCCGTTCCCCGGTGTCCCGGAGCGCCGCACGCTCGTGATCGATGCGGCGAGCTCCTTCTACTTCCACCGCGAGGGGGACGGCGTCCTCATGGGGATGGGCGGGCGCGACGCGACGACGTTCGACACCACGGTCGACGACCGGTTCGTGAACGAGCAGCTCGTGCCGCGGGCGGTGGCGGTCTACCCGCCGCTCGCGGATGCTGGGATCCATTCGCGGTGGGCCGGGTTGTACGAGATGACGCCCGACCGTCTCCCGGTCGTCGGACCCGCGCCCGTGGACGGACTCTGGATCGCTGCCGGGTTCAGCGGGCACGGGTTCCAGCACGGGCCGATCGTCGGGAAGGTGGTCGCGGAGTCGATCATCGGAGCTCCAACGTCCGTCGATGTCTCGGCCCTTTCCTTGAGACGGTTCGGGGCCGGTGACCTCACGAGCGAGCGCCATGTCGTGTAAGTGCCGGGAGCTGTAGGTCTTGCCGGACGGCTCAGGTCGGTGGCTCGTGCCGGTGCGTCGATCGAAGAAGAACTCGAGCGGATCCAGGATCGCGTCGATGATCCTGTGAGCGTCCGGCAGTTGACAGCCTTGCGCTACTACCTCGACAACGTCATCTCGACATGCGCAGCCAATTGATCAGGTCTCGCAAGCTTCAACACGAACTACAGGACGCTTATCAGCCAAGTTGACGAACTTGGGCGAGATGCAGACGACGCCGTGCTGTGGGTGACGTTCGATCACGACACGCTCTTAGATGTCGCTGCGGCCCACGAGCTTGGTCGGAGCTTGGATAGCCCGAAGGACCTCATCACATCGGACGTTCGAGAAGGTGAGCTCGAGTCCCGCGGAGCACATCGAAAGCTTGAAAGAGTTGCTCCCGAGCGTCAGAGTGTCCTCGTCATCGGTTGGAGAGGGAGGGAGCATCACTTCACAAACTTGTGCCGGGAAGGCATGCAGGGCTCTCCAGAGACAACCACCGTTGGAAGCAACCCCCGCGTCTGCGAAGGATCGGAGTGTACTTGGTTCAGGAGGTCCCTCTGAGGATCCGGCCTTCCCGGGCGAACGGCTTCTCAGACTTTCTTCGGGGTGATCGCGTCGTCTCAACTTGGTAGGGCGACGAGTCAGCAACATGGGGGAAGCGCTCAGCCAGCCTCGATCTCCCCGAGCAGCCGCACCACCCGCCGTCGGTGGTCGGGATCCATCCTCCGTTCACGGTGACGAATGTCGGCCAATGCCCCTACCCCCGCCCGGGGGCCGAGAGCATCGCCTCCTAGGCGACACCGCTGGTGGTCCTAGCCTTCTGCGACCACGGCATGTCCCTCGCCTGTCCGGAAGCCGAGGCGAGGACGTGGCACCCCATCGGATCGTCCGTCGGGCGTCGTGAGGCAACCTTGGGGCAGATTCCCTACTGCGCGACTCGAACGTCGGCTACCCGATAGACATCCACAAGCCGGAGGTCGACGATCGGCTGCATCGCTCCCTCCGATCCCCAAAGGGGTGGTTGCCGATGAGACCTCTTCGTCCACGACGGGCGATCACGCTGCGTGCACGTGGTGCTCGTACAGTTCCGCCGCGGTCTCACGTGAGGCGCGCGCTCGCGGTCGCCCTCGCTGGCGTGCTCGTGTTCGCTGCGCCGGCGGCGTCGCTCTACCGGCCGGAGCGAAGGCTCGCGCCTATGACCAACACCGCGCGGTACCGGCACGACCTGCCGAAGCTCGTCGAGGGCGCGCGTTTGAGCGCGGCGGCCGAGCGGCAGTCGCTCCTGATGGCGAAGCGCGGACGCCTCTTCCACGGCTCCCTCGCGTGGACGTCGGGCCGTCGCTGCTGGGGGCAAAACGTCGGCAAGGGGCCAACCATCCGGGCCGTCTTTCGGGCGTTCATGCGGTCGGCGGACCACCGGGCCAACATGCTCGACCGCTGCTACCGGCGAGCAGGGTACGGGGTCGTCAAGATTCGCGGGGCTGTGTGGGTCACGGTCAACTTCGCAGGCTAACCGCAGATCGGTGAGCAAAGTGTTGACAGGCCCAAGATCAAGATGTCGCGGCGGCCCGATCTCGCCAGGCAGCCGTGCCACCCTCTGCCGTGCTTCCGGATTCATCGTCAGGAAGTCGATGATGTCCACCCAGTCCTGACCGTTCCGGTCGCGGTAGCGCATCAGGGGAGAAGAGATCGCGTCGCGGTCGGCCTGGTCGTGGATCAGGGCGCGGCGGAGGTCGTCGCGGGCGAGTGGGTCGAGGGTCTCGAGGGCAGCTTTGAGCGAGGAAGAGTTCAACCGATCCCACTCTCGTCCAGCATGCAAACGGCTCCATACCAAACCATGCCGGGCGAAATTGATGGTGGTGGCAACTGTGTCGGTTTCGAGGTAGCGACCTGGAGAAGCATGCAGCTCACGATCACCACCGACGCGATCATCGTCACAGCCACGACAAGCCAGTGCCGCTCCGTCACATGCGAAGGATGACGGGGGGGTAGCTTGTGATCCGATTCCAGGTCTCGAACGTTGGCGACCGCGTGGACGGGCGACCCTAAGCAGCCACTAGTCGCGCTCGGAGACGCTCACTGAACTCGACGCCATATGGAAGAA